>LNFM01010343.1_pt1 | contig 31452 bp, 27 predicted proteins | sample 596031 | NCBI WGS metagenome assembly LNFM01 (sample SAMN04254537, study PRJNA301005) | activated carbon metagenome | isolation source: dual media filters at the Ann Arbor, Michigan drinking water treatment plant | place: USA: Ann Arbor | reverse complement strand
CATCGCCGACGCCGATCGTGATGTTCATCGACGAGGCGCATACGCTGATCGGCGCCGGCGGCGCGGCCGGGCAGAACGATGCGGCCAACCTGCTCAAGCCCGCGCTGGCGCGTGGCGAGATGCGCTGCATCGCCGCGACCACCTGGGCCGAGTACAAGAAGTACTTCGAGAAGGACGCCGCCCTCACCCGCCGCTTCCAGGTGGTGAAGGTCGAGGAACCCTCCGAGCCGCTGGCCGCCGCCATGCTGCGCGGGCTGGTCGCGACACTCGAGAAGCATCACGGCGTGCGTATCCTCGATGAGGCGATCACCCAGGCGGTGAAGCTCTCGGCGCGCTACATCCCGGCCCGGCAGCTGCCCGACAAGGGCGTGTCGCTGATCGACACCGCCTGCGCGCGCGTGGGCATGAGCCAGGCGTCCATCCCTGCCCCGGTCGAGGACCGCCAGCGCCGCCTGTCGCTGATCGACACCGAACTCGGCGCCATCGGGCGCGAGGAAGCGACCGGCACCAACCACGAGGCGCGCCGCGTCGCGCTCGAGCAGGAGCACGCGAAGGTCTCCTCCGACCTGGCGGAACTGATGAACCGCTGGGAGGAGGAGAAGGCCCTGGTCGCCAAGATGCGCGACCTGCGCCACCAGATCGAGGCCGCCGCCGTGCCGATGCCCGGCCCCGAAGGCAAGCCCGCCGAGCCGATCGATACCGAGGCGCTGAAGACGGAACTCGGCGAGGCTTCCGCCGCGCTCAAGAAGCTGCAGGGCGAGGAGCCGCTGGTCTTCCCGGTGGTGGACGGCCAGGCGGTGGCCGACGTGGTCGGCACCTGGACCGGCATCCCGGTGGGACGCATGGTCTCGGACGAGATCCACACGGTCCTGAAGCTGAAGGACCACCTGATGGAGCGCGTGGTCGGCCAGGACCATGCGCTGGACGCGATCGCGCAGGCTATCCGCACCTCGCGCGCCGGCCTGACCGACCCGCGCAAGCCGATCGGCGTGTTCCTGATGGCCGGCACCTCGGGCGTCGGCAAGACCGAGACGGCGCTGGCGGTGGCCGACCTGCTCTATGGCGGCGAGCAGAACATGACCACCATCAACATGAGCGAGTTCAAGGAGGAGCATAAGGTCTCCCTGCTCATGGGCTCGCCGCCCGGCTACGTCGGATATGGCGAGGGCGGCGTGCTGACCGAGGCGGTGCGGCGGCGTCCCTACAGCGTGATTCTGCTCGACGAGATGGAGAAGGCGCATCCCGGCGTGCAGGACGTGTTCTTCCAGGTCTTCGACAAGGGCGCGATGAAGGACGGCGAGGGTCGCGACATCGACTTCCGCAACACCGTCATCATCATGACGTCGAACGCCGGCACCGACACCATCGACAAGCTGTGCGCCGACCCCGAGATGGCGCCGGAGCCGAACGAACTGCGCGAAGCGCTGATGCCGGACCTGCTGAAGTCCTTCAAGCCGGCCTTCCTCGGGCGCACCAACGTGGTGATCTACTATCCGCTGCCGCCGGAGATCCTCAAGAAGATCACGGGCCTCAAGCTGCGCAGCATCGGCAAGCGGCTGAAGGAAGCCTACGGCGTGCCGTTGCAGGTCGATGACAATGTGGTCGACGCGATCGTCGAGCGCTGCAAGGAAGTCTCCTCCGGCGCGCGCAACATCGACAATATCCTCAGCCGCACGGTGCTGCCGGAACTCTCGGCGCGCATTCTCGCGCGCCTGGCCGAGGGGCATGAAATCCTTCAGGTGAAGGTTGGGCTGAACGATGACGGGTCGTTCCGCTACGACGTCGACTGAGATATACAATAGCTCACCAGGGGACGGCGTTGTGCCGCTCTCCCGGGGGCAGGATGGGAAAGGGAAAATACAATGCCGATCTACATGAACTACGACGGGATCGAGGGTGAGATCACGGCGGCCGGCCACGAGAAGTGGATCGAGCTGACGAACTTCTCCTGGGGCGAAGCCCGAGGCCTGACCGGTGGCCAGGGTGGCTCCACGCGTGAGAGCGGCACGGTCAGCATCTCCGACGTCGTCATCACCAAGATGGCCGACTGCGCCTCGCCGAAGCTGTTCATCGCCGGCGCCACCGGCACGGTCGACAAGGTGGTGAAGATCGACTTCGTCCGCACCGCGAAGGGCGAGGAGCAGGTCTACATGCAGTACACGCTGACCGGCACGGGCGTGTCGAGCTACAGCATCGCCGGCGGCGGCGAAGACCGGCCGATCGAGAGCATGTCCCTGAACTTCGACAAGATCGAGTACAAGTACAACGCGATCGGCGACGACCTGACCGGCAACCCCGAGATCGTGTCCTACGATCTCGCGACGAAGAAGAGCAGCGGCGGCTGACGCTGTCGCGCGACCATCCGGGGCCGCGCGACCACGAATGCCGCCCGGAGCGATCCGGGCGGCATTTTTTCTGACATGACCACATTGGATCGGCCGCCATCCGCGGCAGCCCGCTTCCATCGGCCCAGCACCCTGGCGTCGCGCGCATCTTGGCCCGACCGGATGATCCCACCCGGTCGGGACCTGCCCTAGGAGGACCGCAACCGTGGCGAAGTGCGACATCTACCTGTCCTTCGAGGGCGTGGCGGGCGAACACGACCTCCCGTCCGCCACCGTGCGCCCCGGGCCGGGCAACGGCTGGACGGAGCTGATCGGTTGCCGGTTCGTCGCGGACGCCAATGCGCAGGCCCGCGCAATCAGCAAGTCCGGCAGTAGCCGCGTCGATTTCGGTGGCGAGGCCGAGCCGGTCGAGATCAAGAAGCTCACCGATGGCTCCACCATCGGGCTGATGCGCGAAGTGCTGGTCGGCAAGACCGCGCGCCGCGCCGTCATTGCCTTCGTGCGCACCGACGCCGACGGTCCGGTGGAATTCCTGCGCTACGAGCTCGACCGCTGCCATATCGTCGGGTTCGAGTTCGAGGGGTCGCTCGCGAACCGTTCGATCGAGAAGTTCCAGCTGCACTACGTGAAGCTGACGGTCATCACCTATTCAGGCGGGCACGGCGGCAAGGGCGCGCAAGCATCGGCCGTCCTGCAGAACGGAGCGTGAGAGCATGCCGATCATCCTGGCCATCACCGGCATCCACGGCTCCTGCAACATCCTCGGCTACGAGGGCTACCTGGTGCTGGACGATTTCTCCTGGGGTGGCACGCGCGGCTCGCTGCAACAGCGAAGCGCCGATCGGCGGAGCATCTCCACCCTCGCGACGGCACCCCAGCTGCGCGCCATCAAGGCGGTGCGCCAGAGCGACCACCTGACGCCCGAGATCTGGAGCCTGATGCTCAGCTTGACCAAGCAGCCGATGGAATTCGTCTGGCTGCGCACCGGCGCTGGCGAAGCCATCCCCTACATGAAGCTGTTGCTGGAGAACGCGCTCATCACCTCGATGTCCGAGGAGGCCGAAGGCTCCGAGCCGACGGAGACGATCGTCCTCACCTACGAGACCATCACCCTCACGGTCGTCAATGTCGGCAACCGCCTGAGCGGGCCGCAGGATGTCGTCACCTACAACCTGCCGCAGGCCATGCGCGGCTGATGCAGGTCCCGACCAGGGGGAATCCCCTGATCGGGCGACGATGTTACGGCGTGGTCGCCACGCGCCATGCCGAACGCAGGCACGACGACGCCACGCGCCGCGGCGTCATTCCCGGCAGTCCACCGCGATGGCGCTGACATTGTCCCGCGCGCCGCGCCCCACCGCCTCGGTCACGATGGCGGCGGCGTCGCTGCCGCCGGAGATCATGGCGCCGATCTCGGCCTCCGACATGGTCTTGAACAAGCCATCGGTGCACAGCAGGTAGCGGTCGCCCTCGGCGATCCGGCCGGACACCTTGTCGAGCTCGAGCTCACCCTGCGCACCCACCGCGCGAGTGATGACATTGGCCTGCGGGTGGCTCTCCGCCTCGTCCTCGCTGAGCGTGCCCTGGTCCACCAGTTCCTGCACCAGCGAATGGTCGCGCGTCACGCGTGCCAGCGTGCCGTTGCGCATCAGGTAGCCGCGCGAATCGCCGGCCCACAGCATCGCGAAATGCTCGCCGCGCGCCAGCATGACGACCACCGTCGACGCCAGGATCCGCCCGGGACCGCGGCGCGCCGCTTCCTCCTGCAGTTCCCGATGCACATCCATGAGCTTGATGCGTACCTGGGCCAGCAATTCGGCCGCCGGCAGCCCCGGCGCGACGGTCTCGAGCGCGGCGACGATGGCCGCGGAGGCGACATCCCCCGCGCCATGCCCGCCGGCGCCGTCGGCCACGACCCAAAGGCCGATATCCGGCCGGTCGAGCAGCGCATCCTCGTTGCGCGGCCGGACAGCGCCGGGATGGGTGGCAGCGTGGGAGATCAGGCGCCAGGTCATGCGGCGGCTTCCAGCAGGTATGCGAAGTCGGCGGGATCAGGCAGGCCCGGCAGGGGCCAGACCATCGGCGGGACATGCGCGCCGCCGCGCGTCCACCACCCGCCCCCCTCCGGCGCCGGCGGTGCGGCGGCGGATAGATCGATGGCGGGCGCGGCGTCGGCGGTTTCGGTCAGGTCGGGCCAGCCCATGGACACTGTCTCCGGCAGCAGGTCGGGCCCCTCGGCGCTGGCCGGCGCGGCATCGCCGCCGATCAGCGCCAGCGCGGGCGGAGGGTCCGCGGCACCGGGCACCGGTGCTTCGGTGCCGGCCCCGATCAGGCCTGCCAGAATGCCGTCACCCTCGTTGGACGCCGATGGCAGCGCGGATGCAGGCTCGGCGGGCGCGTCGATGAGGGCGGCGAGCGTGCCGTCGTCGCCTTCGGGCAATGACGGCGACGGCGCGGATGCAGCCTCGGCGGACGTGCCGATCAGCGCCGCCAGCGTGCCGCCATCCGCTTCCACCGGCAGGTCGGCGCGATGCGGCGGCGGCGCCCCTGCCCCGACGCCGATCAACCCCGCGAGCGTGCCGTCGGGGTCCAGAGCGGGCGCGGTTTCCGGCGGCGGCGCGGCCGAACCGATCAGCAGCGCCAGGGCATCGTCATCATGTCCGGTCGGCAACGGCGCGGCAGGCACGGCCAGCAGCGCCAAAACGTCCTGGTCCGGATGGGCGGGGTCGGAGAACGCGGGCGGCGCGTCGTTCGCCGGCCATGGCGCCGGCGCGTCGTCCTGCGGCGGTGCCGTGGCGGGGAGGATCGGCGGCAGGGCGAAGGGATGTACAAGGATGGGCGCGCCTGGCACGGGCAGCGCGGCCGCCAGCGCATCGGCGTCGGCCCGCCCCGCCAGCCCGGCCAGCGCCGCCGCTTCCAGCGCGTCGAACCATTCGGCGTCGGGTGGCGGTGCGGCCGGCGGCAGCAGCGCGGCGAGGGTGATCGGGAAGCGCCGCCCGACCTGGTCCTGGCTCGGCAGCATCACGCCGGCCACGGCATCGGGGCCGCAGGCCCCGGGCGGCAGGGCGAAGCGCCAGGCCGGCGCGCTGTCCCACGCGCCTTCCCACTGCGCGCCAAGCTGCCCGCGCGCCGTGGCAATTCCCGCCGCAAGCCAGGAATCCCATGGCGCGACGAAGCTCGAAGGCAGGCCGCGGCGCACGAAGTCACCATGCGCCGGGACCTTGCCATACAGGCCCGTCAGGGGGCGAGGGTCGGGCATCGGAACTGCGCCAGCTCGGGCAGGCCGAAGGGATGCTGGGCACTGCCCGCGCGGAGCTCGAAATCCATGCTGCGTTCCCCCTGCACCACGCGCAGCCGCATCCGTTCGCGCGATGGCCCCATCGGCGCCAGCGTGCTGCCGCGCCGCATCACCAGGCGCATGGCGGACCACGCACCGTCATAGGCCAGCGGCCCGACCGACGATGGCGGGTCGAAGGACAGCGTCAGGTTGCCCCGCGCCGGCCAGGACAGCGCGATCGGTCGCCCGGGGCCACCCTGCGCGATCTCGGTGCGCGTGCTCTCGAACTCCAGCACGGCCGAGAGCGCGCCCGGGTCCATCCCGCGCGGCACCAGTTCGAAGCGCAGCCCCTGCGAGGTCGCCGCCGGGAAGAACGCCAGGCGGATCGCCACCGCGCGCTGGAACTGCATCAGGTCCGCCGCGCTGATCGGCGGCGGCAGGCCGTCGGTCGCCATCGGACGCCAGGGCGTCTGCGTGGTGTCGACATACTGCCGCACGTTCTGCGTGAAGAACTGGTCGAACACGCCGCCCGGGCCGAACAGCCGCATGAAGTCGTCGACCGGCAGGTCCTCGCCGTTGATGTTGAACGGGAAGCGCTGGTCGAGCCCACGGCAGAAGGGTGCGAGTTGCTGCGCCCCCGCCGCCGCGAGCGCCGCCTTGGCACCGCCACCGCGCGCGACATTGGTCGCGCCCACCATGCTGTTCAGCCAGCGACTGAGCGGCTGCGGCTGGCGCGCCGATTCCGCCTGGAGGCGCTGCCCGGGGTCGAGCCCCGCAGCCTGCGCCGGCACCGTGCCGGGCGGCGCCGTCGCCAGCCGCTGCACCTGCACGAACAGGTCGTTGACGATGCGCAGCACGCCATCGATCGGGTCGCCGGCGGACGCGCGCAGCGCCTCGAAGCGCGGCTCGACGATGGCGGCGACCGGTTCGGCGCCGGTGGGCTCGGGCGGCTGGGCCGGCTGCCCGGGGGCGGGTGCCGCCCGCGGCTGCTGGCCGGGCGGCGCCCAGCCCTGCGGAGGCGTCCCCACCGTGACCTGCCGAGCGATGGCACGCAGCAGGTCCTTCATGGGGGAATTGGGCGCACCCAGCAGGTTCAGCGCCTCGGCCTGCTGCGCCAGGGCCGGCGGCAGCGGCGCCAGGTTCAGGTCGTCCATCATGGCCTGCCACTGCCGCGCGTATTCCTGCGCATACAGTCGCAGCACAGACTGCTCCAGCGCCGCCGGATCATCGGTGCCGAGGTTGGCCCCCTCCGGTCCAAGCACCCAGTATTCGGCGACGCCCTGGCGCACCGACTGGCCGAGCACGGGCAGCAGCCCGCGATAGAGGCCATCGATGGTGTAGAGCGGCGGGATGCCCTCGGTCAGCGGCGCGCCCGAGGCGCGCACGAAGTACCGCTGCCCGGCCTGGCCCAGCGCATCCGCCGGCCGCCAGGGCTGGATATTGGCCGTGGTGGCCGCCGTCTGGAGGCGCGAGAAGACACGGTCGGCCAGCGGCAGGCGCGAGAAGATTCGCCGCGAGGCATCGACCAGCGCGCCATCCACCGGATAGCGGTGGTAGTTGCGCGCGATGGTGGCATCGAGGTGCGCGGCGAGCGCGTCGCGGATCGGCTGGTTCACCGCGCCGGGGAAGGCCCGGAACCAGTCGCGGATGAACCAGTTCTTCACCAGCGCGGCATCCATCGGCCCTTCCTGGCCCAGCATCAGGTAGGCGCGCGTCGCGTCGTACAGCTCGTCCGGCCGCTGGAAGCTGGTGCGCATCGCGTCCTCGAGCCGCGCCAGCATCCGCGGCAGGAAGGTCCGGTCGAGCGCGCGGCGATACGCGGCATTCGCCCCCGCTTCGAGCTTGTCGCCCTGGCTCAGGCCGAACAGCGGGCCATCGCCCTGTGCCGCCGGCGGCAGCGCGCGTGCGGCGTCCATATAGGGCAGGATGCGGCGGAACTCGGCATCGGTGATGCGTTCGAAGGGCACGCCCTGGGCGGCCTGCTCGGCCTTGCCGACCTGTTCGGCAAGCCGCGCGGCGCGCGACTGTTCATCGCTCCAGGCCGACCAGCCATACAGCCCGCTGCCGGCCACCAGCAGCCCGGCCATCGACCAGGCGGCGATCGCCACCCGACGCCGGCGCGTATCCGCCTTGCGGTCGCCCGAGGCGAGCCGCGCCTCGTTGAACACCACGTCCTTCAGCAGCTTGTTGATGAAGTAGGCGCGGCCCTTCTGCTGCATCACCGCCGCCGGGCGCTTCGGGTCGAGCCCGAAGGACCGCGACAGCGCACCGGCCAGGCGATCGAGCGGGCTGCCTTCCTGCGTGCCGGAGGTGAAGTACACGCCGCGCAGCATCGGCGCGGGATCAAGGCGCGTACCGGCGAAGGCCGCCGTCACGAAGGCGGCGAGCGGCGCCTCCAGCGAGGCGAACTGCGCCGGGAAGCCGGCGAGGACGGCACGCTGCTGCGGCCCGCGTTCCTGCTGCAGGCGTTCGATCACGCGGTCCTGCAGGCGCCCCAGCAGCAACTGGAATTCCTCGGTGAACCGCGATGCAGCGCCCGCTTCGCCGGCCACCTCGGCCGGGAAGGTGAAGCCCCAGACCTGCTCGCGCGCGGTCTTGTCGAGGTCGTCGAAGAATTCCATGAAGCCGGCCAGCAGGTCCGACTTGCTGATCATGAAATAGACCGGCAGGCGCTGGCCGAGCTTGTCCTCGAGTTCCTTGATGCGCCGGCGCACGCTGCGGGCGTGCTGTTCGCGTTCCTGCGGACCCAGCCGCGAGATCATGTCGACGCCGAAGGTCACCAGCACCCCGTTCAGCGGCAGCCGCGGGCGCGACTTCTTGAGCAGCGTGAGGAAGCGTTCCCATCCCGCCTTGTCGGCCGAGGCATCGGAATCCTGGCTGGTGTAGCGCCCGGCCGTGTCGATCAGCACGGCATTGTCCGACAGCCACCATTCGCACAGCCGGGTGCCGCCGACGCCTTGCAGCTTGCCGCCGTCGCTCAGCGGGAAATCCAGGCCCGAATTGGCCAGCGCCGTGGTCTTGCCGGATCCTGGCGGGCCGATGATGACGTACCAGGGCTGCTCGTACAGGAAGCCGCCCTTCTTGCCGCTGCTCGCCTTGAGCCGATCCATCGCGGCGGTCAGGCGTTCGCGCAGTTCGCCTTCTTCCTCCGCAGCCTGGTCGGCCCCCGGGTCGGGGTCGGAGATGCCCTGCACCAGCAGCGCGTCGCGCCGGCGGCGACGGCGGTCGGTGAACCAGATGACGGCCAGGCAGAGCACGAACAGGCCGACGCACACGCCCATCCGGTTGATTTCGGATTCCAGCGGCCGGAACCCGCCGATGTTCAGCATCGGGCCGAACAGCCAGACGATCGGGACGAGCAAGCCGACGGCCATCAGCGCCGCCAAGGCGCGGCCGGTGACGAAGGGGCGCAGGACGATCAGGAGTTGCATTGTCAGTTCGTCCCTCGCAGCAGAACCACTTCGATGCGCCGGTTCTCCTCACGCCCCTGGGCGGTGCGGTTGTCGGCGATCGGCTCGGCGTCCGCGCGGCCTTCGGTGGTGAAGCGCGATGGATTGCCGGTGGCGGCCGAGATGATCGCGGATGCCGCTTCCGCGCGAGCGGCCGAGAGCTGGAAGTTGGACGGGAAGCGCACGGTGCGGATCGGCTGGTTGTCGGAATGCCCGATCACCTGCACGCGGCCCCGTTCGGTGCGCAGCCCCTGCCCGACGCGTTGCAGGATGGGCACGAAGCGCGGTTCGAGCGTGGCCGAGCCGGAGGCGAACATGCCGGTCCCCTTCAGCCGCACGGTCACCGACCGGCCATCGCCAAACACCGTCAGGATGCCCTGGTCGATCTCCGGCTTCAGGAACTCACGCAGCGTCACCAGGAAATCGGGCGGCGGCGGCGGCACATTGGCCGGCGGCGGCGGCGGCGGCGCGGGCGGTCGCGGCGGTGCGGGGCGCACGATCTCGGGGAAGGCACCCGGCGGCAGCGCGGACATGCGCGCATAAAGCCCGTCCGAGCCCTCGTTCATGGCATTGGCCAGCCAGGCGTAGCCCATGCCCAGCGCGAAGACGGCGACGCAGGCCGCGACCCAGGCGGGCACGCCGCGGCGCGGGCCGCGATGGGGCGCATCGACGCCCTTCCAGTGCGGTGACAGCTCGCGCTCCCAGGGCGCCCGAACCTGCACCAGGAGCTGGTACAATCCCTCGCGGATGCGTTCGAGTTCCGACGCGCCGCGCGGCGACAGCCGGTAACGCCCCTGGAAACCGAGCGCGAGGCACAGATAGACGACTTCCAGCGCATCCTTCCAGCGCCCGGGGTCCTTCTGCATGCCGGCCAGCACGTCGAAGAAGCGTGGAAGGTCGCGACCAGCGACTGCACCGACCAGACGCTCGCCTGGCCCCAATTGTAGGACAGCACCACGTCATCGAGGCTGGCGCACAGGATGTAGTGCGCCGCGCGCACCTGCTCGGCGCTGACGCCGGCCGCCGCTGCATCCGTTTCGAACTGCCGGAAGGCCCGCAGCGCGCGTTCGCGCAGTTCCTCGCCCTGCGGCGGCGCGGTCATGCCCGCATTCGACAGGCGGCCGAGCAGGTCGAGCAGCGGCTGCGCGGCGGCGGCCAGCGGGCCGATGCCGATCTTGGGCAGCGCCTCGGCCTCGCCGGCCAGGCGCGGGGCGGATTCCGCGCGGCCTGAGGGGCCGGGCCCGGCGCCCGTGGGCATGGCGCCATAGCCGCCGCCCGGCAGCGGTGGGCGTTGCCCGGCACCCGCGGCGGGGGCGGCCGGCATGGGGCGCGATGGCCCCGCCCCGCCTGGTCCGCGCACCACCGTGCGGTCGCTGTCGTCCGGTTCGGCGAAGGGATTGTCGCTCATCGCGCGCGGTCCTTCGGGTCAGTCGGGGGGAAGGGCGTCATCCGCGGATCGCCCAGAGTTCGAGCTTCAGCTGCGGGAAATCGCCGGAGACATGGATGGCGAAGGCCCCGGAATTCTGCATCTGCGCCCAGTGCGGGCTGCCGCGGTCGAGTTCGAAATACACCGCGGCCGAATGGAACGGGATTTGCCGCGGCGCCACCGGCAGCGGGCGCACCTGGATGCCCGGGAGTGCGACATTGACCAGCTCGCGGATGTGCTCGACCGCGCCGATCTTGACCTGGTTGGGGAAGACGCGGCGCAGCTGCTCGCTTGGCAGGTCGGCCTGCACCGTGAGCACGAACTGGCTGGCGCGCAGGATGTTGCGGTCGGTGATGGCGCCCACGCGCACGCCGAACTGGCGGTCCTGCAGCGGGATCGAGACCGCGTTGGTCTCCAGCACCATCGACAGGCTGCGACGAAGGTCGGCCACCACGGGCGCGAAGGATCGCTGCAGGTCCTCGTGCCGGTAGGCCGGGTAGGTCGCGGCCATGCGCTTGGGGTCGGTGAAGGTGGCGAGCTCACCCGCCAGCTGCACCAGCGCGGCATAGAGCGCCTCGGGGTGGACGTTGCCGGCATCGGCCCAATGCGCGAGCAGCGGCTGCCAGCGGTTCACCGCCTGCAGCAGCAGGAAGTCCGCGACCTCCGCGACACCGCGCGCGCCGGGCTGCGACAGCCGCGCACCCAGGGCTTCCGCGCGCTGGCCCAGCATGCCGACCAGCTCGCCCACCAGGTTGGCCAGCGGCGGGGAGGCCGAGACGCGCAGGCAGGGCGGGATGAAGCGGTCATCCACCACCACCCGGCGATCGGCCTGGACTTCCACCACCCGCGTCAGGCCGATGGTCGAGAAGCCGGCGCGTTCCTCGGTCTCCAGCATGAAGCGCAGGCGCGGTCGGCCGACCTGGAGCTCGGCGGGGACCGTGGCATCGCTATGCGTGTCGAAGGCCTCGAAGCCGCGCATGCCGTAGCGCGCGGCGGCCATCTCCGGGCCTTCGGAGAAGGCGATCTCGGGGCTGCCCGGCTGGCGCACCGGAAGGGCGAGATACACCACGCAATTGCGCGTGCCCTCCGCGAGGTCGAGCGGCGCGGGCTGGTCGGCATGGCCGGGCACCGAGAAGGCGGTGCCGTCCTCCATGATGCCGGTGGCGGAGGCGATGGCGAACTTGCCGGCCGCCAGCAGGTCGCGGTCGAGCGACAATTCCATGATGCCCCAGGGATGCGGGCGCAAAGGGGCGGCGCGCGCCTGCAGCATCCATTCGAAATGCCGGTCCTGCTGCTGGAAATGCTGCGCACGGAGGAACATCCCCTCCTGCCAGACCACCTTGTCGTGCCACAGCATCCGCGAAACGCTCCCCTGCCCCGGCCCTAGCGATCTTTCCGCGACGCCTGTTCGTAGGCGCGCGCGAATTCCTTGCCGAAGGCGCTGTCGAAATCATCGTCGAATTGTTCGGTGACCTGCTGGTGGAGCCGCTTGTAGGACTCCCACAGCTTCTTGTCCTTGCTGGCAAAGAGGCCGCCGCCGCCGCCCTCCTGGCCCTCGATTCCGTCCGGTGCCAGGCGCGCCAGCAAAGCACGCGCGGCGGCCTGGGTCGCGGCCAGGGTGGCGACCTGGTGGGCGGTCAGGTCCTCGACCGTCTCGCGCACCGCGCGCGGGCCGACCTGCGGCCCGGCGGTGATGAGTGAGGCCAGCGCCTGTTCGTCGGAGGCGGCAAACTTCACCGGATTGTTGCCGGCGGAGCGCAGCATGGTCTGCTCGATGCGGAACTCCCGCTTCACATCGGCGCGCGCGATCAGCAATTGCCGCAGCCCGGCGATCGCCGCGTGGAAGGCAGCGCCCAGCGCACGCAGTGCCGCGTCAGGGTCTGCATTCGCCGCCATGTGCGCGGGCAGCCCCGCGCCCGCGAGGAAGGCGGCGAGTCCGGCCTCGTTGCCGCTGCCGCCAGGTGCAGCGGTCGAGGGCGCCGGTGCCACGGCGGGCGCCGGCGCGGGCGGCGCCGCGCGGGGCGGCAGCGGCGGCGGTTCGGCGAAGGGGTCGGCCGAGGGCGGCGGTGCCGCACGGGGTGGCGGTGGCGGCTCGGCGAAGGGATCGACGTCGCGCGCCGTCGGCGGCGGGGCCGGGAAGGCTGGCGCGGGCGGCGCGGCGGCCGGCGCCGCTGCGGGCGCGAAGGGGTCCGGCCCGCCAGGCGCGAAGGGATCGGCCGCAGGCGGCGGCTGATAGGCGGCTGGCGGCGGCGCGGCCGGTGGGGACGGCGCATAGGCCGCCGGGGGCGGTGCCGCTGCCGGCGGTGGTGCATAGGCCGGCGGCGGGGGGGCCACCGGCGCGGGCCCCGCCGGCGGTGGCGCGGCGGGCGCCCCAGCGGCGAAGTCGAAGTTCCAGTCGTCCGGGATCTTGCCGGGTCCGCCGGCCGGTGTGGCCGGTGGCGGCGGCGCCATCGGCGCGGCCGGGGTCGGGCTCATGTCCCAGCTATCCGGGATGGCCGAGACCTGCTGCATCGGCTTCGGCGGCAGGAAGGCATCCGAGGTCGCGGGGCGGTGGTCCGGCATGGCCGGTCCCTCGTTGAACGGGTCGAAATCCGCCGGCAGGCCGGCGCCGCTCGGCAGGCCCGGCGTGCCCGTGGCGGGCGGGCGGGCACCCAGGAACGGGTCGCCCGGCAGGCGCGGCTGCAGCGGTTCGTCGCGCGGCGGCGGCGTGCCCCAGGCCTGCTGGTCCTGCGCCGGTGCCCAGGAGGATTGCGGGGCGGCCGGCGCCGAATCCCATCCGCCATGGGCCGGCGCGGCCGGTGCGGCATCCCATCCGCCCGGTGCCGGAGCCGCTGGCGCGCCGCCCCAGCCACCTGGGGCCGCAGCGGTGTCCCATCCGCCCCCGCGCGGCGGTTCGGCCGCGGGCATGCCACCGCCCCAGGCGCCTTGCTGCTGGGTCGCCTGCTCGACCTTCACCTCGATCTCGTAGGTGCCCAGCCGCAGGCGGTCACCATCCTCCAGCATCTTGACCTGGTCGCGCCCGACCGGCGTGTCGGCATGGTTCACGAAGGTGCCGTTGGTCGACAGGTCGCGCACCTGCCAGCCGCCGCCGCGGAATTCCAGCACGCAATGATGCTTGGACAGCAGGCGGTCGGGATCGGGGAGTACCCAGCCGGCATCGGCGCCGCGGCCGATGATGAAGTCGCCGCCCGGCACGCGGCGTTGTTCGGGCACCACGCTGTCGGGGCAACGCAGGACGCTCAGGGTCAGTTCCATCGGCAGGCTCCTGCGCGCGTCGGCCGCCCGCGCGGTGCAGGGGCCGCGGCGCCGCAACAGGGGGCGTGAAGGACGCTCATCGGGCCCAGTATAGCGAGGCCGGACCGGATGCGGGACGAAGGATGCATGGCAGCGCACGCGCCGGCCTGCGCCGACCCATCGGCGCGCGCGCCAATCGGCCTGCCGATCCCTGCCGCCACCGCCCGCCGATGCCGTCCGACATCCATTCCTTCCTCTGCTTCGTGCGTAGCATAGACGCGTCGGTCGCCACCCTGGAACAGGGTGCAACGATCCACAATGGCGACAGATCACGGGGCGGTGGCGCGGCAGGCTTGCGATGGCGCAAGGCGTGCGCCCGGCCGTCGCTCCAGCATGCGGCCATGACCCCGACGCCCGCCCTGCCCGCCGAGACCCTGCTGCGCCACGCCGCCGCGCAGTTGCCGCGCTACACAAGCTATCCGACGGCCCCGCATTTCGGGCCGCTCGACGCCGATACCCAGGCCGGATGGCTGCGCCAAGCCGGGCCCGGCGACGCGCTGTCGCTCTACGCCCATGTGCCGTTCTGCCACACGCTGTGCTGGTATTGCGGCTGCCACACCGCGGTCACGCGATCGGCCGCGCGCATTGCGCGCTACAATGCCGGGCTGGCGCGCGAGGCCGCCATGGTCGCCGCGCTGCTGCCCGCTCACGGCGGAGTCGCATCGCTTCACCTGGGCGGGGGCACGCCCACGGCGCTCGGCGCCGCGGGCTTGCGGGAGCTGGCGGCGATGCTGCGCGGGCTGTTCGCCTTCCGGCCGGGGGCCGAGGTCGCCGCCGAGCTCGACCCGCGCAGTCTCGGTCAAGGGCTGCTCGATGCGCTGGGTGAGATCGGGCTGACGCGCGCGAGCCTCGGCGTGCAGGACATCACGCCGGCGGTGCAGGAACGCATCGGACGCGTGCAGCCGGCGGCGCAGGTGGAGGCCGCGGTGCGCGGGCTGCGCGCACTGGGCGTGGCCGGCATCAACATGGACCTGATCTATGGCCTGCCGGCGCAGGGCGTGGCCGAGGTCGAGGCCTCCGCCCGCTTCGCCGCGGATTGCGGCGCCGACCGGGTCGCCGTGTTCGGCTATGCGCACGTGCCCTGGATGAAGGCGCACCAGAAGGCGATCCGCGTCGAGGACCTGCCCGGCGCCGCGCTGCGCCTGCGCCAGGCCGAGGCCGCCGCGCGGGTGCTGACCGGGGCGGGCTATGTCGCGGTCGGGCTCGACCATTTCGCCCTGCCCGGCGACGCGATGGCGGTTGCGGCGGCAAGCGGCACGCTACGGCGCAATTTCCAGGGCTATACGACCGACACCGCACCCTACCTGGTCGGCTTCGGCGCCTCGGCGATCGGCGCAACCCCCGGCGGCTTCGTGCAGAACGAACCGGACGAGAAGCGCTGGCTCGCCGCGGTCGAGTCCGGCCGGTTGCCCATCGCCCGGGGGCGGGCGCTGAGCGAGGACGACCGCGTCCGCGCCGGGCTGATCGAGCGCATCATGTGCGATGGCGAGATCGCTGCCGCCGCGGTGCCGGAGTGGGTGATGGCGAGCGCGGCGCCGCGCATCGAGGCGCTGGTCGCCGATGGGTTGGTGGCGCGCGTGGCAGGGCGCCTCGCGATGACGGCGGCGGGGCGTCCTTTCCTGCGGCACCTCGCGGCCTGCTTCGACGCCTACCTGGCGCCAATGCCCGCGCGCCACAGCGCGGCGGTGTAGCCGCGCGCTACGTCGCGCGGGTGCACAGCCGGTCGATGGCGACGGTCAGGTCGGCCGGATCATAGGGCTTGGGCAGCACGGGGATGTGCCGCATGTGCGGCGGCAGGCCGGCCGCGCCGTAGCCGGTTGCGACAAGGAAGGGGATGCCGCGCGCCGTCAGGGCCTCGGCGACCGAGAGCGAATTCTCGCCGCCGAGGTTGAGGTCGAGCACGGCGGCATCCGGCGGGTCGGCCTTGAGCATCTCGAGCGCCTGCGACACCGTGCGCGCCGGCCCGATCACCACGAAGCCGGCATCGAGCAGCGCATCCTCCACCAGCATGGCCACGAGGGCTTCGTCCTCGACAACGAGGATCCGGCGTTCCGTCGCGGCCATTGTCATGCGGTCGAATGTCCCCTTGATCGCGAAGCCCACGGCGCAGGCACGCCTGACCGGGCGATTCTAGCACGCGCCCGAATGGATAGCAGACAAACCGCCCGATCGTTACGCAGGTCGCGATCACGCTCGCGTGGCTGCGGCCACCGCGCCGAGCGCCGCGATCCCCGCCGCCGCCATCAGCGCAATGGCGGTGCGTGGCCCGTAGCCATCGGCGAGCGCGCCGATCAGCAGCACGCCGACCGGCCCCATCCCGATACAGGTGGTGGTGAGGCCGAGGATACGGCTGCGCGCCTCGATCGGCGCCTGCATCATGACCAGGCCGGTCTGCAGGCTGGCGAAAGCGGCGGTGCCCATGCCGCCGATGAACAGCAGTAGGACGGCGAGCGGCAGGCTGGGTGCCAGCGCCGCGCAGGTCAGCACGACCAGGAAGCCCGCCGAGCCCAGCAGCAGCGTCAACCGCCCCGGCGATGCCCCGCGCCGGAACGCCAGGCCAAGCCCGGCGAGCAGCGCACCGAAGGGCTCCGCCGCGGCCAGCAGGCCGATCTGCACCGGGCTCGCCTGGAAGGCGATGGACCCGAAGGCCGGCAGGATGGCGGTGTAGGAAAATCCGAACACGTTCATGGCGATGGTCACACCCAGCACCAGGCGCAGGATCGGATGCGCCAGCGCGATGCGCGCCGCCACGATCACGTCGCGGACCAGGTGCCGTGGTTGCAACTGCCGGCGTTCCTGCCGGTGTTCCACGCCCGAGACCAGCGCCAGCGCGATCAGGTAGATGGTCGCGGCGATGGCATAGGCCGCGGTGACGCCGACGGTCTGAAAGAAGATGCCACCGGCCAGCGGGCCGACCATGCGCGTGGTGCTGTTGGTCACGGTGTCGAGCGCCACCGCCTGCACGATGCGCGTGGGTCCGGCGGCCTCGGCCACCATGCGGCGGCGCGTGGCGAGCTCGTTGGTCCAGGCGAGCCCGCCGAGCAGCCCATTCAGGAACAGGTGCCACAGCGCGAGCTGACCGGTCGCGGCCAGCAGAGCGATGGCGATGGCGCCCACCGCCGTTGCCGCCTGGCCGGCCATGAGCAGCTTCTTGCGGTCCAGGCTCTCGGCCACCGCGCCGGCCAGCGCGCCCGCCGTCAGCATGGGCAGCGCGCGCGACATCAGCACGAGCGAGACGGCAAACGCCGAGCCGGTCAGCTGGTAGGCAAACAGCCCGCTGACCAGCATCTCGACCCAGCGCATCGAATTGGTCAGGCCGCCGGCGGCCCAGAGCCTGACGAAGGCCGCGTCCGCGAGCAGGTCGCGGACCGGGCTTCGTTCAGGGCCGGGCGCGTTCAATACCCGGAATCATCCAGCCGCAGCAGCGGGAAGGCGCTGTGCACATGCGGCAGGTTGGTGGGCGCCGATGCGCTCACGTAGTTCGGGCCGAGCTGCGCCACCGAGGTCACGCCGAGCAGGCCCATCGCGGAGCGGAATTCGTTCTCCAGGATTTCCAGCAGCCGCACCACGCCCGCCGCGCCATCGGCGGCCAGCGCGTAGCAGTACAGCCGCCCGAGGCCGACGCATTCGGCCCCCAGGCACAGCGCCTTCACGATGTCGGTCCCGCGCGAGAAGCCGCCATCGACCCACACCTTGGCGCGGCCGGCGACGGCCTGCACCACTTCGGGCAGCACCTCGATCGACCCGCGCCCGGCATCGAGCTGGCGCCCGCCATGGTTCGACACATAGACCACCTCGACGCCGTGTTCGCAGGCGATGACCGCGTCCTCGCCAGTGCCGATGCCCTTGAGGATCAGCGGCAGGTCGGGGTGCTTGTCCTTGATGCGCTTCACGTCGTCCCAGTTGAGCATCGCCTGGTAGCGTTGCGCGTCGCCGGTCGCTGTGGCGCGCCAGGGTTTGGCGAAGCGCCGCGCGATGTCGCGTTCGCGGCGCGAGTAGATCGCGGTGTCCACGGTCAGGCAGAAGGCGTCGTAGCCATTGCCCTTGGCGCGCTGGATGCTGTCCTCGACCGAGGCGGCGTCGCCGCGGACATAGAGCTGGTAGATCTTCATGCCCGTGGCGGCCGCCGCGACCTCCTCCAGCCCCGGCTTCGAGACGGAGGAGAGCATGATGGGCACGCCGAAGCCCGAAGCCCCCTCGCCCGCCGTCACCGCGCCATTGGCCCCCACCGCCATGAATTCGAGCCCGCCGACCGGTGCGAGCAGCACCGGCAGGCGCACCGTCTTGCCGAACAGGGTCGAGGTGCTGTCGATGCTGGAGACATCGCGCAGCACGCGCGGGCGCAGCGCCAGCGCGTCGATGCCCATGCGATTGCGGCGCATGGTGGCCTCGGTCTCGGTCGCGCCGGTCAGGTAGTCCCAGATATTGGCGTCGAGCCGATTCTTCGCCGCACGGATGAATTCATGCAGCACCAGGTACTTGTCCTGGAGCGTGGCGAGCGTCTCGGGGTTCACGGGCATGGGTGGTCTCGTCCGGTGTCAGAGGAAGTCGCGGGTCCAGGCGGCGTAGTCGGCCTCGCGCGTGACCTGCTTCATCAGCGCAGGCGGCGCGATGCCCGTGAGGTCGGCCGGCGGGGTTCCCTCACGCAAGGCCTTCAGCGTGGCATGGATGGCGGCGACGGCGGCGGCGAAGGGCTGGTGGCCTTGCAGCGCGACGCGCACGCCGTGGGCGGCGAGGCGCGCACGGTCGGACATGGAGGCGGGCGTGCCGCCGAGGATGATCGGCACGCCCTGGGCCGCTGCCTGCAAGGTTGCCAGCTGCTCCCAGTCGTTCACGCCGGTGAAGAACAGCGCGTCGGTGCCGCAGGTGGCGTAGGCGCGGCAGCGGCGAACCGCCTCGTCCAGGTTGACCAGGTTCAGCGCGCTGGTGCGCGCGATGACGGTCAGGCCGGCATCCTCGCGCGCCGACACCGCCGCGCGCATCTTGCCCAGGCCCGCTTCCAGGCTGAGCAGACCAGGTTCGCCCGTGCCGTGGCCGCGCGGCAGGTCGGTGTCCTCGATGGTCAGCGCGGCGATGCCGGCGGTCTCGAGTTCCTGCACCGTGCGCATGACGTTGAGCGCATTGCCGTAGCCGTGGTCGGCATCGACCAGCAGCGGCGGCGCGCCACCGCGGCAGATGCGCCGCGCCTGGTCGGCGAATTCGGACAGCGTCAGCACGATGATGTCCGGCGCGCCCAGCACCGTCAGCGAGGCGACCGAGCCCGCGAACATCGCGGCCTCGAAGCCGAGGTCGGCGGCGATGCGCCCGGCGATCGGGTCGTGCACGGAGGCCGGGTGGATGCAGGCGGCGCCCGCCAGGATCGCGCGGAAGGACGCGCGGCGCGCGGCCGTGCTCGGTGGACGTTCCATCCCGGAGTTCCTCGAATTTGTCGCGCACAGTCTGCAACCGCGCGCCGCGACGGTCTAGGCTGCCCGCGGACATGCGGGGGTTGCGCGAATGAGCGACGTGGTGGCCGAGCGCCTGGTGGCGCGCAAGGACGAGATCCTGGAGCGACTGAAGGCGCTTCTGCGCCTGCCGAGCGTCAGCACCGACCCGGCCTATGCCGAGGGCATGGCCGCTACGCGGGAATTCCTGATGGCGCGGTTGCGCGAAGCCGGGCTGTCCGATGTGCGGCTGCTGGATGGCGGTGGCCAGCCCGCCGTGACCGCGACCTGGAACGGCGCGCCGGGGAAGCCGACGCTGATGGTCTATGGCCATTACGACGTGCAGCCGCCCGACCCCATCGCGCTGTGGAAGACGCCGCCCTTCGAACCGACCGTCCGCGACGGGCGGCTCTATGCACGTGGTGCGTCCGACGTGAAGGGGTCGACCCTGATCGCGATCGAGACCGTGGCGGAGTTCATCGCCGCCGGCGGCTGCCCGGTGAACGTCCGCTTCTTCCTGGAAGGCGAGGAGGAGACCGGCAGCCCGTCCATCCGCACGCTGATCGAACGGCATCGCGATTCGCTGGTGGCGGATGCGGTGCTCTCGGCCGATGGCGGGCGGGCGAGCACGGTGCTGCCCACCATCAATGTCGGTTCGCGCGGGCTGACGGCGTTGCGCTTCAGTGTCCGCACCGCGGCGAAGGACCTGCATTCCGGCCGCTTCGGCGCCGCCGTGCGCAATGCCAACCATGAACTCGCGCGCCTGATCGCGAGTTTCCACGACGACGCCGGGCGCATCGCCGTGCCGGGCTTCATCGACGACCTCGATCCGATCGGGCCGCGCGAACAGGCGGATGCGGCGGCGCTGGCGGTGGACGAAGCCGCTTTCTACGCCGACATCGGCGCACGCCCCTGGGGCGACCCGGACCGCAGCGTGCAGGAACGCCTGACGCTGCTGCCCACCATCGAGGTGAACGGCATGTGGGGTGGCTACACGGGTGCCGGCAACAAGACCGTGCTGCCCTGCGAGGCGCATGCGAAGATCACCGTCCGGCTCGGCCCCGGGCAGGATCCGGCGCGCGTGCAGAAGCTGTTGCGCGACCACCTGCTGGCACGCGCCGCGCCGGGCGTGCGGATCGCCTTCGAGGAGACCGGGCCGGGGTCGCCCGCCTTCACATTGCGCGAGGGCCATCCGCTGCTGGCCGCCGCCGAGGACGTGCTGCGCCGCATGACCAACCAGGCGCCGGTGCGCGCGCGGATCGGCGGCACGCTGCCCATCACCGCGATCTTCCAGGAGATGCTCGGGCTGGACACGCTGATGTTCGGCTTCGCCATGCCGGACGAGGACATCCATGCGCCGAACGAATTCTTCCGGCTTTCGTCGCTGGAGGAAGGGTTGCGCGCCTGGCCGGCGCTGCTGACGGAACTCGGCAAGGTCGCGCCGGCGGCGCTGCGCGGTCAGGCGGCCAGCGCCTCGGTGAACACGTCGCAATAGCGCGCCGAGGTCACTTCGAAGACCGCGCGGCGCAATACCGCGTGGCGCGCCTGGCGTTCCTCCAGCGGCATCTCCAGCGCGGCGTGCATGGCGTCGGCGATGTCGTCGGGGTCGTAGGGATTGACCAGCAGCGCGTCGGTCAGCTCCTCGGCCGCGCCGGCGAAACGCGAGAGGATCAGCACGCCCGGGTCGGCCGGGTCCTGCGCGGCGACGAATTCCTTCGCGACCAGGTTCATGCCGTCGCGCAGCGGGGTCACGAGGCCGATGCGCGCAATGCGGAACAGGCCCGCCAGCTTCGTGCGCGGCACGGTCTGCGTCATGTAGCGCAGCGGCACCCAGTCGAAGCCGGAGAAGCGGCCGTTGATGTCCCCGGCCAATCGGTCGAGTTCCCGCCGCAACTCCTGGTATTCCACCACGTCCTCGCGCGACCGCGCGGCGATCTGCAGCATCGAGACGCGCCGCTGATGCTGCGGAAAGCGCGCCAGCAGGCAGGCGAAGCCTTCGAAGCGGTGGGGCAGGCCCTTGGAATAGTCCAGCCGCTCGGCGCTGATGACAAGCGCCCGCCCGACCAGGCTTTCGCGCACGCGTTGGATGTAGGCCGTGCTGGCCGCGCGCGTCGCGATGCGCGCGAAGCTGACCGCATCGATGCCGATCGGGTCGGCGATGGCGCGCACGCGGCGACCATCGGTCACCACCTCGTCGCCCTCCACCGCGAAGCCGCTGAAGCGGTAGGCACAGTCGACGAAGTCCGCGAGATGCGTTCGCGTCTGGAAACCGACCACGTCATAGGCGCACATCGCATGCAGCAATTCGCGCGCCGGCGGCAGGGCTTCCAGGACCGAGGGCGGCACGAAGGGGATGTGCAGGAAGAAGCCGATCCGCCCCCGGAAGCCGGCCGCGCGCAGCGCCGCCCCCAGCGGGATCAGGTGGTAGTCGTGCACCCAGATCGTGTCGTCGTCCCGCAGCAGCGCCATCAGCGCCTTGGCGAAGGCGTCGTTGACCGCGAGGTAGCCGGCGAAATCCGCGCGCGTGTAGCGCATCAGCCCCAGCCGGAAATGCAGCAGCGGCCATAGCGAGGAATTGGCGAAGCCGACATAGAAGCGGTCGTAGTCCTCCGCACCCAGGTCGATGGTCGCGTAGGTCACGCCGTCGCCCTCGACGAGGACCGGTTCCGTCGATGTCTCGGCCGCAACCTTGCCCGACCAGCCGAACCAAAGCGTGCCGGGGGCGAGGAAGGACTGCAGCGCGACCGCAAGGCCGCCGGCACTGGCCGCACCCTTGGCCCGCGGGCCGGGAACGCGGTTCGAGACGATCACGAGGCGCGCCACAGCCCTTCCTCCCAACTGCGGGACAGGCGCATGGCCGACAGGATCAGCCCGACCTGCGAATAGGTCTGCGGGAAATTGCCCCACAACGCCCCGGTCGCGGGGTGCACATCCTCCGAGAGCAACCCGACATGGTTGCGCCAGGCCAGCGCGCGCTCGAACAGCGCGCGCGCCTCGTTGCGCCGGCCGATGCGCGCCAGCGTGTCGATGTACCAGAAGGTGCAGACCAGGAAGCCGACCTCGGGCGTGCCGAAATCATCCGCATGGTCGTAGCGCAGCACGATGCCGTCGCGGACCAGGCGCTGCTCCAGCACCTCGACCGTGCGCAGGAACAGCGGGTCGGTCGCGCGGATCAGGCCGAATTCCGGCAGCAGGAAGGTCGAGGCATCAGCGACGGGTTCGCCGTCGAGCACGCCGGAGATCCAGCCACCGCCATGCGCCGTCGCAGCCTCCAGGATGCGCTCGCGCAGGCCGGCGGCGCGGCGTTCCCAGTCCTGCGCCTCGGCGGCCAGGCCCAGGCTCCCGGCGATGGCGCCGAGCCGGTCGAGCGCCGCCCAGCACATCGCCGCCGAATGCGTGTGTGCGGCAGCGCGGCCACGATACTCCCACAGCCCCGCATCGGGTTCGAAGGCAGCGCGTTCGGCATGGCGGCCGGTCTCGGCGAGCTGCCGGTACAGCGCGAGATCACCCGGGCGCGACAGCCGCTGGTCCCAGAACATCTGCGTCGCGGTCATCACGATCGCGCCGTAGCTGTCATTCTGGGTCTGCGTCACGGCGGCATTGCCGATGCGCACCGGACCGTCGCCGCGGAAGCCTGGCAATGCGGTGGCGATGCGCTCCGCCACCTCGGTGCCGGGCGCGATCGGGAACAGCGGCGGGATTGGGCCGCTGGATCCATCCGGCACGGCATCCATGATGAAGCGCAGGAAGCCTTCCATGGTGCGCGTGGCGTTCAACCGGTTCAGCGCGCCCACGGTGAAGAAGGCAGTCCCAGCAGCGCCCGCTGCCCGGCGCCTCCGGGATGGAGGTGGTGAGCGCGGCGACGATGCCGCCGGTATCCTCGAAGGAACACAGCTTGAGCGTGATCGCGGCGCGGATCACCGCTTCCTGCCAGTCGAAGGGCAGGTTCAGGCCGCGCACCCATTCGAGCCAATAGGCCTCGGTCTCGGCGATCGCGTTGCGGGCGACGGTGTCGGGGCTTTCGGGAAGGCTTTCATCCGCGCCCAGCACCAGCGTCACGGGGCGATCGAGCGCGAATTCGGCCTCGTGCGCGATGTAGGTGAGCGGCGCGTCGGTGGTCAGGCGCAGCACGGTGTCCGCGCCGAAATAGCGGATGTGGTTGCTGCCGATGCTGTGGCGCCCGGGCTCTGCCCCGTGGTCGAAGGATGGGCGGACACGGACGGCGATTCGTGGGCGCCCGGCCACGGGTTCGATGCGCCGGATCAGCATGGGCGGGCGGTACATCCGCCCGAAGCGCCGGAACCGCGGCGCGAGGTCGAGCACGCGCACCACGCCGCCGGCGGCGTCGGTCAGCAGCGTCTCGACCACCGCGGTATTGCGCAGGTAGCGCTGACGGGTGCTGGCCAGGTCGCGCAGCACGATGTCCATGAAGCCGCGTTCGGGTTCGATGCCGCCGAGCAAGGCGTTGAACACCGGTTCGGCGTCGAGGCGCGGGAAGCAGAACCATTCGTGCCGCGCATTCGGTGCAATCAGCGCGGCGACCGCGCAATTGCCGATGACAGCGAGATCAAGAGGCTGCATGGCGAGCCTCCCGCTGCATCAGCCAGGCGCGCACTTCCGCCGGGCCGCCACTGAAATCCCGGCCGACATGCAGGCCAAATCCACCGAGGTCGCGTGCCGCCGCCATGCCGTCCTCGTCGGTGACGTCGTCGCCGACGAAGACCGGGCGGCGGCCGCGGAACGGCGCGGCCTGCATCAGCGCATGCACGGCACGGCCCTTGGTCGCGGCGCGCGGCCGGATCTCGAACGCCATGTGGGCGGGCATCAGTGCGAAGTCGTCATCATGCCCGCGTAGCAACGCGAGCAGCGCGGCGCGGGTTGCGTCCTGCATCTGCGGCGCGCCCCGGTAGTGCAGCGACAGGCCATGCGGCTTGATCTCGAGGATCACGCCCGGCCAGGCGGCGACCTCGGCGGCGAGCCGCGCCGGCCAGTCCGCTGGCATGGCGGGGATGGCGTCGACACCAGCGATGCGGCCGGCTGCGTCGCGCAGTTCCGCGCCATGGCCGAAGCCTCCAGGCAATGTGAGCGGCGCCAGCAGCGCGTCGGCGACCGCACGCGCACGGCCAGTCACAATAGCGAGTGCGCCATCGAGCCGCCGCACCACAGTAGCGAGCGTCGCGGTCAGCCCGGGGGGAACGAAAACCGCGTCAGGCCTGGGCGCGATGTCGAGGAGCGTGCCGTCGAGATCGAGAAAAAGTGCCCAATTGCCCTCGATCGCGGGGATACCGGAGGAGGTCATGGATGGAATTTGGGGGGTCGTTGCGCAGAATTACAGACTTGTAATTGTAGGCCGTCTGGCGCAGCCGATTGGCGCGCCCGGGAAGATTTGAACTCCCAACCCTCAGATCCGAAGTCTGATGCTCTGTCCAGTTGAGCTACGGGCGCCCCGGCCGATGCGCGGGGTCCAGTGGTGGCGGAATGGCGCGCCCGAAGAGATTCGAACTCCTGACCCCCAGATTCGTAGTCTGGTGCTCTATCCAGCTGAGCTACGGGCGCCCTGCCACCACCGCGGCGAGGCCGGGGAGATAGCGGAGGCGGTCGGTACGCGCAACCCCTCCGTCACATCGAATGTGCGCGCGTTACGCTGCCAGCTTGTCGAGTTCGCGCACCACGGCCTCGCCCATGACGGAGGTGCCGACGCGCGCCATGCCCGGCTGCATGATGTCTGCCGTGCGCAGGCCGCCGGCGAGCACCTTGCCCACCGCGTTCTCGACCAGCGTCGCGTCTTCCTCCATGCCGAAGGACCAGCGCAGCAGCATCGCGAAGGACAGGATCTGCGCGAGCGGATTGGCGATGCCCTTGCCGGCGATGTCGGGCGCCGAACCATGGATGGGTTCGTACAGCGCATGGCGCTTGTTGGTGACCGGGTCGATGGCACCCAGCGTCGCCGAGGGCAGCATGCCGAGCGAACCCGTCAGCGCCGCCGCCAGGTCCGACAGCACATCCCCGAACAGGTTGTTGCCGAGGATGACGTCGAACTGCTTCGGGCGCGAGCAGAGCTGCATGGCACAATTGTCGGCGTACATGTTCTCGAGTTCGACATCGGCGTATTCGGCCTTGTGGATCTCGCCCACCACGGCGCGCCACAGGCGGCCGGACTGCATGACGTTGGCCTTCTCGACGCTGGTGACCTTCTTGCGGCGCTGGCGCGCCAGGTCGAAGGCGACGCGCGCGACGCGGACGATCTCGTCCTCATGATAAACGTCGGTATCGAAGCCGCGGCGCTTGCCGTCGGGCAGGATCTCGATGCCGCGGGGCTCGCCGAAATAGACGCCGCCGGTCGATTCGCGCACCACCATGATGTCGACGCCGCGCACGATGTCGGCCTTCAGCGAGGAGGCTTCCACCAGCGGATCCAGCACCACCGCCGGGCGCAGGTTGGCAAACAGGCCGAGATCCTTGCGCAGGCGCAGGACGCCGAGTTCGGGACGCTTCTCGAAGGGCAGGCTGTCCCACTTGGGACCGCCGACCGAGCCGAACAGCACGGCATCGGCGGCCTTCGCCTTCGCCACCGTCTCATCGGAGCAGGGCATGCCCTCGGCCTCGATGGCGGAGCCGCCGACCAGGCGTTCCTCCATGTCGAAGGAGACGGCGCGGCGGCGGTCCATCCAGTCGATGACGCGGCGGACTTCGCGCATCACCTCGGGGCCGATCCCGTCGCCGGGCAGAATGAGAAGCTTCTTGTTGGACGGCATGGCGGGGAGACGTCTCCTGGAGTGTCGGGAGACGCCCCCGGGGGGCGCCTCCCCGGAAGGATTCAGGTCAGGCGTAGAGCCAGGGCTGCGCGGCCTTCTGCTTCGCCTCGAAGCTGTCGATGGCGGGCGCGTGCTGCATGGTCTGGCCGATGTCGTCGAGGCCGTTCAGCATCAGGTGGCGGCGCAGCGGGTCGATCTTGAACGGAATTTCCTCGCCATTCGGGCGCACCACGACTTCGCGTTCGAGATCGACGGTGATGCGGGCATTGGCGCCAAGCTTCGCGTCCTCCATCAGCTGCGCGCAGACGTCCTTGGGAAGTCGCACCGGCAGGACGCCGTTCTTGAAGCAGTTATTGTGGAAGATGTCGGCGAAGTCGGGAGCGATCACGCAGCGGATGCCGAAATCGAGCAGCGCCCAGGGCGCGTGTTCGCGTGAGGATCCGCAGCCGAAATTCTCGAAGGCGATCAGGACCTCAGCCTTCCGGTAGGGCTCCTGGTTCAGCACGAAATCCGGGTTCTCGCTGCCGTCTTCCTTGAAGCGGAAGTTGGCGAACAGGTTCTTGCCGAAGCCCGAGCGGCTGATCGACTTCAGGAAGCGCGCCGGGATGATCTGGTCGGTGTCGACATTGGCCTTGGGAAGTGGCGCGGCGACGCCGGTCAGGGTGGTGAACGCCCGCATCACAGCGCTTCCTTCGGCTGGTAGTCGCGAACGTCGGCCAGGTGGCCGGCGAGCGCGGCGGCGGCGGCCATGGCGGGGCTGAGCAGATGCGTGCGCCCGCCCGGCCCCTGGCGGCCTTCGAAGTTGCGGTTCGACGTGGAGGCGCTGCGCTGGCCCGGCGTGAGCTTGTCCGGGTTCATGCCGAGGCACATGGAGCACCCGGCCTCGCGCCACTCGAAGCCGGCTTCCTTCAGGATACGGTCCAGGCCCTCGGCCTCCGCGGCCTTCTTCACCAGGCCGGAGCCCGGCACCACCATGGCGCGCACGCCATCGGCGACGCGGCGGCCCTTGGCGATGGCCGCGGCGGCGCGGATGTCCTCGATGCGCGAATTGGTGCAGGAGCCGATGAAGACGACATCGACCTTGAGGTCGGTCAGGCGCTGGCCGGGCGTCAGGCCCATGTAGTCCACCATGCGCTGGGTCTGGGCGCGCTTCGCTTCATCCGTGACGTCGGCCGGGTTGGGCACGATGCCGGTGATGGGCAGAACGGCCTCGGGGTTGGTGCCCCAGGTGACCTGCGGGGCGATCTCATGCGCGTTCAGGCGCAGTTCGGTGTCGAAATGCGCGCCGGCATCGGTCGGCAACGTCTTCCACCATTCCATCGCACGCGCCAGCGCGGCGCCCTTCGGGCCGTTCGGCGTGCGGGCGATGTAGTCGTAGGTGGTCTGGTCGGGGGCCACCATGCCAGCGCGGGCACCGCCTTCGATGGTCATGTTGCAGACCGTCATGCGTCCGGCCATGTCCAGCGCGCGGATCGCGTCACCGGCGTATTCGATGACATGCCCCGTGCCGCCCGCCGTGCCGATGCGCCCGATGATGGCGAGCACGATGTCCTTGCCCGAACAGCCGAAGGCCAGGTTGCCATCGACGCTGATGCGCATGTTCTTGGCCGGCTTCTGCAGCAGCGTCTGGGTGGCGAGCACGTGCTCGACCTCCGACGTGCCGATGCCAAAGGCCAGCGCGCCCATCGCCCCATGCGTGCTGGTGTGGCTGTCACCGCAGACGATGGTCATGCCCGGCAACGACCGCCCAAGCTCCGGCCCGATCACGTGCACGATGCCCTGGCGTTCATCGAGCAGCGGTATCAGCGGCATGCCGAATTCGGCGGCGTTCTTCTCGAGCGTCGCGACCTGCAGCGCGCTCTCGGGATCGACGATGCCGGTATAGCGTGACGAATCTGTCGCGATGTTGTGGTCGATCACGCCGAGCGTGGCTTCCGGGCGGCGGATGCCGCGCCCGGCCGCGCGAAGCCCGTCGAAGGCCTGCGGCGTGGTGACTTCATGCGTCAGGTGAAGATCGATGTAGAGCAGCGCCGTGCCGTCGGGCAGCGTCTCGACGACATGCGCGTCCCAGATCTTGTCGAACAGCGTGCGCGGCTTCTGCGCTGACATCGGTTTCCCCCGGAGCAGTCAAGGGACGCCGCGCGCGGCGGCGCCCCGGCCGTGAATTCAGGCTTCGGTCGCGGCCGCCGGCGCGGCCACTGCGGCAGCGGCAGCGGTCGGCTTCATGCCCAGCTTCTCGGCGATGCGCGCCGACTTGCCGGTGCGGCCACGCAGGTAATAGAGCTTCGCGCGACGCACCTTGCCGCGGCGCACCACGACGATCTCGACCACGTTCGGGGAATGCAGCGGGAACACGCGCTCCACACCCTCGCCGTAGGACAGCTTGCGCACCGTGAAGTTGCTCTGCAGGCCCTTGTTGGAGCGCGCGATCACCACGCCCTCATAGGCCTGGGTGCGGATGCGCTCGCCTTCCTGCACGCGCACCATGACGCGGACGGTGTCGCCAGGCGCGAAGTCCGGCGTGGCGCGGGCGGCGGTCAGGCGGGAGAGCTGCTCGGCCTCGAACTGCTGCAGCAGGTTCATGACAGTATCCTTTCGTGATCTTCGTTTAGGCGGCGGCGGGGTGGCCGTCCATGCCCCCCGCGCCGCGCTGTTTCGTCTCATGCCGGGCCCACAGGTCGGGCCGGCGCTCCTTGGTGATCCGTTCGCTCTCGGCGCGCCGCCAGCGGGCGATGTCGGCGTGGTGGCCGGAGAGCAGCACCGGCGGGATGGCGTGCCCGTTCCACTCGGCCGGGCGGGTGTAGTGCGGGTATTCCAGCAGGCCGTCGCTGCCGTGGCTTTCCTCGGCGGCGCTGTCGGCCGCGCCCATGACGCCAGGCAGCAGCCGCACGCATGCGTCGAGCAGCACGAGGGCCGCGGTCTCCCCGCCGCTCAGCACGTAGTCGCCGATCGACAGCTCGACCATGCCGCGCGCGTCGATCACGCGCTGGTCGATACCCTCGAAGCGGCCGCAGAGCAGCACGCAGCCGGGGCCTTCCGCCAGAGCGCGCACGGTCGTCTGGTCCAGCAGGCGCCCGCGCGGCGTGAGGCAGATCAGCGGGCGGGTGTCGCCACCCGGCATCACGCCGGCAATTGCGGCATCCAACACGTCCGGGCGCATCACCATGCCTGCCCCGCCGCCGGCCGGTGTGTCGTCCACGCTGCGGTGGCGGTCCGTGGCGAAAGCGCGGATGTCGTGCGCGTCGAGCGACCAGCGTGAATCCTGCAGCGCGCGGCCAGCCAGCGACAGGCCGAGCGGACCGGGGAACATCTCCGGGAACAGCGTGAGGACCGAGGCGCGCCAAGTCATGCCGCGTCCTCCTCGTTCGCCTGCGGCCGCACGAGAATTTCCTCGGGCGGCACCACCGTGACGCGCCCGCCCGCGATGTCCACCACCGGAACAACCGCGCGGGTGAAGGGCATCAGGTGTTCGCGTTGCGTGCCGTCGATGATGAGGAAGGCGCCGGCGCCGTGATCCTCGACTGCGCGAATGCGGCCCAATGTCTCGCCGGCTTCCGTCACGGCCGCGAGGCCGATCAGGTCGACCAGGTAGAATTCCTCGTCATCCGGCGACGGCAGACGGTCCCGCTCGACATACAGCTTCGTGCCGGTCAGGCGCTGCGCGGCGTCGCGGTCGGCCACGCCCTCGACGGCAGCGATGTCGCCGGCCTTGAGCGTGATGGCGTAGCGCGTCGTGCCGGCCTCGTCGGTCAGCGGCGAATAGGCGGCGAGGGCGGCGGGGTCCTCGGTGAAGGCGCGCAGGCGCACGAGGCCGCGCACGCCATGCGGCCTGCCGATCTCGCCCACCATCACGCGCTTCACCGCCACGGAAACTCAGCCCGCCGCGGCGGCCGCGGCGGCGCGTTCCTGCGCCTTCTTCTTCGGCGCGGACTGCTTGGGCTGCTCCGCGAACACCGGCATCGGCGCCAGGCCGGCCTTGCCGAGGAACTTCGCCACGCGGTCGGTCGCCACCGCGCCCTGGCTGATCCAGTGCGTGATGCGCTCGCCCTTCAGGCGGATGCGCTCGGCGTGTTCGGCCGGCAGCATGGGGTTGTAGGAGCCCACCGCCTCGATGAAGCTGTCGGCCACCACGATGTGGTAGTAGGGGCGCTTCTTCGCACCGGCGCGGGCAAGGCGGATCTTGAGGCCCATGAGGCTTCCTTTCGTCGTCTATCTCTAGAAGGGTCGTTTGTTCCCGGCCCCGGGCATGAGCGCGGCGAGCCCGCCACGCATCAGCCCCTTCTGGCCGATCTTGGTCATCCGCTTCATCATCGCGGACATGTCGTCGAACTGCTTGAGCAGCTTGTTCACTTCCTGAACCGAGGTGCCGGAACCGGCGGCGATGCGCTTCTTGCGCGACGCCTTCAGGATGTCGGGCGTGCGCCGTTCGCGCGGCGTCATGCTGCTGATGATCGCCGCCTGGCGGCCGAGGATGCTCGTGTCCAGGTTCGCGTCGTTGAGCTGCTGCTTGATCTTGCCGACACCCGGCAGCATCCCGAGGATGCCCTGCAGGCTGCCCATCTTGCCGATCTGCTTCAGCTGGTTCGCGTAGTCCTCGAGCGTGAACTGGCCCTTTTGCACGCGGGCCGCGAGCTTCTCGGCCTCCGCCTGGTCGATGTTCGCCGCGGCCTTCTCGACCAGGGAGACGATGTCGCCCATGCCGAGGATGCGCGACGCAATGCGGTCGGGGTGGAAATCCTCCAGCGCATCGAGCTTCTCGCCTGCGCCCATCAGCTTGATCGGGGCGCCGGTGACGGCCCGCATGGAAAGCGCCGCACCGCCGCGCGCATCGCCGTCGATGCGCGTCATGACGATGCCGGTGACGCCCACCTTGTCCTGGAAGGCCTTGGCGGTGTTGACCGCGTCCTGGCCGGTCATGGCATCGACCACCAGCAGCGTCTCGTGCGGGTTGGTGGCAAGCTTGACCTGCGCCACCTCCTCCATCAGCGCGTCATCGATCGCGAGGCGGCCGGCGGTGTCCAGCACCACCACGTCGTAGAGTTCGCGCCGCGCGAGATCCATCGCGCGCATGGCGATCTGCATGGGCGACTGGCCGGCGATGATGGGCAGCGACGTGACCTCGGCCTGCGTCGCCAGTGTCGCGAGCTGCAGCTGCGCGGCCGGGCGGTGCACGTCGAGCGACGCCAGCAGGACCTTCTTGCGGTCCTTGGTGCGCAGCCGCAGCGCGATCTTGCCCGAGGTGGTGGTCTTGCCCGAGCCCTGCAGGCCGACCATCAGGATCGGCACGGGTGCGGCGGCGTTCAGGTCGATGCCGCGCTTGCCGTCATCGCCCTCGCCGCCGCCCAGCGCCTCGACCAGCGCGTCGTTGACGATCTTGATGACCTGTTGGGCGGGGGAGACGGAGCGGATGACCTCCTGCCCCACCGAGCGTTCGCGGACCTTGTTGACCAGGTCGCGGACGACCGGGAGCGCCACGTCGGCCT
>LNFM01003380.1_pt1 | contig 31460 bp, 35 predicted proteins | sample 596031 | NCBI WGS metagenome assembly LNFM01 (sample SAMN04254537, study PRJNA301005) | activated carbon metagenome | isolation source: dual media filters at the Ann Arbor, Michigan drinking water treatment plant | place: USA: Ann Arbor | reverse complement strand
GGCCAGTCGGTTCGTCCTTCAGTGTTCCCGCCTCTGAGATGTTTCGAGCCTTCACGAAGGCTCGGAGGGCTCGGCGCCAGACCGGCGTAGCAAAGGAAGGCCTATCCATGCCGTTTTACGAGCACGTCTTTCTCGCGCGTCAGGACGTGACCGCGCAGCAAGTCGAAGAAATGATTACCCAGTACAAGGGCGTGATCGAAGCCGGTAACGGCGCGGTCCCCAAGCAGGAATACTGGGGCGTGAAGTCCCTCACCTATCGCATCCGCAAGAACCGCAAGGCGCACATGGCGCTCTTGAACATCGACGCGCCGGCCGCCGCCGTGCACGAGATGGAGCGGCAGATGCGGATTTCCGAAGACGTAATCCGTTTCATGACGGTGAAGGTCGAAGCGCTCGAAGAAGGTCCGTCTGCGATGATGCAGAAGCGGGACCGCGACGAGCGCCGTGGCGACCGTGACGACCGTCCCCGCCGCCGCGACCGTGACGGCGAAGAAGGCGGCAACTTCGGCGACGACAACGCGCCGGCTGCCGACGCAACCGAGGAGTCGAACTAATGGCCATGGGTGCATCAGGTGGCGCACGCCGCCCGTTCTTCCGCCGCCGCAAGACCTGCCCGTTCTCGGGCGATAACGCGCCGAAGATCGACTACAAGGACACGAAGCTTTTGCAGCGCTACATCTCCGAGCGCGGCAAGATCGTTCCTGCCCGCATCAGCGCGGTTTCCAATCTGAAGCAGCGCGAACTCGCAATCGCGATCAAGCGCTCGCGTTTCTTGGGTCTCCTGCCTTACGTTCTGAAGTAAGGCTCAACAATCTGCGTCGTGCGGGGTAACGCCCGCGCGGCGATGGTTGAGGCGGAATTGTCCGTCTCTAACCGCCGGAAAGGGTGGGACAGCTGACGATGGCACAGGTTTTCCTCATTGGCTTAGGCGCGGGCGCTGCTTCCGCGCTCCTGTTTGCGTCCATCGTTTCGGGCAGCCCGATCGCGATCCTCCTGTTTTATCTTGCGGCGCTGCCGGTCATGCTGGCTGCGATCGCGTGGTCGCATACGGCCGGGCTGATTGCGGTCGCGGTCGGCGCGCTCTCGCTCGCTGGCGTGCTGAACTACTGGGTCGCGCTCGTCTATCTCGCGTCGGTCGCAGGCCCCGCTTATCTCCTCGCTTATATGTCGATGCTCGGACGCGAAACGGCGCCGGCGAGCGCAAACAACGCGCCGGAAATGGAATGGTATCCGGTCGGCCGTCTTATTATCTGGGCCGGTCTCATCGCCTTCGCGTTAGTCACCGTCGTGATCCTGCAATTCGGCACCAGCCTCGAGCAGTATCAAAAAGAAATCCGCTCTACCTTCGAGCGCGCACTGAAGCTGCAGGCGCGCATTCCCGCCGATCAGCCGCTGAAGCTACCGGGCATACAGAACCCCGAGCAATTCCTGAATGCGCTGGTCGCGATCATGCCCGCTGCCGCCGCGGTGCTTTCCATGCTGACCAGCATCATCAATCTTTGGTTAGCTGCCCGCGTTGCCCGGGTCTCCGGGCGCCTGCGCCGCCCGTGGCCGAACCTGAACGAAGTCGCGTTGCCGATGTCTGCAGCGATCCTGCTTGGGGCGGCGCTTGTCATTTCCTTCCTGTCGGGGATGCCGGGCTTCATCGCGGCGATTTTGGTCGCGGTACTCGCGGTCGCCTATGCGATGGCCGGCTTCTCCACGCTGCACGCGATTACGCTGAATGCCCGCGCGCGGACCTGGATACTCGCGGGCGCCTGGACCAGCGTGATCCTGCTCGGCTGGCCGCTCGTGTTCGTGGCGATCCTCGGGATTGCCGATTCCGCTTTCGACCTGCGCGGCAAGCAAGCCGCGAAGAAACCGCCCTTTCCACCCCTTTCCCGAAATTGAAATCAGAGGAGTACTGAAGATGGAAGTTATTCTACTGGAGCGCGTCTCCAAACTCGGCCAGATCGGCGACACCGTGAAGGTGAAGGACGGCTTTGCCCGCAATTTCCTGTTGCCGAACGGTAAAGCGCTGCGCGCGACCGAAGCCAACAAGAAGAAGTTCGAGGGCATGAAGGCCCAGATCGAGGCGCAGAACCTCGAGCGCAAGCAGGAAGCGGAAGGCGTAGCAAAGAAGGTCGACGGCAAGTCGGTCATTCTCGTCCGTCAGGCCGGCGAAACCGGCCAGCTTTACGGCTCGGTCTCGACCCGCGACATCGCCGATGCGCTCACCAAGGACGGTGTCAGCGTCGAGCGCCGCCAGATCGTGCTCAACGCACCGATCAAGACCATCGGCCTGCACGTGCTCCCGGTTGCGCTGCATCCGGAAGTCGAGGTCAAGATCACCGTCAACGTCGCCCGTACCCCGGACGAAGCCGAGCGTCAGGCCAAGGGCGAAGACCTGACCGTCGCCCGCACCGACGACGAGGAAGCCAAGGCACAGGCGAAGGTCGATGCCGGCAAGTTCTTCGAAGAGACGCCGGAAGAGCTTAAGGCTGAGGGCGAAGCCCCGGCCGAGGAAGCGCCGAAGGCCTGATTTCCGCCTACGTCAATCAAAAGCCCCGGAACCGGCACTGCCGCTTCCGGGGTTTTTCGTTTTTGAGGTAAGCCTCGGAAATGTTTGAGGTTCGAAATTGTGCTTGCGCGCGGCGCGAGCGAACGTCAATCGCTTCGAAGAAATAATTTCCTGCCTACACGCAGCAAATTTCCGCCATCGTGTGGCTGTCAACTTTTTTCCGAATCGATTTGTAGCTTGTGAATTGCTGTGGGTGACGGATTCGCGCTTGCGACGACGTGGGCGCGTGCTAATTCAATCTTCCTTACGTGTCGCGTGTTGACGGCCCGAAGACCCAAACAGAAAACGCGAGACGATGGCACTCGACAGCGCACTCAGAAAAGCTTTTCCGGAACCCGACACCGCCGAGTTCCGGCAGGCGCCGCACAACATCGAGGTTGAGCAGGCGCTCCTGGGCGCGATCCTCGTGAATAACGAGGCGTTCTATCGCGTTTCCGACTTTCTGGAGCCAAAACACTTCTTCGAGCCGATCCATCAGCAGATCTTCGAGGTCGCGGGCAGCCTGGTCCGCGCGGGCAAGATCGCCTCACCCGTCACGCTCAAGACCTTCATTCCCGCCGAGACCGACATCGCAGGCTTGAACCCCCCGCAGTATCTCGCGCGGCTGGCGGCGGAAGCGACCACGATCATCAACTCGGAAGATTACGGGCGGAACATCTACGATCTGTCCACGCGGCGCGACCTGATCCAGATCGGCGAGGACATGGTCAACGTCGCTTACGACGCGCCGGTCGAGCTTTCGCCGCAGGAACAGATCAACGACGCCGAGCGGCGGCTCTACGAACTCGCGGAAATCGGCCGCTATGACGGCGGCTTCATGCGTTTCTCGGAAGCGCTCAAAGACGCGGTAGATCTTGCGAGCAAGGCCTACCAGCGCGACGGCGGGCTATCGGGCGTCGCGACCGGCTTCCTCGATCTCGACCACCTCATGGGCGGCTTGCAGCGCTCGGACCTGATCATCGTCGCGGGACGACCGGCCATGGGCAAAACCGCGATCGCCACCAACATCGCCTACGAGATTGCGCAGAACTATCAGGGCGAGCCGAAGCCCGACGGCTCCATTGAAACCGTTTCCGGCGGCATTGTCGGCTTCTTCTCTCTGGAAATGTCGGCGGAGCAGCTCGCTACCCGTATCATCTCCGAGCAGACCGAAATCCCGTCATCGCGCATCCGCCGCGGCGAAATCTCGGAGCAGGACTTCTCCAAGCTCGCGGGTGCCGCGCAGCATATGCAGACCGTACCTCTTTATATTGACGACACCGGCGGCATTTCTATCGCGCAGCTCACCGCGCGCGCGCGCCGCCTGAAGCGCCAGCGCGGGCTCGACGTCATGGTGGTGGATTACTTGCAACTGCTCGCAGGCTCGAAACGCGCCGGCGACAACCGCGTGCAGGAAGTGACCGAGATCACCACGGGCCTGAAGGCGCTCGCCAAAGAACTCGATGTGCCGATCATCGCGCTCTCCCAGCTATCGCGTCAGGTCGAAGCGCGCGACGACAAGCGCCCGCAGCTTTCCGACCTGCGCGAATCCGGCTCGATCGAGCAGGACGCCGACGTCGTGCTCTTCGTCTATCGCGAGGAGTATTACCTGAAGAACCGCGAGCCGAAGCCCGGCACCGAAGAGTGGTTCAAGTGGGAAACCGAATTGAAGGCCGCCGAAGGCCGCGCCGAGATCATCATCGGCAAGCAGCGCCACGGCCCGACCGGCACCGCGAAGCTCTCCTTCGAGGCGGCCTATACGCGCTTCGGCAATCTCGCGCGCGAAGACCAACTGCCGGAACGGCGGGGGTAGTATCTACCTCACAACTTCGTCATGGCCGGGCTTGACCCGGCCATCCACGTCTTAACTGCGTTGATGTGCTGCAAAGGCGTGGATGCCCGCGACAAGCGCGGGCATGACGAAATAGAGAGTGGCGACAATTTCTCCGCCGTTCGTTAAGTTCCGCGCCATGTCCGACTCCCTCCCCCCTGAAGCGACTGGCCTCTTGACCGTCGATCTCGCGGCACTCGCCGCGAATTGGCAGGCGCTTAAAAAACGCGCCGGCCGCGCGAATTGCGCGGCGGTCGTCAAGGCAGACGCTTACGGCACCGGACTCGAGCAGGCGGCTCAGGCGCTGGTCAAAGCCGGCTGCGATACGTTCTTTGTCGCGACCTTCGACGAAGCGCTGCGGCTCCGCACCATCCTGCCTTCGGTCACGATTTATCTCTTGAACGGGCTCAGCCCCGGCAGCGCCGAGGTCGTGTGCGGCATCGACGTTCGGCCCGTGCTCGGCTCGCTTGCCGAGATCGAGGAATGGGAAGCGCACGCGGATGCTTCCGGCGAGGAAGCGCCCGCCGCCATCCACATCGACACCGGCATGAACCGGCACGGCATCTCGCTTGCCGAAGCGGAAGCATTGGCGCCAAAGCTCGTGACCGACGAATACAGCTTCAAGCCGGCGCTCGTGATGAGCCACCTCGCCTGCGCGGACGAGCCCGAACACGTATTAAACAAGCAGCAGATCGAGGCGTTCTCCGCGATCATCAAGAAATTTCCCGGCATCCCCGCTTCGCTCTGCAACTCCGCGGGATTGCTCGCTTTCCCGGAAGCGCATTTCGATCTGGTGCGGCCCGGCATCTCTTTATATGGCGGCCGCGCGCTGCACGACGGAGAGAACCCGATGCGGCCTGTCGTGAAACTGCAAGCCCGCATCGTTATTGTGCGCGAGGCGAAAGCAGGCACAACGGTGGGCTATGGCGCGCGGCTGAAACTCGCGCGGGATTCCAGACTGGCGATTGTCTCGGCGGGCTATGCCGACGGCATTTTCCGCGCGGCGGGCTCCTCCGACAACAAGAAGGGCGCGGAAGCGATTGTAGCGGGCACGCGCTGCAATATCGCCGGACGGATTTCGATGGACCTGCTGGCGGTGGATGTGACGGATGTCCCGAACGTCGCGCGCGGCGATCTCGTCACGCTGATCGGTGACGGAATTACGGTGGACGATTTGGCGGATCATGCGCGCACCATCGGCTACGAAGTGCTGACATCGTTGGGTAAGCGCTGGAAACGAATTTACTCCGAATAACTTTTTCTGATGGGGACGAACATGAAAGCCGAAGACGCCAGCGAAATGATGGACTCTGAAAAGTCCGCGGACCAGTTCAAGACGCGCACTGCGATCATGATCGCGGTGCTTGCGATGCTGCTCGCGATCACCGGCCTCGGCGGCCAGAACGCGGCGAAGGAAGCGACCAACAACAATATCTTCGCGTCGAACCTCTACGCCTTCTATCAGGCGAAGAACATTCGCCAGACCAGCTTCCTGCTCGCCGCCGACGCGCTCGAACTTGAACTCGCCAATCCGGCATTAGCTCCGGAAACGAAAGCGGCGATGCAGAAGAAGATCGAAGGCTATCGCAAGAACGTCGCGCGCTACGAATCCGAGCCGGAAACGCAGGAAGGCAAGAAGGAATTGCTGGTGCGTGCAAAAGCGATGGAAGTGACGCGAGACCACGCGCTGAAGCAGGACCCCTATTTCGATTACGCGGAAGTGCTGCTGCAGATCGCAATCGTGCTGGCGTCGGTCGCAATCGTGTCGGGGATTTCCTGGCTCGTCATCGGAAGTGCTGCGCTCGGCATCATCGGCACGCTCCTGATGATCAACGGCTTCCTGCTGATCGTCGCGATACCGGGGATGGGGTGAGCTTCCTACGTGCCTAAAAAGCCCACAACGCCATTCGGCACGATCGATTTTGGTAAGGATGGAAAAGTTCGCCGCAATATTCAGAAACTTTCTGATGAGAAAGATCAGCAAGAACGTCGGATCGGCGAACTTTTCATTCAACGAATGGATAGTGAATTAGAGCAAGGCTGCAAGATTAGGCTGTTGGACGAAAACGATCACGACTTCGCAATTTTGCATAAAGACAACAAACGAACCGTCGTTCAATGTACCGAGATCGTCTATCGCGACTTTTTGTTGGAAGGACGAAAAACGTCAAGTAGATCGGTAATTGTCGATGGCAATCATAGATATGTTGACGAGAGGAAGGCAGTTACAATTTTTGCCGACAAGATAGCTGCTAAGCTTGCGAAGAATTACTCGAAACCCGCTGATCCCTTTTGGCTTATAATTTGGTCCGTGACCGGTTACTGCGAGTTCAATAATTACATCGAAGCTGGCGAGAAAAAACTATCAGCCCCTCTGCAATTTGCGCGACTATGCCTAGAAGTGGGCACGAATATTCCGTTTGATAAAATCTATTATTTTGACGGACAAACGAAACCCAATCGTATTTGGCCTGCCGAACAATAAGTATCGCTACTTCTCCGTAGCGCTCTTCACACCCATCCACACAAACACCCCGATCACGCCCCACAATAAAAGCGCAATCGCGCCGAAGAAAATCCGGCCCAGCGTTTCCGCGCCGAAGATATTTCCGATCGCCGGAATCGTGAACGCAAACGCGCGCGGACCGGGACCGAAGGCCGCGAACGTCGCGACCGATGCCAGCGCGCAGAGCCCGATCAGCGCCGCGAGAAAATTCAGCGCTTTGAAGAGTAACGGCACCTTCGCGTGAATCCTGCTGCCCGGCCCGGTCTGCGAAAATCCGGTCAGCGCGAACACGGTGCCGAGGCCGGCAAACACGATGCCCGCGCAAACCACCATCAGGCTCGTGGAGCCGACGCCCAGCCGCTGGCGCACGGGCAACACGCCCGTCTGGGTCAGGATGATCGCAGTGCCGATTATGATCCCTAGCAACCCGATGCCGGCGAACAGCCACGGATTGGCGAGTTTTTCGCGCTTCATATGGAGAGGCTAAATCAAAGCGTCGTCCCCGCGAAGGCGGGGACCCATACTCCCAGTGTCAGTTACCAAGGCAGGTGATTATGGGTCCCGGCTCGCGCTCGCTACCGCTCGCTTGGCCGGGACGACAAGAAAAACTGGCGCCAAGGCAAAATCTACCCATATTCGGGCCGGGAGCACGCGAGCCAATGGCGTTTGACGATTACCTCGAGGAAGCCCGCCTCGCCGGCCGCGCGCTTGCGGATTACGGCAGCGGCCTCATGCGCCCCCAGCTCCGGCTCGGCGTCACCGGGCTGTCGCGCTCGGGGAAAACCATCTTCATCACGGCGCTGATCCACGCGCTTCTGCACGGCACGCGCCTGCCGGTGTTCGAGGCGCTGACCTCAGGCCGCGTTGCGCGCGTGCGGCTAAGCCCCCAGCCCGATGCCGCGATCCCGCGCTTTGAGTACGAGAAGCATCTTCGCGATCTTGTCGAGCTGCGGCGCTGGCCGGAGTCGACCCGCGCGATTTCGGAAATCCGTATCGAGATCGATTATCAGACCAAGCGTGGTGCGGAGAAAACGCTGACGCTGGATATTGTCGATTATCCCGGCGAGTGGCTGCTCGATCTTCTGCTGCTCGACAAAACTTACGAAGAGTGGTCGGCGGAAGCGATTGCACTTTCCCGCCAAGGCCCTCGCGTATTGCTCGCGCAGACATGGCACGCACAGCTTTCGTCCTTGTCTCCGAGCGCACCCGCGAACGAGCAAGACGCGATCAATGCTGCCAAGCTCTTTACCGAATATCTGATCGCCTGCCGCGACGAGCGCTTCGCGATGAACCTGCTGCCGCCCGGACGCTTTCTGATGCCGGGCGATCTTGCCGGCTCCCCCGCCGTCACCTTCGCGCCGCTTGAAGTCCAGCCCGGCGAGACTGCGCCGCAAGGGTCGTTATGGGCGATGATGGCGGAGCGCTACGAAGCCTATCGCGCGCGCGTCGTGCGCCCGTTCTTCCGCGAGCATTTCGCGCGGCTGGACCGGCAGATCGTGCTGGCTGACGTTTTGTCCGCGATTAATTCCGGGCCGGAAGCGCTTTCCGATCTCGAAGCGACGCTCTCCGCGATTACCGCCTGTTTCAATACCGGACGGCGCACTATTCTCTCTTCGATCTTCAGGCCGCGCGCGGACAGGATTTTATTCGCGGCGACCAAGGCCGATCATCTGCATCATCTGCAACATGACCGGCTGGAAAACATTCTCTCGCGCATGGTGAAACGTGCAGCGGAGCGTTCCGAGCTTGCGGGGGCCAAAACCGACGCGATTGCAATCGCCGCGATCCGCGCGACCCGCGAAGCGGTTGTGACGCGAGGCACGGAAAAATTACCCGCCATCGTCGGGACGCCCTTGCAAGGCGAGCGCATCGGCGAAGAACTCTTCGACGGAAACAAAGAAACCGCGATTTTTCCCGGCGACCTGCCTGAATTTATCGAAGGCGAAAACGATACCTGGAAATTTCGCGGGCTCGCCGCGGGCGCACATCATGAGAGCGATTTCCGCTTTTTGAAATTTCGTCCGCCTTTGCTGGATGCAGCCACAGGCGCACAACCTTCCCTGCCTCACATTCGCCTCGACCGCGCGTTGCAGTTCCTCGTTGGAGACCGCCTCGAATGACGAGACCCGAATCTTTTAGGCCGGACGATCCGCGCGTTGCCGTCGCATCACCTGACGAGCCGCTGCTCACGCGCGCGGAACTGCGCGAGATGGAAGCCGCCGAGGCCGCCAATCTTCCGGCGGTGATCGAGACCGCGCCGAAGAAGAGCCGCTTCTGGTCGAAGCTGTTCTGGTCGGCGGCGGGCGGGCTTGTTTCGCTTGCACTTGGCGTTGCCGTCGCCAATCTGGTGCAGTCGCTATTCTCGTATGCGCCGTGGCTCGGATGGTTCGCGCTGGTGCTGACGATACTCGCCGCTCTCGCGCTGCTCGTGATCTCGGCGCGCGAGCTATTCGCGATCTTCCGGCTCGCGAAGATCGAGCGCCTGCAGAAGCGCGCCGCCGAAGTGCTCGCCTCCGACGACCGTGAGGAAGGCAAAGCGGTGGTCGGCGAAATGCTCTCGCTTGCACGAACGATCCCTCGCCTCGCCAAAGGCCGTGCGGCGATGGAAAACTATTCGCGCGACATCATCGACGGCGCGGATTATGTGCGGCTCGCGGAGCGCGAGTTGCTTAGCTCCCTCGACGCCGAAGCGCGGAAACTTGTGAGTTCGGCGGCAAAACGCGTTTCGCTTGTCACCGCGATCTCGCCGCGCGCGGCGGTCGATATGCTGTTCGTACTCTTCAACACGCTCTTTCTTATCCGGAAGCTCGCCACCCTCTATGGCGGGCGCCCCGGCGTGCTTGGGATGTTCCGGCTCGCGCGTCACGTGATCTCGCATCTCGCGCTCACCGGCGGCATGGCGGTCGGCGACAGCCTCGTGCAGCAGCTACTCGGCCACGGCATCGCAGCGAAACTCTCCGCGCGGCTCGGCGAAGGCGTGTTGAACGGGCTGCTCACGGCGCGGCTCGGCATTGCCGCCATCGAAGTCACGCGGCCCTTGCCCTTCGCGGCACTCCCGCGCCCGAAGCTCTCCGATCTTGCGGGCAATCTGTTGCCCGCGAAGAAGGACTAGCGCGGCTCGCCGCTAGCGGCTGTTACGGTCGTCGTACTGCGGCTGATCGGCGTATTGCTGCTGCGGCTCCGCAGCTTGCGGCTCGTAATAAGCCAGCATACGGCGGGTGTTCCTCGCCGTCTCCGTAAGCGAGAGAAAAACCGACGCCAGCAGGCTTGCGACGATAAATCCCGCCGCACCGCCGACCAGAAAACCTACGATGCCAAGACCGCGATAGTCGTAATTCCAACCGAAGTACTCGAAGTAATAAGAACAGACCGCCCCGAGTATGATGACCAGGAGAAGACTCGCGAGCACGACAAGGTAGTCAGCCGCGCCGATCAGTACCCAGCGGATTTGCGTGCGAAACTTGAACGCCACGAAAAACGAACCGAGGATCATGAGTACGACAACGATCTTCAGACCTGTTTCAAACTCCTGCATAGAAATGCCCCTTAACTTTCAGCGCCGCCTACGGCGCTTGCTTGCGTTTAAAGGTAAGCACATATTACCGATGCGCACTACGGAATCAGCCTGGTGCAGCCACAGAATCCGCGCAGGTTCGTCATCGCAAAAGCCCGCTCAAACTTCGTCTGCCAAAGCTGCGGCGCGGTAACTCCGCGCTGGCAGGGCAAGTGCGAGTCCTGCGGCGAATGGAATTCCATCACCGAGGAAACCGCCTCGCAGGCGTCGGTCCCTGCCACGCAACGCACTTCCCGCAAGGGACGCCTGATCGCGCTGGAGCCGCTTTCCGGAAAATCCGAAAACGCGCCGCGCATCTCATCCGGCATTAAAGAACTTGATCGCGTTACCGGCGGCGGTTTCGTGCGCGGCTCGGCAATTTTGCTTGGCGGCGACCCCGGCATCGGAAAATCGACCTTGTTGATCGAAGCGGTCGCGGCCCTCGCGCGCAAAGGCAAACGCGTCGTCTATGTCTCCGGCGAAGAAGCGGTCGATCAGGTGCGGATGCGTGCGCAGCGTCTCGGTCTCACCGACACCTCGGTGCAGCTTGCTGCCGAAACGAACGTCGAAGACATTGTCGCGACACTCTCCGAAGGTGCGCCGCCCGCGCTTGCGATCATCGACTCCATTCAAACCATGTGGACCGAGACGGTCGAAAGCGCGCCGGGCACGGTGACGCAAGTGCGCGGTTCGGCACAACAACTCTTACGCTTCGCGAAAAAATCCGGCACCGCTATCGTGCTCGTCGGTCATGTCACGAAAGATGGGCAGATCGCAGGCCCGCGCGTGGTCGAGCACATGGTTGATGCCGTGCTTTCCTTTGAAGGCGACGGCGCGCATCAGTTCCGCATTCTCCGCGCGATGAAAAACCGCTTCGGCCCCACCGACGAGATCGGCGTGTTCGAAATGACCGGCGGCGGCCTGAAGGAAGTCGAGAATCCGTCCGCGCTGTTTCTCTCCGACCGCGATACGTCTTCGCCGGGCACCGCCGTGTTCGCGGGTCTCGAAGGTACTCGTCCCCTGCTCGTCGAAATTCAGGCGCTGGTCGCGCCGACTTCGCTCGGCACGCCGCGCCGCGCGGTGGTCGGCGCCGATCAAAGCCGCCTCTCGATGATCCTCGCAGTTCTCGAAGCGCGTTGCGGCGTGCGCCTCGGCCAGCAGGATGTTTACTTGAACATCGCGGGCGGGCTTCGCATTTCCGAGCCCGCGGCCGATCTTGCGATTGCAGCAGCCCTCATCTCGTCCCTCTATAACGTGCCGCTGCCCGCCGACTGCGTTTACTTCGGCGAAGCATCGCTCACGGGCGCGGTGCGTGCCGTGCCGCAGGCGACCGCGCGCATGAAGGAAGCGGCGAAGCTCGGCTTTGCCCGCGCCGTGATCCCGGAAGCCGGCAAAGGCGACTCGTCCGAAGGCTTGAGTGTCCGCACGGTCGCGGGGTTAGACGCGCTAGTCGCCGACATCGGGGCCGCGGCACAGAAAATCCGACGCCTCCCCAATCGCGACGCGAGCTAAAAAATGCGAGTCACGCTCCTCGACGGAATCTTTGTCGCGACCGTAATGCTCTCGGCAATTCTCGGCTATGCGCGCGGGCTCTTGCGCGAAGCCATCGGCCTCGTCTGCTTCGGCGTGGCGCTTGCCGTGGTTTATGCCTACGCGCTGAACGCGGGCGTGAGCCAATGGCTGCGGCCGTCTTTCCGCTGGATGGCGTCTTACGTCTTCCTCGGCGCGACCATTGTCACCTTTCTGGTCGCGGCCTGGGTCTCGCATTTCGGAATGAGCCCTTGGATCACGACGACCGGCCGTATCCTCGGCCTTCTGTTCGGTGTCACGCGCGGCGTGCTGATATTCGCGATCGCGGTCGTGCTGATCGACCTCTTCATCCGCATCCGCGACCTGCCGCCATGGTTCACCGGCGCGCGCTCGCGGGAACTCGCAGTCGAATATATGCGCCTGTTCTGGCCCAAGGACTGGACCGGGCTGCGGCTCCTCAACCAGCCCTTCGTCATGATGGGGATCGCGGCGCTTTTTTTAAGCGTGGTTACCGACCTGATCGCGGCCTTAACCCGGCCGTTCCGGCTCCGGCTCAGGCGCTAGCACAAACTTTCCGGTCACCTATGCCCGATATAGAGGGTGCATGGATTGCCGCACCCGGTGACGGAAGCGGGTCCAAGGGCTATATGCATTGCGGCAACGGTCCCGGCGCCCGAATCGGCCAAAATCGACCAAGAATTCAAGGCGGAGCAGCGTTTTTCATGACCCCTACGGCATTAGACTTCGGCTTGCTCGCGGTCATGCTGATTTCGGGCGCGCTCGCGATGGTCCGCGGGTTCATGCGCGAAGTGCTCTCCATCGCCTCCTGGGTGATCGCGGCGGCTGTCACGCTCTACGGCTATTCCCGCGTGCTGCCTTTCGTGAAGCAGTATGTGCAGCACGAGCTACTCGCCACCGGGATTGCGGTCGGCGGCCTGTTTCTGCTGACCCTCCTGATCGTCTCGCTCTTCACCGTGAAGATTTCGGACCTCGTGCTGGACAGCCGCATCGGCGCGCTCGACCGCTCGCTCGGTTTCCTGTTCGGGCTTGCGCGCGGCCTCATCATCATGGTGGTCGCATTCCTGTTTTTCACGTGGCTGGTGCCCGCTAAGACCGAGCCGGACTGGGTCAAGAACGCCCGCTCGCGCCCGATCCTGCAAAGCACCGGCGACTGGCTGAAGGGCCTGCTGCCTGACGATCCTGAAAACGCCATCTTGCAGCGCTTAAGGAAGCCTAGGGACGACGAGCAAAAGCCCGCCCCCGATACCAATCCGGCGCCGACGCCACCAGGGCGCACCGACAGAGGGGCCAAGCAGAATCCCTCGCAAGCGAATTCGAACGATCCGACCGCGCCAGCCTACAAGCGCAACGACCGGGCTGGCGTGAACCAATTAATCGAAAGCACCCGCGCGTCCTCGCAATGACGCGCGACAGGTAAGGGGCTTATTGATGAGCGTGGCGAACGAATTCGACAAGCAGGCCGATAATCTAGGAATGGGCGACACGCTCCGCGAAGAGTGCGGTGTGTTCGGCATCTTCGGTCATCCCGATGCCACCGCCCTCACCGCGCTCGGTCTTCACGCGCTCCAGCATCGCGGCCAGGAAGCAGCCGGCATCGTGGTCTATGACGGCAAGCGCTTCCACTCCGAACGCCGCCTCGGTCTGGTCGGCGACACCTTCTCCAAACGCCATGTGATCGAGCGCCTCCCCGGCAGTGCCGCCGTGGGCCATGTGCGCTACTCCACGACCGGCGAAACCATCCTCCGCAACGTGCAGCCGCTCTTCGCCGAACTCGACGGGGGCGGCTTTGCAGTTGCGCATAACGGCAACCTGACGAACGCTTTGTCGCTGCGCCGCCAGTTGGTACGCGACGGCGCGATCATGCAATCGACCTCAGACACCGAAGTGATCCTGCACCTTCTCGCCCGCTCCAAGCGTGCGCGCTTTGTCGAGCGCTTTGTCGATGCAATCCGCGAAATCGAAGGCGCCTACTCCTTCGTCGGGCTCACCAACAAGAAGCTCGTGGGTGCTCGCGACCCGCTCGGTATCCGCCCGCTGGTGCTCGGCGAACTCGACGGCGCGCCGATCCTGACCTCCGAGACCTGCGCGCTCGACATCATCGGCGCGAAATTCGTGCGCGATGTCGAGAACGGCGAAGTCATCATCATCGGTGAAGCGGGCATCGAGTCCCACAAGCCGTTTCCGGTCATGCAGCCGCGGCCATGCATCTTCGAATACATTTACTTCGCGCGGCCGGACTCCATCGTCGGGGGAAAAAGCGTCTATCAGGTGCGCCGTAACCTCGGCACCGAGCTTGCCAAAGAATCTCCTGCCAATGCCGATGTCGTGGTGCCTGTTCCCGACTCCGGCGTGCCCGCCGCGATCGGTTTCGCACAGGCGTCGGGAATACCTTACGAACTCGGCATCATCCGCAATCACTATGTCGGCCGCACCTTCATCGAGCCGACCCAGCAGATCCGCGAACTCGGCGTGCGCATGAAGCATTCCGCGAACCGCGCGGCGGTCGCGGGCAAACGCATCGTTCTGATCGACGACTCGCTCGTGCGCGGCACCACTTCGGTGAAAATCGTGCGCATGATGCGCGAGGCCGGCGCGAAGGAAGTCCACTTCCGCATCGCAAGCCCGCCGATCACGCATCCGGACTTCTACGGCATCGACACGCCGGACAAGGACAAGTTGCTGGCCGCCACCCACGACCTCGAAGGTATGCGCAAATATATCGGCGCGGACAGCCTCGCCTTCCTCTCGGTCGATGGGCTCTATCGCGCGATGGGGCACGAGAAGCGCAATCCGGAAAAGCCGCAATACACCGATCACTGTTTCACGGGCGAATATCCGACGCCGCTCACCGACAAGACCGGCGAAATCGCGCCGCGGCAATTATCGTTGCTCGCAGAAGCAAGCTGACGATTTGTCGTCATGCCCGGCCTTGTCACCCAAGTCGGATATATCCGACTTGGGCAAAATTAACTCGCGCAACTCGGGTAAACCCGAGTTGCGTTGAGCATCCACGCCTGTAAAACCCTTTCCGCAGAAAAGACGTGGATGGCCGGGTCAAGCCCGGCCATGACAAGTAGGTAAAATGTCGAAAGCTCTCGAAGGAAAGATCGCGCTTGTCACCGGCGCGTCGCGCGGGATCGGTGCGGCCGTCGCAAAATCGCTCGCGGCACGCGGCGCTCACGTCATCGCGCTCGCGCGCACCTCTGGCGGGCTCGAAGAACTCGACGACGAAATTAAGACCCTCGGCGGCTCGGCCACGCTGGTTCCCGCGGACCTCCGCAAGTTCGACGATCTCGACCGCATGGGACAGGCGCTCTTCGAGCGCTTCAAGAAGCTAGACATCCTCGTCGGCAATGCCGGACAGCTCGGCGTGCTGTCCCCGATCCCGCACGTCGATCAGAAAGCATGGGACGAAGTGATCGCGGTGAATGTGACCGCGAATTATCGCCTGATCCGCTCGCTCGATATGTTGCTCCGCGCCGCGGACGCCGCCCGCGCGGTCTTCATCACGTCGGGGGCTGCGAACAAGGCCACTGCCTATTGGGGGCCTTATGCGGTCTCGAAAGCCGCGTTGGACCTTCTGGTCCGCACCTATGCCGCGGAAGTCTCAAGCACGAATATGAAAGTGAACCTGTTCAACCCTGGCCCGATCCGCACGCGTATGCGCGCGAAAGCGATGCCCGGCGAAGACCCGATGACGCTGGAAGCGCCGGAGACGGTCGCAGAAGCGATCGTGGAATTGTGCGGAGCCTCGGTCAGTGAGAACGGGAAGCTCTACAATTATCCGACCAAGAAGTGGCTGAGCTATCAGGCCCCGGTTTGATTATTTCCGGTTGATCTTCTTCCGCTTCCCGCGTGCATCCTTCTTTTCCATCTTTTTCTTGAACGGATTTTCCGGCGCACGGAACGTGAAGCGGATCGGCACGCCCGGCATTTCGAATGCCTCGCGCACGCCGTTCACGAGATACCGCATATAGGATTCTGGCAAAGCGTCGATCCGCGTGCCGAACAGAACGAAACTCGGCGGACGCGCTTTGGCCTGCGTCATGTAGCGCAACTTGATCCGCGCGCCGGAAACCGCGGGCGGCGGGTTCTGCGCAAGCGCGCGTTCCAGGAATTTATTGATGATCGAAGTGGAAACGCGCTTGTTCCAGACGCGGTAGGTCTCGAGCACCGCCTTCATCAGCTTATCTAAGCCGTCGCCATGCATACCCGACATCGCAACGATCGGCATACCTTTCGCCTGCGGCAGCCAGTGGTCCGCCTCCTCGCGCAGGGTCTTGCCCATCGTCATCGCAGGTGGCGCGAGATCGCGCTTGTTCATGCCGATCACAAGCGCGCGGCCTTCGCGCATCACGAGATCGGCGATGCGCAGATCCTGCTCCTCGAACGGCTTGGTCGCATCCATCAGGAGCACGACCACGTCGGCAAAACGGATCGAACGTAAACTGTCCCCGACCGAGAGCTTCTCCAGCTTCTCCTGCACTTTTGCGCGCTTCCTCATGCCCGCGGTGTCGAGAATTTCGAACTTGTGCCCGAAATACTCGAACGGCACCTCGATGGAGTCGCGCGTGATTCCCGGCTCCGGCCCGGTCACGAGACGGTCCTCGCCGATCAGCTTGTTGATCAGCGTGGACTTGCCCGCGTTCGGACGGCCGACGACGGCGACACGGATGGTATCGGGCTTTGGAGCTTGCTCTTGGACCTCCCGCTCTTCGTCTTCTTCGTCCGGCTCTTCTTCTCTGGGCAGAACTTCGCGCAGCGCGTCGTAGAGTTCGCTTAATCCTTCGCCGTGTTCGGCAGAGATGTTGACAGGATCACCCAATCCCAACGCATAGGCCTCCAGCGCACCGGCCGCGCCCAGCCTGCCTTCGCTTTTGTTCGCAACCACAATCGCGGGCTTTCCGGATTTACGGACGATCTGCGCGAATACTTTGTCATCCGGCAGCAGGCCCGCACGCGCATCGACGAGAAACAGGATTGCGTCGGCATCTGCGATCGCGCTTTCGGTCTGGGCGCGCATACGGCCCGCCAGGCTCTCCGCGCCCGCCTCCTCAAAGCCCGCGGTGTCGAAAATACGGAAGTTCAGATCGCCGAGTTTGGCGTCGCCTTCGCGGCGGTCGCGGGTCACGCCCGGCGTGTCATCCACCAGCGCCAAGCGCTGCCCGACGAGCCGGTTGAACAGCGTCGATTTGCCGACGTTAGGCCGGCCAACAATTGCGACGGAAGGAAGCATATATACCGGCTTGATTAGCGATTAACGGCGCTGACCGGCCAAAAAAGCGCCGCGATCAGCGGCGCTGCCCAGCCCATGGATCGTCGGAATTATTCTGTGCCGGGCCCCGGCGCGGCGCAGCAGGATTTTGCGGTTGCGCTTCCGGGTTCGGACTTTGCGCTTCCGGCGTCAGCTGAATGTTCGAATTCGTCGGCTGCGTCGGCGGCGCGTTATATTGCACGCCCGGCACGCCTTCCGGAAACAGCGTGCGGCGGTCGCCGGAAATCGGCTTCTTCCGCTCTTCGAACGGATTCATGTTCTCCAGCGTCTCGCAGGCGGAAAGCGCCAGCGAAAGCGGCGCCAGCAGCAGCGCGACACGAAGGAGCGTTTTCGGCTTCGAAAGCGCCATGGCGATTACTTCTTCTCCGGCGCGGCGGGCGCGTTGTTGAAGAGTGCCGCCTGAAGGCGCTGCGCGCGGTTGCGCATACCCGGCGGCGTCTCCGGGTCGAAGGAAAGCAGGAGAAACAGCTTCTGCGCCTCGGCATGATTGCCGGCGCGCAAATGTGCCAGCGCCAGGAGTTCGTTGGCCGAATGACGGAATGCGGAACCGTCAACCAGCGCGGGTGCTAAGCGCTTCTGCATTTCCGCGACATCCGCGGTATCGACGCTCAGTGCCGCGCCGCGAATGCTCGCAAGCTCGCGCATGAGAGTCTCGACCGAAGCGTCGGCTGCAATCGCATCGAAGGCAGCCGCACCTTGCTTCGCATCCTTCTGGCCGAGTTCGGCCGCAGCCGAGAAGCGCGAGAGCAGCCGGTAAGAAGACGGCGCGTTCGCAGCTAAGGCGTTGAACGCAGCAATCGCCTCGTCGGTTTTGCTCGCGTCGGTGGCAAGTTTCTGGGCTGCGACATAGCGCTCGCTTGCTGCTTCCGACTGCTTCGCCGCGTAATACTCGTAGCCGCGCCAGCCGCCGGTGGCGGCGACGATCAGGAACGCGCCGAACGCGATCAAGCCGCCGTATTTCTTCCAGATATTGGCGAGCCGTTCGCGGCGTAGTTCTTCGTCTACTTCGCGGATAATGTCCGACATTCAAATCCCTCAAGGCCCGCGCGGGGCGCGCGAGCCGTTCTTGCCCGTATTTCGTTAAAGCGGGCGTAAAATAGAGATGTGGGCGTATCGTGGCAACGCCCTTAGGAGGGCGTTTTTGCCTTGTTTTTCAAGGCTATGCTGCTCGTCATCGCTTCTTTTTTGCCAGGTATGCCTTAACTTCAAGCTCGACCCTGCTCTCCCACCGCTTCAACTCAAGCGCCGACTGTTCGGGAAGCTTGCCCGCAATACCTTTGGCTGCGGCCTCAGCCTGAACCGCGAAAAGCGATATGCACTTGAGCGGATTTCCCAACTCGTTTCGGAAATCGACCCCAAGGCCAAGCAGATAATCCATGGCCTCATCGTCGCTCAGATACAGCGTCTCGAACTGCTCATCATGACGTTCGCGCGCCTCGTCGAAGGCATTTCGTTCGGCGGAAATTTCCGGCCAATCCCAATAGTCAGGAGGAGTCTTCAACTCGGTGTCAGACGCTTTGATACCGAATGTATCTATGGACAGTTGTTCCGCGCGATCTTCTACACCGTAAGGAAACTGGCCCTTCGGACCGGAATAAATAATGAACTTATCCTCCAACTCCCGAAAACCCGGCATCTCGATCACCTTTAGAGTGATCTTCGACCGTGCATTCGGAAGAGGGCGTTTATTCTCGGCCGCTTGGGCGGTTTTCGTCGGATTACCAAGCTTTGCCCAAAGTGCGTGTTGCGCCTTGTGCTTCAAATCCAGACCTCATTCGCAATTACGAATGAGTCGAAGCATTAGAACATAACACGAACGCGATCAAGCGCGTTGCCTAGACTTTCCACAGCCGCGTGGAGCGTTACTTCGCTTCTGACTTCGCCTTGCTCTTGAGCGCGTAAACGTGCTCAGCAGCCGGGAACGAGCGGTCGCGGACCTCGTTGGCATAGGCAGACACCGCCTCTTCGATCAGGCGGCCCATGTCGGCATACTGCTTCACGAATTTCGGGACGCGCGGCGACAGGCCAAGAAGGTCCTCCAGCACCAGGATCTGGCCGTCGCAGGTGGGCGATGCGCCGATGCCGATGGTCGGGATCGCGACCTCTTTGGTGATCTTTTCCGCCAGCGGCTCGGCCATGGCTTCCAGCACGATCGAGAACGCGCCGGCATCCGTAATCGCGCGGGCGTCTTCCAGAATCGGGCCCCATTCGCTCTCCTCGCGCCCGCGGGCGCGGAACGAGCCGAGCGTGTTGATCGATTGCGGGGTCAGGCCGACGTGGCCCATCACCGGCACGCCGCGCTCGGTGAGGAAGCGCACGTGCTCCGCCATGCGGACCCCGCCTTCCATCTTCACCGCGCCGCAGCCGGTCTCTTTCAACACGCGGGCAGCAGTGTGGAAGGCCTGTTCGGGGCTGGCCTCATACGTGCCGAACGGCAGATCGACAACGACCAGCGCCTTTTTCGAGCCGCGCATGACCGCGTGGCCCTGCAAGATCATCATATCTAACGTGACCGGCACGGTCGTCTCGAAGCCGTGCATCACCATGCCGAGGCTGTCGCCGACGAGCAGCAGATCGACGTGCGCGTCGAGCCAGCGCGCGGTGTGCGCATGGTAGCTCGTCAAAGACACGATCGGCTCGCGGCCCTTGCGGGCGCGGATGTCGGGCGCCGTGTTGCGGCGGATGTCGGCGGTGTTTTGGATCGACATGGTCGTCTCCGTATCGCGAAATAATTGGGATCGCGCGGCCAGCAGATAGGAAGCGGCTTTTACAATGGAAGGGGTGGAAGGGCCAGCCGGCGAAATAATCGGCTCAAGCGGTCTTCTTCACATCCTTAATGTCCGAAAACACGATGCCCGGTGCGCGCTCGCGCGTGTAGTCGAGGTCGAAGTTGCTCTTCGCCAGAAACACCGGATCGCCGTCGAGGTCGGAGGCCATCGAGAAAGTCTTGGCGGAAATAAAGGTATCGAGCTTAATACGGTCCTCTGCCGAGACCCAGCGCGCGAGATCGAACTCGCTCTGCTCGAGCGAAATCTGCAAGCTGTATTCGGCATCCAGCCGCGCTTTCAAAACGTCTAACTGCAACGGGCCGACTACGCCGACCAGTGCAGGCGCGCCGTCCATCGGCTGAAACACCTGCACCACGCCCTCTTCCGCGAGTTGCTGGAGCGCTTCTTTCAGTTTCTTCGCCTTCATCGGGTCGCCGAGTTTCACGCGGCGGATGATTTCCGGCGCGAAGCTCGGCACGCCGACAAAATTGATCGCCTCGCCTTCGGTCAGCGTATCGCCGATCCGAAGCACGCCGTGGTTCGGAATGCCGACCACGTCGCCGGCATAGGCTTCCTCTGCGAGTGCGCGGTCTTTGGCGAAGAAAAACTGCGGCGCGTTCAGCGCCATCTGTTTTTCCGTGCGCGCGACCCTTACCTTCATGCCGCGCGTGAGCTTGCCCGAGCAGAGCCGCGCGAACGCGATGCGGTCGCGGTGGTTCGGGTCCATGTTCGCCTGAATTTTGAAAACGAAGGCGGTGAATTTCGCCTCTGCCGCTTCCACGGTGCGTTTGTCCGCGACCTGTGCGCGCGGACGCGGCGCGTAATCGCCGAGCGCTTCAAGCAAATCCCGGACACCGAAATTCTTCAAGGCCGAGCCGAAAAACACCGGCGTGAGATGCCCTTCGCGAAACGGCGCCAGCTCGAATTTTCGGGTGCCTTCTTTGGCAAGCATTAATTCTTCTTCAAGCGCGGCTGCTTCGAGTTTACCGAGTGCCGCCATTTCAGCGACGTTCATCTGCTCGCGTGCGGCGTTGGCATCGGCCTCAAGCCGGCGCACGCCGCCCGAGGCAAGCTCGATGGTGCCGCCGAAATCCCTGCCCCGTCCGATCGGCCAGGTCACGGGCGCGGTATCTAACGCCAGCGTCTTTTCGATCTCGTCCAGAATATCGAACGGGTCGCGGCTTTCGCGGTCCATTTTATTGATGAAAGTGACAATCGGAATGTCGCGCAGGCGGCAAACCTCGAACAATTTGCGGGTGCGCGCCTCGATGCCCTTCGCCGCGTCGATCACCATGACAGCCGAGTCCACCGCCGTCAGCGTGCGGTACGTGTCTTCCGAGAAGTCTTCGTGGCCCGGCGTGTCCAAGAGATTGAACACCAGCCCGCCGAATTCGAAGGTCATCACCGAGGTCACGACTGAAATGCCGCGCTCGCGCTCGATCGCCATCCAGTCCGAGCGGGTGTTGATGCGGTTCTTCTTCGCCTTCACCTCGCCCGCGAGATTGATCGCGCCGCCGAACAACAGGAGCTTTTCGGTAAGCGTGGTCTTGCCAGCGTCCGGATGCGAAATGATCGCGAACGTCCGCCGGCGCGCGACTTCGCGCTCGATCGGCGTCTCGTTGGCTCGGGGATGTACGGGAGCTGACTCGGACATTTTCGGGCTGTGCATCTCCGATCCGGGAGGTTGGGTCAAGCCGCCAGCCGCGATATGATCGCGCGGGGAAGAAAAGAAGAGCAAAAAATGCCGGAACGGCAGGGACTGCGGATCGGGTTCGATGTCGGCGGCACCAAGATCGCAATCTGCGTTCTGGATGCGGCGGGCAACTATGCCTTCAAGACTGAAACCGCGACGCCGCGCGACAGCTATCCCGGCTTTCTCGAAACCGCGCTCTCGCTTCTGAAAGCGGCGCGCGAGGCGGTGCCGGAAGCGGCGACCGCTTCCATTGGTGTTGGCATTCCCGGCGAGATCGACGTCGTCTCGAACACGGTCAAGAACGCTAACAGCACTTGCCTGATCGGAAACAATCTCGAAGCCGATCTCACACGCATCTTCGGCCAGCCGGTGCGTCTCGCCAACGACGCACAATGCCTAATCGCTTCCGAAGTGCATGACGGCGCGGCGCAAGGCGCCACCGTCGCGTTCGGCGTGATCCTCGGCACCGGCGTCGGCGGCGGTGTTGCCGTGAACGGCGAGCCGTGGCGCGGCAACAATCGTCTTGCCGGCGAATGGGGGCACAATCCGTTTCCAGATCGCGACGGCGAAGTCACCGGCAGCCCCTGTTATTGCGGGCGCAACAACTGTATCGAAACCGTCTTGAGCGGGCCGGCGCTGGTCGCGGCTTACAACGATGCGACCACTGGCGAACACGCGCAGCTTCCCGAGATCGAAATCATGGTCGCGCAAGGCGATCCGGTCGCGCGCGCCGTGCTTAGCGAATATATCGACCGCCTCGGTCTGGCGCTCGCGACCGTGGTCGGCGTGCTGGACCCGGAAGTGATCGTGATCGGCGGCGGCGTGTCGAGCATTCAATCGCTTTATCGCGAACTGCCGGATCGCGTGGCGGCGCATATGTTTCACTCAAGTCCCACCAAGCCGCGCTTCGCGACCAGCATCGTGAAAAGCAAATGGGGACCGGACAGTGGCGTGCGCGGAGCCGCGCGGCTCTGGCCGCTGCCACGCGGGGCCTAGCGCTAGATCGCCTTTCGATATTCTTCCGGCTTGAAGCCGACAAGGAGTTTGCCGCCCGGCAGCTCTAGCACCGGCCGCTTGATCATCGAAGGTTGATCGAGCATCAGCGCAATCGCCTTCTTTTCTGTGATCCCCGCTTTGTCCTTCTCCGGCAACTTGCGGAACGTGGTTCCCGCGCGATTGAGCAGCACTTCCTATCCCGCCTTCTTCGCCCAGCCTTCGAGTTTCGCTTTCTCGATGCCGCTCGTCTTGTAGTCGTGAAACGCGTAGCTGACGCCTTCTCTGTCGAGCCAAGCACGCGCCTTCTTCATCGTGTCGCAATTCTTGATGCCGTAGATCGTGATTGCCATTTCGCCTAGCCTTCCGTCGCGCCTAGATTCGTATCCTAGAACAGGAACCAGAAATGAAAGAAACGATTGCAGTTCTCGGCGCGAACGGCGTTTACGCGCGGCATCTTATCCCTCGGCTTGTTGCAGCGGGACACGATGTGCGCGCAGTCGTGCGGCGGCCGGAGGCAGCGCACGCGGCGCGTGCTGCGGGGGCAATCATCAAGGTTGCGGATATTTTCGACGTGGCTTCGATGAAATCGGCATTCGAGGGATGCGAGGTTGCGATCAATCTCGCAACCACCCTGCCCGGCCCGAGCGGGCGCGGAGACTTCGCGGCGAACGACAAATTGCGGGTCGAAGGCGTGCCGAATTTTGTCGAGGCGTGTCGCAAAGCGAATGTGAGAAAAATCATCCAGCAGAGCATCGGCTGGGTCGCGGCGTCCGGCAGCGACGAATGGACCGGCGAAGACCACGTCTATCGTCCCGCCGGCGACACCATCTCGAACAAAGCCATCGCTGCCGCGCTGACGATGGAAGAGATCATCAAATCGTCCGCGCTCGACTGGATCATCCTGCGCGGCGGCTTGTTTTACGGACCCGGCACCGGCTTCGACGAAGGCTGGGTTGCGCGGGCGGCGGCGGGAAAGCTGCGGCTCCCCGGCGACGGCACCGAATATGTCTCGCTCGTTCACATCGCGGATATGGCGGCGGCGACTGTCGCGGCGGTAAAGAAATGGCCGTCGCGCTGCGTGTTCACGATCTGCGATGACGAGCCCGTGCAGTGGCGCGATCTCTTCGGCTTCGTCTGCGCGAGCATCGGTGCTGACGCGCCGCAGGCCGGCGGGCCGCCGGGCTTTCCGTCGTTTCGCCTGAAGAACGCACGCGCTCGCGAAGCGCTCGGCTGGCAGCCGATTTATAAAAACTATCGCGAGGGGCTGGCGCGCTAAGCCCGTCTCCGCCGGGATACGGGCTGCGGTCTTTGCCAGAGAATAAGCGCCCCGATCGTTCCGGACAGCAGAGACCCTGCCAGCACGCCGAGCTTGACCCGCGTTTCGAAATCCGGGTCGAGCCCCTGAAACGCGAGCGCGCCGATGAAGAGGCTCATCGTAAAACCGATGCCGCACAACATACTGACGCCAAGGAGCTGACGCATCGAGGCTTGCGCCGGTGCGGGCGCAAGTTTGAAGTGGATCATCAGCCAAGCTGCGCCGAATACCCCGATCGCCTTGCCGGCGAGCAGGCCCGCGGCAATGCCGAGCGGGATTGCGTCGAGCAGGCTGGAAAACGACACGCCCTGCAAAGACACGCCCGCGTTCGAGAATGCGAACATCGGCAGCACGAGGAAGGCGACCCACGGATGCAAGCCGTGCTCCAGCGGTCCGGCGACCGCGGCGCCGTTGCGATCCTTCAGCGGAATCGCAAGCGCGGTGGCGACACCGGCAAGCGTTGCGTGAACGCCCGACTTCAAGACGCAAACCCAGATGGCAAGCCCGACTACGATGTAAATGTCGGCGCGGGTCACGCCGGCCCGGTTCAGCGCGAACAGCGCGGAGCAGCCGAGCAGTGCTGCGCCGAGCACGGGGAGCGAAAGATCGGACGTATAGAACATCGCAATGATGGCGATTGCGCCGAGATCGTCGATGATCGCAACCGCGGTGAGAAATATCTTCAAGGATGACGGCACGCGCGACCCGAGCAACATCACAATGCCGATCGCGAACGCGATGTCGGTTGCCGCCGGAATCGCCCAGCCGCGCAGCGCAACCGGATCGCCCCAGTTGATCGCCGCATAGATCAGCGCAGGCGCGGCCATACCGCCCGCCGCGGCAACCGCAGGCAGGGTCGCCTGCCGCGCCGTTTTGAGTTCGCCTTCGACAAACTCGCGCTTGATCTCGAGGCCGACGACGAAGAAAAACACCGCCATCCACAAGTCGTTGACCCAAAGCAGAAGCGGCTTCGAGACGACGATAATACCGCCGATATCGACCGCGCCGGGAATGCGATTGAAGGCCTCGTAAAGCTCGCGCCAGGGCGAATTGCTGATCGCGAGCGCGGCAACGGCGGCAATCGCGAGCACGATGCCGCCCGCCGCCTGATGCGTAAAGAAGCGGACAAATGCGTTCGAGGGCGTTTTTGCGTTCTTGCCGGCGCTTTGCATTTGCGAGTTCCCTGCCCCGGCCTGCTGCCGGAAACGCACTTAGCCTGAAGCGGAGGGCGCTGGAAATCAGGCAGTGCGACGCACTGCGACAATCGCGAACACGATGCCCAACGTGATCGCAAGCAGCGGCCCGAGAATGAAAATCGCACCCATTGCGCCGCCCCCGTCGCGGTCGAACAGGCCGAAGAAGTTAGTCGCCAGAATATAGCCGATGATCGGGATTGCCTCGCCGACAACGAGACCCAAGATGAAAGCGAGGAAGATTTTGAGACCGCGGGGCACCTGGAGTTACCTCACTCCCACTCAATCGTTCCCGGCGGCTTGCTCGTCACGTCATAGACGACGCGGTTGACGCCCTTCACTTCGTTGATGATGCGGGTTGCGACCGCGCCCAAAAATTTCATGTCGTAGGGATAAAAGTCCGCAGTCATGCCATCGACCGAAGTCACCGCGCGCAAACCTAAAACATGATCGTAGGTGCGGCCGTCACCCATGACGCCCACCGTCTTCACCGGCAGGATCACCGCAAAGGCCTGCCAGATTTCGTCGTACAAACCGGCCTTGCGGATTTCGTCGAGATAGATTGCGTCGGCAAGGCGCAGAATATCGAGCGCTTCTTTCGTGACCTCGCCCGGACAGCGGATCGCAAGCCCCGGCCCCGGAAACGGATGCCGCCCGACAAACACATCCGGCAGGCCCAGTTCCTTGCCGAGCTTCCTCACTTCGTCCTTGAACAATTCGCGCAGCGGCTCGACGAGCTTCATGTTCATGCGCGCCGGAAGCCCTCCGACATTGTGGTGCGATTTGATCGTGACCGAAGGCCCGCCGGTAAAGCTCACGCTCTCGATCACGTCGGGATAGAGCGTGCCCTGCGCCAGAAATTCCGCGCCGCCGATCTTCTTCGCTTCGGCCTCGAACACGTCGATGAATAGTTTTCCGATGATCTTGCGCTTCTGCTCGGGGTCGGTGACGCCTTTCAACTCGCGCAAGAACACTTCGCTCGCGTCGGCATGAACGAGCGGAATGTTGTAGTGGTTCCTGAACAGATCGACGACGGTCTTGCCTTCGTTCAAACGCAGCAAGCCGTGATCGACGAACACGCAAGTAAGCTGCTCGCCGATCGCTTCGTGAATGAGCAGCGCCGCGACCGAGCTATCGACGCCGCCGGATAACCCGCAGATCACTTTGCCCTTGCCGACTTGCGTGCGAATGCGCTCGATCGCTTCCTCGCGGAAGGCGCGCATCGACCAGTCGGCTTTTGCGCCCGCGACCTTCAGCACGAAGTTCTGCAACAGCTTCGCGCCGTCCGGCGTGTGATAGACTTCCGGGTGAAACATCAGCCCGTAATATTTTCGCTTCTCATCCTGGATGACCGCAAAGGGCGCATTCGGCGAAATGCCGGCAACCGCAAAGCCCGGCGGCATCTGCGTGATGCGGTCGCCGTGGCTCATCCAGACCGGATGCTTTTCGCCCACCTTCCAGGTCGCTTCGAACAGATTGCTCGGCGCCTTCACCTCGACATCGGCGCGGCCGAATTCGCGGTGATGCCCGCCTTCGACCTTGCCGCCGAGCTGAGCTGCCATCGTCATCTGGCCGTAGCAGATGCCGAGCACCGGCAGGCCGCTATCGAAGACCGCCTGCGGCGCGCGTGGCGAACCTGCTTCGTGAACCGACTCCGGCCCGCCCGAGAGGATCACTGCCTTCGGGTTCATCTTCTTGAACGCGGCTTCCGCCGACTGGAACGGCACGATCTCGGAATAGACGCCCATCTCGCGCACGCGGCGCGCGATCAGTTGCGTCACCTGCGAGCCGAAATCGACGATCAGGATCTTGTCGTGGTCGGGGGCTGAAGAGGCGGTTGGCGCACCGGCGGCGCGGGCATGGCTGCTCATAGCGAGGAAGTAAGGGATGCCGTTCTCGCCCGCAAGCGAGCCTTTGCTGGGCGGATATGCTTTCCAACAGCTTACCGCGCTTCGGGCTGTCCTAACCCGGTGTTAGGCGGCTCCGGGCTAGAAAACGGGCATGAATTCGCCCTCCATTGTCCCGCCGATCCCGGACGCGAAGGCCCGCCGCGCGGTGCTTTTCCGCGAGAGCCCGCGCGACATCGCGGAGCGCATCGCGCTCGGCCTCGCCTGGTCGCTCCGGCCCCGGCGGATCGGCAATCTGCCCGGCCTCGCCCGCGTCTGGCTGCGTGACACTTTCAGCGGCGGAAGCGAACTGCCCGACGCACGCGCCGCAGTCCAAGGCGGTATCGCCGGGATTGCGCACGATCTTTCCGTGCCGGCGCTGCTCGGGGCGTACTCCCGCACGCTTTATCCGTGGGGCCATGTCGGGCCGTTCAAGTGGCTCTCGACCGAACAGCGTTGCGTGCTCTTCTTCAATGAGTTGCACATCGCGAAGCGCCTGCGCCGCCAGATGCGGCAGAACGAATATCGCGTGACGTTTGATCGCGATTTCGAAGGCGTGATGAAAGCCTGCGCCGAACGGCGTCCGGGGCGTTTTCATCTCACCTGGCTGCGTCCGAAAATCATGCACGCCTTCGCGGAATTGTATGACGCGGGCCACGCGCATTCGTTCGAGGTCTGGAATAAAGACGGCGCGCTGGTAGGCGGCGGTTATGGTGTCGCCGCGAACGGCGTGTTCTTCACCGAATCGCAGTTCTCGCGCGAAAGCAACACTTCGAAGATGGGCTTCACGCTGTTCAACTGGCATCTCGCGAAGTGGGGTTTTCTCTTGAACGACGGCAAAGACCCGACGCCGACCATCAACGAGATGAATTTCCGTACGATCCCGCGCAGCGAGCTTCAGGCGATCCTCGATCGCGGCACGATGGCGATGTGCCGCGTAGGCCGCTGGGAATGCGAGACGGATTTGAAATCGGTCGCGGAGTGGCAGCCGGAAGCTGTGAAAGCTGAATTAGCAACTTAACTCGTCATGGCCGGGCTTGACCCGGCCATCCACGCCTTAACAGCGTCACGTCAGAGAAGGCGTGGATGCCCGGCACAAGGCCGGGCATGACGAATGTATTTTCAGTTCCGCTTCAATACCGACACAAAGAACCCATCCGTCCCCGTGCGGCGAGGCGTCATCTGGATGCCTTCGTCGGACAGCTTGGCCGCGTGCGCGAAAATCATCGCATTCTCTCCGAGAGCTTTGACGATCTCGCTAGGTGCTACAATTTCAAACGACGGATTGCGCTCAACGAAGGCGCGGATCTGCGCGCCGTTTTCTACGTCCAGCATCGAACAAGTTATGTAGGCAATCCTGCCGCCCGGCTTCACGAAGCGAAGCGCTTCATTCAAAAGCGCAGTTTGCTCCCGCAAACGGATTTCTAGCGCGCCGGGGCGAATGCGCCATTTCGCATCGGGATGACGGCGCCAGACGCCGGTGCCGGTGCAAGGCGCGTCTAACAACACCAGATCCATCGTGCCTTCGAGGTCCGCTAGCACGTCGAGTTTCTTTCGCGGCGAGCGCACCTGAATGTTGCGCGCACCCGCGCGCGTCAGCCGCTCATGGATCGGCGCCAAGCGCCGCAGATCGGAGTCGAAGGCAAACAACTGCCCTTTGTTTTCCATGATTGCTGCAAGCGCGAGCGTCTTGCCGCCGGCGCCCGCGCAGAGATCGAGCACCTGCTCGCCGGGTTTCGCCCCGGCAAAAAGCGCTGCAAGCTGCGAGCCTTCGTCCTGCACTTCGAACTCGCCTGCCAGAAACGAAGGCTCGGAAGTCACCGGCGGTTGCCTGCCGTCATTCAGCAACTGAATTCGCAAACCCAGCGGCGACCAGCGCGCGGGCGCAGGCTCCAGATGCGAAAGCTCTTTAGTCACCTTGTCGCGATTGAATTTCAGCGAATTGACGCGCAGATCGAGCGTGGCGCGTGCGGCGAGCGCAACGCCCTCCTCTACGCGCTCGTCGCCGAATCCGGCTGCAAAATACGAATCCAGCCATTCCGGATAGTCGCCTGCGATATGCGGCGGCGCGTCTTCGAGCGAACCGCTTTCCAGCCGTTTCTTCTCATCGTCGCTTAGCGGCTCCGGTGCGAAGCGCGAGCCGTCTGCCAGCTTCGAGATTTCCTCGACGCTCATTCCGCGCGCGAGTTTCAACGCACCGAACAGAACCGCGCGCGGCGTCTCCGCGCCCATGATCCAGGCGGAAGATGCGCGGCGGCGCAGCGCGTCGAATACCAGCGAACCGATGGCACCGCGGTCGCCGGAGCCCGCGAAGCGATGCGTCTGCCCCCACTCGCGGAGTGCATCCGGCGCGGGGCGCTTCTTTGCGTCGATTTCAGCGAGAACTTCGATGGCGGCGGAAAGCCGGGCGGCGGGTGTCATGCGCGGGCTTATAGAGAGAATTTACCGCTTTCAACAGCCGCGGAAAACTTATCGATGCCGGCGGCAAGCCTGTGATCGACGATTTCGAGATAATCCGCCCAATCCTCGTAGCGCGAGAGTTCGCTCTTGCCGTCGGTGATGCCGCGCAAGCCGATCATCGGAATGCCGAAGCGCTTTGCCGCGCGATAGACCGCATAGCTCTCCATATCGACCATGTCGGCTTCGATCGCATCGTACATGGCACCGGAAACGATACTCGCGCCGGTCGCAATCGACGCGGATGCGATGCCGGGAATCCGGTGCCGAATTTCGATTACCGAAGGCTCGTCGAGAAACGGCACAACCCCGCGCGCAAAGCCCAGCGGCGAGCAATCCATGTCGCGATAACAGATACTGGAGAGCTGATAGACCGCGGCGTGTTCCAGATTACGCGAACCGGCGGAGCCGAGCGAAATTACGAGCGAAGGCAATTCGTTCCGGGCTTTGAGTTGCGCCAATACTTCGCTTGTGACGGCTGCCGCTTCGACCGGCCCCACGCCAGTCACCAGCGGATGAATACGGCTCTTCAGCTCCGCGCCGTATTCCTGCTCGGTCGCCATGACGAACAGGACAGCAAGGTCGCGCTTACGCCAGAGCCGCCAGCCCGCCATTCACAGAATGCCGAACCAAATCCGGATCGCGACATACACCCACATGACGATCAATATGATCAGGCCGATGAGATAGACGAAAAAGCGGCGCGGCACGCGGTTCGAGGTGGTGTGAATATAGGCGTGAACGTAGCGGGAGATCACGAACACCCACGACAGCACGACGAAGATCAGATCGGCTTTGCGCGCGATCATCGCGATCACGACGAGGATGTAGAAGAGAACCGGCAACTCGTATTGGTTGTGATAGGCGTTCGAGACCTTCTTCGCCTGATCCGGCCAGTTTTCCTTGGACAGCGCGATGTCCTTGATGCGCAGTTCCTTCGAGAACAGGACACGATTGCGCTCGTAGCCCATCCAGATCGCAAGCGCGAAAGTGAGCGCAACCAGCGCGAAGACGGGAAGAAGAATATCCGGAAATGTCATGGCTCCAGTTCCTTACGAAACGATGAGACGGTACGTCAGCGCAATCCAGATCACGAACAGCGTAAGCGCGCCGGCGCGAAACGCGTAGCTGCGGTATTTGCGCGTGTTGGAGGTGACGTGGATATAGGCCTGCACCGCGCGGCACAGCACGAACAGCCAGGACAGAACCACGAAGGTCGTGTTGGCGTATCCGGTGAAGATGGTCAGGATCGACAACGCATAGAACAAAATCGGAAGCTCGAGCGAGTTCTGATACGCGTCGGAAAATTGCGCCGCCTGCGGCGGCCATGGATTCTTTCCGCCGCGAACGAGCAGATCCTTCGGGTTGGTCTTCTTCTCCTTCACGGCGCGCGTGCGCGTCAGCACCATGCCGAACATCAAAACGAACGTAAGCAAGGCCATCGCGAGTAGCGGGCCGAGAACGATAAGAGTGTTCATGATAAATCTCAGTTATTCAGTTGTTCGAGGTTCGGGAGAATAGCAGAAATGCAGGTGTCCGCCCCGCGTGCGCCGGGATAAACCTCGGCGATGGAAAAGCGCACCCATTGCGGCTTTACCGGGCGCGGCAGCTTGATGGTGTGGGCGTCTTTCGTATCGGGCACGGTGACGACGGCCGCGAAGCCGTCGCTGGTCTGAATACGGAGATTCTTCACCCGGCTGTTGTTCGCAAAAGTCTCGTCGCTTTTCTGGTAGCCGTTCGCGAAAGAGAATTCCTGCACGCGCACCGCGGGTTTGAAGTGCAGCGTCACGCCCTCGTTGTGGCCGTAGCCGGTGACGCCTTCGCACCAGGCTTTCTTCTCGTCGTTCTCGACGAAGATTTCAGGCCCGTGCTTGTTCTCGCCTTCCGGCGGCAGCAC
>LNFM01003378.1_pt1 | contig 31472 bp, 24 predicted proteins | sample 596031 | NCBI WGS metagenome assembly LNFM01 (sample SAMN04254537, study PRJNA301005) | activated carbon metagenome | isolation source: dual media filters at the Ann Arbor, Michigan drinking water treatment plant | place: USA: Ann Arbor | reverse complement strand
GCGGCGACCACGTGGTCTGCATGGACGACGTCTACGGCGGCACCTACCGCCTGTTCGAGCGCGTGCGCCGGCGCAGCGCCGGGCTCGACTTCAGTTTCGTCGACCTCGACGACCTGGCCGCGGTGGAAGCCGCCATCACGCCGAAGACCAAGCTGATCTGGTGCGAGACCCCGACCAACCCGATGCTCAAGCTGGTCGACATCGCCCGGCTGGCCGAGTTCGCCCGCAAGCGTGGCCTCTGGCTGGCGGTCGACAACACCTTCAGCTCGCCGATCCTGCAGCGCCCGCTCGAGCTGGGCGCGCACCTGGTGATGCACTCGGCCACCAAGTACCTCAACGGCCACTCCGACATGGTTGGCGGCATGGTGGTGGTGGGCGACGACGCCGCCCTCGCCGAGAAGATGACCTTCCTGCAGAACGCGGTGGGCGGCATCCAGGGCCCGTTCGACAGCTTCCTGGCCCTGCGCGGGCTCAAGACCCTGCACCTGCGCATGAAGGCGCACTGCGACAACGCGATGGCGCTGGCCACCTGGCTTGAGTCGCACCCGGCCATCGACAAGGTGATCTACCCGGGCCTGGCCTCGCACCCGCAGCACGCGCTGGCCAAGCGCCAGATGCACGGCTTCGGCGGCATGATCTCGGTGTACGTCAAGGGCGGCGGCGACGCCGCGCGCCGGTTCATGGAGCGCTGCAAGCTGTTCGCCCTGGCCGAGTCGCTGGGCGGCGTGGAGAGCCTGGTCAACCACCCGGCCATCATGACCCACGCCTCGGTGCCGCCCGAGCGCCGCGCGGCGCTGGGCATCACCGACAACCTGGTGCGCCTGAGCGTCGGCGTCGAGGACCTGGAAGACCTGCGCGCGGAACTGGACGCCGCCCTGCGCGGCTGACCGGCGATGAACCCGCACTCCAAGCACGCCACCTCCCTGGCGTCGGCCGCGCGGTCGTTGGCGTCGCACGCGCGCCTGCTGCGCGACCTCACCTGGCGCGAGATCAGCGGGCGCTACCGCGGGTCGGTGCTGGGCATCACCTGGTCCGTGCTGACGCCGCTGATGATGCTGGCGGTGTACACCTTCGTGTTCTCGGTGGTGTTCGGCGCGCGCTGGTCGGCGTCGGTGGTGCCGGGCGGCAAGTTCGACTTCGCGCTGTTCGTGTTCGTCGGCGTGCTGCTGCACGCGATCGTGGCCGAGGCCATCACCCGCGCGCCGGGGCTGGTGCTGGGCAACGCCAACTACGTCAAGAAGGTGATCTTCCCGCTCGAGCTGCTGCCGGCGACGGTGGTGGGCGCCGCGGCCTTCCACTCGCTGGTGGCGCTGGCGATCCTGCTGGCGGGCGTGGTGCTGCTGGGCGGTGGCCTGCACTGGACGGTGCTGTGGATGCCCGCGTTGATGCTGCCGCTGATGCTGCTTGCGCTGGGCCTGGCCTGGGGCCTGGCGGCGCTGGGCGTATTCCTGCGCGACACCGGCCAGGTCACCGGCGTGCTGGCGACCGTGCTGATGTTCATGGCGCCGGTGTTCTACCCGGTGTCGGCGCTGCCCGAGGGCCTGCGCGACTGGCTGTACCTCAACCCGCTGACTTTCGTGATCGAGCAGGCGCGCGAGGTCATCTTCGCGGGGCACGGGCCGGACCTGGCCCTGCTGGCCCTGTTCTGGGCCGTGGCCCTGGCCGTCGCACAGGCCGGGTTCTGGTTCTTCCAGAAATCCCGCAGCGGGTTCGCCGATGTCCTCTGACGCGCACATGGGGAACCAACCGGCGATCCTGGTCGAGGGCGTGGCCAAGTGCTACCAGATCTACGCCCGGCCGCAGGACCGCCTGCGGCAGGCCGTGCTGCCGCGCCTGCGCCGTTACCTGGGCTTCGCGCCGAAGCAGTACTTCAGCGAATTTTGGGCGCTGCGCGACGTCGACTTCCGGATCGACCGCGGCGAGACGGTCGCCATCATCGGCAAGAACGGCTCCGGCAAGTCGACCCTGCTGCAGGTGATCTGCGGCACGCTGACGCCCACCGCCGGCGATGTCCGCGTCCATGGCCGCATTGCCGCGCTGCTGGAGTTGGGCAGCGGCTTCAATCCCGAGTTCACCGGCCGCGAGAATGTCTACCTCAACGGTTCGGTGCTGGGGCTGACGCGCGCGCAGGTGGACGAACGCTTCGAGGCCATCGCCGCCTTCGCCGACATCGGCGGGTTCATCGACCAGCCGGTCAAGACCTATTCCAGCGGCATGTACGTGCGACTCGCCTTCGCGGTGATCGCCAACGTGGACGCCGACGTGCTGGTGGTGGACGAGGCGCTGGCGGTCGGCGACGTGTTCTTCGCGCAGAAGTGCATGCGTTTCCTGCGCCGGTTCCAGGAGGACGGCGGCACCCTGGTGTTCGTCAGCCACAGCTCGGCCGCGGTGGTGAACCTGTGCCGGCGCGCGATCTGGCTCGAGCAGGGCCGGGTGGTGATGGATGGTCCGGCCAAGGACGTGTCCGAGGCCTACCACGCCAAGTCCTACGGCATGGACGTGGCGGCGCGCGCCGCCGACGACGACGCCGGCCACGAAGACGTGGCGGGCGAGGAGATCACCGACGCCAGCACGATGAAGGTATTCCGCTTCAACCCGGGCGCCGCGGCCTTCGGCGACGGGCGGGCGCGGATCACCTCGGTGGCGCTGCTGGCCGCCGACGGCCGGCGCCTGTCCCGGGTCGAGGGTGGCGAGCAGGTCCGGCTTCGGGTCGAGGCCGTCGCCCGGGACGAACTGGCCAGCCCGGTGGTCGGCTTCTTCCTCAAGGACTCCCTCGGCCAGCACCTGTTCGGCACCAATACCTATCTCAGCGGCCGTGGCCCGCGCCCGCCGGCCGCGGCCGGCCAGCACCTGCGCGCCGAGTTCGCCTTCCGCATGCCCTGGCTGCCGGTCGGCAAGTACAGCTTCGACGTCGCCCTTGCGGACGGCACCCACGCCGAGCATGTCCAGGCCGCCTGGGTCTTCGATGGCCTGATGATCGAGTCGATCACCAGTTCGGTGGCCACGGGCCTGGTAGGCCTGCCTTATCATTCGGTCACGTTGGTCTCGGGGGACGCCGACGGATCCGGGACCCGGAGCAGTTGATGCACAAGAGTTCCTACCAGCACATGCAGCGCCTGGTCTCGACCCACCTCGCCCCCGGCAGCACGCTGAAGGTGGTGGACATCGGTGCCTACGACGTCAACGGCTCCTACCGGACGCTGTTCACCGAACCGGGCTGGCAGTACACCGGCGTCGACCTCGAGGCCGGCCCCGGCGTGGACGTGGTGCTGGACTCGCCGTACCGGCTTCCCTTCGCCACCGGCTCGGTGGACGTGGTGGTGTCCGGCCAGGCCTTCGAGCACATCGAACACTTCTGGATGACCTGGCTCGAGATGCAGCGCGTGCTCAGGCCCGGCGGGCTGGTGTTCCTGATCGCGCCCTCGCGCGGGCCCGAGCACCGCTACCCGCAGGACTGCTGGCGCTTCTACCCGGACGGCTACCGTGCGCTGGCGAAGCTGGGCGATTTCGAACTGGTCGAGGTCCACACCGACTGGGAGCCGCACGAAGACCCCGGCAGCGCGCCCTGGGGCGACACCGTGGGCGTGTTCCGTTCGCGCGGCATGGGCTGGCGCCGGCGCCTGGGCTATTGGCTGGCCCGCACCGGGCTGGCCATGCAGGAGTCGCGTGCATGAGCGTGATCCCGGCCAGCGCCAGTCTGTCGATGGTGCCCGAGGACCTGCTGCCCAGCGCCTGGACCGGCCACGTCCCGTTCGCCTTCTGGCTGGTCGAGGCGCTGCGGCCCGCGATCCTGGTCGAGCTGGGTACGCACAACGGTACGTCCTTCCTCGCCTTCTGCCAGGCGATCAAGGCGCAGGGGGTGCCGGGCAAGGCCTTTGCCGTCGATACCTGGCAGGGCGATGAGCAGGCCGGACACTACGGCGACGAAGTGCACGACCGGCTGGAAGCCGTGGTGGTGGCCAAGTACGCCGGCTTCGCGCAGCTGATGCGCATGCGGTTCGACGAGGCCGCGCCTTACTTCTCCGAAGGCAGCATCGACCTGCTGCACATCGATGGCCTGCATACCTACGAAGCGGTGCGCCACGACTTCGAGACCTGGCTGCCGAAGCTGTCGCGCCGCGGCGTGGTGATCTTCCACGACACCATGGTGCGGGAGCGGGAGTTCGGCGTCTGGAAGCTCTGGGAGGCGCTGCGCGATCGCTACCCGTCGTTCGAGTTCCGGCATACGCACGGGCTGGGCGTGCTGCTGGTGGGCGACCAGCCACCGGCGTCGCTGCTGGCACTGGCCGCCGCGTCCGGGACGCCCGAGGGGGCGGTGGTCTCCGACCTGTTCCATGCCCTGGGCCAGCGTTTCGGCCTGCTCGAGCGCATTGCGCAGGTCGAGGCACGCAGCGCCGAGGCGGTGCAGCACGCCGCCAACTACAAGCTCATGTTCGAGAACGCCGACGCCGGCTTGCGCCGGGCGATGGATAGCCTGGCGGCGCAGCTCGAGTCGCAGCGGCAGGAAGTGGGGTCGGCCGCGGCGCAGATCACGAGGCTGATGGCGGCGTGCGACGCGATGCGCACCGAAGTCCGCGTGAGCCTGTCGGTGGCGCGCGAGCGGCTGGGGTTGGCCGCCTCCGCGAAGGATGCCGCCGAGCCGGCGCAGGCGTTCGCGGCCTTCCTTGAAGACCTGCGCTCGCAGCTCGAACAGCAGGCGGCCGACGCCCAGGCCCGGCATGCCGCCGACCTCGCCGCCGCGCGCACCCGGTTCGAGCAGGACCTGGCCAGCGCCCGGGCCGAATCCCGGGCCGCGGCCGCGGCGGCCCAGGCGGACCACCAGGCCGCGCTGGCCGCCCTTCGCGCCGACTTGCGCGAGCGGGAATCGCGGCTGCGCGACCTGCGTGCGCAGCTGGACCTGCGCGAGCGCGAAGTGCGGCAACTGGTCAGCAGCAAGAGCTGGCGCATCACGACGCCGATGCGCTGGCTGCGCGGCGCGTGGACGGCGCTGGCGAAAGGCGGCCCGTTGCCGGGCTACGCGGCCATGCGCGGCTTGCCGGGACTGGACGGGCGCCGGGACGACGAAGCCCGCCCGGCCTCGAGCGAACCGGCGCCGGCCGGGGCCACGGCCGACTACCTGCGGGACCTGTTCGCGGATGCGCCGTCGCGGCGCGCGCCGGGCTACCTCGGCCCGGAGTCGGCCCCCGCGTCGCCGCCGGCCCGCGTGCGCGCCAAGGCGATCGCGTTCTACCTGCCGCAGTTCCACGTCTTCCCGGAGAACGAGGCCTGGTGGGGCCCCGGGTTCACCGAGTGGACCAACGCCACGCGCGCGGTTCCGCAGTTCGTCGGGCACGAGCAGCCGCAACTGCCGTCCGACCTGGGCTTCTACGACCTGCGCGTGCCCGGGGTGATGCAGCGCCAGGTCGCGCTTGCGCGCCTGTACGGCATCCACGCGTTTTGCTTCCACTACTACTGGTTCGCCGGCAAGCGCCTGATGGAGGCGCCGCTGGAAAGCCTCCTGGCGCAGCCCTCGATCGATTTCCCGTTCTGCCTGTGCTGGGCGAACGAGAACTGGACCCGGCGCTGGGATGGCCGCGACGACGAGGTGCTCATCTCGCAGGAGCACGGGCCGGAGAACGACCTCGCCTTCATCCGCGACCTCGAGCGCTACCTGCGCGACCCGCGCTACCTGCGCATCGACGGCCGGCCGCTGGTGGTGGTCTACCGCGCCTCGCTGCTGCCGGATGCCGCGGCGACGGTGGCGCGCTGGCGGGAACATTGCCGCCAGGCCGGCATCGGCGAGATCTTCGTGGCCATGGTGCAGTTCGACGCCGAAGACCCCAGGCCGTTCGGCTTCGACGCGGCGATGGAGTTCCCGCCGCACAAGCTGGCCAATGGCTTCGAGCGCATCAACGACACGCTCGACATCATCAACCCGGGTTATCGCGGCAGCGTCTTCCACTACCAGTCCATCGTCGACAGCGCCAAGGCGTGGCCGGAGCGGGGCTTCCCGCTGGTGCGAGGCGTTTTCCCCGGCTGGGACAACGAGGCGCGGCGCCCCGGCAAGGGCTATACCTTCGCCTTCTCGACGCCCGAGCGTTACCGCGCCTGGCTGGCCGCGTCCGTGGCCTACGCCGAGCAGCATCCGGTGGCCGGGGAACGAATCGTGATGATCAACGCCTGGAACGAGTGGGCGGAGGGCGCGAAGCTGGAGCCGGATTTCCGCCACGGGCACGCCTACCTGCATGCGACCCGGCAGGCGTTGGAAGCCGCCGATCCGACGGGCGACGGATCCGGCCCGTGAACGCGCGCAGGCCCGGTGCCGTGGAGAAGCTGCTCCGCGGCCTTTATCTATGGCTTCCGTTCGGATGGGGGGCGCGGCTGCGGATCAAGCGCGCGCTGTTTCGCGCGCTGGCACCGGTCCTGTCGGGCACCGGCGTCCACCGTCGCTGGCGCGAGGACGAGGCGCGGCGCGAGGCCGAGGCCGCGCTGGCGCGGTCCGAAGCGGCGATCGCCAGCCTCGGCACCCGGCCGCTTCAGCGACGGATGCACCGGCCTGGCGCGCCCGCCGGCGCCCGGGACGGGTCCGCCGCCGCGGGCTACGGGCAGCGTCACGGCCTGTCGATCGTGCTGGTGGTGCATGACGCGCATCCGCACGGCGCGCAGTACCTTGCGCTGAACCTGCTGGCCGAGCTGGTGCACGGCCTCGGGCTGAGGGTGCGGGTCGTGCTGCTGGGGCCAGGGCCGCTGGCCGCGTCGTTTGCCGAGCTGGCGCCGGTGGACGTGCTCGATGCCGGCGATGCCGGCGCGGTGCAGCGCTTGGCCGCCTCGCTGCAGGCCGCGGGCTTCCGCGCGGCGCTGGCCAACTCCCTGGTGTCGGCCCGGATCGTGCGCGCACTGGCGCAGGCCGGGCTGCGCGTGGTCACGCTGGCGCACGAGATGCCCGGGCTGGTGCTGGCGCAGGGGCTGGAGCAGGCGCTGCAGGACGCGGTCGCGTACTCGGCGCAAGTGGTGGTGCCGTCGCCGGAAGTGGCCGAGGGCCTGCGCCGGTTCGCCGACCCCGCGATGGTGGATGCCCGCTGCGTGATGCGGCCGCAGGGGCTGTACACGGTCAGCCCGCACTACGGCGGCCGTGGTCGCGACGCGGCGGCACGCCGCCTGCGCGAGCGGCTGTCGCTGCCGGCCGATAGCCGGATCGTACTTGCGGTCGGCTATGCCGATGCGCGCAAGGGCGTCGACCTGTTCGCGGACGTGATCGAGCGGCTCGCCGCGCGCGATCCGCGCGTGCACGGCGTCTGGGTCGGCCACCAGGACGCCGCCCAACGCGCCTCGGCCCAGGACCGGATGGCGCGTGCCGGCCTGGCCGGGCACCTGCATTTCGCCGGCATGGATTTCGAAACCGATGATTACTACGCGGGCGCGGATGCCTACGCGCTCACCTCGCGCGAGGATCCCTTCCCGTCGGTGTTGCTTGAAGCGCTGTCGGTGGGCACGCCGGCCGTCGCCTTCGCCGGCACCGGGGGCGGGGCAGGGCTGCTGGCGCGGATCGGTGCGGCGACGGTGCCCGGCTTCGACACGGCCGCCTTCGCCGACGCCATCGCCGCCCTGCTGGACGACCCGGCGCGCCACGCCCTTCAGGCGGCGCGCGGCATCGCGGTGGTGGAGCAGGAATCGTGCTTCCGCCGCTACGCCATCGACCTGCTGGCGCTGGCGGGCGTCGCCCTCCCGCGGGTGTCGGTGGTGGTGCCGAACTACAACTATGCCGGTTACCTGTCCGCGCGATTGGCATCCATCGTGGGCCAGGGCCTGCCGGTGTACGAGATCATTGTGCTCGACGACGCCTCCACCGATGGCAGCGCCGAGCGTTTGCTTGGGCTGCGCGCCGGCATCACGCCGGTGCCGCGCCTGCAGCTGGACGGTGCCAACGGCGGGTCGGTGTTCCGGCAGTGGGCCAAGGGCGTGGCGATGGCGCGCGGCGACTACGCCTGGATCGCCGAGGCCGACGACCTCGCCACGCCGGACTTCCTGGAGACCCTGGTCACGCCGATGCAACGCGATCCCTCCATCGTGATGGCGTATTGCCAGTCGCGTCCGATCGATGCGGCGGGCAAGGTGCTGGCGCCGGACTACGCGGCCTGGACCGACGACCTGTCGCCGACCCGCTGGAAATCGCGCTACGTGGCGACCGGCGACGAAGAGGTCCGGGCCGGGCTGGGCGAGCGCAACACGATCCCGAACGTGAGCGCGGTGGTGTTCCGCCGCGAGGCGCTGGCCTCGGTGCTGGACGAACACCTCGGGGAAATCGCGGCATTGAAGAGCGCGGGCGACTGGGTCACCTACCTGCGGGTGCTGCAGCAGGGGCGGATACTGTTCGACCCCGCGCCCTGCAACCTGCACCGGCGCCATCGCGACAGCGTCGTGGCGGGCCAGTCCGCCGACGCGCACGCGCGCGAGGTGGAGGCCGCGCGGGCGCTGGCGCACCGGCTGCACGGCGGGGCGGTCGCTGGAACACACCAGACTTCGATCAAAGGGCTTGGGAATGAGTAAGGGCGTGCAAGGCGGCAAGAAGACTAGGCTCTGCCTGCTGGTGCCCTCGGCACCTTCGGACGAGTCCTCGTCGTTCGCCGGCCTGTCGCGGGACGCGGCGGCGGTGAACGACCGGCTGCTGGTGATCCTGGGGTCGAGCATCGGCCGCAATGGCGCGCTGGCCGGCGACTGGCGGGCGACGCCCGCCGCGCACGACGCGCTGGCCGAGGTCCGCGCGTTCGCCGCGAAGGCCCTTGCCGAGGCGCCGGTCAGCGTCCTGCATGACGAGCGCCTGGCCGGCCTGGCGCCGGTGTGGGTGGATGCCCTGGGCGAGGCGGGCGTGGCTGCCTTCATGGCGACGTCGGGCGACGCGGCGCGCCGCCTGGACGACGGTGCGAAGGAAGACGAGGCGTATCGCGAGCGCCTGCTCACCGACTACGAATCCCAGCTGGCCACGCTGCGCGAGAGCTCGCGCGAGCTGCGCGAGAAGCTGCACAGGATCCTCGATTCGCGGTCCTGGAAGCTCACCCGCCCGCTGCGCCACCTGGGCTCGCGCCTGCGCAGCGAGAAGGCCGCCGACATCACCGCCGAAGAGGATGCGTTCGATGCATCCTGGTACCTGGCGCAATACCCGGATGTCGCGGCGGCCGGCATGGATCCGTACGAGCACTACGTCACCGCGGGCAGGAAGGAAGGCCGTCTTCCGCACGCCCCGGTCGCCGAGGTGGCGCGACCGCCGCGCCGCCGTCGCTGGTGGCAGTCCTTCGCCCGCCGGCCGGAAGCGGTGGGCCCGGGCGCTGCGCCCGGCACGGACGAGGTCGCGCGGCTGGACTTTGATGCCGAGTTCTACCTGCTGCAGTACCCGGACATCGCCGGCGCCGGCGTCGATCCCTACGAACACTACGTTTCCCACGGCCGTGCCGAAGGGCGGCATGCGGTGCGGCCGCGCCTGGTCATCGCACCGGGCGGCGCGCCCTTCGACGCCGGTCGCGACACCGTGCTGGTGGTCGCCCACGAAGCCTCCCGCACCGGCGCGCCGGTGCTCAGCCTCAACCTGGTGACGGTGCTGGCCGAACGCTACAACGTCGTGGCGATGCTGCTGGGCGACGGCCCGCTGCTCGAGGAGTTCCGCGCCGGCTGCAGCTGGCTGGTGGGCCCCATGGACCTGCGCGGTACGCCGGTGCGCGCCGCCGCCATCATCGAGCAGCTGCTGGCGCTGCACCAGCCGAAGTTCGCGGTGGTCAACAGCATCGAGTGCCGCATGGTGCTGGAGCCACTCTCGCGCCATGGCGTCGCGACCGTGAGCCTGGTGCATGAGTTCGCCGCCTACACGCGGCCGCGGATCGAGTTCCGCAACGCGCTGCACTGGGCCGACGAGACCGTGTTCTCGACGCCGCTGACGCGCGAGAGCGCCTACCTCGAGTTCCCGGACCTGGTGGAGAAGGCCTTCACGGTGATGCCGCAGGGTCGCTGCAAGCTGCCGGTGACGGCGCGCGACGAGGACGTGCGCCGTCGCGAGGACGCCCGCCTGCTGGCCGCGCTGCGCCCGGACGGCAAGGCCGACGATGCCTTCGTCATCCTCGGTGCCGGCTTCGTCCAGCAGCGCAAGGGCGTGGACCTGTTCATCCAGTGCGCCAGCCAGGTGATGGCCTCGGAGCGCGGCAGGCACTGCCGCTTCGTCTGGATCGGCAGCGGCTACGACCCCGAGCATGACATGGCCTACTCGGTCTACCTCGCCGACCAGCTGCGCCGCGCCGGCCTGGAGAGGGTAGTCAGGATCATTCCCGAGACCTCCAGCATCGAGACCGCCTACCGCAGTGCGGACGTGCTGCTGCTGAGCTCGCGGCTGGACCCGCTGCCCAACGTGGCCATCGACGCGATGGCGCACGGCCTGCCCGTGGTCTGCTTCGACAAGACCACCGGCATCGCCGACGTGCTGGTGGAGGCCGGCCTGCGCGACGAGCTGGTCGCGGGCTACCTGGACACGCACGACATGGCGGCCAAGCTGCTGGACCTGGCGACGTCGTCCGAGCTGCGCCAGTCGGTGCGCCAGCGCGTGCAGGAAGTCGTCGAGCGCCGGTTCAACATGGCCACCTACGTGGGCCAGCTCGAGCGCATGGCGCTGGAGGCGGCCGGCAAGCTGGCGCGTCGCCCGGTCGAGGCGGCCGAGATCGCGCGCTCCGGCTTGTTCGATGCCGGGTTCCACGGCTCGCGCCAGCCCGCCGAGGCGACGCTGGCGAAGGTGATCGAGTTCGATTACCTGCGCACCTGGGCCTGCGGCGTGGGCCGGCGCAAGCCGTTCCCGGGCTTCCACCCGGGCGTGTACCGCGAGCAGCACGGCCTGCACCTGGCCGACGATCCGCTGGCGGACTTCATTCGTGCCGGCCAGCCGCCCGGGCCCTGGTCGCTCGAGGTGATCACGGCGACCGGCGACGAGTCGCTGCTGGCGCCCGGCCCGCGCGTCGCGCTGCACGTGCACGTGTACTACCCGGACCTGCTGCCGGACATGCTGGCCCGCATCGCCGCCAACCGCCTGCGCCCGGACCTGTTCATCAGCGTGCCCAGCCAGGCCGCGAAGGCCGCGATCGAACCGAAGCTGGCGGACTACGACGGCCGGCTGGCGCAGGTGGAGGTGGTGCCGAACCGCGGCCGCGACATCGGCCCGTTCCTGACCGCCTTCGGTGCCGACTGGTCGGGCTACGACATCGTCGGCCACCTGCATACGAAGAAGTCGCTGGACCTCAGCGACCCCGCGTTCGGCTTCCGCTGGAACGCCTTCCTGATGGACAACCTGCTGGGCCGCCAGCGGCGCATGGCCGACGCCATCGTGGCGCGGATGCTGGCCGACCCGACGCTGGGGCTGGTGTTCCCGGACGATCCGAACGTGGTGGGCTGGACCGGAAACCTGTCGTTCGCGCAGGACATCGGCGCCCGCCTGGGCCTGCGGGACTTCCCGGTCGAGTTCAACTTCCCGGTCGGCACCATGTTCTGGGCGCGGCCGGCTGCGCTGGCGCCGTTGATGGGGCTCGGCATGCAGTGGGATGATTACCCGGCGGAGCCCCTTGGCTACGACGGCACCAAGCTGCACGCCATCGAGCGCCTGGTTCCCTTCGTCGCCCGCGCCAGCGGCTTCCGCTGCGCGGTGACGCATGTGCCGGGGGTGACCCGATGAGATTGGTCTGGTGGGCAGCACGGGGAGTCCGGCGATGAAGTTCACGGTATTCGGCGGCGGTGGTTTCATCGGCTCCGCGATCGTCGACCGGCTGCTGGCCGAAGGCCACGCGATCCGCGTGTTCGAGCGCCCGCGCGTGGCGCCCTACCGCGAGTTCGCCGCGGGCGAACGGGTCGAGTGGGACACCGGTGACCTGCTCAGCGCCCGCGACGTGGCCAGTGCCATCGAGGGTTCCGACGCGGTGATCCACCTGGTTTCAACCACGCTGCCCAAGAGCTCCAACGACGACCCCGCCTACGACGTGAGCACCAACGTCATCGCCACGCTAAGCCTGCTTGACGCGATGGTGGCGCAGGGCATCAAGCGGATCATCTACATCTCGTCCGGCGGCACCGTCTACGGCACGCCGCAGTACGTGCCGATCGACGAGAAGCACCCGACCGATCCCGAGGTCTCGTACGGCATCACCAAGCTCACGATCGAGAAGTACCTGCAGCTCTACCAGCGCCTGCATGGCATCCGCGCCACCATCCTGCGCGTGGCCAACCCCTACGGCGAGCGCCAGCGGGTGGAGACGGCGCAGGGCGCGGTGGGCGTGTTCCTGCACCGCGTGCTGTCCGGCCAGGCCATCGACATCTGGGGCGACGGCAGCGTGATGCGTGATTTCATCTACGTCGGCGACGTGGCCGACGCCTTCGTGCGGGCCACCGCGTACCAGGGGCCGGTCACCGTCTTCAACATCGGCTCCGGCGTGGGCACCAGCCTCAATGAGCTCGTGCGCGCCATCGGCGAGGTGACCGGCGCGACGCCCACCTGCAACTACCTGCCCGGCCGCGCCATCGACGTTCCGGTGAGCGTGCTCGATTGCTCGCTGGCGATGCGCGAACTCGGCTGGTCGCCGCAGGTGTCGCTGCCCGACGGCCTGGCGCGCACGGTCCGCTGGCTCCAGGGCCAGTCGCCGAAGGCCCGCGACTGATGCCTCCGGCGCACGGCGGGAGTCACCCGAACCAGCCCGCGGGCGGGATCGAGCTGTCGATCGTCGTGCCCGTGTTCCGCAGCGCGACCATCCTGCCCGAGCTGGTGCGGCAGGTGGCCGAGGCCATGGCGTCCGCCGGCCTGGGCGCAAGCTTCGAGGTCATCCTGGTCAACGACGCCAGCCCCGACGACAGCTGGCCGGTGATCCAGTCCCTGGCCGCCCGCCACGCCTTCCTGCGCGGCATCCACCTGCGCAAGAACGTGGGCCAGCACAACGCCACCATCGCGGGCCTGCACCATGCGCGCGGGCGGGTCGTCGCGATCATGGACGACGACCTGCAGCATCCGCCGGAAGCCCTCGTCGACATGGTGCGCGCGATCGACCAGGGCCACGACGTTTGCTACACCCGGTACCTCAACCGCCAGCATCGCTGGTGGCGGCAGGCGGGCAGCCGCTTCAACGACCGGGTCGCGACGTGGCTGCTGGGCAAGCCGCCCGGCGTTTACCTGTCGTCGTTCAAGGCGCTGCGGCGCGAGATCGTCGCGGAAGTCGTCAAGTACGACGGTCCGTACACCTACCTCGACGGGCTGATCCTCGACGTCACCCAGTCCATCACCACGGTGGACGTGGTCCATCGCCCGCGCCACGACGGAGAAAGTACCTACACCTTCGGCCGCCTGGTGTCGCTGTGGGTGAAGATGGCCACCAGCTTCTCGATCCTGCCGCTGCGCCTGGCCTCCTACCTGGGGTTCCTGCTGGCGGGGCTGAGCCTGGTGATGGTGGTGTTCGTGGTGGTGGCCAAGCTGATGAATCCGGACTACCCGCAGGGCTGGGCGTCGCTGATCGCCGCCGTCCTGTTCATTGGCGGCGTGCAGACGCTCTGCATCGGCATGATCGGCGAGTACCTGGGGCGCGCCTACCTGAAGTTGAACGGGCGGCCCCAGTTCGTGATCGGCGCCACCACCTGGAAGGAGCGGGCGGCCGATGGCGAAGCCAGGATTCGATAAGTTCGCGAAGGACTACGACCGGGTCCTGGCGGCGTCGCTGCCGGCCGGGATGGAGGAGTCCGGCTATTTCGCAGAGTACAAGGTGGCCGGGATGGCGCGCCGGCTGCGGGGCAGGGCGCCGCGCCGGATCCTGGATTTCGGCTGCGGCGCCGGGCGCAGCCTGCCGTTCCTGCGGCGGCACTTCCCCGGCAGCGAACTCTGGGGCTACGACGTGTCGCCCGATTCCCTGGCGGTGGCGGCGACGCATTGCCCCGACGCGACGCTGTGCGCGGACTGGTCGGCTATGGCGGGCGTGTCGTTCGACGCGATACTGGCCGCGAACGTGTTCCACCACATCCCGCCGGCCGATCGCCCGGAGGCGCTGGCGCGTTGCCGCGGCGCGCTGGCCGATGGCGGCCGGATGTTCCTGTTCGAACACAATCCCCGCAACCCGGTGACGCGCCGGGTCTTCGAACGCTGCGCCTTCGACGTGGATGCCGAGATGTTGTCGCTGGCCACCGCGCTGGACCTGGCGGACCGCGCCGGATTCTCCGTCGAGCACCGGGCCTACACGTTGTTCTTCCCGCGGCCGCTGGCCTTCCTGCGTGGCCTGGAGTCGCTGCTCGGGTGGCTGCCCCTCGGTGCCCAATACTATGTCCAGCTGGCGCGCTGAATCGGGCTACCTCGGTCGTTATCTCGGCACCGGTGCCTTCAACACCGCGCTGGGCTTCGGCGTCATCTTCCTGCTGATGTGGGCCGGCGTGTCGCCGGTGGCGGCCAACGTGGCCGGCTATGGCTGCGGATTCATCGCGGGCTTCGTGCTGTCGCGGCGGCTGGTGTTCCGCAGCCGCGGCGCGGTGGCGGGCGAGGCCTGGCGCTACGCGGCGGTGTTCCTCGCCGCCTTCCTGTTGAATCTTGGCGCACTGGAGCTCGCGCTCGGCGTGCTGGCATGGCCGCCCGCGCTGGCCCAGGTCGCGGCTGGCGCCGTGTTCACGGCAGCGATGTACGTGATGTCGCGGACGATGGTGTTCTCGCCGCGATGAGTCGCGCGAAGTCCCTTGCGCTTTACGCGGCCTGGATCGCCCTGGTGGTCGGTCCCGCGGCATTCGCGTTCCACGCGGGGATGGACGGTGCGCCGGCGAACCTGCGCCGACTGGCCGTCGGGCTGGCCATGGCGTTGATGGTGCTCGCAGGCCCCCCGTTGTTGCAGGGCCTTCGCACCCTGGGGCGCGGCGTCGGCTGGCTGCTGGCCGGCACGCTGCTGGCTGGCGTGGCGCTCTCCGGTGTCGTGGCGCCGGCGACGCCGTCCGCGGCGTACGCCGAGGTCGGCTACTCGGACGGCCGCCGGGAGCCGGCGGTGAAGCCCGTGCCCTACCGCGCCTGGGGTCGCGAGCATCCGGGCTATGCGCTGCACCCGGCCTACGGCACCGCGGTCGTGCCGGACTCACTGCTCGCGACCTTTCCCTCCCGCCCGACCCGGGTGAGGCTGCTGTTCGCCAAGCCGCGGGATGCGCTCTATGACCCCGACGGGGGCGTCAACGCCAGCGACGGCGTGTCCGTTGATGTCGTGGCCTACGACGGCCAGGGTGCCCGGGTCGGGGCGAGCCGTTTCATTGTTTCCCAGGACGAGTTCCTGTCCGGGCAGTGGGTCGAGCGCAGCGTGGCCAGCGCCAGCGGCATCGCATCGATGCGGGTGGCGGTGGGCTGGGGCCCGCCGGGAAGTACCGCCAATTTCGACAACACCCTGGTGGCGTTCGAGGTGTCGCGCTGGCAGGCCCCGTTCGAACAGGCCGGTCGCATCCTGCTGCCCTGCCTGGGCGTGTTCATGCTGGGACTGCTGGCGTGGACGGGCCTGGCGCCCGCGATGGCCGGCGCGCGCGCGGGGCGGGGCGCCTGGCTGCAGGCAGGCCTGGTGTTCGCGGGCCTGGTGCTGCTGGCGTACTGGTCGCAGGCCAACACGTCCTACATCTACTTCTGGGATTACCGGAACTACTGGGACAGCACAGAGCGACTGCACGCCCTGCTCGCCGCCGGCGACTGGCGCGGCGCGCTGGGTCTGTTCGGCGATCGCTACACCAGCAACTACTCGCTGCTGCCCGCCGTGCTGCCGGCCCTGCTGGGCCTGGTGACGGGCGGCCCGACGCGGATCGGCTTCGCGGTCGGCATCACCGCGCTGTACGCGGTGCCGGCGTTCCTGATGGTGGCCTGGCTCGGCCGGCGTCTGCTCGATGGCGATGCCGTGGCTACCCGCGCGCGACCGTGGGCGCTCGCTTCCTTCCCGGTGCTGGCGGGCCTGCCGGCGTTCTTCGGCACGACCCTTTACCTGATGCCGGACATCGGCGGCGTGGTGCTGGTAGTCGCGGCGCTGCTGGCTGCGTCGCGCCTGGTGGAGGCCATCGAGGCGAAGGGAATCGCGTCGACCGACACGGAGGCGTTCCGGGCGCTGTTCAGGGCCAGCGTCTGCCTGGGCGTGCTGCTCGGCCTGATGTTCGTGTTCCGGCGGTGGTACGTGTTCTCGGCCGCCGGCATCGCCTGCGGCTTGGCTGTCCTGGTGCTGGTGCGGCTGCTTCGGTCCCCGGGTTCGCGCCCGGCGATGCTGTCGCGGGCGTGGGTGTCGGTCGTGCTCATGGGCGTCTCGGCCTTGCCGCTGCTGTGCTGGTTCCTGTTCGCGTGGTCGCGCGACCTCGGCCAGCACGACTACGCGAACCTGTATTCGTCCTATCGCGTCGCGCCCGCCGAGGACGCCAGGACCTTCCTGCGCCTGTTCGGCGTCGTCGCGCCGCTGCTGTGCCTGGCCGGCGCGGTCATCGCGTGGCGGGGGGGCAAGGACCGGCGCCTGCTGTTCCTGGTCGCGTTCTCCACCCTGTTGGCCGTAGTGCTCTTCCTTGGCGTGCAGAGCCCGGGCCGGCACCACTACTACCTGCTGATGCCGATGATGGGCGCGACGCTGGCCGTGGTTTCGCTGGCGCTCGCCGGCCGCTTCGGAGTCGTGGGCGTGGCCGGGCTCACGCTGGTGCTGGGGGCGGGTGGCCTGCTGTCCACGCCGTCGGCGACCGAACGGAGCGGGATCACCGCGTTCGCCGGCTTCGAGGACATCCGGCCCCGCCAGCAGGGCAATGCCGAGGGCTTGCGCCAGGTGTCCCGCTGGCTGGAACTGCCGGGGAACCGCGACCAGAAGTTCTGCCTCGTGGCGTCCAGCGTGGCGATCAACCAGGGCAACTTCCGCGAGCTGTGGCAGCTCTTGCCCGAGGTGGGCCGGAATGCCTACGACGCGCGCATGGTGCGACTGGGCCAGGTGGACAGCCTGGACGGTCCGCCGGTGCCGGGCCTGACCGAGTGCGGGGTCTTCCTGGTCGGCGTGCCGTTCCAGTACCACCTTCGGCGTGACCAGCAGTCCAGCCTGGAAATCATCCAGTCGGACATCGTCAGCGGCACTGGCATCGGGGCGGCCATGGCGCCGGAGTTCGAGGCATTCCCGATGGGCGAGGGCGTCGAGCTGCGCGCCTATCGGGCCGCGCGGGAGATTTCACGCGAGGAGCATGAGGGCCTGGTCAGGCGCTACCTGGCACACAAGGGGGCGCTGGCGAAGTAGTGCAGTCCGCCGTGTGGCTGTAAGCAGCTCGCGGCGTCAGGCGCGCGGCCGCCGTCGCAGCATCGTCAGGTCCTGCCAGCCACGCATCCCGCCGGGCACGAACTCCACCACCTCGAAGAGATCGCCGTGCCAGTGGCGGCGGATGTAATCCTCGTGGGTGAAGCTGTTGTCGTAATCGTCGCCGGCGTTGGCCTGGTCGATGACGTCGGGCGTGTAGCGGTGGTAGACGAAGCCATCGCGGTCGAAATCGCTGCGAAGCTTCTCAGCCCCGTCGCCCGAAAGCTGGAACATCTGCTGGTGTTGTGGACTGTTGCTGATCGTGTCGATGGCGGGATAGCCGTGCGTGGTCAGCAGCACGATGCCATGGTCGGCGGTGATCCTGGCCAGCTCGACCAACCAACCCTGCATGACTTTCTCGGGCAGGTGGGTGAAGATCGAGAGGGAGTAGATGAAGTCGAATGCCCGGTCGCCGAAGGCCAGCGACGGTTCGCTGCCGTTGAGCGTGGTGTTCACCGCCGGCAGGTAGAACTGGCACCAGCCGACCAGGGCCTGGTTGATGTCGGTGCCGTGGACCCTTGTCAGCGAAAGGTTCTGCAGGAATCGCGTGGTACGGCCGCAGCCACAGCCGAAATCCAGCACCTCGACCGTGCGCCCGCGTCGATCCGGTACATGGCGGTCAATGTAGGCGGCCAGCATCTGCGCATCCTTCAGGCCGCTCCAGAGAAAAATGGACTCGGAGGGCGCAGCGACGATGCTGCGCAGGGCGTGCGGCGGGACCTCGGGCGCCAGATCGCGCAGCTTGTGGTCGCTGGATACGCCCACTGAGTGCGCCCATTCGAGTATCCGCTCGGGGCCAAGGATGCAGTACAGCGTCTCGAAATTCGGGTCCTGTTCGCGAAGTTGTGCCAGACGGGCATGCATGGCCGGTGTGGTGATTGCATCGAGCATTGCCGGGTCCTTGCCAGATTCGTCCCGGCAGTGTGCCAAACGCAGACGACGGGCCGCTACCTGGTGGTCGTGTCCGTCCCGTCGCCTGGGGCTCCCTGGTGCCTGCAGCGATAATTGACCTTGTTTTCCCGGTGTCTATAGACTTCCGCCGGGCCCAAGGCCCGTTGAAAAGGCCCCCCGCTTGGACAATCGCTCCCACGTCGATAACCCGACGACCCTCCTCCTGTTCCTGCTCGCCTCCCTTGCGCTGCTGCTGTTCGGCATGCACGAGCGCATGGGGCCGGAGCTTGCCGACGATGGCGCCTTTTTCCTTCGCTACGCCGAGAACATGGTGGCGGGCGAGTTCTGGGCCTGGAACCTGGGCGAGGCTCCGGTGTGGGGCGCCAGCGCGCCGCTTTATCCGCTGGTGATCGCCGCGATGATCAAGCTGGGCCTGGCCCCGATGACGGCGATGGTGGCGGCGGGACTCGGCCTCACGTCGGCCAGCCTCGCGATCATCGGCGTGCTGCTTTCCCGCCATTTCGGCATCGTCGCCGGCATCGCCTTCGTTTGCCTCGCGGCCTTCGACGCCGGCGTGACTTATTACGCGGGTTCGGGGCTCGAGACCCCGGTGACTTTTGCCGTGTTCGCACTCGCACTGTGGGCGCTGCTTGAAGGCAAGGGAGGCTGGTGGATTGGCGTGAGCGCCGGCCTTCTGATGATCAACAAGCTTGACCTGGTGCCAACTGGTGCATTGCTGCTGCTCGCCATGTGGCTGCGTGATCGCAGGTTCCCGCTGAAGGCGTTGCTCGTCGCGACGGCAGTGGCGGCCGTGTGGTACGCGTTCGCATGGTTCCATTTCGGCGCGCCGGTGCCTAACTCGTTCCTGACAAAGCTTATCCACCAGGCCGACATGCCTCGCTCCATTGACTGGACTTGGTTCTCGACGCTCGTGTTCACCACGGGCGCACGCCCCTGGCTGGCCTTGTTGGTGCTCCTGCTTCCCCTGACGCGCAGCAGATTGCTGCTGCCTGTGGCCGCGCTGCTGGTCGGCACCCTCGTCACGCACGTCATTGCCTACAGCATCAAGTTCCCGTTCGAACCCTACAATTGGTACGCAATGCCGGCCGTGCTCTGCCTGCTGGTGTTGGCGTCGATCTCAATCGGCACTATCGCCGCCCGCATCGCCTCGCTGGCGCCGGCACACGGTCCCGTGCTGAAGATTGTGTCGGCCGTGGCACTGCTGTCGACGATCTGGTGGTTCAAGGCGGACGCCGAGCGCCAGGTCACGGCGTTCAACATAGAGTTCACTCGCCTGTACGAGCATGACCGGGCGGAAGCAGGTCGGTGGGTGGCGCGGAATACACCCAAGGATTTCCGAGTCTTCACCATGTGGGGAAACCCGGCGTACCACTCCCAGCGGCACGTCCTCGATGGTTCCTTCCTGAACCGCAGGCTTGACCATCCCAACCTGGTGGCGCATTTCAAGCCAGAGCTGCTGATCATGCAGAGCAACCCCGGAAGCACGCCCCGGGCGCCCATCTTCGATTCGCACATGGATACGGGCTACACGCTGGTCAAGGTGTTCGATTCGTCATTCAATTCCGGCCGCGACTACTTCTTCTCCGTGCTGGTGCGGAATGATCTGGTCGGCCATGTCAAGAACGTCGATCCGCCGCGCGACCTGACGGAGTACATCACCAGCCAGTCGCTGGGCGACCAGTTTGGCGAAGTGCGCTACGCCGGTGACCGGGCGCTGTTCGTGCACCCAGGGGCCAGTACGCCGACTGCCTTCGATCTTGACCTCGCTGCCTATGAAGCCGCCAGCGGCAGGCGACAAGTCCAACTGACAGTCTCGGTAGCACGAACCCTCCCGCCGGAATCGCTGGCCCGTGGCGGTGGCCGGGTGCAAGTCACCGTCCTCGATGGCGAGGCCGTGATCGCCTCGCAGGAGGTCGATTTCCACCAGTCGATGATCCTTGACGTGGCGCCTGCGGACCATCCGCACCTGCGGGTTTCGATCGACAACGCCGGCAGCCCGGACAGCGACTGGATCAACGTGCACCTGCGCTGACAGCCGTCGACGTTCAGCGGAACACGAACCGCTTGTCCAGGTAGTACTTGGTGCAGTAGCCGATGGCCAGGCCGATGACGCCGCCGAGGTAGCGCATGGCGTCGGTCTTCCAGATCCAGTGGAAGGCCGCTTCGGTGCCCCAGAACACGGCGGTGGTCGCGACGCCCATCACGGTGTACAGCGCGAAGGTCCTGGCTTCGTGTGCCTTGTCGCGGGTCACGAACCGGAAGATGAAGGCCTTGTCCAAGACGTATTTCGCGACTAGGCCGGTCGCGGTGCCGGCGAGTACCGAAGCGATGATCGCGAACGGACCGCCGTAGACGGCGATCACGCCAATTTGGGTGCCGATGTTTACCCCGATCGCAATGACGGCGAACGCAAGGTAGAGAGCGGGCAGGCGTAGCCGGTTCAGAGCTTGATCCTCCGGAACACGAACTCCGGGATGTGCGTGATCACGCGCATGATCCCCCACCAGAACCCCGGCAGGTAGGCCACCGACTTGCGCCGGGCCACGGCGCGCACGATGCCGCGCGCCACCTGCTCGGGCGTGGCCCACAGCGCGCCCTTCTTGAACGCCGCCGTCATGGGGGTGTCCACGAAGCCGGGCTTGATGGTCAGCACGTTGACGCCGCTGCCGTTGAGCGCCTGGCGCAGGCCGCTGGTGAAGCCGCTGACCGCCGACTTGGCGCTGCCGTACAGGTAGTTGCTGGCGCGGCCGCGGTCGCCGGCCACCGAGCTGATCACGGCCAGGGTGGCGGGCGCCTGCAGGCGCTGGGCCAGGGCGACGCACAGCGCGATCACCGAGGTGCCGTTGGTGGCGAATTCTTGCAACGACGTTTCGACCGAGGCGCTGCACGCGGCCTGGTCGGGCAGGGTGCCGTGCGCCACCAGGGCCAGGTCCACGCTGCCGAGCGCGGCCCAGGCGGCGTCGAGCATCGCGGCGTGGCCGGCGGTGTCGTTGGCGTCGAGTACGTAACCGTCCGCGGTGGCGCCGCGCACGCGCAGGTCGGCGGCGATGGTTTCGAGGCGGTCCGGGTCGCGCGCGACCAGGAAAAGGCGGGCACCGCCGCGCGCGTACTCGCGGGCCGTGGCCTGGGCGATCGCGGACGTGGCGCCGATGACGAGGATGCGTTGCATGCTTACTCCATGACCCGCCGCCAGAATGACGACGAGAAGGCGGGATCGAGGTGGGGAATGAATTCGTCGAGGCGCGGCTGGCCGGCGCGGAACATCGCCGGCGACATGCGCGCGTCCTTGGCCGGATAAAGCGCGCCGCCGGCCGCGGCGACGATGGCGTCGAGGCGGTCGAGCAGGGCGAAGGTGGAGGTTCCCGCGCGCGGGAAATCCAGCGCCAGCGTGGTGCCCGGCCGCGCGAACGACAGCAGCCCGGGCGCGGCGCGGTCGCCGAACTCCTTCAGCACGGCCAGGAACGAGCCCTGCCCGCTGCGCGCGATCTCGCCCAGCAGCGCCGCCACCGCATCGCGCGCGGTCGCCGGCGGCAGCACGCACTGGTGCTGCAGGAAACCGCGCGGCCCGTACATCCGGTTCCAGTCGCGGAGGCCGTCCAGCGGATAGAAGTAGGGCGCGTAGTGCTGGATGCCCGCGCGTGAGCGCGCCTGCTGGCGCTGGAAATACAGCGTGTTGAACGGCCGCAGCGTCAGCCGGTTCACCAGCGCGAACGGCGGCGTCACCGGCATGGCCAGCCCGCGGCCGGGCAGGCGGCCGCTGCGGCCGGCCGGCGCGTGGTTGGCGCGAAGGAAGTGGCCGCGGCCCAGCGCCTTGCCGCGTGCCAGGCAGTCCACCCAGGCCACGGTGTATTCGTGGCTGCCGGCCGATTCCGCCGACAGCGCGAAGAAATCCGCCAGGTTCTCGAAGCGCACCGATTCCACCGCCATCCACGGGCCGGCCACGCGCTGCAGCTTCAGCTGCAGCCACGACACCACGCCAGTGAGGCCGAGCCCGCCGACCGTGGCCGCGAACAGCGGGTCGCCCGGCCGCAGCAGCCGCCGGCTGCCGTCGCTGCGCAGCAGCTCGAAGGCCAGCACGTGGTCGCCGAAGCTGCCGTTGCGGTGGTGGTTCTTGCCATGCACGTCGTTGGCCAGCGCGCCGCCCACGGTGGCGAACTGCGTGCCGGGCGTCACCGGCAGGAACCAGCCGCGGGGCAGCGCCACTTCCAGCACCTCGCCGAGCGTGACGCCGGCCTCGCAGGTGATTACGCCGGCGTCGGCGTCGAAATGCAGGAAGTGGTCGAGCCCGCGCGTCAGCAGCAGGCGGCCGCCATCATTGAGGCAGCTGTCGCCGTAACTGCGGCCCTGGCCATGCGCCAGCAAGGAGCGATCGCCCACCGGCAGCGCGGCGTCACGCCGGCGCAGCGGATGCAGCGCCTGGTCTGTCGGTCGGGGCCAGCGGCCCCAGCTTTCGCCCGTGCGCGCCATGCCCGGCTCAGATCGCCGACAGCGCGATCACCGCGCAGAGGAGACCCACGACCTGGCTGACGCGGTCGGTCACGGCGAACACCACCGGGTCATCGTCCATGCCGCCGCGGTGCGCCACCACCCAGGTGCGGCTGACCCAGTACAGCACCAGCGGGCACAGTAGCCAAAGCACCTGCGGCCGCGCGTACAGCGCGACGCTGTCCGGGCTGTTGATGTACAGCGCCAGCACCAGCACCGCCAGATAGCCGGCCGAGCCGCCCAGCGACTGCAGCAGCGGCAGGTCGTCCACGCCGTAGCCACGGCCGGCGGCGGACATCTTGCCCTCGGCCAGCATTGCCGACAGTTCGACGTAGCGCTTGAGCAGGGCCAGGCTCAGGAAAATGAACATCGAGAAGGCCAGCAGCCAGAACGACAGCGCCGCGCCGATGACCGCAGTGCCGCCGATGATTCGCAGCGTGTACAGCATCGCCAGCAGCATCACGTCGAGCATGGCCACGCGCTTGAAGCGCAGCGAATAGCCCAGCGTCAGCAGGTAGTAGGCGGCCAGCACCGCCGCGAAGCGCGGCTCGGCCCACCAGGCCAGCGCCAGGCCGGCCACGGCCAGCAGCGGCGCCAGCACCATGCCTGGCAGCAGCGGCAGCGTGCCGGCGGCGAAGGGCCGCAGCCGCTTGCGCGGATGCTGGCGGTCGCTGGGCAGGTCGAGCAGGTCGTTGAGCAGGTACACGCCGGACGCGCACAGCCCGAAGGCCAGGAAGCCGGCGACCGACAGCAGCACGGCCTCGGTTTCCAGGAACCGGTGCGAGGCCAGCAGCGGGATGAACACCAGCAGGTTCTTCAGCCACTGGTGCAGGCGCAGCGCGCGCAGCCAGGCCTTCGGGCCGCCGCCGGTGGCGGGCAGGTGGCCCAGCAGTTCGCAGCGCTGGCCGGCGGCGCGGGCCAGGCCGTGGCCGGCGTTCACCACCAGGGCGCCGTGGGCGCGGTCCCACACGGCAAGATCGACCCGGGCATTGCCGGCGTAGTCGAAGCCGCGCTCGCCGAAGCGCGCGACCAGGGCCTCGGCCTTGCCGCGGCCCGACAGGTTGCGTTGGCCGTCGCTGGCGATGACCTCGTCGAAGCAACCCAGGTGCGCGGCCACCGGCCGGGCCAGGGTGTCGTCGGAGGCGGTGCACAGCACGCGGTGGCGCCGGGGCTCTTCGCGCAGCAGGGCCAGCACGCGCTCGTCGTAAGGCAGTTGCGCGGGGTCGATGGCCACGCGCGCGGCGATCGCGCGCTTGAGCCGCGCCTTGCCGCCCAGCAGCCAGAACGGCAGGGCCAGCAGCAGCCAGGGGCGGCGGGCCAGCAGCGCCAGGGTGGATTCGAGCAGCAGGTCGGAGCGCAGCAGGGTGCCGTCGAGGTCGATGCAGAGCGGGCGGGTCGAGGCGTCTTGGGGGGCTGCCATCACAGCGGGGGCCGGTGAGGTCTCGGGGCGGCCTTGGATGATAGCGGAATCGCCCCCGGGGCTTGCCCGACGCGTTGCCCCCGGCCGAAGGGACAGTGTCTTGGCCGGCGCGTCGCGGCTAGACTTGCGGCCTCGAAATCGCGATGGAGCCCGGCCGATGCCTTCCCCCGCTTCCCCTTCGCCCGCGTCCCGCGCCGGCAAGGTCTATCCTTCCGCCGCCGAGGCGCTGCGTGGCCTCGTGGCCGACGGCCAGACCCTCGCGGTCGGCGGCTTCGGCCTGTGTGGCATCCCCGAGGCGCTGATCGCCGCGCTGCGCGACTCCGGCGCCACGGGCCTCACCGCGATCTCCAACAACGCCGGCGTGGACGGCTTCGGCCTGGGCCAGCTGCTGGCCACGCGCCAGATCAAGAAGATGATTTCGTCCTACGTGGGCGAGAACAAGGAGTTCGAACGGCAGTTCCTGGCCGGCGAGCTGCAGCTCGAGTTCAACCCGCAGGGCACGCTGGCCGAGCGCCTGCGCGCCGGCGGTGCCGGCATCCCGGCCTTCTTCACCCGCACCGGCTACGGCACCATCGTCGCCGAAGGCAAGGAGACCCGGCAGTTCGACGACGGCCACTGGTACGTGCTCGAGACGGCGCTAAAGGCCGATGTGTCGCTGGTGAAGGCCTGGAAGGCCGATGCCGCCGGCAACCTGGTGTTCCGCAAGACCGCGCGCAACTTCAACCCGGCCTGCGCGATGGCCGGCAAGGTCTGCGTGGCGGAAGTGGAAGAGCTGGTCGAGGTCGGCAGCCTCGATCCCGACCACGTGCACCTGCCGGGCATCTATGTCGACCGCATCGTGGTCAACCCCACCCCCGAGAAACGCATCGAGCAGCGCACCGTGCGAGGAGCGAAGTAATGGCCTGGAACCGCGACGAAATGGCGGCCCGGGCCGCGCGTGAACTCACCGATGGCGCCTACGTGAACCTGGGCATCGGCCTGCCGACCCTGGTCGCCAACCACATTCCCGAAGGCATGGACGTGTGGCTGCAGTCCGAGAACGGCCTGCTGGGCATCGGCCCCTTCCCGACCGAGGACGAGGTGGACGCCGACCTGATCAATGCCGGCAAGCAGACCGTGACCGCCCGCGCCGGCGCCAGCTACTTCGGCAGCCATGATTCCTTCGCCATGATCCGCGGCGGCCACATCGACCTGGCGATCCTGGGGGCGATGGAAGTGACCGACCGCGGCGACCTGGCCAACTGGATGGTGCCGGGCAAGATGGTCAAGGGCATGGGCGGCGCGATGGACCTGGTGGCCGGCGTGAAGCGCGTGGTGGTGCTGATGGAGCACACCACCAAGGCCGGCGAGCCCAAGATCCTGCCCAAGTGCACGCTGCCGCTGACCGGCGTGGGCGTGGTCAACCGCATCATCACCGAGCTGGCCGTGATGGACGTCACCGCCGACGGCCTGGCCCTGGTGGAAATGGCGCCGGGCGTGACCGAGGACGAGCTGCGGGCCAAGACCGGCGTGCCCTTCCGCCAGGCGGCCTGAGCCGAAGGTGAGAAAATTGCTCTGGCCCCGCGGGGCCGGGGCCGGTAAATTCCCGGGGTCCGGCGGGGAGCCGGCATTCCAGGGGACTCCATGCAACACAATGACCTTGGCGACGACCTGCCGGTCGTCACCAACGACTTGACGCCGCCCGTGCTGCCGCCGTCGCCGGCGATGCCGCCGCCGATCCCGGGTCCCGTCCGCCATCCGCTGCAGTTCACCGGCAGCGCGGGCGAGTTCTTCGGCATCTGGTTCGTGAACCTGGTGCTGTCGGTGCTGACGCTGGGCATCTACTCGGCCTGGGCCAAGGTGCGCACCGAGCGCTACTTCTATGGCAACACGCGGCTGGCCGGCGCGCCGTTCGAGTATCTTGCCGATCCGATCGCCATCCTCAAGGGACGGCTGATTGCGTACGCGGTGGCGATCGGCCTGGGCCTGTCGGCGCATTTCCAGGTGTGGGTGGTCTACATCCCGCTGATCCTGTTCGTGCTGGTGATGTTCCCGTGGCTGATCCACCGCACGTTGCGCTTCCGCGCGCGCTACTCGGCCTGGCGCGGGCTGCGCTTCCGCTTCGTCGAGGGCGTGTACGAGGCCTACGTGAACTTCATGTTCCGGCCGGCGCTGCAGATCATCACCGCCTACATGGTGCTGCCGTGGGTGCGCATGCACCAGCACGACTACACCGTCACCGGCCACCGCTTCGGCGGCAAGCGCTTCCGCTTCGCGGGCGACCTGGGCACCTACTACATCCCGTTCCTGATCAGCATCGGCCTGGGCTTCGCGGCCTACGTGGTGATGGTGCTGGGGATCATGGGCGCGGCTTTCCTGGGCGCCGCGGTCTCGGGCGGCGGCGAGCCGGGCGGCGAACCCTCGACCGGCGTCCTCGTCGGCATCTTCGCGCCGCTGATCGTGGTCTACCTCGCCCTGCTGGCGCTGCCGATCTACGTGCGCACCAAGCACATGAACCTGATGTGGCGCTACGCCAGCCTCGGTGGCCACCGCTTCGAGTGCACGCTGCGCGCGCGCGACATGATCTGGATCTACTTCAGCAACGGCGTGGCGATCGTGCTCAGCGTCGGCCTGCTGGTGCCCTGGGCGATGATCCGCATCGCGCGCTACCGCGCCCGGCACTTCGCGCTGCTGGCCGACGGCGAGCTCGACCATTTCGTCGCCGAGGCCGAGCGGGCCGAGGGCGCGGCGGGCGCCGAGCTGATGGACGCGCTCGACATGGACGTGGACATCGGCATTTGAACGCGCTCGACGCTACCTGGTACGACGGCCGCGGCAGCCGCGCGCGCGCGGCCCGCATCACCGAGCCCGCGCCCGGCACGGTGCGGCTGGAGTCCGAGGGCATGGTGCTGGAGTTCGCGGCCGCCGAGCTGCAGCTCAGCCCGCGCCTGGGCCGCATGCCCCGCACGCTGCGGCTGCCGGGCGAGGGCCACCTGGAGCTGGCGGACACGCCCGCGCTGGAGGCCTGGCTGGGCGGGCGCGACAAGGTCGAGGGCTGGGCCGACTGGCTCGAGCGCCGCCGCAGCGCGGCGATCGGCGCCGGCGTCGGAACGGTGTTGGCGGTGATCGGCTTCTTCCAGTTCGGGCTGCCTTGGATGGCGGACCGGCTGGCGCCGGCAATCCCGGCGGCCATCGAGCGTTCGGTCAGCAACCAGGCCATGGCCTTGCTCGAACGCGTGCACCTGCAGCCGACGCGGCTGCCGGCGGCACGGCGCGAGGCGCTGCAGGCCAGGTTCGCGACGCTAACCGAGGGCCTGCCGCGCGCACGCGACCTGCGGCTCGAGTTCCGCAGCGCGCCCAAGATCGGCGCCAATGCCTTCGTGCTGCCCGATGGCCTGGTGGTGATGACCGACGAGCTGGTGGCGCTGGCCGAAACCGATGACCAGCTGCTGGCGGTGCTGGCGCACGAGGCCGGCCACCACGAGCAGCGCCACGGCATGCGCCGCGCGCTGCAGAGCTCGGCAGTGGTCGTGGTGGCGGGCTTCCTGTTCGGCGACCTGTCGGGCACCGGCTCGCTGTCGGTGTCGATCCCGGTGATCCTGCTCGAGAGCGGCTTCTCGCGCGAGTTCGAACGCCAGGCCGACGACTTCGCGTTCGGGCTGCTGGCCAGCAAGGGCCAGTCGCCCGCGGACTTCGCCGACATCATGAAGCGGCTGTCGGACTCGCACGGCGGCGACCGCGACATGGGCCCGGTGGGCTACCTGGCCACGCATCCGCCCAGCGCCGAGCGCATCGTCGCGGCCCGCGAGGCGGCACGCTCGGCCGGGCCGGTCGAGCCCGTCGACGCCGCCGAAGCGGACGCCGCCGAGGCCGCCAACGAAAACGCCGACGCGGAGTAAGCCGCGTCGGCGTCGATATCGCGCGCCGGCCGGGGCCGGCGGCGCGGAGTTACCTCAGAGCGCGGCTTCCAGCTCCGGCACGATCTGGAACAGGTCGCCGACCAGGCCGAAATCGGCGATCTCGAAGATCGGCGCCTCGGCGTCCTTGTTGATGGCGACGATGGTGCCGGCGTCCTTGATGCCGGTCAGGTGCTGGATGGCGCCCGAGATGCCGATCGCCACGTACAGCTCCGGCGCGATGATCTTGCCGGTCTGGCCGACCTGCAGTTCGTTCGGCACGTAGCCGGCGTCCACCGCGGCGCGCGAGGCGCCCACGGCGGCACCGAGCTTGTCGGCCAGCGAGTAGATGATCTTGAAGGCATCGGCCGAGCCCAGCGCACGGCCGCCCGAGACCACCTTGCCCGCGCCCTGCAGGTCGGGGCGGTCGGACTTGCCCTGCTGCAGCGACACGAAGCGGGTGTGCGAAGGCAGCGCGGCGTCCACCGACGCGGCTTCCACCGCGCCGCTGCCGCCGTTCGCCGCCGCCGGCCACGAGGCCGTGCGCACGGTGCCGACCACGGCCATCGAGGCCGGGGCCTCGACGGTGATGATGGCGTTGCCGGCGTAGATCGGCCGCTTGAACACGTGGCTCGACTCCACCGCCATGATGTCGCTGACCTGGGCCACGCCCAGCAGGGCCGCGACGCAGGGCATCAGGTCCTTGCCGAAGGTGGTGGACGGGCCGAGCACGTGGCTGTAGCCGGCCGCGAGCTTCGCGACCTGCGGCGCCAGCACCTGCGCGATCGGGTTGGCGTTGGCGGCGTTGGCCACCGTGATGACCTTGGCCACGCCGGCGATCTTGGCGGCCTCGGCGGCGATGGCGTCGGGCGCGTCGGCCAGCACGACGACGTGGATGTCGCCGCCGATGGCCGCGGCGCAGCTGACGCAGCGCGCGGTGGAGGAGTTCAGCTGGCCGCCGAGGTGTTCGGCAACGATCAGGATCTTGCTCATGGTCATGGTCTCCTTACACCAGGCCCTTGGCCTTGAGCGCCGAGACCAGCTCGGCGACGTCCTTCACCATCACGCCCTTGCTGCGCTTGGCAGGCGGGGCGAAGTGGGTGGTCTTGAGATGGTCGCCGCTGTCGACGCCGAGGTCGGCGAAGGCGATGGTTTCCATCGGCTTGGACTTGGCCTTCATGATGTCGGGCAGCTTGATGAAGCGCGGCTCGTTCAGGCGCAGGTCGGTGGTGACGACGGCGGGCAGGTCGACCTCGAGGGTCTCCAGGCCGGCGTCGACTTCGCGCACCACGGTGGCCTTGCCGTCGGCGACGTCGAGCTTGCCGGCGAAGGTGGCCTGCGGGCGGCCCCACAGCGTGGCCAGCATCTGGCCGGTCTGGTTGGCGTCGTCGTCGATGGCCTGCTTGCCCAGCAGCACCAGCTGCGGCTGCTCTTTCTCGATCAGCTTGAGCAGGGCGCGGGCGGCGGTAAGCGGCTGCACGGCGCTGTCGGTGACCACGTGGATGGCGCGGTTGGCGCCCATGGCCAGGCCGTTGCGCAGGTGGGCCTGGCAGTCGGCCGGGCCCATCGTGCAGACGATGACTTCGGTGGCGATGCCTTTGTCGCGCAGGCGCAGGGCTTCCTCGAGGGCGATGTCATCGAAGGGATTGGGGGAGAGCTTCACGCCCTCGGTGACCACGCCCGAGCCATCGGGCTTGACCTGGATGCGGACGTTGTAGTCCACCACCCGCTTGTAACCGACCAGAATCTTCATCGTCGCGACGTTCCTGTGGGGCAGGCCGGCGCACGGCGTGGGGCCGGGCGGCGGGCTTCGAAGGGAGGCCAATTCTACCCGTTCCACCCGTCACGGCCCAGTAAACCCCTTCGTTTCCCGGCGCGGCACCCCGTAGGAGGGACTTCAGTCCCGAAGCCTTCCGCCGGAGAGCTTCGGGACTGAAGTCCCTCCTACAGGGTGGCGCGGGGCTCAGGCGGCTTCCGTACGGTCTTCCAGGCCCGCCAGCCAGTCGTCGTCGCTGCCCTCGTTGACGCCCTCGAACAGGATCGTGCTGAGGTAGCGCTCGCCGGTGTCGGGCAGCATCGCCAGGATCACGCTGCCTTCCGGGGCGTCCCGGGCGACCTGCAGGGCCGCGGCCACCGTGGCGCCGGCGCTCAGGCCCACGAAGACGCCTTCCTCGGCGGCCAGGCGGCGGGCGGTGTCGCGGGCCGTCAGGTCGTCCACGGGGCGGACCTGGTCGGCGATGCCGCGGTCGAGCACGGCCGGCACGAAGTCTGGGGTCCAGCCCTGGATCTTGTGCGGGGCCCAGTCCTTGCCGTTGAGCAGCTGGGCGCCCGCCGGCTCGCTGGTGACGACCTGGATGCCCGGCCTTGCCAGCTTCAGCACCTGGCCCACGCCGGTGAGGGTGCCGCCGGTGCCCCAGCCCGTGACGAAATAGTCGAGCCGCTTGCCGGCGAAGTCGCCGAGGATCTCGGGCCCGGTGGTGCTGCGGTGGTAGGCGGGGTTGGCCTCGTTCTCGAACTGGCGCGCGAGGAACCAGCCGTGCTTGTGCGCCAGCTCGGCGGCCTTGCGGACCATGCCGCTGCCGCGCTCGGCGGCCGGCGTCAGGACCACCTTCGCGCCGTAGGCCCGCATCAGCTTGCGGCGTTCGATCGAGAAGGTTTCCGTCATCACCGCCACGAAGGGGTAGCCGCGCGCCGCGCAGACCATCGCCAGCGCGATGCCGGTGTTGCCTGATGTCGCTTCGACCACCGTCTGCCCGGGCTTGAGCAGGCCGCGCTGCTCGGCGTCGAGGATGATCGCCAGCGCCAGCCGGTCCTTCACGGAGCCGCCGGGATTGAAGGATTCCACCTTCACGTAGAGCGACACGTGCGCCGGCGCGATGCGGTGCAGCCGCACGATGGGCGTGCGGCCGATGGTGTCGAGGATGCTGTCGTAAATCGCCATCACGTTCTCCAAAGCGGGGTCAGGAACGGGGTCAGGTTCCGAGCCTGACCCCGAAGGGCGGGGTCATGCGGCGGCGGCGATGCGGTTGGGTCCGTGCGGGGCCAGATTCGCAACCTGACCCCGGTCCTGGAGCGGTTCGGGGCCGAACCAGTGCAGGGTCGTCGCGAGCGAGGCGACTTCGCCGAGGATCAGCAGGGCGGGGGATTGCACGGCGTGGCGCGTGGCCAGTTCGGGGAGTTGGCCGAGGCTGCCGATGACGACTCGCTGCTCCGGCCGCGAGCCGCTCTCCACCAGTGCGAAGGGCGTCGCGGCGGCGCGGCCGTGGGCCAGCAGCCGATCGCGGAAACCGGCCAGGCCGGCAACGCCCATGTACACGGCGAGCGTCTGCTTCTCCTGCGCCAGCGCGCGCCAGTCGAGGGTGTCCAGCGAGTCCTTGCAGTGCGCGGTGACGAAACGCACCGATTGCGCATGGTCGCGATGCGTCAGCGGCACGCCGGCGTAGGCGGCGCAGGCCAGCGCGGCGGTGACGCCCGGCACCACTTCGAAGGCGA
>LNFM01003377.1_pt1 | contig 31475 bp, 25 predicted proteins | sample 596031 | NCBI WGS metagenome assembly LNFM01 (sample SAMN04254537, study PRJNA301005) | activated carbon metagenome | isolation source: dual media filters at the Ann Arbor, Michigan drinking water treatment plant | place: USA: Ann Arbor | reverse complement strand
TCAGCTCACCTCTGTCTCCGGAGTCGTGCACATGTCCGTCCCTGCCCGTCCTGATCGTCGAACCTTCCTCACCACCGCCGGAGCGACCGCCGCCGCGCTCGCGGTCGGGGCCCGTCCGGGCCGCGCCCAATCGACCGACAAGCTCCGCGTGGCCATCATCGGCGTCGGGGGGCGGGGCGGCGCCCAGCTCAAGGGCCTGTCGGGCGAGCAGATCGTCGCCATCTGCGACGTCAACGGCGAGAACCTGGCCAGAGCCGGGGCGATGTTCCCGCAGGCGAAACAGTTCACGGACTTCCGTCGCGTCTTCGACCACGCCAGCGAGTTCGACGCCGTCGCCGTCAGCACCGCCGAACACACCCACGCGTTCGCCACGCTGCCGGCGCTGCAACTGAAGAAGCACGTCTACTGCGAGAAGCCGCTGACCTACAACGTCCACGAGGCGCGCGTCATCCGCGAGGCGGCAGCCAGCGCCGGGGTCGTCACGCAGATGGGCACGCAGATTCACGCCGGCGACAACTATCGCCGCGTCGTCGAGCACATCCAGGCCGGCGTCATCGGCAAGGTCACCGAGTGCCACGTCTGGGTGGGGCGCGCCTGGGGCTGGCACGCCAGCGAGGCCGAGGCGACGGCCGCCAAGGACATCGTGTTCGTGCAGAACCGGCCGACGACGGTCGATCCGGTGCCACCGTCGCTCGACTGGGACCTCTGGCTCGGCCCGGCGCCCGCACGTCCCTTCAACACCGTCTACGTCCCCGGCCCCAAGTGGTACCGCTGGTGGGACTTCGGCAACGGGACGATGAGCGACCTCGGCAGTCACTGGATCGACCTGCCGTTCTGGGCGCTCAAGCTGAAGTGGCCGTCCGCGATCGAGGCGTCTGGCCCGCCGGTGCACCCCGAACTCGCGCCGGCCTCGATGTCGGCCACCTACACCTACGAGGCCGACGGCGATCAGCCGGCGCTCTCGCTGACATGGCATCAGGGGACGTCCAAGCCGGCCATCTGGACGCAGGGCGGCATCCCGAAGTGGGAGGGTGGCGCGCTGTTCATCGGCGACAAGGGCATGCTGCTGGCCGACTACTCGAAGTTCGTGCTGCTCCCGGAAGAGAAGTGGGTGGGCTACACGCCGCCGCCGCAGTCGATCCCGCCGTCGCTGGGGCACCACCAGGAGTTCATCCACGCCTGCAAGACCGGCGCGCCGACGACCTGCAACTTCGCGTACTCGGGTCTGCTGACCGAGGCCAACCACCTCGGCAACGTCGCCTACCGCGTCGGCAAGAAGATCCTCTGGGATCACAAGGGCATGCGCATCACCAACGCGCCTGACGCCGAGCGCTTCATCAAGCGCCCGTCGTACCGGCAGGGCTGGACGCTGGCGTAGGCACCGGCGACCGGGACGAGGGGCCCGCGGGCCCTCGTCCCGGCGGTTCGTCGCCGCTGCAGTACCCTTGAAGGATGCCTACCTCTGTTGCCGCGTACGCGGCCCAGGATGCGTCCAGCCCGCTCGTCCCCCTCACCATCACCCGCCGCGACCCCGGTCCGACGGATGTCCAGATCGACATCCTCTACTGCGGCGTGTGCCACTCCGACCTCCATACCGCCCGCAACGAGTGGGGGATGACGGTCTTCCCCGTCGTGCCCGGTCACGAGATCCTCGGCCGCGTCACCGCGGTCGGAACTGCCGTGACGAAGTTCACGGTCGGTGACACGGCCGCCGTCGGCTGCCTCGTGGACTCGTGCCGCGAATGCGCCAGCTGCAAGGCCGGGCTCGAGCAGTACTGCGACGTCGGCGGATTCGTCTTCACCTACGGCGCCCCTGACGCGCACCTGCCAGGCCAGATGACCCACGGTGGTTACTCCACCAGTGTGACGGTGACCGAGGACTTCGTCCTGCGCGTGGCGAGTTCCCTCGATCCGGCGGCGGCCGCGCCGCTGCTCTGCGCCGGCATCACCACCTACTCGCCGTTGCGCCAGTGGGGCGCCGGCCCCGGCAAGAAGGTCGGCATCGTCGGCCTCGGTGGCCTCGGGCACATGGGCGTCAAGTTCGCGCATGCGATGGGCGCCGAGACGGTGCTGTTCACCACGTCGGCCGGCAAGGTCGCCGACGGCCTGCGCCTCGGCGCCAGCGCGGTCGTCATCTCGAAGGACGCCGCGGCGATGCAGCAGCACGCCGGCAGCTTCGACCTGATCATCAACACGGTGTCCGTGTCGCACGACCTCGATGCGTTCACCAACCTGCTCAAGCGCGACGGCACGATGGTCCTCGTCGGCGCGCCGGCCGAGCCGCACCCGTCGCCGAACGTCATGAACCTCATCTTCCGTCGTCGCGCCATCGCCGGCTCGCTGATCGGCGGCCTGCCCGAGACGCAGGAGATGCTCGACTTCTGCGCCGAGCACAACATCACCTGCGACATCGAACTCATCAAGATGCAGGACATCAACGACGCCTACGAGCGCATGCTCAAGAGCGACGTCAAGTACCGCTTCGTCATTGACATGAACAGCCTTCGATAAAGGTCAAAAGGGCGAAGAGGGCAAAAAGGGCAAAACGACACCACCGAAGACTGAAGGGTCAAGGAACCGCAAGCCTTGAAGAACAAAGGGGGCGGCACACCACGGTGTGCCGCCCCCTTTCTACTTTTGAACCTTCAGTCCTTCGAACTTCGATTCTGTCTTCTAGCCCTGTTTGCCCTTTTCGCCCTTAAGGACTTTTCGTCAGAAGCTGACCCGGAGGCCGAGCTGGATCTGGCGGGGTGTCGTGGCCAGGCCGCGGATGGTGCCGAAATCCGTCGACGAACGGTTGCCGTTGGGGGCGCCGAAGTTGGTGCGGTTCAGGACGTTGAAGGCCTCGACGCGGACTTCGAGGCGCGACTGGCCGAGGCCCAGCCCGAAGCCCTTGTGCAGACCGAGGTCCATCGTCCAGATGGCCGGTCCGCGCGCGACGTTGCGCGGAGCGTTGCCGAACGGCTGCCGCGGATCCGTCGGGACGCTGACGTTGTCGCGATTGAACCAGTTGTCGATGGTCTGCGACCCGTCGGGCGCGTAGATGTCGCCCGAGATGTTCGGCCGGTACGTCGGCGCCCCACTCACGGAGAACTGCGCCGACGGCGCGTACGTGAGGTTGACGGGCAACCCACTGGTCATCGTGTTGATGGCCGTCAGGCGCCAGCCGCCGGCCACGGCCTTCACAATCGCGTGCGCGTCGTTGCCCCAGCGGTGTCCCGTGCCGAACGGCAGTTCCCACACCACCGAGGTCGTGTTGTTCAGCGGCTGGTTGTAGCCAGACAGCCCGAACTCGCCCTCGATGTTGGCGTAGTTGACGCGGCTGTTGTCGCCATTGGCCGTCTCGAGATGCCCCGAGGCGTTGTCGCGGGCGCGCGACCACGTGAACGAGTTCAGCAGATACAGGCTGCCCGACCAGCGGCGCTCCACCTTGACCTGCAGGGCGCGGTAGTCGGCGCGACCGCCGTCGAACGCCGTCTGGATGAACTGATAGTTCTGGATGGGCCGGCGCAACTGCAGCAGCGTGTTCTCGCCCACGTTGTTCGGGCGCGCCTGGTTCAGGTCGCCCAGGATCATCAGGTGGTCGCTCTTGTTGCCGATGTAGGCCACGTCCACCAGCAGGTTCGAGAGCAGCTCGCGCTGCACGGTGACGTGCCAGCTCTGCACGTAGCCGGTCTTCAGGTCGCTCGGGATGTGGTTGACGCGGCCGTTGAGCGGGTTGAAGTTGGCCGGCACGTTCAGGCCTTCGGGGTAGCCCTGCTGCGTCGTCCGGAAGCAGGCCGTCGGTGCCTGCCCGGGCGCGCACAGGCCCTGCGACGGCTGCTGCGCGATCGTCACGGGAACGACGTGCGGGCCGTTGAACGACAGCAGATTCTCGCCGCCCAGCCGGTTGAAGTGGATGTAGCTCATGCCGTACGCCGAGCGGACGACGGTGCGCGGCGTCACGCTCCACGCCACGCCGACGCGCGGCGCGATGTTGTTGCGATCCGGGTTGACGAGCGCGCGGTCGTAGATCGACCCGTCGGTGGCCTGCAGCAGCGTGTTGGTCGCCGGGTCGAAGTTGGTGAGGAAGTTGTCGTCCTCCCACTGCGGGGTGCCGAACTCGTAGCGCACGCCCATGTTCACCGTCAGGTTCGGCGCCACCTTCCAGTCGTCCTGCAGGTAGCCGAAGTGCATCCGCTGGCGCAGGTTGAAGACGTACGGGTTGACGAGGTCGTACGAGCTGCGCGCGCCGACTAGGAAGTCGGCCAGGTTGAAGATCGGGGCATTGGCCGCTGCGCCGGTCGGCCGGCTGAACTGGCCTCCGTAGCTGTCGGATCCGTACTTGGGGTTGACGTCGTCGACCTCGGTGTCGATGCGCTGGTACTCGTAGCCGGTCTTGAGCGTGTGCGCGCCCTTGATCCACGAGTAGTTCAGCCGCAGGTCGACCACGAACGGGTTCTGGAACTGCGGATTGCTGCTCTGCCGCCCCCAGGCCGTCCAGCCGTTGACCGACTGCTGGGTGAGGCCCCCCGCGAAGTACGTGTCGGTGGGCAGCCCCGTGATGCCGTATGCCTCGAGCATGTTCGGGCCGCCGGTCCCGAGCGCGGACTTGCCGGCGTCGGTGCGCGACACCCCGATCCGCACTTCGAGCAACGAGTTGGTCGAGAGCGTCCGCGTCAGGCCACCCGCGTACTGCTGGTTGAGCACCTCGACGAAGTTGTTGGCTGGCGAACTCGTCTCACCCGGGATGGGACTCGGCTCGAAGTTGTTCACCTTGCGGTGACTGAAGCGGAAGAACGTGGTCGTCGCGGCATTGAGCTTCTGGTCGAACTTGATGTCGAACTTGTCGTTGAAGCTCTCCTGCCGCGGCAGCGAGTCGAAGTTGTTCGAGAGGCCCGCCCGCGTCGGCGCCGGCAACCCCGCCAGGACCTGCCGGGCGAAATCGGTGATCGCTGCCTGCGGCACGACGCCGTTGGCATAGACCTCGCCGGTCAGGGCGTTGCGCACCGGGATGCCGAGGTTGCCCTGTCGCTGCTCCATCGTCGGGATGCTGGCGAAGGTGAGTTGCTTGGCCACCTCGCGGAAGCCTTCGTAGTTGAAGAAGAAGAAGGCGCGGTCCCGAAGGATCGGCCCGCCGAACACGCCACCGAACTGATTGCGGTTCATCTCCGGCTTGACGCCCGAGGACGGCTTGAAGAAGCCCGTGGCATTCAGCTTCGTGTTCCGGTTGAACTCCCAGGCCGCGCCGCGGAACTGGTTGGTGCCGCTGCGGAACGTGGCGTTGATCACCGCGCCGCCGGCCCGGCCGAACTCGGCGCTGAAGTTGTTGGTCTGGACCTTGAACTCCTCGACGGCATCGGGCGACACCTGGACGACCTGGTTCGAGAACCCCTGGTTGCTGGTGCCGTAGGAGTTGTTGTCGACGCCATCGAGGATGAAGTTGTTGAGGGCACTCCGCAGGCCGTTGACGTTGAACGACGCGTCACGCGAGTTCGAGATCGAGGAGCGGCGCACGCCGGGGCTGAGCAGCGCCAGGTCGGCGTAGTTGCGACCGTTGAGCGGCAGGTTGATGATCTGCTCGCGGCTGATGACGGTGCCGCGGTCGCTCGACTCGCTTTCGAGCAGGCGGGCAGCGCCACTGACCTGCACGGTCTCACCGATGCCCCCCACGGCCAGGGCCAGGTCGACGCGCTGGCGGGCGTTGACCGTGACCGTGAACGGGTCGGCGATGGCGGTGGTGAACCCCTGGAGTTCGGCCTTCAGGGTGTAGGTGCCGACGCGCACGTTGAGGAACTGGTACTGGCCCCGCTCGTCGCTGACGGCGGTCGTCGAGATGCCGGTGGCCGGGTTGGTCAGCGTGACGGTGACGCCGGGCATGGCCGCGCCAGACTGGTCGCTGATGAAGCCGAGGACGGTGGCGCTGTCGAACTGGGCAAATGCAGCGGCGGTGCAGAGGTGCAGTGCACACAGCACGGCAAGGAGGCGAGCGAGAACAGGTTGGCGCATGAACCCTTCCGAGGAGCGGACAGCCGCGCACACGCCAGGCCGACGGGCCTGCCGGTGCCTGTGCGGCTGCGTGACGACGGGAAGGATACGCGAAGCGGGCGAACGCCGCTGCAACGGCAGGGCGACGACGCGGTGACGAACGGGTGGCGACGACAGCTCGTCAGTTCGAACCGGCGACCGGTGCGGCTCCGCTGTCGGGCAGGAACGTCACCGTGTCGCCACGTTCCCGGACCCGCCGGTCGATGAGGCGACGCATCTCGTCGCGGCGTGACAGCACGGCGGCGATCTGCGGACGCGTCAACCACGGGCCGAGCAGCGCGTCGAGGTCGGCGCGGGTCAGCGAGGCCATGCGCGCCCACAGCGCCCGGTCGAACTGCTGGGGTGTGGACAAGCCGGCGAGGCTCGTCCTCGGCGTGAATGCCCGCGAGTGATCGATCAGGAAGAGATGTCCGGCCTCGTCGTACAACAGGTTGCCCTGGTTGCGATCGATGTTGGCGATGAGCTGGTCGAACATGAACATCCGGCTCGTCTGTGTCGACCAGTTCGCGCCCGGCGCCTTCGGCGGCGCCGACGGATCCCAGGGCTTCACGCCATCGATCCAGAACACGCCGGCCCCCTTCGTTCCGGCGATCTCCCGCTCGACGACCGGGGGCACCATGTCCAGTCCGAGGTGGCGACTCAACAGGTAGGCGGCAATCTCCGAGCGATAGCTCTCGGCCTTGCCGTGCAACACCTGCTCGCGGAGGGGCTTCCACGCCATGCTGCCGGCAGGACCGCCGGGGGCGAAGTACGCCCGCTGGGGCTTGGTGATGCCCACCGGGATGTCCTTCATGTGGGTGATGGGCGCCGTGCGGAGGAACGTCTCGATCTCGGTTTCACGGCCCAGCCAGCGATAGACCGCGGCCCGGCTCGGCGTGACGGCGACCGCGGAGGTCGCGGCCGTCATGGAGGGGGCGAGACTGTGGCCGGCGGGACCCTGCGCGGCGACAGGGCCGATGCCCGACGAGAAGGTGGCGATGAACAGGCCCAGCGTCCGCAGCGTGCGTGCAGTCATGTCGTCCGGCGCGTCGCGCGCTCTCCCTTTCGAACATACGAGGGCCAGGCGCGGCGGTTCCGGTACACTCGATTCGTGCAGGGACGTGCTCATCCTCATGCCTGACGAGCGTGGCGGGCAGACCGCCGGTGAGGCCGACGGCCTGCGTCGGTTCATCGACACGGTCGAACACCTGACAGACAGCTTCACGGCTCTCGACGGGTCCTGGGCGATCACCTACATGAACCAGGTCGGCCTGACGTGGGCGCGGCTGACCGAGGCGGAGGTCATCGGCCGTGTCTTCTGGGACGTCTTTCCGTGGGCGATCGGGTCGTCCTTCGGCGAGGGTCTGCAGCGCGTGATGGCCACCCGGACGCCGGAGCTCTTCGAGACCGCGTCGATCCGGTCGGGTCGCTGGTTCGAGTCCAATGTCTTCCCCTCGGGTGACGGGATCGCGGTGCTGTCGCGCGACATCGACGTCCGCAAGCAGGCGCAGGCGGCGCTGCTGGTCGCCGACCGTCGCAAGGACGAGTTCCTGGCCACGCTGGGCCACGAGTTGCGCAATCCGCTGGCGCCCATCCGGACCGCCGCCCAGATGCTGCACCGCACGACCGGCGAGCACCCGCAGGCCCGACGGGCCATCGACATCATCGAACGGCAGGTCGAACAACTGACGCGCCTGGTCGACGACCTGCTCGACGTCTCGCGCATCACGCGCGGCCAGGTGGAGTTGCGCCGACAGCGGATCGACCTGTCGACAATCGTCGAGCAGGCGGTCGAGTCGATCGAGCCGCTCATCGCCGCGCGGGGGCACGAACTGCGACGGGCACTGCCTGGCACTCCGCTGCCGGTCCATGGCGACCCGGCCCGTCTGGCGCAGGTGCTGTCCAATCTGCTGCACAACGCCGCGAAGTACACGCCGGAGCAGGGGCGCATCGAGGTCGGCGTCCGTCGCCTCGCCGACACCATCGAGCTCTGGGTGTCCGACAACGGCCAGGGGCTCGCACTCGAGCATCGAGAGCGGATCTTCGACCTGTTCACGCAGCTGGATCGTGATCGCGGGTACGGCGGGCTAGGCATCGGGCTCACCCTCGCGCGAGCACTGGTGCAGCGACACGACGGCACGATTCACGTCGACAGCGACGGCCCCGGCTGCGGATGTACCTTCGTCGTTCGTCTCCCGGCCGATGGCGGGCCACTCGACGCGCCGGCCGATCGACCGGCCGCGGCCGCCAGTCGGCGCCCCGGCGACGGCGCCCTGCCGCGACGGGTCGTAGTCGTCGATGACAATCGCGATGCGGCCGACGCGCTGGCCTCGAGTCTGGTGCTGGCCGGCCACGAGGTGGAGGCGGCGTACAGCGGAGGCTCCGCCCTCGACCTCGTGCGCACCTTCAGGCCGCATGCCGTGCTGCTGGACATCGGCCTGCCGGGCATGAGTGGCTACGACGTGGCACGCGCCATCCGCGACGACGGTTCGCTGGCGGGTATCCTGCTGGTGGCCGTCACGGGTTGGGGACAGCCCGACGACCGACGCAAGGCGCGTGAGGCCGGCTTCGACCACCATCGCGTCAAGCCGGTGGACACCGCCGACATCGAACGTCTCATCGACCGCATCGGCCAGGGCTGACGGCCGGCGCAGCGGGGCATCGGTGCAGGCGCCTCCAGCACCTCATGTCCTGAGGGTGACCGCCGTGCCGGGCCGAGTGTCGACGTCGGTCATGTGCGTGGGCCCGGACGGCAGGGGCGGCCGCGTTGTGCCGGACGTGCCCAGGGGTTCGGCCACCGGATGGGTGGCGTAGAACGGATTGGGATTGGCCCCCGAGGCGACGCGGCCGGACGCGCCGCCGGCCACCGTCACCGGGACGGCCGTGCGGACGCGGCAGACGCCGCCGAGCCTCGAGCGGATGTGCGCCGTGGTGAGGCGGCCGCCCTCCCACGCGAGGTCCACCTCGAATCCGCCACGCGCGCGCAGGCCGGTCACCCGGCCGCGCGGCCAGGCGGCGGGCAGCGCGGGCAGCAGGTCGAGGGCGCCGTCGTGGCTCTGCACGAGCATCTCGCAGACGCCCGACGTCGCGCCGAAGTTGCCGTCGATCTGGAAGGGGGGATGGGCGTCGAACAGGTTGGCGTAGACGCCTCCCCCACCGCTCATCCGCACACCCGTCTCGTCCACGAGTCGCAACAGCCGCACGAGCAGCCGATGCGCGCGGTCGCCGTCGCGCAGCCGCGCCCACGCATTGATCTTCCAGGCCAGCGACCAGCCGGTGCCGTCATCACCGCGCAGATCGAGCGAGCGTCGTGCGGCCGCGAACAGTGCCGGTGAGGAGGACGGCGTGATCTGCCGTCCTGGATGGAGCGCGAACAGGTGCGAGAAGTGGCGGTGGTGGGGATCCTGCGGAGGACGGTCGACGCCCCACTCGAGCAGGGCGCCTTCGCCGGTGATGCGATAGGGACGCAGCCTCGGCAGGACCTGCGCGATGCGCGCCGTGATCGCGTCGCTGATGCCGAGCACCTGCGCGGCCTGCCGCACGTTGGTGCACACGTCCCACGTGATGCCGAGGTCCATCGCACTGCCGGCGCTGACGGCGGCGAGACGGCCATCGGGCAACTGGAACTTGTGTTCGGGCGACGTGGATGGCGACGGCACCAGGAAGCCGTCGGCGTCGGTCACCAGCAGATCGAGTGTGAACTGCGCGGCCCCGGCCATGAGCGGGTACGCCGTGCGCCGCAGCCAGTCGGCATCGCCACCAAAGGCGTAGTGCTCCCACAGGTGCTGCGCGAGCCACGCGCCGCCCATCGGCCACGAGGCCCACACCGGATCGCCCTCTCCGAATCGCCCCACGGGGGCGGTCTGCCGCCAGAGGTCCGTGTTGTGGTGGGTCGTCCAGCCGCCGGCACCGTAGTTGATACGGGCGGTCTCGGCGCCCGGCGTCGCCAGCTCGCCCACCATCGCGAGGAGGGGCGCGTGACACTCGGCCAGGTTGGCCGGCTCGGCCGGCCAGTAGTTCATCTCGGTGTTGATGTTGACCGTGTAGTTGCTGCTCCACGGCGCGCGCACCTGGTCGTTCCACAGGCCCTGCAGGTTGGCCGCCTGCGTGCCCGGGCGGCTGCAGGCGATGAGCAGATAGCGGCCGTACTGGAACAGCAGCGTGGCCAGCGTCGGATCGTCGGCAGGTCCGTCGGCCAGGCGCACGTCGAGCGGACGCGCCGCGGCAGCGGCCGTCGTGGTCCCGAGATCGATCGTGACGCGCGACATCAGCCTCGCGTGATCCTCCCGCTGCCGGGTTCGCAACGTCTCCCAGTCGTGCGCGCGCGCCGCCGTGATCTGCGCCGTGGTCTGCGCCGCGGGGTCACGTCCATCGCGCACGGCCAGGCGCTCCGGGCCATTGAAGCTGGTGGCCATCGCCACCAGCAGCGTGGCCCGCGAGGCGTCGGTGACGCGAAGGTCTCCGACGCTCGTCTCGACCCGCCCGTCGGTGACCACCACCAGGCGAGCCTCGAAGTGCATGCCGCGGTCGTCGGCGTATCTCACCGGGTCGGCGACGTCCTCGTAGTTGGGCTCCACATGGGCAGGCGCACGCCCGCGCAGGACGAGAGCGTCCCCCTCGTTGCGCGTGGCGGCGCGCAGCGGGCTCGACAGCCGCGCCGAGAACCGCAGCAGCCCCGGCCTATCGCACGCCAGTTGCATGGCGATCACCTGGTCGGGATGGCTGGCGACGACGTGGCGCGTGAAGGTGGCGGGCCCCAGCCGATAACGCACGGTGGCCTCGCCCGTCGCCAGGTCCAGCGTCCGAGCGTACTGCCTTGCGAGGTCGCCGTGGTCGAACATCACGTGCAGATCGCCAAGCGGCAGATACGACTGCGTGTACGGGCCCATCATCCGCTTGGCGGCAGCGTCGGCCTCGGCGAAGCGACCCGCCGCCACGAGGGCGCGAATCTCCGGCAGCACCGCGCGCGCGCCAGGGTTGTTCCAGTCCGACGGTCCGCCGGACCACAGGGTGTCGTCGTTGAGCTGCAGACGCTCGGCGTTGATGCCGCCGAAGACCATCGCCCCCATCCGGCCGTTGCCGAGCGGCAAGGCCTCCACCCACTGCCGTGCCGCGCGTGCGTAGGTCAACTGCAGCGGCGGCGCCGCCGCCTCGGGGCCCTGCGCCCGCAGCCGCCCACGCAGCAGGGGCAGCGCGCCTGCGGCCAGCACGGTCTCGAGGAAGGTGCGTCGGCCCGGCGCCACCACGGTCGGCGCCGGTGAAGGTCGAGAGGAGTCGGTCACGCGGCCCATGGTACCGCCGCGGGTTCCCGACGCCAGATCGTCGACTCCCGATTCCCGATTCCCGGTTTCCGGTCTCCGGTCTCCGGTCTCCGGTCTCCGGTCTCCGGTTTCCGGTTTCCGGTTTCCGGTTCCCGGCCCTAGATCATGGGCACGGCACGCTTCGCCAACTGGATGGCCAGCCCCCACGGATCACGCAGCATCGTCAGATGCGAGCCATCGGGGTTGTGGAGATGCTCCACCAGCACGGCACCGGCGGCCACGAGGCGTGCGGTGTCGGCATCCGGATCCGCCGAGGTGAATGCCAGATGCAACTGCGCGGGATGCAGGTCCTTGTACAGGTCGGTCGAGGCTGACGCGTTGCAGTAGATCTCGATCATGGCGCGACGCGCGGCATCGGCGAGGAAGTGCATGTGCACCGGCGCATCACCACGCCGCACGACCTCCATGCCCAGATGCTCCACGTACCATGCCGCAACCGCCACGGGATCGGCGACGTTGATTGCCAGATGCTCGAAGGCAAGACCAGCCATGGCGGGGTTGTATCACGAGCGTGCCCAAGGGAACAGGGACAAGGGAGCAAGTCACGAGGGAGTCAAGAGACAAGGGGCAAGACGTGCAAGGGACCAGCGACGAGCGTCTCCCTTGTCTCTCTTGTCTCTCGAGGTCCTTGTCCCTCGTCCCTTGCAGCCCTTGTGACTTGTCCCCTTGTCCCGTGTCCCTTGGATGACGCTCCTGCCCCCTGTACGCTCTGGCGCATGGCTCAGACCGAGACGGTTGCCTTCCGCATGCGCCTGCACGAAGGGCAGGCCGACGAGTATCGACGCCGCCACGACGCCATCTGGCCCGAGCTCGTCGCCCTGCTCCGGGCGTCGGGCGTCGAGGACTACCGCATCTTCCTGGATGACGAGAGTGGGGCGTTGTTCGCAGTGCTGACGCGGCGTGTGGACCACGGACTGGAGGCCCTGCCGCAGCATCCGATCATGCAGCGCTGGTGGGCGATGATGGCCGACCTCATGGACACCCACGCAGACGCGTCGCCCGTCCAGGTGCCGCTGCGCGAGATGTTCCGCCTGTGACCCACGCCTCAGGAGGCGAGGCGCGCTACCGGCCCAGCGTCCGCAGGAACGTCAGCAGCGCCTGGATCTCGGCGTCCGTGAAGTGCGCGAAGCGGGCGCGGGCGGTGTCGTCCATGACGAACAGATCACGCCGCCCCGGTGTCTCTCCCGTGCGCATGAGGTGACGGAAGCCCTCGTCGGTGTACGTCTGGGCGATGGCGAGTGGCGGTGCCTTCCCCGCCATGCCGCCCTCGAACGACGTGCCGTGGCACTCCGAGCAGGCCACGTGCGCGAGGTAGCGTCCACGCGCCTCGGTGTCGTCAGGCGTGCCCGGGTCGACCCGCGTCGCGCCGTGGTCCATGGCGTCCGGGACCGGGCGCAGCCGTCCCGCGGCGATGGCCGCATGCGCCCGCGGCGTGAACGACGTCGCCTGCTCGTGTCCCTCCTCGCGCGGCAGGCGCCGGAGGTAGGCGAGGACGAGGCCGACATCGGCATCCGAGAGGTGGAAGAACGCCGTCGCGGGCATCACGAAGACGCCGGTGCCATTGCGGCGCACCCCGTGCCGGAGCAGACGCACCAGTTCGGGGTCGCCGTAGCCGGGGACCACGCGTGTCAGGTTCGGGGCGATCACCTCCGCGAACGGCAGGGCCTCGGGCAGCGCCCGCCCCTGCAGGCGCTCGCCGTGGCAGTCCGCGCAGCCGAGGACGCGCGCCAGACGCGCGCCTTCGGCCACGGACGCGGCATCGGACGGCACCACACCCGGCCACGTCGCCGCGACCACGCCCTCCCAGGTGCGACCGCGGACCTGGGCCGACCGCACCACGACCGCCACCGCCGCCAGCAGCAGCAGCACCAGGACAACGAGCACGAACCGGCGCAGCGCGATCAGCAGTGGAGACATGCGGGGGTGGTCATGTAGAGTCTGCGCACACGCAGGAGCCAGTTCCAGGAGAGGCCGGATGGATCGTCGTGCATTTCTGTCGTTGCCCGCCGCGGCCGTCGCGCTGAGCCCGCGCGACCTCGTCGCCCAGTCGTCGCCACAACCTCCGGCCCTGGTCCGCTATCCGGACCCGGCGGTCCGTGCCCTCGACCCGCGCTTCCACAAGTATCGCGTCGGCGCCGCCGTCGTCGAACGGTTGTACACCGGATGTCGCTGGGCCGAGGGCCCCGTGTGGTTCGGCGACCTGCGCTGCCTGCTCTGGAGTGACATCCCGAACGACCGCATGCTGCGCTGGACCGAGGAGACCGGCGAGGTCAGCGTCTTCCGCCAGCCGGCCAACAACTGCAACGGCAACACCCGCGACCTGCAGGGTCGGCTCGTCACCTGCGAGCGGCGACGCGTCGTCCGGACCGAGCCGAACGGCACCATCACGGTGCTGGTGGACAACGTCGGCGGCGCACCGCTGAACTCACCCAACGACGTCGTCGCGCACCCGGACGGGTCGCTGTGGTTCACCGATCCTGGCTACGGCCTGCTCTCCCGCTACGAAGGCGTGCTCGAGGAATTCAAGCTCCCGACGCGCGTCTACCGCTGGGATCCGGCTACGAAGACGGCGACGCCGATGACCGAGGCGATCCGCCGTCCCAACGGGCTGTGCTTCTCGCCCGACTACGCGAAGCTGTACGTGGCCGACACGGAGAACCCGACGCCGGACCGCCCGCGCGGCATCCATGTCTTCGACGTGACGAGCGGCGGCACACGCCTCGGGCCGGGACGCCTGTTCCACGACATGGGGAAGGGGGGCGCCGACGGCATCCGGTGCGATGCCGACGGCAACGTCTGGGCCAGCGCCGGATGGGCCGGCGCCGGGTACGACGGCGTGCGGGTCATTGCGCCGGATGGCACGCACATCGGCCAGATCGACCTGCCCGAGGTGTGCAGCAACCTGTGCTTCGGCGGTGCCAAGGGCAACCGCCTGTTCATGACCGGCAGCCAGTCGCTGTATTCGCTGTACGTCGAAGCCGTCAGCGCCTGATCTCTCGACGCTCCAGGCACGAGAGCGCCGGACACGTCCGGCGCCTACCTGGCTACTGCTGGAACTCGATAGGAGCGGTCGCGACCGTCTTCTCCCACTCCATCCGCAGCATCACCATTTTTGGGCTGGCAGTGAGGAACGCGATAGTGAACTGCTCGACTGGGTGCTCCATGCGGACGGCGTCGGCCTGCTCTTCGACGCGCATCACCACACGCGCCACGTCGAACTTCGGGTCGTAGTTGTAGGTGCCGTACAGGTTGACCTTGTCCTTCGGGTCGTACTTCGGCTGGCGCGGCTGGGTGCTGAGGATCAGCGTCCACGCGCCGGGCTTGAGCTCGACGAAGACGTTGTAGACGCCCGGCTCGAGGCGCTTGCCCGCCACCATCAGCGGCGCCTGCGTGGTCAGCGTCGTCGTGGCGTTGGCCCCCGCACGCCACACCGGCGCGCCGTCGTTGACCACCTTGCCGTAGTCCGCACCTGTCCCGAAGATGTTCTTCCTGCCGCGCAGCAACGGACGGCTGTAGTCGACGACGATCCACTTGCCGCCGTCATAGCGCTGCCCGCCGTTGTCGGTCTTGACCCAGGTGCCGCCGACCTGAATGGCCGCCTGTCCCGGCGGCGACGGCGGCAGCTTGACCTCGGGGACCGATTGGGCCGACGCCGTGAGGGCGACGGACAGACAGAGGGCGGCGGTGGTCAGGACGTGTGGCAATCGCATGCGATATCTCCTTGCGCCGTCGGCGACGGCGCCCTGCGTTCGATGTCGGGCGTGTCGTGCTTCTGCGTTGGTCGTTCGTGGTTCGGCGTTCGTCGCTACCCGACGACCCGCTTCCCATCCCACTTCACCAGGGTGCCGTTGCGGTGACTGATGTTGACCATGTGGCCGACGGTGGCGCACTGGTGGCCCATCAGAGCATTCTGGAACGGTTCCTTGCGCGTGCGCACGCTGTCGTAGAACGCCGCCATGTGCGGCACCGTGGCGTCGCCGCCCTCGATCTTGATTTCTTCCGGCGGGGCGAGCTTCGTCGTGGCGGTCGCCTTCGGTCGCATCGTGGCGCGATCGAGGCTCTGATTGACGGCGAACTGGTCCTTCTGCGCGGCCGGGAAGTGGTTGGTCGAGTAGGTGTAGTTCTCGAGCATCGGCTCGCTGTGCAGCACGAGTCGGTTGGCGTAGTACTCGAGCGTGCCTTCCGTGCCCATGATGGTCAGCGGCGGCTGCGGGTGACCGTTGTTGGCCGTCGCCGTCAGGTTGAGCGTGAAGCCCTCGGGGTACTGGATGACCGCCGACATCTGGTCGGGCACCTCGCGATCCTTCCAGCGGTAGATGCCCCCGATGCCCATCACCTTGCTGGGCATCGTCACGCCGGTCAGCGTGTGCGTCGCCGTGATCAGGTGCACGAACAGGTCCGTCGGCAGGCCGCCCGAATAATCCCAGTACAGCCGCCACCGGAAGAAGCGCTCGGCGTCGAAGGGACGCGCCTTCGCGGGCCCGATGAACCGCGGCCAGTCGATCGTCGAGGCTGACGCATCGGGCGGCACCGGGTAGTACCAGGCGCCGGTGCCGGTGTTGCGGTTGAAGCCGCCGTTGATCAGGGTGATCGTGCCGAGCCGACCGCTCTTGAGGATCTCCATCGCCCTGGCGTTGCCCGGCATGCTGGACCACTGACTGCCCACCTGCACGATCCGCCGGTGCTTCGCCGCCGCGGCGATGATGGCCTCGCCTTCCTGCCAGCTGTGGGTCATCGGCTTCTCGATGTAGACGTCCTTGCCGGCCGCCATCGCCTCGAGCGCCATCGTCTTGTGCCAGTGATCGGGCGTGACGATCACGATGGCCTGGATGTCCTTGTGGTCGAGCAACTGCTTGTAGTCGCGCGTGACGACGATCCCGTCTCCGAGGATCTCCTTGCTGCGCGCGAAGTGCCCGTCGTAGATGTCCGCGACGCCGACGATGCGGGTGCCGGGGATCGACTTGGTGGCACGAATCAGGATCTCGCCGCGGATGCCGGCGCCGATGACGCCCACCCCGACACTGTCGTTGGCACCCTGCCTCGCCCCGCCAGCGGAGGCCCGCATCCCGAGCGCGGCCGCCGAGCCCGCCAGCGGCACCAGGCCGAGTGCACCGGTCGTGGCCAGCGTGCGCACCACGAAGGCACGGCGCGTGACGCGGGATGAGGTCGAGGATTGCTGCGACATGGCGCCATTTCACCACAGGTGGGCCAGCACGGTCAGGTGCGCGAATCCTGTAGGCCACCGCCTACACCAGTACAATGCGCCCCGATGAGCGGACGCCTCCAGGTCCTGATTGCCGCGGTGCTGTTCTCCACCGCGGGCGTGGTCGTCAAGGCGACGACCTTGTCGTCGTGGCAGGTGGCCGGCTTCCGCTCGGCGGTGGCGGCGGTGTTCCTGCTCCTCGTGGCGCGCATTCCCCTCAAGCCGACCTGGCGGACGCTCGGGGTCGGCCTGATCATCGCCGTCACGTTCATCACCTTCATCGTCGCCAACAAGCTGACGACGGCCGCGCATGCGGTGTTCCTGCAGGCCGCGGCGCCGCTCTACCTGGTCCTGCTCGGCCCGTGGCTGCTCGGCGAGCGCGTGCACATGCGCGACCTGCCGTTCCTCGGCGTGGTGCTGATCGGGCTCGTGCTGCTGTTTGCCGGCTCGGTCACCCCGACGGCGACCGCCCCCAATCCGGTGCTGGGCAACATCATCGGCACGGCCAGCGGCGTCACGTGGGCGCTGGTGCTGGTCGGCGTCCGCTACATCTCCCGCGAGAGCGGCCTGCGCGGCGCGATGACCGCGACGTTCTACGGCAACGTGTTCGCCTTCCTGTTGTGCCTGCCCTTCGCGTTCCCGGTGATCGATTCCCGCCCGGTGGACTGGGCCGTCATCGGCTACCTGGGCTGCTTCCAGCTGGCCCTGGCGTACGTGTTGCTCACGCGGGGCATCGGCAAACTGCCAGCGCTCGAAGCCTCGCTGCTGCTGTTGCTGGAACCCGCCCTGAACCCGCTGTGGACCTTCCTCGTGCACGGCGAAACGCCCGGTCTCGTCGGCAGCATCGGCGGCGGTCTCGTCCTGATGGCGACCACGGCGCGAGCGCTCCGCCCAGCCGAGCCGCACTAGGCCCCGCACGCACCTGCGCGCTACCGGCCGATAGCGCCGCCGCCACTCGGCGAGCCACGAATCGAGTTCCGCGGGGCGCGGCCGATTTCCGGGACGACCCGGCGCGCTGCCGGGTCGGCCTGGCCTCGCTGCGCGCATGCACACGATTCCCCGCACCGTTCGCGTCGCGATCGTCGTCCTCGTCGCCGGCACCGCCAGCAGTGCCTGGCGGCCGGCATGAACGACTTCGTCTCCAAGCCCGTCCAGTTGACCGACCTCAGGCAGGCCCTCGTTCGGGTCCCGGTGCCGACCGGCAGCAGGGCACCCGCGATCGACGCCCCTCTCGACAGCCAGACACGCTCCTGACCTGATCGTTGAGCTTGACCTGGCCGCGCCCGCTCAGGTCAACTCCGGAGTGGGGCGCTCCCGCCCCAGGTTCACCGTGAACATCTGGCGTCTCCACTCCCCGGCCGGTCGCTATGGCCTCCCCGCACTTGCCGTGCTGGTGGCGACGCTGTGCCGTCTTGCCCTGCTGACGCTGGACATCGGTGCCAACACGGCCTTCGCGCCGTTCTACGTCGCCACGGTCTTCAGCGTGCTGAACGGCGGCTTCGGGGCCGGGGCGCTCGCCCTCGTGTTCTCGGCCGTGGCCACCCTGGCCCTGTGGGCCGTCAACCCGGCCGCGTACGCCGTCACGCCCGGGTCGATCGTCGTGTTCCTCGTCGTCGGCGGCCTGATCATCTGGCTCTCGCACCTCACCCGCATGGCCCGGCTGCGCGCCGAGCGGGCCGAGCACCGCGTGCAGACCGTGCTCGACAGCATCAGCGATGCCTTCGTCGCGGTGGACTTCCACTGGCGCTACACCTACGTGAACGAGGCCGCGCAGGCCTACTTCGGCAAGGCCGAACGCGACCTCATCGGTCGCGTGTGCTGGGAGGTGTTTCCCGAGGCGCTCGGATCGCCCCTCGAGGCGTACTACCGCCAGGTGATGGCCGACCGGGAGCGGGTCAGCATCGAGTTGCCGTCCGCGCTCAAGCCCGGACGCTGGGTCCAGATGCTGGTGTCCCCGACGGCCGAAGGCATCTCCGTCGTCTTTCGGGACACGACCGAGGAGCGGCGCCTGCAGAACACCATCCTGCGGCACCAGGAGCGCCTGCATCGCGCCCTCGAAGCCGCGCACATGGCGGCGTGGGAGTACGACCCGCGTGCCAACACGGTCACCTACAGCGCGTCGGCGTCCGATGTGCTGGGCATTCCCGTGGATCAGCTGCCGACCGACCGCGAGTCGGGCACGGCGATGATCCATCCCGACGACCGCGAGGCGCACGTCGCGCGCGTACGCACCGCGGCCCGCTCCGCCGACGGCCAGTACCGCTCCCAGTACCGGTTGGCGGACGCCTACCTGTTCGGGCGTCCAGGTCCCGTATGGCTGGAAGACCGCGGCCGCATGCTGTTCGATGCGGTCGGTGGCCTGACGCTCGTCCAGGGTGTGCTGCAGGACGTCACGGCAGAGCGCGCCACCGAAGAGCGCATCCAGGCCCTGAACGAAGACCTGCACGAGCGCATCGCCGAACGACAGACCTTGCTCGAAGCCGCAGAGGCCTCGCGCGAAGCCGCCGAGCGCTCGAGCCGGGCCAAGGACGAATTCCTGGCGGTGCTGTCGCACGAACTGCGTTCACCGATGCAGTCCGTGCTCGGCTGGGTGCAGGTGCTGCGCAACACCCCCCTCGACGCCGAGCCCGCCCGCCGCGCCCTCGACACCATCGAGCGCAACCTGCGTCAGCAGACCCAGTTGATCAACGACATGCTCGACGTGTCGCGCATCGTCACGGGCAAGCTCGTCTTCCACCTGACGACGCTGCCGCTCGGCAGCGTCGTGCGCGAGACGATCGACGAACTGCGGCCCCAGGCACAGGCCAAGGGCCTCGACGTGCACCTGGCCATCGACGCCGACCTGCTCGTCGTGGCCGACCGCGAGCGCGTGCGACAGGTGGTGTCGAACCTCTTCACCAACGCGGTGAAGTTCACCCCGTCGGGCGGATCCGTGCGCCTGACCTGTGCCGAGCGCGACGGGATGGTGCAGCTCGACGTCAGGGACACGGGCGATGGCATCGACGCGTCGCTGCTGCCGACGATCTTCGAGCGGTTCCGTCAAGCCGATACGAGTTCCACACGGCAGCACGAAGGGCTCGGACTCGGGCTCTCGATCACCAAGTACATCGTCGACCACCTCGGCGGCACGATCGAGGCGTGCAGTGACGGGCCTGGCAAGGGGGCCTGCTTCTCGATGCGCCTGCCCCTGGCAGGCGCCCGGCGCCTCGAGGGCACACGCGCCGAGGTCGCCATGGCCGCGCCGCTCGATCGGGCTCGTCCCGCGACGGCGCCGACGACGACAGGTCGGCTGGCCGATCTCGATGTGCTGGTGGTGGACGACCACCGGGACACGGTGGAATTGATCGCCTTCGTGCTCGAGCGGGAGGGCGCCGTCGTGCGGACGGCGCTGTCGGCTCGCGAGGCGATGGCCGCGTGGCAGACGCGGCCCGGTCAGGTGCTGATCAGCGACCTCAGCATGCCGGGCATGGACGGGTTCGCGCTGCTGGCGGCCCTCGCGCTCGGTCCCGGCGTGCCGGCCATCGCGCTCAGCGGCCTGGCGCGCGCCGATGACCGCCAACGCGCACTGGCGGCCGGTTTCTCTTCGCATCTGGCCAAGCCCGTGGAGCCGGACGTGCTCGTGACGACGATCGCCGGTGTCGCCGACGGGTTCGTCAGCGTCGCCGCCGATCCGTCACCGCGCTGACCGGCCCGGCCGCCCACTCACTTGGCGGGGATCGTCCAGAGGTACACGGTCTTGCCGTCCACCTCGATGGTCTCGTCCGGCACCCAGTCGCCCATGTCGAAATCGTGCGACACCACACGCGTGCCTGGCTTGAGCTGATCCATCAGCCGCGGCCGCAGCTTCACGTTGAGGCTGGGCAAGAGGTACAGCGTCACCACCGTCGCATCGCGGATGTCGGCCTCGAACAGGTCTTCCTGTCGAAACGTCGCCTTGCCCGTCACGCCATTCTTCGCGGCGTTCTCGTTGGCCTCGGCGATGCGCTGCGGGTCGATGTCGATGCCGATCGCCCGGGCGCCGAGTTTGGCCGCCGCGACGACGATGCGGCCGTCGCCGCAGCCGAGGTCGTACACCACGTCGGTGGGGCCGACCTTCGCGGCCTTGAGCATGGCGTCGATGACCAGTTCGCGCGTTGGCACGAAGATCACGTCAGGCCGGCGCTCGGTGGGCAGGCTGGCCGCAGGGACCTGCCGTTCATCCGTCCCGGCAGCGACGCCAGGGCTGGCGACGGCGGTGACGATGACGGCAGTGAGGAGAGCGGCCCTGGTCCCACGGGTCATGCAGGCGTCCTTTCGAAAGGCGATGAAGACTGACGGCGGGCGCGTGCGCGCACGGCCTCATCGAGGGTATCCCGAAATCTGGCCGTCGAAGCCCGGCCGCGGCGCCCGTGAGACCGCGCGAGCGATGTCGGTGCCGCAAGAGGCCGTGAGCACTCGACGGTAGAATGCGGGTCGGTCTCGTCCATGTCGGGCGGGTGACGGGAGGATCGGCATGATGCGTACGGCGATGGTGATGATGGCGGTGGTGTGTACGGCCGGGCTCGCAGCGGCCCAGGACAACCCGATGGTGGCGACCATCAAGGCGCAGCAGGCGATGATCAAGGGCAACCTGGTCAAGTCGGCGGCGAAGGTGAGCGAGGCCGACTATGCGTTCAAGCCGACGCCGGAGGTGCGCAGCTTCGGCGAGCTGGTCGGCCATGTGGCCAACGCCAACTACATGATCTGCTCGACCGCGCTCGGCGAGAAGAATCCCGCCGCGGGCAACATCGAGAAGACGGTGACCGGCAAGGCCGGCCTGGAGAAGGCCCTCGGCGACGCCCTGGCGTACTGCGATACCGCCATCACGAAGCTGACGGCCACGTCGATGCTGGAAGAGGTGAAGTTCTTCACGGGCCCGACACCGCGGCTCGGCATCTTCGCCTTCAACAACTCCCACAACATGGAGCACTACGGCAACCTGGTCACCTACATGCGCCTCAAGGGCATCGTGCCGCCCTCGAGCGAGGGACGCTAGGGTTCGTCCGGCGCACGGGCGATGCCCCAGGCATCGCCCCACTCCACCTTCCGCGCCGTGCGCCAGGCGTCGGCATCGCGGCGGGTCACCACCTCCCGGGCCACGCCCTCGGCCGTGCAGAGCGTCAGCGCGATGCGGCCCTTCTCCACGCGGGGATGCCGCAGGATGCGGCCTGACGCGGCTGCAGGCACCCCCACCCGCGACGCGACGAGATAGGCGAACTTCTCGTCCTCGTAGCCGAGCGTGCCCCCCTTCAGTTGCCGATGCCGCCGCGTGCGAGGCACACGCACGCTGAAATGACACCAGTCGTCGGTGCGTTCGCCCTCGTGAATCGGGCACGGGCCGTGATGCGGACACGGCGCCACGAGGTGCGCGCCCGCGGCCAGCAACGCCCGTCGCGCCTCGTGGATGTGGCTGAAGCCGGCCGAGGTGCCTGGTTCCACCAACACGAGCAGTTGCGTCGTCGCCTGCCACGCCGACGCGATCAGCGCGGCGCGAGCGGCCGGCGCCAGTTCGGCCAGGGCATAGGCGGCCAGCACGAGGTCGGCCGACGACCAGTCACGCGCGAGGCCGATATCGGCCACCTGCGGGGTCATGGTCACGGACCGTCCGGCGGCCGCGCCGGCGGCCAGCCGCCCGGCGATCGCGAGCAGCGTCGGATGGCGATCGACCAGCGTCGCCGTCGTCACCGCGTCGCAGTGGCGCAGCGCAGCCCAGGTCGCCGTGCCCGGTCCGGCGCCGAGATCGAGCAGGCTGCCGATGGTCGACAGCCGGGCGTCCGGGACGCGCGCCAGCGCCGCGACCACGGCTGCGTAGGTCGCGGGCAACCGGATGGCGAGATAGGCCGCGTGCCACGAGTCGTCGGTCACCGCCGAGGGCCGTTCGTGGGCGTAGTGCTCGATCAGCGCCGCGGCGGCCGACGCGAGGGCGCCCGGTGCGGCTCCGGCGAGTTCGGCGTCGATGGCCGCCTGCAGCGGGTCCGGCACGGCGACGTTCACGAGCGACGCGCCTCGCGACGCAGCACCGTTCCCGCCAGCGCGTGCGTGGGCCGCCCCGCGTCGACGGCCAGCGTGCCGTTGACGAACACGGCGTGCATCCCGGCGGCGTGACGGTGTGGCTCCTGATACGTGGCCTCGTCGCGCAGCGCCGCGAGGTCGAACACCACGAGGTCGGCGTGCGCGCCCTCGACCAGCACGCCGCGATTCGCGATCGCACACACCTGGGCTGGCAGCCCGGTCATCGAGTGCAGCGCCTGCCCGAGCGACAGGGTCTTGCGGTCGCGGACGAAGGTCGTCAGCTTGCGCGTGAACGCGCCATGGCCCCGCGGATGCGGCTTGCCTTCGCCGGCCATGTAGGTGGCGCCGTCGCTGCACGTCATCATCCACGGCTGTCGCATCAGGAACTCGATGTCGTCCATCGACATGTTGAACGACACGGTGGAGGTGTCGTGCAGCGCGACGAGCGCGATGGCCGCGTCTTCCGGCGACACGCCCCGCGCGTGGGCAATCTGCTCGAGCGACAGGCCCTCGATGCGGCGGTCCGGCGGATGGAACGCGACCATCAGGGACGCGGCGCCGCCGCGGCGACGGATGTTCTCCCGGATCTGCGGCAGCAGCTCGGCGCGCCGCGCCGGATCGCTCACACGGGCGGCGAACGCGGTGCGTCCGCCGCGCTGCGCCTCGCGCGGCACCAGCGCCGCGAACAGGCTGGTGCCCGAGGCCTCGTACGGATACTGATCGGCCCACACGGCGACGCCCCGCGCCCGCGCGGCCTCGATGTGCGCGGCACACTCGCGCGTGCGCCCCCAGGCGTCCGGTCCGAGCGCCTTCATGTGCGTGACGATGCCGATGGTGCCAGACCCTGCCGCAATCGCGATGATCTCGTCCACGGCCGCGACCACGCCGACCGAGTAGGTGCCTTCGTCGCGAATGTGGCTGGTGTGGAACGCCGTGGGCCCGATCGCCTCGGCGGCCGTGCGCATCAGATCGGTGACTTCCTCGGTGACGGCGTAGGCACCCGGCGTGTAGAACAAGCCGCTCGAGAGGCCGAAGGCGCCGGCGCGCGCGGCGGCGCGCACCGTGCCCCGCATGCGATCCCGCTCGACCGTGGACGGGGCCCGGTGCTCCCCGCCGAGGACGCTGCCGCGCACCGCACCATGCCCGACGAGTGGCGCGACGTTGACCCCGAGCCCGAGGGTCTGCAGCCGGGCGCGCTGGGCGTCGAGGTCGACGGGCCCGCCGCCGTCGGGGTTCACCACGACCGTCGTGATGCCCTGGGCCAGCAGGGCCTCGGCCGAGTGCAAGCCCTGGCGCGCGAGGCTCTCGGCGGCGTGCGAATGCGTGTCGATGAATCCGGGCGCGATGATGCGGCCCGCCGCCTCGACCGTTCGGCTCGCGGTCCAGCCCGACAGATCCCCGACCGCCAGGATGCGCCCCTGCCCGATGGCGACGTCGCCGCGCCGCGGCGGCTGCAGCGAGCCGTCGTGGATGAGCCCGCCGCGGACCACCACCTCGGCCCGACGCCCTTGCCTCGCACGCGCCGACCGCGCGAGGACCGCCCCGCCGACCAGCGCCGACACGCCGCCCGCCATCAGAAATCGTCGTCGATGCACGACTGAAGTGTACCGGGTCGGCCCCGCGTGCGCAGGCCGCACCCAACCGCCGTCGGGCTCGCGGCGTCCTCTTGTATGAGACGATTTCGATCAGACCCTGCACCGACGTCAACCGGCGAGGAGGCCGCGCATGTTCGAACCCAAGTTGTGGAAGCGGGACCGCACCGATCGCGGCTATCCGGTGGATGCCTTCGGTGAAGGCCTGGCCGAGGACGCGCCACACAGCGGCGCGTGGCTCGGTGACCGCCCCGGCCTCGACGCCACCGGCGAGCGCCAGACGCTGACCTGGGTGGGCATCAGCCTCGTCGGCATCGGCGTCGGCATCCTGCTGACACGTGCGCTGATGGGGCACGACGACGTGGAGCGGGTGCGCGGGTGGTTGAAGCCCGGCGCGCAGGACGCGCGCGACGCCCGGATCGACGAGGCCTCCGACGAGTCGTTCCCCGCCAGCGATCCGCCGTCGTTCTCCCCCGGCACGGCCAGCGTGTCGTAGGCGGCGGGCCGACCCGTCCATCGGCCTGCCGACATCCCCGCCCCCCGCGCCACCGGCGCCCGACCGCCCCCCGCGGTCGGTTGGCGGGGCGATTCCTCAGCATCCCGGCCGTTTTCCCTGCTTTCCGCGACGTCTGTCGTGACGACGGCCCGTGGCGGCCCCGGCGCGCCGCGCGTGGTCCGCCGGCGTCAGGCTGGAGCCCGTCTTGCATCGGCTGAGGTCCAGCGCCTCCGTCGTGCCGTTCACGCCACCGCCACCGACTCGTCTGCTCGTCGCGCACGTCCTGCTCGTCGCCACCGCCTACGCGGGTGCGGCGTGGGCCGGGTTCCGCCTGCTCAGCGTGCCGGGGTCGAGTGCCATCATCTGGCCGGGCGCCGGCCTGCTGGTCGGGGCGCTGCTGCTGCTGCCGCGCCGCGCCTGGGCGCCGACGCTGGCCGCGTCCTGGGCCGCTACCGCGAGTCTGCAGGTCTGGCTGGGCGTCTCGCCGGCGGTGGCGACGCCGCTGGCCGCCATCGGCGTGGCCGAGACCGTCGTCACGGCGTCGCTGCTCTGGCGCTGGCGCCCCAGCATCACCCAGTTCTCGACCATGGGCGACATGTTCGCCCTGGCCTCGATCGGCGCGGTGGTCACCGCGGTGGCCGGTGCGCTCGGGGCGCTCCTGGTGTGGACGACGGGCGTCTCCACCGAGACGGCGCAGCACATGTGGACGGTGTGGGCCTCCGGCCATGCGGTGGGCATCATCCTCTTCGCGCCGCTGTGCCTGACCTGGAACCGGCAGCGGGTGCCCCAGTTCACGCCGGTCCGCGCCACGCGGATCACCGAAGGCGTTCTCGCCTTCGGGCTGTTGCTGGCGGTGACGAGCCTGGTCTTCTTCAACGGCGTCGGCGACGTCGCGGCCCCGCTGCTGCTGTCGTTGCCCTACGAGGTCCTCCCGTTCGCCATCCTGATCGCCGTGCGGTTCGGGGTGCGGGGCGCCGTGTTCGGCATGGTGCTCATGGCGCTGGTCGCGGTGGCGGGCACCGCGGCGGGCGGGGGCGCGTTCCGCCTGACCCACCCGGCCCTCGGCGACCGCGTCATCGTCACGCAGTGGTTCACGGCCACGCTGACGCTGGTGAGCGTGTTGCTCGCGCTGGCAATGGAACAGGCGCGCTGGCAGGAATTCCAGACGCGGCTGCTCAACGAAGCGCTGGCTGAGGCCAACGGCGTGCTCGTGCACGAGATCGGCGAACGCGAACGCGCGGCCCTGTCCTTGCGCATGCTCCTCGACGCGACCCCCGAGGGCATCGTCGTCGTCGATCACGAGGGCATGGTCGTCGAGGTCAACAGCGCGCTCGAGTGGATGTTCGGCTATACCCGCGGGCAGTTGCTCGGGCAGCCGAGCGACATGCTGGTGGCCGAGCCTGACCGCGACATGGTGCAGGCCTATCGCGTGCGGTATGTCGCGACTCCGGAAGAGATGCTCACGCGCGGCCCGGGGCCGGACCTGCAGGCGTTGCGCAGCGACGGCAAGACGTTCCCGGCGCAGGTCGGGCTGAGTCCGTACCGGCTGGGCGACGAGTTGCGCATCATCGCGACGGTGCGCGACGTCACCGAGCAGCGGGCCGCCGAACGCCGCATGGAGACGTCCCTGCGCGAGAAGGAAGTGCTGCTGCGCGAGGTGCATCACCGCGTCAAGAACAACATGGCGGTGATGTCGAGCCTGTTCTATCTGCAGCAGCGCTACGCCAGGGACCCCGACACGATTCGCGTGTTCCGCGAGAGCGAGTCGCGCGTCCGGAGCATGGCGATGGTGCACGAGGTCCTCTATCGATCGAGCGACCTGTCGGCCGTCGACTTCAGCCGGTATCTCGAGTCGCTGGTCGAGCACCTGGCCAACGTCTACCGCGGCACGCTGCCGGGGCTGCGGCTCGAGCTGGACCTCGAACCGATCCGGCTGTCGATCGAGCAGGCCGTCCCGTGCGGTCTGCTGCTCAACGAAGTGCTGACCAATGCCTTCAAGCACGCCTTCGTCGATGGCGCGCCGCCGGTGCTGCACGTGCTGGCGCGCGCCCGCAACGGCGAGGTGCGCATCGAGGTCATCGACAACGGCGTCGGCATTCCCGACGACCACGCGCCGGACCGGACCCAGACCCTGGGCCTGCGGCTGATGCAGGCCCTGACCGAACAGCTCGACGGCACCATCCTCACCGCGCGGCAGGCACGCGGCACGCGCACGACCCTCACCTTTCCGCTCATCGTGGGTACCTCCGTCGGCACGCCGATGCCTGACGTGGCCACCGCATCATGATCTCCACACTGCCCGACACCACCGCCACCGGTTTCGACATCCGCATCCTGATCGTTGAGGACGAGCGCCTGCTCGCCGAGGAGTTGCGCGAGCGCCTCGTCAGCATCGGCGCGACGGTCGTCGGCGCCGCCGTGACCGGCACGCAGGCCGTCACCCTGGCCAAGCAGCTGCGCCCGGATCTGGTGTTGATGGACATCCGCCTCAAGGGCGACATGGATGGCATCGACGCCGGCACATGGATCTCCCGCGCGCTGGGCACGCCGATCGTCTTCCTGACGGCGCATTCCGACCAGATGACGGTCGAGCGCGCCAAGGCGGCGAGCCCCTGCGGCTACATCCTCAAGCCGCTGCAGGAGCACGAGCTGCGCGTGACGCTGAGCCTCGCCATGCACCGCTGTCAACTCGAGCGAGAGCTGCGCGCCAGCGAGCAGCGCTTCCTGACGACGCTGAGCAGCATCGGCGACGCCGTCATCGCCACCGATGTGGTCGGGCGTGTCACCTTCGTCAATCCGATCGCGGAGCAGATCACCGGCTGGTCCCGCAAGGAGGCCGAGGGGCGGGCGGTCACCGAGGTGTTTCCGGTGGTCACCGAGCACGACCGTGCCACGGTGCTGCAGCCGGCGCTGCGCGTGTTGCAGAGCCATGGCGTCGAGGTGATGCCCGAGCCCGTGCTGCTGCTCACGCGATCGGGGCAGACGCGGCTGGTGGAACACAGCGCCGCGCCCATCGCCGATGGCGCCGACGTGCGGGGCGCCGTGCTGGTGTTCCGCGACGTGTCACAGCGCCGCGAGCAGGAGGATGCGGCACGCGAGGCCGAGTTGCGGTCGCAGCAGGCGCAGAAGCTGGAGGCGGTCGGACGTCTGGCCGGTGGCGTGGCGCACGACGTCAACAACATGATGACGGTGGTGACCGGGTACGCCGAGTTGCTGCTGTCGCAGCTGCCGGCCAGCGATCCCAACCGCGGCCTGGTCGAGGAGTTGAAGCAGGCCGGGGACCGCACCGCGGGCATCACCCGGCAACTGCTCTCCTTCAGCCGGAACCGTGTGCCGCGCCCGCAGGCCGCCAACGTCAGTGATCTGCTCACGAGCATCGAAGCCCTGCTGTCGCAGGTGCTGCCGCCCAACATCACGTTGCGTCGGCTGACGCACGTCAGCCGCGCCCAGATTCGCGTCGACACCGGCCAGTTCGAGCAGATCCTGCTCAACCTGGTGCTCAACGCCCGCGACGCCATGCCGCGGGGCGGCACGCTGACCATCGAGACCACCGTCTCGTCGCTCGATGCCGGCTGGCATGCCGACGACCACGAGCAGTTGCCGGCGGGCGACTACGTGCTCGTCACGGTCACCGACACCGGCTCCGGCATTCCGCCCGAGATCAGCCAGCGCATCTTCGAGCCGTTCTTCTCCACCAAGGCCGACGGGCACGGCACCGGCCTCGGCCTGTCGGTCGTGCGCGACATGGTGCGCGCCGCGGGCGGCCAGGTGCTGCTCTACAGCGAGCCCGGGCATGGCTCGTCGTTCAAGCTCTACTTTCCGCGCGTCAGCAACGTGGACGACGAACCCTTCTCGTGGGGACGCGAGGCCGACGACGAGGACCTCCGCGCCGAGGCACCGCGTGTGGTCCTGCTGGCCGAGGACGAGGAGGCGGTGCGCAGCCTCACCCGCACGCTGCTCGAGCAGCACGGCTACACGGTGCTGGCCGCGTTCGACGGCGAGGAGGCGCTGGAGATCGCCGCCGCGCACGAGGGACAGATCGACCTCGTCCTCACCGACGTCGTCATGCCGCGACTGGGCGGGCGCGAGCTCGTGCAACGGGTCGGGGCCGTGCGGCCGGACGTCCGGGCGCTGTTCATGTCGGGCTACACTGCCGACACCGTCCTGCGGCAGGGCATCATGCGCGATGGCATCGCCTTCCTGCAGAAGCCGTTCAAGGGACGCCTCCTGCTGCGCACCGTGCGGGACGTCCTGCGCCGACCGGCCGTCCGACCCTAGATGAACTTCCTCGCCCACTTCCTGCTCTCGGACAACGAGGACGACCTTCGCCTCGGCAACCTGCTGGGCGACGTGGTGAAGGGGCGAGTGGAACGCTACGATCATCCGGGGGTGACGCCACGCCTGCGGACCGGCATCCGCCTGCATCGCACCATCGACTCGTTCTCCGACAGCCACGCCGTGGTCCGGCGGAGCAAGCAGCGGATCGCGGCACGCTACGGGCGACTGTCGGGCGTCATCGTCGACGTCTACTACGACCACGTGCTGGCCCGGGAGTGGGCCACGCATGGGCAGGGCACGTTGCCGGCATTCGCCGAGGACGTCTACGACACGCTCGACCGTCACCTGGCGCGCCTGCCCGCCGATGTGCACCCGCTGGTGCGGGCCATGACGCGCGGCGACTGGCTGGCCGGCTATGCCGACATCGCCAACATCGAGCGCGCCCTGCGGGGCCTCGCGCGACGGGCGCGGGTGGCCGCCGGCATCGGGACGGCTGCCGAGGAGCTGGCCCGCGACTACGACGCGCTGTCGGAGGATGTCGCCGAGTTCTTCCCCGCGCTGCGCGCGCACTGCACCAGGTTTCTCGCGGACGCCACCGCCGACGGGTAGGGCCGGTTCTCTGAACGGCAGGGCCGGCGCTCCGACCTGTCCGCCGAAGCGTTCGCGAAGGCGGAACCGGCCGTGCACCGTGCGCTACGATTCGAGCATGGGCGCCACCAACGACGGTCCGCACGGCGACACCGAAGGCGTGCACCCGGCCACGCCGGGCAGCTACGGACTGCCGCCCGCGGGCGAGCGGTTGCCGGAGGCCACGCGGCTCGGCCCCGTGCGGCTGCAGGTCGCCGACCTCGACCGGTCCACCATGTTCTATCGGGACGTCCTCGGGCTCCGCGTCGTGACGAGGACCATGCGGGCGGCGGCCCTGGCGCCGCAGGACGACGATCGGATCCTGATCGAATTGCGTGAACGGCGCGGGGCGGTGCCGGCGACCGTCCGCGCCCATCTCGGGTTGTTCCACTTCGCCATCCTGGTGCCGACGCGGGCGACGCTCGGCGGGTTCGTTCGCCATCTCTCCGAGGTGGGCGAGCGGGCGGGCGCGGGCGACCATCTCGTCAGCGAGGCGTTCTACCTGACCGACCCCGATGGCCTGGGCATCGAGGTCTACGCCGATCGGCCGCGCGAGACGTGGACGCGGCTCGGGCGCGAGCTGCGCATGGCCACCGACCCGGTCGACGTCAGGGGACTCGTTCGCGAGGCCGGCGGCGCCGCGTGGACGGGCCTGCCCCCGGGCACCGTGATGGGACACGTGCACCTGCACGTCGGCGACCTCGCGCGAGCCGACGCGTTCTACGCCGAGGCGGTCGGGTTCGATCGCACCACACGCCGCTACCCGGGCGCACTCTTTCTCGCGGCCGGCGGCTACCACCACCATCTCGGCACCAATACGTGGGCCGGACCGACGGCCGACCCACCGCGGCCCGACGACGCGCAGTTGCTCGCGTGGACGCTGGAACTTCCCGATGCCGCCAGCCTGGGCGCGCTCGCGGCCAGGCTCGATGCCGCTGGCCACCCTGTCACGGCCCTCGAGGACGGCATCGCCGTCCAGGACCCGTGGGGCACGACGCTCGAGGTTGGCGTCACACTAGGACGATGATGCCGTCTTCGCCTTCTGCGTTTGCCACCTATCCCAGCCTGCGGGATGCCGCCGTCCTCGTCACCGGCGGCGCGTCCGGCATCGGCATGGAGATCGTGCGGGCCTTTGCCGGCCAGGGCTCGCGCGTCGCCTTCCTCGATTTCGACGAGGCGCACGGCGCTCGTCTCGCCGCCGACCTGCAGGCGACCGGCGCGCAGGTCCGGTTCGAGCCCTGCGACCTTCGCGACATCGACGCGCTGCGACGTGCCGTCGCCGCGGTGGCCGAGGCGCACGGCCCGGCGCGCGTGCTGGTCAACAACGCCGCGCGTGACGACCGGCATCGGTGGGAAGACGTCACGCCGGCGTTCTACGACGAGCGCATCGCCACCAACCTGCGGCACATGTTCTTCGCCATCCAGGCGGTGGCGCCCGGCATGATTGCCGCGGGCGGCGGGTCGATCATCAACCTCGGATCGGACTCGTGGTGGCGCGCCGGCGGCGGCTTCCCCGTCTACACCACGGCCAAGGCGGCCGTACACGGCCTGACGCGCGGCATGGCGCGCGATCTCGGCCCACATCGCATCCGCGTCAACACAGTGGTGCCGGGCTGGACGATGACCGAACGGCAGCAGCAGCTGTGGGTGACGCCGGAGAAGCTGGCGGCGCAGCTCGCGGCGCAGTGCCTGCCCGACCCGCTGGAGCCGGTGTACGTGGCGCGGATGGCGCTGTTCCTCGCGTCGGACGACTCGGCGATGTGCACCGCGAACAACTACATGGTGGAAGCCGGGTCCATCTAGTCAGGGGACGAGGGACAAGGGGAGAAGTCACAAGGGCGGCGAGGGACGGGGGACGGGGATTCGAACGGACAAGGGACACGGGGTAGGGCCCGTTCTCCGAACGGGCCGTCAGCGTCAGC
>LNFM01004222.1_pt1 | contig 31486 bp, 32 predicted proteins | sample 596031 | NCBI WGS metagenome assembly LNFM01 (sample SAMN04254537, study PRJNA301005) | activated carbon metagenome | isolation source: dual media filters at the Ann Arbor, Michigan drinking water treatment plant | place: USA: Ann Arbor | reverse complement strand
GCGAAGCAGGACTGCTCGGTGCGATCGCCGATGCGCTCGCAGGCCGGCTGGACAAGGGTCGAGATCAGGTTGGAGCCGAGGTAGGACGAGGCCAGCTCCATGACCCTGGGCGTGAGCCGGAAGGTCCGGCCGTCGGTCGCCGCCATGCCGAGACAGGTGAGGGTGTAGAGCGCGCGCCGCACGCTGGGCTTGGGCAGATCGGTGGCGCGGGCGACGTCGCTCAGGGTCATGTGCCGCTTCTCGCGGCCGAACGCCTGGATGACGCGCAGGCCGCGAGCAAAGGCCTCGAGGAAGTCGGGACCGTAGCCGCTCGCCGCCCGTCTCTCGGCGTCTTCCGCCCGCAGTCGCGCCACCGTGCAGCCTCCCTCATGCGGATCGCGGCGTCCAAGACGCGGTAAGCCGCAGGGCACTCGCATCTGGCCAGAATATCCGTCATCCCGACCGAAGCCGAGCGCAGCGAGGCGCAGTGGAGGGACCTTTCTTTTTGGAGAACCAGCAAGAAAGGTCCCTCGACTGCGCCGCAGGCGGCTCCGCTCGGGATGACGGCATATTATCTCCAAATGCGAACGTCCTGCGGCGAGCCGCATCTTGGGGCCCGCGGTCCGGAAGACCATGAAGCCGCCGAAAACCGGAGGTCACGCCTTCAGCGCCCAGGCGTTGTCGGCGTCGACCAGCAGCGTCACCATGTCGCCGACGGCGGCGGCGCGCGTGGCCGGACACTCGACATTGAGCTTGAGGCCTGCCGCATCGACGGTCAGCGACCGACGCGAGCCGCGGAACACGCCGCCGGTCACACGGCCTGTCCAGGCCAGGCGATCGCCGGCCGGCTGGGCACCGGCAGGCGGCGCATCGGCCTGCCCGAGCGCGACGTCCTCCGGGCGCACGACCACCAGCACGGACGTCCCGGCCGGAAACGGCTGGCCGGCACGGCACGCGCCGCGTCCACCCGCCCCTTCCACGGTCAGCGTATGCACCCCGCTCGCGTCGGTGCGGCAGCCTGTCACCGTGGCGTCGATCAGGTTGGGCGCACCGAAGAAGGCGGCGACGTCGCGACTGGCCGGCCGGCGATAGACGGCTTCCGGCGCGTCGGCCTGCAGGATGCGGCCGCGCTGCATCACCACCACCCGGTCGGACAGCGCCATCGCTTCTTCCTGGTCGTGGGTGACGTAGAGCGTGGTGATGTCGAGGCGCTTCTGCAGGGCGCGGAACTCGTCGCCCATCTGGGTGCGCAGCCGGGCATCGAGGTTGCTGAGCGGCTCGTCGAGCAGCAGCACTTCGGGCTCGAAGACCAGGGCGCGGGCGATCGCCACGCGCTGCTGCTGGCCGCCCGACAGGGCGGGCGCCGGCCGGTCGGCGAACCGGTCCATCTCGACCAGGCGCAGCGCGGCCGTCACCCGGTCGCGGATCTCCGCCTTGCCGACGCGCCGCACGGCGAGCGGGTAGGCGACGTTGTCGAACACCGTCATGTGCGGCCAGATGGCGTAGGACTGGAACACCATGCCGAGCTTGCGATGGTCGGGCGGCACGAACAGGTCAGCCAGCGCATCGCTCACCACGCGGCCGCCGATCGCGATGCGGCCGGTGTCATTGCGCTCGAGGCCTGCGACCATGCGCAAGGTCGTGGTCTTGCCGCAGCCCGATGGCCCGAGCAGGGTGACGAACTCGCCGTGCTCGACGGCGAGATCGATCGCATCGACGGCCTTCACCTCGCCGAAGTGCCGGCCGACCGTCTCCAGGGTGACGCTGGGCACGGCCGCTCTCCTACTTGAAGATCTCCTTGGCGAGCGCGAGCATGGCGTCCTGGCGCTCCGGCACGGTGGTGCCCAGCGCCTTGCTGGCGAGCAGCGACCGGATCTCCGGGATCGTCTTCTCGACCACGCCGCCGACCACCGGATTGTAGCCGGCATTGGCGAACACGAGCTGCGAATCGGGCTCGAGATAATGGTTCATGAACAGCCGTGCGGCGTTGGGATGCGGGGCGTTCTTCAGCACCGTCAGATCGAACCGCACATAGGGTCGGCCTTCCGCCGGCACGATCGGCGTGACCGGCAGGCCCTTGAGGTTGTTGTAGTTCTGCAGCGAGAACGGCAGGTAGAGCGGGTACTCGCCGCGCGCCACCCGGCGCTCGCTGTTCTGGAGGTCGCGCGAGAAGACCGGCTTCTGGGTGGCGAGCTTCTCCAGGAACTCCTTGCCGAACGTGTTGTGCATGACGACGAAGAACACCGCGCCGCCGCCCAGGGCGCGATAATCGTCCGACAGGATCTTGCCGGTCCAGCGCGGATCCAGGATGTCCTTCCAGCTCTTGGGCTCGTCGCCCGGCTTCACCAGGTTGCGGTTGACCATCAGCCCGTAGCTGATGACCTCGCAAGGGATCCGGATCTCGTCCGCCTCGTAAGGCGGCACGATGTTCTTGACGTTCGGGACGACGCCATGCGGCTGGAAGTTGCCGTCGCGCATCATCAGCCAGGTCGTGGTGCTGCCGTTGTGGTGGATGTCGCCCAGGAAGCGGCCGGCCGCTTGCTCGACCCGCACGCGCTCGCGCACCTCGCTGGCGCGCGCCTCGAGCATCTCGACCGTGATGCCGTACTTCTGCTCGAACGACTTGATCACCGCCTTGTGGAACACCGAGCCGATCGAGGCGGTGTAGATGACCAGCTTGCCTTCCTTCTTTCCCGCCTCGACCACCTTGGCCCAGTCGTCGCCCTGCGCCATGGCCGGCGCCACGATGGCCGGAGCCATCGCGAGCACTCCAAGAACATCCCTTCGCAGCATGATCCTTCCTCCCTGAACGACGCGTCACAGCGTGCTGATTCGTTTCTTGATGAAGCGCAGCTGAACCCAGCGGAACACCAGCACCAGGATCAGCATGACGAGCCCGATGACGCTCACCTCCTCGGGCTTGCCGCCGACCCACAGCTTCAGCATCACCACCGACAGCACCTCGGTGCCGGGCGCATAGAGCAGTATCGAGGCGCTGAGCTCGCGCATGATGCCGAAGAAGATCAGGACCCAGCCGACGGCGAAGGCGGGCCAGGCCAGCGCGATCAGGATGCGGCCCAGGGTCTGCCACCAGCCGGCGCCGTGCACGCGCGAGCACTCCTCGATGTCGGTCGCGATCTGCTGGTAGGCCGCCGAGGTGACGCGCACGGCGACCGGCGTGCCGAGCGCGATATAGGCGAGCAGCAGCGCCCACAGCGTGCCGTAGATCGGGATCGCGTGCGGCAGGATGGCGAAGCCCCACAGGAAGCCGATGCCCAGCACCATGCCGGGCATCATCCAGGGCAGCCAGGCCAGCACGTCGATCAGCCGCCGGCCGCGCCAGCGCGTACGCGTGGTGACGTAGGCCACGATGCCGCCCAAAGCCATGGTCGCCGTCGCGCCGGCGAAGCCCAGCAGCAGGGTGTTGCGGAAGGCGCGCCAGAAGCCCGAGTTCTCCCAGACGTTGCGATAGTGGTCGAGGGTCAGCATGTCGGCCTGGTAGAAGCCGAAGAACTTGAAGAACGAGCTGAGCAGGAGCTGGCCGATCGGCAGCGCGACGCTCACCATGAAGAAGGCGATGCAGAGGGCGAAGGTCACCCAGCGCAGCCGGCCGAGCCGGGTGATGTTGGGCGAGTAGCCCTTGCCGGTGACGGTGGTGAAGCTGCGTCCGCGCAGCAGGCGGTTCTGCAGCAGGACAAGCAGGAACATCAGCGCGAGGGCGGCGAAGCTCAGCGCCGTCGCCGACTGGTAGTCGGGCTGCGCGCGCTGGGTGATCGAATGGTAGATCGTCGTGGTGATCACCTCGATGCCGACGGGCGTGCCGAAGAACACCGCCGATTCGAACGATTCGACGCCGCGGATGAAGCTCAGGAGAAAGGCGCTGGTGGTGACCGGCAGCATCAGCGCCAGGGTGATGCGCCAGAAGGTCTGCCAGCGTGTCGCGCCCGACATCCGGCTCGATTCCTCGAGCGAAGGATCCATGGCGCGGAAGGCATCGACGACGAACAGGAAGATGAACGGCGTCGAGTATTGCATCATGTGCCAGATGACACCGCCGTAGGAATAGACGTCGACCAGGGTGCCGTCGCCGCCGGTGAGCCAGCGCCACGCGAGGTTGATCGTGCCGACCTGGGCATTGCCCAGCATCGCCCAGGCGGTCGCCGTCAGGATCGGCGGGATGAAGAAGGGCAGCGTGATCAGGACTTCCAGGATGCCGCGGCCGGGCGTGTCGGTGCGCGCCACGATCCAGGCCAGCAGGACGGCGAGCACCAGCGCCAGGCCCGTCTTGACCAGCGAGATGCCGACGGTGTTGGCGAGCACGATCAGGTTCTCGGTCGTGGCGATGGCGAGATAGCCGTCGAGGTTGAAGACGCCGGGAATGCCCGGCGGCGTCGAGTGCAGGCTGCCGTAGAGCAGCATGATCATGGGATAGAGCGAGAGGAAGCAGAGTAGCGCGATCAGCGCGCTGATGCCGGCGCCGCGGCTGTAGCGCCACAGGCCGCTGAGCAGCGGCTTGCGCTCGCCCAAGGGGGCGACAATGGTCACCATCGGCGTGCCTCCTCCCAACCGAAGGCGCTCACTCTTTCTCCTCCCCAGCTTCGCTGGGGAGGTGTCGCCGTCTTACGGCGACGGAGGGGTCATGAGTCATGGCCTCGCTGCCTCTTGTGACTCATGACCCCTCCGCCCCGTATGACAGGGCACCTCCCCAGCGAAGCCGGGGAGGAGAATGAGGCTGATGCAGCCTTTTCCTCGCGCTACTCGGCCGCCAGAGGCAGCGGCTTGCGGTTCAAGAGGCCGAGCGGGCTCTGGGCCGTCTGCATCTTCTCGGCATAGGCATCGAGCCAATCCTGCTCGGCCGGCGCCACGAAGGCGCCGCCGCGCGCGCCGAGATAGATGTCTGGATGGTCGACGGTGACCGGCACCTTCTTCTCGTTCATCAATTCCTGCGCGGCCTGCAGCAGGCGCCGGCGCGTGATGGCGATCATGCGGTCCGACGGGGCGAGATGCTCCATCGAGCGGTCGACGATCTCGCCCATGCACTCGATCATCGCCTGATCCTGCCGGCCGATGCCCTGGATGCCGGTGTAGTTGACATTCCTCTGCATGTCGCGGTCGATCAGGTAGTCGTTCTCGCGCCGCGCCACCAGGCGCCACCGGCCGAACCAGTCGTTGGTATTCGGCAGGTACTCGACGTCGGGCTTGAGGCCGGGGATCCAGTCGCCGTTCGCGAGCGTCTCGAGCGGCCGCGTCTTCTGCTTCCAGGCCAAGTTGTAGGTCATGGTGTGCGTGTCATCCATCGGCACGTTGAGCGTGCACGCGACCTGGTCCTCGAAGGAGCCGTTGGGCGTGAGCGTGATGAACGGGAACAGGAAGTGGGCGAAGCGGTAGTAGAGCTTGCCGTCATCGGCCGGCCGGTAGGCGGCATACATGGTGCCCCAGTCGGTCTCGGTCGACTTGTAGTCGGGCGCGCGATCGCCGACGCCCCAGCGATGGATGGTGTCGGGGGCGACATCCTCCATCTTCAGCCCGCCGACGTGCAGGAACCCGAAATGCGAGGTGTCGATGTCGCCTTCCAGCGACTGGAACCAGTTGCACTCGCGCATGTGCGCGCGGGTGAAGCGCTCCGCCTCGGGTAGCATCAGCACCTCGATGCTGGGCAGCGGCGGCGCTTCCTGGCGCGTGCCCATGTAGGTCCACACGAAGCCGGCGCGCTCGACCGTCCTGTAGGCCTTGTTCTTGATGCGATGCTTGAAATCCTGGGCCGGCGGAACGTTCGGCATGTCGAGGCAGTTGCCTTCGACGTCGAACTTCCAGCCGTGATAGACGCAGCGCAGGCCGCCTTCCTCGTTGCGGCCGAAGAACAGCGAGGCGCAGCGATGCGGGCAGCGATGCTCCATGATGCCGACGCGGCCTTGGGTATCGCGGAAGGCGACCAGCTGCTCGCCCAGCAGCATGAGCCGCATCGGCTCGCCGTCGGCCTTCAGCTCGGACGAAAGACAGGCGGGGATCCAGTACTCCCGCATCAGGTTGCCCATGGGCGTGCCCGGCCCAACGCGCGTCAGCATCTCGTTGTTGGCTGCAGTCAGCATGGTTTCCTCCAATTTCGTCCGTTTACCGAACGTTCGTACGATTGTAGCAAAGCCAGGCTACATGGGCAATGAAGGGCGCTGTTGCGACCCGCAGACGTCTCCGAGGTACTCAGCGAGCTGAGTTTGAAGACTGGCAAAACACCACTCGCCTCATCCTGAGGAGCCGCGCAAAGCGCGGCGTCTCGAAGGATGAGCCTCAGGCGCAGTGCCGGTTGCTCATCCTTCGAGACACGCCCTACGGGCGCTCCTCAGGACGAGGTTATAGGATTGCGGAGCCGACGTACCGGCCTGAGCCAGTTGTGCTCACACACCCGTAGGCTTCCTCGGCGGCCACATGCGGGCGAGGTCGCCGGTCGGGTTGGAGTAGGTCGAGAAGTCGGCCTGGCCGCGCGATTCGTAGAAGTGGGCGAGCGCCCACACCACGGTCGGGAAGGCGAGCTGCTCCCACGGGATGTCGGCCCAGTCGACCAGCGCCACCGCCTCGCTCTCGGGTCCGGCGGAAACGTCGGCGCTTACCAGGCGCGCGCGGTACATGATCTGCACTTGGCCGATTCGGGCGACGCTGTACATGGCGAGCAGGCGGTCGATCTCGATCTCGGCGCAGGCCTCCTCGCGGGCCTCGCGCTGGGCCGCCTGCTCGGTCGTCTCGCCGAGCTCCATGTAGCCGGCGGGCACCGTCCAGAACCCCTTGCGCGGCTCGATCGCGCGCCTGGCCAGCAGGATCTTGTCCTGCCAGGTGCAGACGGCGCCGGCGACGATCTTGGGGTTCTGGTAGTGGATGAACTCGCAACGGCCGCAGATCAGGCGCTCGCGGTTGTCGCCTTCGGGGATGCGCTTCTCGAAGTGTTCGGGCGGATCCCAGGGAAGCCGCGGCCGGTCGGTCGCTGTCGGGGCACTCATGCCCCGACCCTAGAGCGGTTTCCGGCCGGATGGAACCGCGCGCGGCGCCATCCGGTCGGAAACGCTCATACGGAGGTTGGTCGCCGCTAGGCCGCCCTGATGAGCGCCGCGACTCCGGGCAGGGTCTTGCCTTCCATCCATTCCAGGAAGGCGCCGCCCGCGGTCGAGACATAGGAGAGCTTGTCCTCGACGCCGGCAGCCGCCAGCGCCGCCACGGTATCGCCGCCGCCGGCGACCGACAGCAGCTTGCCCTCGCTCGTGAGGCGCGCCACCTCGCGGGCGAGCGCCATGCCGCCTTCGTCGAACGGCTCGAGCTCGAAGGCGCCGACCGGGCCGTTCCATACCAGGGTGGCGCACGCGCGCAGCTCGGCGATGTAGCTAGCGACCGACCTCGGCCCGATATCGAGGATCATCTGGTCGTCCGGGCAGGCGTTGGCATCGACAACCTGGTGAGGCGCGCCGGCCTTGAACTCCCTGGCGACCACCACGTCGACCGGCAGCAGGACCTTGCAACTGGCCGCCTCCGCCTTGGCGAGGATCTCGCGCGCCGTCTCCGCCAGCTCCTTCTCGCACAGCGACTTGCCGACGGCGATGCCCTGCGCATGCAGGAAGGTGTTGGCCATGCCGCCGCCGATGATCAGCTTGTCGACCCTGCCGACCAGGTTGCCGAGCAGATCGAGCTTGGTCGACACCTTGGCACCGCCGACCAGCGCGCAGACCGGCCGCCTGGGGTTGCCGAGCGCCCTGTCCAGCGCCTGCAGCTCGGCTTCCATGAGCCGCCCTGCCGCCGCCGGCAGAAGGTGGGCGAGGCCTTCGGTGGAGGCATGCGCGCGATGGGCGGTCGAGAACGCGTCGTTGACGTAGATGTCGCCCAGCACCGACAGCTTGTCGATGAAGCCGCTCTCGTTCTTCTCCTCTTCCTTGTGAAAGCGCAGGTTCTCCAGCAGCAGGACCTCGCCCGGCTTCAGGAGGCGCACCGCATGCTCGGCGGCCGGACCGATGCAATCCTCGGCGAACGCGACCGGCTTGCCGAGCGCCCTGGCCAGCGGCTCGACCAGCGGGCCGAGCGACATCTCGGGTACGCGCTTGCCGTCGGGCCGCCCGAAGTGGCTCAGCACGATCACGCGCGCGCCCTTCGCCGCCAGCTCGGCAATCGTCGGCGCCGCCCGCTCGATGCGCGTGGCGTCGCTCACCACGCCCTTCTTCATCGGCACGTTGAGGTCGAGGCGGACCAGCACGCGCTTGCCCGCAACCTCGAGCGAGTCGATCGTCTTGAAAGTCGCCTTTGGCATACGCTCCCCTGAACTTTGGCCCTGAATATTGGCCGCTGAACTTTGGTCCCTGAATCTCGGGCCCTGAACTCTGGCTCCCGAGGTTGGCCGCCGCGAAGGATCGCCGCTCTAGAGCACATTCCATCCGGTCGGAACAGCCGGACGGAGACCGACCGTCGCAACGACCGTCCGCTGCGCGAACGCTCTCGATTCCGGCGGGAGCGAGCGCGCGATTCCGGCGAGCCGGGAATCGCTCTAGCGTTTCCGAATGACGAACACCAGCACGTCGCCGTCGCGGCGCGTCTCGACCAGCTCATGCCCCGTCTGCCGGCAGTAGGCGGGAAAATCCTGCTCGGCCGCCGGATCGGTGGCACGCACCGTCAGCACGCCGCCGACCGGCAGCTCGCGCAGCTTGCGGTTGGCGCGCAGCACCGGCAGCGGGCAGAGCAGCCCGGTGGCGTCGTATTCAGCCGAGTCAGTCACGGGGGCGATAGTACCTCATGGCCTCGGGCAGCCAGCGACGGATGTCGGCGAGCCGTGTCGAATCGGCAGGATGCGTGCTCAGCCACTCGGCGTTCTTGCTGCCGGTGCTGGCGGCGCGCATGCGTTCCCACACGCCGATCGCTTCCCGCGGATCGTAGCCGGCCAGCGCCATCAGCACGAGACCGATGCGATCGGCCTCCGATTCCTGGGCGCGCGACATCGGCAGCAGGTAGCCGACGGTGGCGCCGGCGCCCAGCGCCGCCATCATCATCGGCACGTAGCGGCGGTTGTTGCCGCCGATCGTCGCCGCCAGGGCGACGCCCGCGGCCGCGGCGCCGACCTGGGCGACCATGTTGTCGCTCACGCGTTCGGCGCCGTGGCGGGCCAGCGCGTGCGCCACCTCGTGGCCGACCACCACCGCCAGCCCCGCCTCCGTGCGGGTGATCGGCAGGATGCCGGTGTAGACGACGACCTTGCCGCCGGGCAGGCAGAAGGCATTCGGCTCGTTGTTGTCGACGGTCTTGAACTCCCAGCGGAAGCGCGGCGCGCGCCACAGCTCGCCCGGCGGCCGTTCCGCCGCCGCGGCGATGCGGCGCCCGACCTTGTCGACCAGCGCGTTGACCTGCGCATCGTGCGACAGCGCTTCCTTGGACAGGACCTGCCGATAGGCCTGCAAGCCCATCTGACGCTCCTCGCTTTCGCTCACCAGCATCATCTGCGAGCGGCCCGTGAGGGGCGCGGATTCGCAGGCGGCGAGCAGGCTTGCCGCCGCACCGAGAGCCATCAGGAGTCGCGGACCGAAACGCATGCGGCCGACTCTAGAGCGTGATTTTCTCTAGTTGAAGCACCAAAGAACGACCTCACCCTGAGGAGCGGCCGCGCTTCGCGTGGCTCCTCAGGGTGAGGCTTAGATTTGAAGCAACCACGCTCCAGGGGCGCCTGCCAGTCAGGTCGAGAGGAAGCCCGGACCGCCGCGGCGCAGCAGCTCGTGGCCGAGCTCATGGCCCATCGCCCCGGCGTCGTTGGCCGCGCCGCGTCGCTCGCTGAAGATCAGCGCCGATCCATCCGGCTTGGCGATGAGGCCGCGCAGATGCAACCCGTCGTCGCCAGTCTGAACCGCGTGTCCGGCGATCGGCGTGCGGCACGAGCCGTCGAGCACCGCCAGCATGGCATGCTCGGCGGCGACGCAGGTTGCGGTCGGGGCATGATCGATGGCGGCGAGCCATTGCCGCGTCCGTGAATCGTCGGTCCGACATTCGATGCAAACGGCGCCCTGGCCGACGGCCGGCAGCATCTCGTCCTCGGGCACCGGCTGTCCGACATGGGCGAGGCCGAGACGCTTGAGGCCGGCCAGCGCCAGCAGGGTGGCCTCGACGCTCCCGGCCTCGCGCTTGGCCAGCCGCGTGTCGACATTGCCGCGCAAGGTCACGATCTGCAGGTCGGGACGGCGATGCAGCAGCTGGGCACGCCGGCGCAGCGCGGAGGTGCCGACCACCGCGCCGTGCTTCAGGTCGGCAATGCGCGCCACGTCCCCCGCGATCAGCACGTCGCGTGCATCCTCGCGCGGCAGGAAGGCGGCAATGGCGAGCCCCGGCGGCTGCAGCGTCGGCATGTCCTTCATGCTGTGCACGGCGGCATCGATGCGGCCGGCGAACAGCGCTTCCTCGATCTCCTTGACGAACAGGCCCTTGCCGCCGGCCTCGGAAAGCGGGCGATCCTGGATGGCATCGCCGGTGGTGCGGATGGTGACGACCTCGATGGCATCGGCGGCGGCCAGAGCCGGGACCGCCGCGGCGAGCGCGGAGCGCACGAGGCCGGTTTGCACGAGCGCCAGCTTGCTGCCGCGCGTGCCGAGCCGGAGGAGGGGACTGGCCATGGCGCTGCTCTAGACCACATTCCGCCCGGCTGGAACAGCCGGGCGGGACTCGCCGACAACCAGCCCTTGCGGGCGTACTTATGATGTCGGGAGAAACGCTCGCGGCTCGCGCATCGGAAAGCGCGCTGGCGCGGATGGGACCCCGACGCTAGAAGACGCCATGCGCGTCCTGGGAATCGAGACCAGCTGCGACGAGACGGCGGTGGCCATCGTCCAGACGACGGCGCCGGCGCCGCAAGCGGTCGGACGCATCCTGGCCAACGTCGTCTACAGCCAGCTCGCCGAGCATCGCCGCTTCGGCGGCGTGGTGCCCGAGATCGCCGCGCGCGCCCACCTCGAGCGCATCGACGGGCTGGTCGAGGAGGCGCTCGGCACCGCCGACCTCGATCTGGCCGACCTCGACGGCATTGCCGCGACGGGCGGCCCGGGCCTGATCGGCGGCGTCATGGTGGGCGTGATGACGGCGAAGGCGCTCGCCTTCGCGCACGACAAGCCGTTCATCGCCGTCAACCATCTCGAAGGCCATGCCCTGTCGGCGCGGCTCACCGAGGACGTCGCCTTTCCCTACCTGCTGCTGCTCGTGTCGGGCGGCCATTGCCAGCTCCTCACGGTGCGCGGCCCAGGTGATTTCACGCGGCTGGGGACGACCATCGACGATGCCGTCGGCGAGTGCTTCGACAAGACGGCGAAGCTTTTGGGCTTGGGCTTTCCCGGCGGGCCGGCCGTCGAGCGGGCGGCGGCCGCAGGCAACCCCGGCCGCTTCACGCTGCCGCGACCGATGTGGCGCAAGCCCGGCTGCGACTTCTCCTTCTCGGGCCTCAAGACTGCCGTGCGTCAGATGGTCGAGAAGCTCGCGGCAGGCGACAGCGCGGCCGTCGCCGATCTCTGCGCCTCCTTCCAGCGCACGGTCGGCGACGTGCTGGCCGACCGCTGCGCCAACGCCTTCGCGATGGCGCCGTCACCGACCCTGGTCGTCGCCGGCGGCGTCGCCGCAAATCTCTACCTGCGAGGGCGATTGGAGGACGTCGCGGCGCGCCACGGCGCCCGCCTGGTGGCGCCGCCGGTGACGCTCTGCACCGACAACGGCGCCATGATCGCCTGGGCCGGCATCGAGCGGCTGCGCCTCGGCATGGTCGACGGGCTCGACTTCAAGCCGCGCCCGCGCTGGCCGCTCGATGTGAGGGCGGCGTGAGGCTTCCGTTCAGCCCTTCTGTCATCCTGAGCGTAGCGAAGGATCTCATCGCCAACCGTTTCGAAGCTCCTCCGTGGCAGGCGGGGATGAGGTCCTTCGCTGGCGGCGCTTGCTTCGCAACCGCCTTGCTCAGGACGACAGAATCGTTGGGTGGGGCGCCATGACGGCTCCCCAGCTCCTGCCGATATTCGCCACGCCGATCGTCATGCTCGACGTGGCGGATGCGGCGACGCTCAATGTCGAGCTGCGCAAGGTGATCGAGGAGCGGCAACGCACGCACCCCGGCACGCAGCACTCCAATCTCGGCGGCTGGCAATCGACCTGGGACATGGATCGCTGGGGCGGCGTGCCGGCGATCAAGCTGCTTGCCATCGGGCGCAATCTCGCCAATCGCTTCACCACGGATCGCGAAGGCAAGCCGGTCGCGCCGACTTGGCGCGCCAACATCTGGGCGAACGTCAACAGGAGCGGCCACGGCAACGAGTTCCATTCCCATCCCGGCAGCTTCTGGTCGGCGGTCTACTACGTCGACGACGGCGGCATCTCGGCCGATGCGTCCCTGGGCGGCGAGCTCGAGTTCATGGATCCGCGCGGCCCGGGGCCGGCGATGTATGCGCCGCAGCTCGCCTTCGCCATGCCCGGCGGCCTGTCGGTCGGTGCCAACGAGATGGTACGCCCGCAGACCGGCCGGATGGTGATGTTCCCGGCCTGGGTCCTGCATCAGGTGCGGCCCTATCGCGGCGCGGCCGAGCGCATCTCGATCGCCCTCAACCTCAGCCTGTGAGCGAGATTCGCCATATCGGCGTGGTGGGCGGCGGCGCCTGGGGCACGGCGCTCGCCTGCCTGGCGCGCCGCGCCGGCCGGCGGGTGACCCTGTGGTCGCGCGATCCGGCCATTGCGAGCGCCATCGCGCGCGATCGTGTCAACCCGGTCTATCTGCCGGGGCAAGCCATCGAGGCCGGCATCGAGGCGGCCGCTGCGCTCGACGAGCTCACGTCCTGCGATGCGGTCCTGCTCGTCTGCCCGGCCCAGGCGGTGCGCGAGGTTGCAGCGCGCCTGACCGGAGAGGCGCCCGTCGTGATCTGCGCCAAGGGCATCGAGGCGCGAAGCGGGCTGCTCATGCCCGAGGTGCTGGGCGAGGTGCTGCCCGGGCGGCCGATGGCGATGCTGTCGGGCCCGAGCTTCGCCGAGGAGGCGGTGCGCGGCCTGCCGACGGCGGTCAGCATTGCAACCGTCGACGAGGAGCTCGGCCGCCTGCTGGCGGCATCGCTGGGAGCCGGCGTTTTTCGCCCGTACTGGACGAGCGACGTGCTGGGCGTCGCGCTGGGCGGTGCGGTCAAGAATGTCCTGGCGATCGCCGCCGGCATCGTCGAGGGCCGCGGGCTCGGCTACAACGCCGCCGCCGCGCTGATCACGCGCGGCTTCGCCGAGATGGCCCGGCTCGGGCAGGCGATGGGCGCCCAGCTCGAGACGATGACCGGGCTGAGCGGGCTCGGCGATATCGTGCTCACCTGTCACGGCCCGCTGTCCCGTAACCGCTCCCTCGGCCTGGCCCTGGGCAAAGGGGGGAGCCTGTCGGGCTATCTGAGCGGCAGGCGCCAGGTCGTCGAAGGCGAGGCGACGGCGCCGGCGGTGCTGGCGCGTGCCCGGCATCTCGGAATCGAGATGCCGATTTGCGCCGCCGTCGATGCTATCCTGCACCGCGAGGCCAGCCTCGACGAGGCGATCCGTGCCCTGCTGGCGCGACCGCTGCGCCGGGAAGGCAAATGAAGGCGGAGGGTGACATGGCGTATTGGCTCATCAAGTCCGAGCCATCGGCCTATGCGTGGGAGCAGCTGGTGAAGGACAAGAAGACGTCCTGGACCGGCGTGCGCAATGCCCAGGCGTCGATCAACCTCAAGGCGATGAAGATCGGCGATCGCTGCTTCTTCTACCATTCCAACGAGGGCAAGGAGATCGTCGGCATCGCCGAGGTCGTGAAGGCTGCCTACCCCGACCCGACCGACGAGGAAGGCAAGTCGGTGACGGTCGACGTCAAGGCTGTCGAGCCGGTCGAGCGGTTCGTCACGCTCGCGGAGATCAAGGCCGAGCCGAAGCTGAGGGATTTCGGCCTGGTGCGCCAGTCGCGGCTTTCCGTCGTGCCGGTCAGCGACGAGCAGTGGAAGCTGATCATGAAGATGTCTGCTGCCGCCAAGAAACCCGCTGGCAAGTGATCGACAATCGCCGCGGCATCCTCGCGATGTCGGCGTCGGTCGTGGTTTTCATCATCAACGACGCGTTCATGAAGCTGGTCGCCGAGACGGTGCCGGCAGTGCAGGCGATCGGCGTGCGCGGCGCCTTCGCGACCCTGTGGTGCGGGCTTGCCCTGCTGGCCACGGGAACGTGGCGCCAGATCGGGGCTGTCCGGCATCCCCGGGTGCTGCTCCGGGGCGTGCTGGAATCGGGATCGGCCTTCATCTTCCTCATCGCGCTGTTCCATATCCCCTTCGGCATTGCCACCGCCGTCGGCCTGTCGTCGCCCCTGATGATCACGGTGCTGGCCGTGCTGATCCTGAGCGAGGACGTGCGCTGGCGGCGCTGGAGCGCCGTCGCCGTGGGCTTCGTCGGCGTGCTGATGGTCATTCAGCCCACCCCGGGCGACCTCAACGGGTGGACCTGGGTGGCGCTGGCCGGGACATTCTGCGGCGCCCTGCGCGACGTGCTGAGCCACGGCCTGCCGCGCGGCCTGCCGACCCTGGTCGTGTCGTTCGCCACCGCCATCATCGTGACCCTGGTCGGCTTCGCCTGGATCCTGCTGGAAGGCTGGCAGCCGATGAGCCTGCAGGCGCTGGGCTACATCGTCATAGCCTCGCTGCTGCTGGCGGCCGGCTACCAGTTCGTCGTGCTCGCCCTGCGCTCCGGCGGCGAGCTCTCCGTCATCGGCACCTTCCGCTATTCTTCCATCCTGTGGGCCCTCGCCATCGGCTACATCGTCTGGGGCGAGGTGCCCAATGCGCTGGCCCTGGCAGGGATCGCCGTGATCGTGGCGTCCGGCCTCTACATCCTGCACCGCGAGCGGGTGCGGCAGTAGAGCCGTGCGCCGAACCCGCTGCCGGGGCGAACGACTAACTCACGATACGGGAGCAATGTTGCCAGAATGAACATCACGAAGACGGACAAGCGGTGCCCGCATTGCCATGTCGCGCTGTTCCGGGCCGTGTCGGAGGGCTCCGACGAGCTGTTCTGCCTCGACTGCGGAGCGGGCGGTCCCACGGTCGACATCGTGGAGCAAGGCGGCGGGCTGACGGCCGGGTGGGTCGAGCCGGACGTCCTGGAGGCGATCCGGCGGACGGTCGTCCGGGAATAGGCGCGCCGACGCGCTGATCGGCTCTTCCAACGCCGACCGGCGAACTCGGTGTCAGCACCTCCGAAAAGCTCTGGGTCATCAGCACCCATTCGCTCGTAGGCTCCCGACGGTCGACAGCCGGCTGAATGCACATTGAAAGCGGGCCGGGGGAGCGTATCTTGGCGGTGCCGACATCGGTGGACAACTTATGGTAAGTTTTCGGTTCGGGTCATATCTGCTCGGTAGCATGGACAGGTGCCGTGGCGAAGAGAGACGTTAGCGTGCCTCCCGGCATGACGCCCACTCGCGACGATGCGGCGAGGCTGCGTGCGCCAGAGCAGTCTCCTGCCCTCGCTTGGCCGAGGCGCCGACCAACTGCGGCGCGCGTGAAGGAGCTTTTCCGGTGAGAGATGCCACACGGGGGCTGATTCCGGGATTGCGGACGTACTCGGTCAGCGCGCGGGCGCGGGCTCCCCTGGTCGACTACATGACCAGCGCGCTCACGAAAGCAGGCTGCAAGATCATTCACGCCTCCTCTGCCGACAGGGCTCCCTTCGTCGTTGCCTTCGAGACCGCGTCACGCGAAAGGATGGGCATTGTCGCCTACGCCTTCCTTGCCACGCGGACGCCGACGAAGAACCGGCCTCGCGATGAGCGAAGCTTCCAGATCAAGTATGGCAGCAAGGATAGCTATGCCGACGAGAACTCCCACGAGCTTTGGCAGGACCCTCTGGGGATGTTCACGATATTGCTCCTGGGAATCGATCCCGAGGAAGGGATGTGCGTTTCTGCCGATCCGATCGCTCACAGCCCGACCAAGTTCTTCATCAGGCTGGAGTTCAAGGACGAGCACGCGGAAGCCATCCTCGACAAGGGCTGGCATGCCTGGGAGCGCATCAGGAGATTCACGCCAGCTGATGCTCCCCGCATCGAGACTCTCGTCGGCGCGGAAAAGAGCAGGTTCCTCGACCTCGTGCGCTTCGAGAGGGCAGCGCGCGGTTTGGAGCCAGGCAACAGGCTGATCCTGGCGGAGGAGCATTCCTTCTCGTTGCCGACCGGCCGAGTGACCCAGGAGAAGGAGAGCGCATTGGTCATGCGGATGGCAGCCACCCATCCACTCGTGACGCAATTTGGTCTCAAGACGAACGAGATTCTCGATCTCATCGCGGGTGCGCGGCGATTGAAGATGGCCGTTCGAGGCTGGGTGGCCGAGGAGCATCTTCAGCGCAGCCTGTCCAAGGTGCCTGGCGTCACCCATTGCGAACGGCTCGACGAGGAAGGAGGGCCAGATATCAGGCTGCGCTACCACCGTGGCCCTGTCCTGACGGTGGAGTGCAAGAATGTCGCCCGGGAGAGGGATCGCCATGGCCATCCCCGATTGGACTTCCAGCGAACGCGCGCCGCCAAAGGCAATCCATGCTCGCGATACTACGAGCCTGCGGAGTTCGATGTCGTCGCGGCTTGCTAGCATGCCGTCTCGTCCGAATGGGATTTCCGGTTCGCGTTGCCAGCCGAGCTGTCGCCTCACAAGATTTGCGTCGGACGAATTGCCAGTAACGTCAGGATAGACGATCGTTGGCGCGAAGATGCCGGATTGGCATTCCGTCGCGCCTATGCTGCGAAGGGCGTCACCCTATGAAAGAGCTCACCGCGATCAGCCTGTTCACCGGCGCAGGTGGTCTCGACTTCGGGTTCGAAGCCGCAGGATTTCGTACGGCCGTTGCGCTGGAGATCGACAAGCGCTGCTGCACGACGCTTCGCCATAACCGATCGTGGCCCGTGATCGACCGGGACGTCGCTACGGTTCCGACAGAGGAGCTCCTGGATGTGGCTGGGCTCGGGGTCGGAGAGGCCGATGCATTGATTGGCGGACCACCGTGCCAACCGTTCTCGAAATCGGGATTCTGGGCGACAGGTGATGCGAAGCGTCTCGACGATCCTCGGGCAACGACACTCGAGGCATACTTGCGCATCCTGGCGGAGGCTCAACCCCGAGCGTTCCTGCTGGAGAATGTCGAGGGGCTGGGCTTCAAAGGCAAGGACGAGGCGCTGAAGCTCATCCATTCGCGACTGTTGGCCATCAACGAGGCGCACGGCACGCGCTACCGGGCGACAATTGCGACGCTGAATGCCGCCGACTACGGTGTGCCGCAGCTCCGAAAGCGCATCTTCGTCGTTGGCGCGAGAGACGGATCCACCTTCAACTTTCCGGCAGCAACTCACGCGCCGGCGGACTCGAGCGATTGGACGGACTCGCGACCGCGCGCGCTGACCGCCTGGGATGCGCTCCATGATCTTCCCGAGCCCAACGATCCGGGTGTCCTGCTGTCGGGAAAATGGGCTCAGCTGCTGCCCACGATTCCGGAGGGGAAGAACTATCTTTGGCACACGGACCGGGGCGGTGGGGAACCCCTGTTCGGGTGGCGGCGGCGGTATTGGTCGTTCTTGCTGAAGCTCGCCAAGGACCAGCCGGCCTGGACTGTTCAGGCCCAACCCGGCCCGGCGACCGGGCCTTTCCACTGGAACAACAGGCGCCTGACGATGAGAGAGATGGCGCGCCTGCAGACCTTCCCGGACGAGGTCGAGATACTCGGCAGCATCGCCGATGCGCAGCGGCAACTCGGCAACGCCGTCCCTTCCTTGCTGGCAGAGGTGCTTGCCAAGGCGATCGTCTGGCAATTGCTGGGGATCAGGACGTGGCCGGGCAACCTCAAGCTTGCCCTGGGGCAGGCCAAGACGATGCCCCCTCCTGCGAATCCCGCAGAGGCCGTGCCGGCAGCCTACCTGGCCCTCAAGGGCAAGCACCACGCCCATCCGGGCACTGGCAAGGGCGCGCGGGCGAGCGCGCGCGCAATCAACGCGAGCGAGCAAGGGCCCGAGTAAGGCGACGTTCCAGCCGTTCCACGTGCCCCGTTTGGCACTCCCATATCACCAGGACACGCCATCCGAGTTGCCGGAGCGCCCTTCGGGATTGGGTGTCACGCTCGACATTGCGAGCGAGCTTCGGATGCCAGTACTCAGGGCGGCTGTGAGGTCGCTTGCCAAGCGGGCAGCCGGGATGCTGGTGCCAGAAGCATCCGTGAACCTGGATCGCTATCGCGTGGCGTGGAAGCACAATGTCGGGAGTTCCCGGCAGGTCAGCCCGATGAAGCCGGAAGCGCGCGCCCATTGCATGAAGAAGCCGGCGCACAGCCAGCTCCGGCCGTGTGTCCTTCTTTCGTATGGACCGCATGATGGTCGACGTGAGGGTCGCGCTCCTTGGCTCTCGCGACGTTCCATGTCGATCGCGAGATCCGAGGATCCGATCGCAATGCGCTCTTGCCATGGCAAGACAAAGGGAGCGCGATGAAATTCGTCGGCCGTTGGGGCCCCTACCGCGCCACCCACCTCTCGTAGTCGCGGGCCACTTCCTCGACCGCGACGTCGTAGAAGCGCTTGCCGTGCTCGGGTGTCGCCTGGCTGGGATCGGAGCCGATGCGGCCGTCGGGGAAGGCGCGGCGGTAGTCCTCGGCGTCGGCGAACGAGCCGTTGGGCGCGATCCGCGGCTCGAGCTGCGTGCGGTTCATCGTCTCGGGATACTTGTACCAGGTGAGCGCCACTTCCGAGGCGGTGGCGTGGCTGCCTTCGCCGACCGGGTAGAGCTCCTGGCTGAGCTTCTTGATGCCCGGCCCGTCCCACCAGTTGCGCAGCGCGCACTTGATCGAGGGCTGGTTGCTCAGCCGCTCCATCGAGCGCTCGGCGTAGATCTCGGAGAAGGCGGCGGTCACCGTGGCGATGTTGCCGCCGTGGCCGTTGACGAAGAAGAAGCGCGTGAAGCCGTGGCGCGCCAGCGACACCACGGTGTCGCGCACGACGGCGATCAGCGTGGTCGGCCGCAAGGTCACCGAGCCCGGGAAGTCGAGGTGATGCTGCGCCATGCCGACGGAGATGGTCGGAGCCACCAGCGCGCCGACCTTCTCGCCGGCGCCGCGGCCGATCATCTCGGCGGTCAGCGCATCGGTGCCGATCAGGCCGGTCGGTCCATGCTGCTCGGTCGAGCCGATCGGGATGATGATGCCGGTCCTGGTCTTGAGATAATCCTCGACGAACGTCCAGGTCTTGAGCTGCAGCTGCACGAACTACTCCTTCAAAGATCGAATGCGGCGGCGTCGACGATCGGCGGCCGGCAAGCCATGTTCTGGCAAACGTAGAGGGCGGACCTGCCGTCGACCAGCCCCTTGCCCGCGGCAGGATGGCCCTGTGGCAGGGTGCTGCCCGGCGAGAGGGCGCGCACGATCTTGTTGGGCAGGCTGCGGCCATGGACGGCGCGGCGCAGCGCGCGGGTCTCGGGCACCGCCGGATCGCCCACGATCACGATCTCGGTGGCGCCCTGCAGCAGGTCGTAGCCGTTGAGCAGCGTCATCAGCGGGAAGAAGTTCTTCTCGAGCTCGGCGGCGAAGGCGGCCAGCTGGCGCTCGGCCTTGTCGCGCCAAGCCGCATCGCCGGTCAGCGCCCACAGCCTGGCGAACACGCCGAGCAGCATGCCGTTGCCCGACGGCGCTGCGTTGTCGTGGCAATGCCGGGCGCGCAGGATCAGGTCGCTGGCGTCGTCGGCGGTGATGAAATAGCCGCCGCCCTCGGCATCGGCGAAGTGGCGATCGAGCACGTCGAGCAGAGCCATCGCCTCGTCGAGGAAAGCCGCTTCGCCGGTCGCCTCGAACATTGCCAGGCCGGCGCGGGCCATGGCGGCATAGTCGTCGAGCGTGCCGCGATGCTGGCGCTTGCCGGCGCGCGCGGCATGGAACAGGCGGCCCTCGCTGTCGCGCATCTCGTCCATCACGAAGCGCCAGGCGCCACGCGCGGCGGCGAGCCAATCGTCGCGCTCGAAAACCGTGGCGGCGTTGGCGAGGGCGGCGATCATCAGCCCATTCCAGTCGGCCAGCACCTTGTCGTCCCAGCCCGGCCAGATCCGCCTGTCACGTACCGCCTTCAGCTTGTCGCGCAGGGCCGCAAGGCGCTGCTCGCCGGCGTCGTCGAGCAGCTGCGGCCGGCGGTTGCGGTGAAGAATGGTGTGATGTTCCCAGTTGCCTTCAGGCGTGACGTCGTAGGCCTGCTTGAAGAAACTTGAATCCGCGCCGAGGATCGCGTTGATCTCGGCGTCGTCCCAGACATAGAACCTGCCTTCGACGCCTTCGCTGTCGGCGTCGTACGTGGCAGCGAACCCGCCGCCCGGCGTCGTCATCTCGCGCAAGGTCCAGTCGCAGGTCTCGGCGATGCGCCTGCTGTAGAGCGGGCTCTTCGTTTCCTGCCAGACGAGGGTCAGGAGATCGACCAGCTGCGCATTGTCGTAGAGCATCTTCTCGAAATGCGGCACCAGCCATTCGGCATCGGTCGAGTAGCGGGCGAAGCCGCCGCCGAGATGATCGTAGATGCCGCCCTGGCACATGCGGTCGAGCGTTGCCGTCACGATGTCGAATAGCGTCCCGTTGCGCCGGCCGCCGCGCAGCCAGGCGCGCCACAGCATCTCGAACATGTAGGGTGAGGGAAACTTGGGTGCCTGCTTGAGACCACCCCATTCGCTGTCGCAGGCCTCGGCGATGCGCTCGGCAATGCGATCGAGCATCTCGAGCGGGATCGGCGGGCCGTCGCCCGTGAACTGCACGGCCTGGCTCTGCGCCCGGCGCTTCAACGCCGTCAGCAGGCCCTGGCGGTTTTGCTCGACCTCGGTGGCCTTCTCCTGGAAGGCCTTCGACACGCCCTGCAGGACATCGACGAAACTCGGCCGGCCATAGCGCGCTGGATAGGGGAAGTAGGTGCCGCCCCAGAACGGCTCGCCCGCCGGCGTGCAGAACATGGTGAGCGGCCAGCCGCCCTGCTCACCCAGCACCTGCAGCGCCTGCATGTAGATGCCATCGATGTCGGGTCGCTCCTCGCGGTCGACCTTGATGTTGACGAATAGCGCGTTCATCACCGCGGCCACCTCGGGCGCTTCGAAGCTCTCGTGCGCCATCACGTGGCACCAGTGGCAGGCGGCGTAGCCGACCGACAGCAGGATCGGCCGGTTGGTGCGCTGGGCCTCGGCCAGCGCCGCATCGCCCCACGGCCACCAGTGAACCGGGTTGCCGGCGTGCTGCAGCAGGTAGGGGCTGGTCTCCTCGCCCAGCCGGTTGCGGCTATTGGTCATGACAGGAACGCGCGGTCATGGCGGGGCCTCGCCGAGATTGCCTTCGCTGTTGATCAGGAGAATGCGCGACTGGCGATCGAGCTTCAGGGCCTCGAACGCGGCTGCGTCGGCGCCGACGCGCAGCAGGCCGGCCAGGCCGGCGCAGCCCGATGGCCCCGAGGCAATCACGGGGTCGTTGCCGCGCGGGTGGGCGTACAGGCGGCGCGCCGGAAGCACCTCGTTCTCCTCGATGGTCATGAACCAGTCGGCGCCCTCGCCGACCACCGGCCACGTCACCGGCGAGATCTCGCGGCAGGCCAGGCCGCCCATGACGGTATCGGCATTGCCGCTCGCCAATGCCGGCTTGCCGGCGAGGTTGCTTTGGAACCAGCAATCGGCACTCGCCGGCTCGACCACGATCGAAAGCGGCCGTTCCGGCAGCACTGCCCACAGATAGCCGATCACGGCGGCGGCGAGGCCGCCGACGCCGGCCTGCACGAACACGTGCGTCGGCGCCTGCTGCCATTGCACGACCGCCTCGTGCGCCAGCACGCAGTAGCCGCGCATGACGCTGCGCGGCACCGAGTCGTAACCCTCCCACGAGGTATCCGAGATGATCGACCAGCCTCTTTCGTCCGACAGGCGCCGGCATTCGGCGACGGCGGTGTCGTAGTCGCCATCGACGCGGATCACCTCGGCGCCGCGGGCGCGGATCGCCGCCTCTTTCTCGGCGCTGGTGAATTTGGGCAGGAACACGGTGCACGGCACGCCGAACAGCCTGGCGCCGGCCGCGACCGACCGGCCGTGATTACCCGAGCTCGCGGTGGCGAAGGTGAAGCGCGAGGTGATCTCGCGATGCTGTCCATTCACCAGCTCTGCGAAGCTGGTGCTCGTGTGATAGGCCTCGCCGACCGCGCCGGACAGCACGTTGTAGACGGCGATGACGCCGCCCAGCGCCTTGAAGGCGCCGAAGCCGAAACGCTGGCTCTCGTCCTTGACGCGGACCTGCCCGACTCCCAATCGCTCGGCCAGCGCCGGCAGGTCGTAGAGCGGCGTCGGGGTGTGGCGCGGGCATTCGCGCAACTCCTCGCAGAGCTCGGGAATCCCGTTGGGATTGACCACGAACTGCTGGTCACGGCCGAATTTCTGCCGTCGGTCGGCGCGCGGGTTGGGAGCAAGCCAGGGAGGGACCATGGGTCCTATTACCATGAGCAGCCGCAGCGTGGCCCGTTGGGCCGGTCTCGCCTGAATCGATTTCCGGTTCGAGGGAGGCGCTTGCGATCCCATGGAACCGGCGATGTCCATACTCGGCTGGCTGTTGCTGCCGGCACATTCCCGTCGGGTTCCAGCCGACGGGAATGTGCTCTAAGCTTGTCCAAACGGAGAGAACGCCATGAAAGTCAACGTCGAGGTAACCTGCACGCCCGAGGAAGCGCGTGCCTTCTTCGGCCTGCCCGACATCAAGCCCATGCAGGATCGCATCATGGGCGAGATCGAGGAGCGCCTGCGGTCGAGCCTCGGCGCCATGAATCCGGAGACCATCTTCAAGACGTGGCTGCCGGCATCGATTCAAGGGATGGAACAGATGCAGCAGATGCAGCAGGCTTTCTGGGCCCAACTCGCCAACATCGCCAGCGGAAAGAAGGATTGACCCCCCGATGAGCCAGCGCGAAAAGCCGACCGACCCCAAGCCCTACTACGACGCCCACGTGTTCTGCTGCACCAACCGCCGGGTGGCCGGCCATCCGCGCGGCTCGTGCGCCGATCGCGGCAGCGAGGCGCTGCGCGACTACATGAAGGGGCGCGCCCGACAGCTCGGCATCGACAACGTCCGCATCAACAGCGCCGGCTGCCTCGACCGCTGCGAGCTCGGGCCGACCGTGGTGATCTATCCGGAAGGCGTCTGGTATTCCTGCCCGACCAAGGAAGACATCGACGAGGTGCTGCAGAAGCACCTGATCGAGGGCGGAAGGGTCGAGCGCCTGATTCTGCAGACGGCGGACAAGTCTCCGGATGATCGCGCCACGCGCCGGAGCGCGGCCGCCTCGGGCTAGCCGGCGCAGCCCCGGTCTCCCGCATTGCCGTGCGCATGGCCGCGTGCTCGCAGATGCGAGCGCGCGGGCGAGATTTCCCATCGGCTCGATTGTGAAAGGAACCTCGACGGATGACGCGTCTGCTCCTTTGCTCCTTGTACCTTCTGTCGGCCTGCCTGGCGCTGGCGGCTTCGGCGGGCGCCGCACAGCGAATGGTCAGCGTGGCCGGCAAGGAAGTGAACCTGCGTTCCGGACCTGGCACGCAGCATGCGGCCGAGTGGATCGTGAGCCGGGGCTATCCGCTCAGGGTGCTCGCGAGCCGCGGGAACTGGCTGCAGGTGGTCGACTTCGAGAATGACAAGGGCTGGATTTATCGGCCCCTCACCAGCAGCACGCCCTATCACATCGTCAAGGTGAAGACCGCGAACATGCGAAGCCAGCCGACCACGCGCAGCCGGGTGATCGCCAGGCTCGTCTACGGCGATGTCCTGAGGACGCTCGAACGCAGGAGCGGCTGGGTCAGGGTGCAACGCGACAGCGGGTTGCGTGGCTGGGTGGCAAGGAGCCTGATCTGGGGCTGGTAAGCGACGAGGTGTGGCCGAGACGAGGTGCAGCCGGATCGGACTCACCCGCCGCGCCAGCCGGTCGGGCCGGGAACCGGCAGCCCGCGCGGCTACTCCAGCAGCTCGCCTAGCCGGCGGATGATGCGCGTAGGCTGCGCCCTTGCCTGGGCCGGCACGCCGGCTTCGTAAGGGTCGTACCAGATGCCGCACATGCCGAGCTGCTGCGGTGCCACCACTTCCCATTCGTAGTTGTCGCCGACCATCCAGGCGTCGGCGGCGCCGACTCCCAGCCGCTCCAGCGCGTGGCGATAGACCGCGAGCTCGGGCTTGCCCTGGCCGAACTCGCCTTCGATCTGGATGTGATCGAAGCGATGGCCGAGCTCGAAGCGAACGATCTTGTCGCGCTGCGTCGCCGAGGCGCCGTTGGTCACCAGAGCGAGCCTGACGCCGGCCTGGCGCAGCGCGTCGATGGTGGCGTGCGCATCCGGGTAGAGGCGGTACTCGTTACGCCGCATCTCGGTGAAAGCGTCGGCGATCCTGTCGGCCAGCGCCTCGTCGGCGTGGCCGAGCCGCGCCAGGCCGCGTCGCGTCGACAGGCGCCGTGCCGTCGGTATGTCCAGGCGCCACTTCGCCGCCTCGGTCTGGTCCGACCAGAAGGCGCGTGCCTCGTCCATGATGGCGATGCGAATGCGCTCGATCGCCGCTTCGTCGTCGGCGTCGAGGTGGGCTGCGAACACGTGGAGCAGCCGGCGCCACGCCTCGTCCGGCTGGGCGTAGGCGCGGATCAGCGTGTCGTCGAGGTCGAACAGGATGGCGCGCGGCAGGGTGGACATGATGGCACGAGGGGCATGACGGAGGATCGGCGAACAGGGGCCTCTGGCACGTCACAGGCCCTGGATCAGTTGGTCGGCCGTGGCGCGAAATGCCCGGGAGGCGGGCTCACCACGTTATTGCGGCCGGCCTGGACCTCGATCACCGCCAGCGCCCGCTCCGACTTGCCGTTGGGCAGGAAGCGGAAGATGCCGTCGATGCCGGACCAGCCGGCCGGGGTGGTGATGGCTTCGGCCGAGAAGTCGCCGCCCGGCTTCAGGCGGGCAAGATGCCCGGCGAGCGCCACGGCGTCGTAGGCGAGCGTCGCCAGCCGGTTGGGCGGCCGGCCATAGGTCGCCAGGAACTTGCGCTCGAAATCGGCCCGGGCGGCCGGATCGGGGGCGGCATACCAGGCGCCGCGCAGCAGGGCATCGTTGCCGATGCCGACGACGTCCCACACGCCGGTGCCGATCAGCTGGATCGACTTGGTGTCGATGCCGGCGGCGGCGAGGGAGGCCAGCGCCGTCGACAGGCGGGGCGGCCCCACAGGCACCAGCACCGCGAGCTTGCCGTCGTCGCCCTGCAGGGCGTCAGCCAGGCGCCGGGCGGCGGCGGTGAGGTCGAGGCTGTTGGGATCGTAGAGCTCGGTCGCCACCACCCGGGCGCCGCGTACCGTGGCCTGGCTTTCCAGGGTTCGGACCATCTGCTCGCCGTACGACGTCTGCGGCGCAAAGGCGGCGAAGCGCCGGATGCCGTTGTCGACCGAGTAGTCGACGACCCGGCGAACCTGGGGCGGGGCAGCGATACCCATGATCCATACGCCCGGCTGGGCGACCGATTCGTCGTTCGAGAACGAGATGACGTTGACGCCGCCCTGGGCGACCAGCGGCACCAGCGCCGCGGCCGACTGCCCGAACAGCGGGCCGAGCACCAGCGCCACGCCGTCGGCGCGAGCCTTGCGGTAGGCTTCCATGGCCGTGTCGGCGCTCTCGCCGGAATCGTAGGCGGCCAGCGCCAGCTCCCTGGCGCCGGTGTCGAACAGTGCCATCTCGGCCGCCTGCTGCATCGATTGCCCGATCGGCGCCGCCCGGCCGGTGAGCGGCAGCAGCAGGGCGATGCGCATCTTGCCGGAAGCCGTGACCGGCGAGCCGGCAACCGGTCCGGTGGTCGTGGGCTTGGGGGGCGGCGTGCTAGTCTGCGGTTGCTGCGCGCAGGCGCCCAGCACGAAGGCAAGGGCGGCAAGCGCGAAAAACGACTGGCGCATCGGCGCGAAACTCCGGCGATCGGCTGACGATGAAAGTGGGCGAGCGGGGACGTGGACGAACGGTCACAAGCTAGCGATGGGCAGGCGCGGCGTAAACCGCCGCTGGAGCCGGGGTTGCACATCGTCGCCACCCCGATAGGCAACCTGCGCGACATCACGCTGCGTGCCCTCGATGTCCTGCAGGGGGTGGACCTGATCGCCTGCGAGGACACGCGGGTGTTCGCCAAGCTCGCCAGCCACTACGGGATTGCCGTGCCGACCGTGGCCTACAGCGACGCCACCCAGGACGACGCCGAGCCGCGGCTGCTGCGCGCGCTGGCCGCCGGCAAGCGTGTCGCCCTGGTCTCGGACGCCGGCATGCCGCTGATCTCCGACCCCGGCTATCGCCTGGTGCGGGCGGCCCTTGCCGGCGGCCATTTCGTGACGGCGGCGCCCGGGGCATCGGCCCTGCCGATGGCGCTCGCGCTCTCCGGCCTGCCGACCGACCGGTTCTTCTTCGGCGGCTTCCTGCCGGCCCGCGAGGGCGAGCGGCGCCGGGCCATCGCCGCCGCCGGCAGCGTGCCGGCGACCCTGGTGTTCTTCGAGGCGCCGCACCGGCTGGCCGCCTCGCTGGCCGATCTCGCCGAGCTGCTGGGCCCGCGGCCCGCGGCGATCGCGCGCGAGCTCACCAAGCTGTTCGAGGAGGTGCGGCGCGGCCCGCTCGACGCGCTGGCCGGGCACTATGCCGGCCAGACCGACATAAGGGGCGAGATCGCCATCGTCATCGGGCCGCCCGACCCGGCGGCTGCACCCGGGGCGTCGGTCAAGGATGCGGCGGCGGAGGTCGCGGCGCGCTATGGTTTGCAGCGCCGCGAGGTCTATGCCCGGGCGCTCGAGCTGAAACGAGGGATGACGGCATGACAATCCAGGCGCGTCAGCGGGCTCATCGGCTGGGTCGGGTCGCCGAGACGTGCGCGGTCTGGCGCCTGCGACTGGCCGGCTACTCGATCCTGGCGCGCCGCTACAAGACCAGGCTCGGCGAGATCGACATCGTCGCGCGGCGCGGCGGCGTCCTGGCCTTCGTCGAGGTCAAGGCGCGCCGCGACGTCGGGATCGCCGCCGACGCGCTGGGCAGCCGCCAGTTCGGCCGCGTGGCGCGCGCCGCCAGCCTGTTCGTCGCGCGCCATCCCTACTATGCCGCGCACTCGGTGCGCTTCGACGCCATCCTGGTCTCGGGCTTCTGGCCACGCCACATGCCCGACGTCTGGCAGGCACCGGAATGACGGTGGGACAGTGACGGTGAGACGTGGCGGATGATCGCGCCCTGCAGGCCCAGCTCGATCGCCTGCGCGATCTGTGCGCCGGCGACGGCCGGCGGCTCGACGTGCTGGAGGTCGGGCTGGCGCCCGTTCCGCCAGCATGCCGCGGCGATGGCGTCCGACCTCGCCGACCTGGTGCGCCGGCGCGGCGCCTCGCCCGAGGGGCTGGCCGAGATCATCGCCCGCTCCTACGCCTATCGCGGCGATACCGAGTCCTACGACGACCTGCAGAACGCCGATCTGGTGCGCGTCATGGAACGGCGCAAAGGGCTGCCGGTCGCGCTCTCGATCCTGTACCTGCATGTCGCGCGGGCCCAGGGCTGGCTCGCCGAGGGGTTGGGCTTTCCCGGCCATTTCCTTATCCGCATCGGCATCGGCTCATCCCGCGAAGATGGCGCGCGCCACGTCGTCGATCCGTTCCACGATGGCGCCGTGCGCGATGCCGCCAGCCTGCGCGGCCTGCTGCGCAACGTGCTGGGGCAGGACGCCGAGCTGCAGCCGCAGTACTTCGACCCGGTATCGGACCGCGACGTGCTGCTGCGGCTCGAGAACAACACCAGGTTGCGCCTCGCCAAGAAGGCAGACTGGCCGGGCGCGGCGCAGTCGCTCGAGCGCATGCTGGCGATCGCGCCCGACCGGCCGGAGCTCCTGTTCGAGGCGGGTCAGCTCCATGCCCGGCTCGACAAGCGCCGTGCCGCCATTGCTGCCTTCCAGCGATTCCTGGAGCTCGAGGGCGAGGCCGGCGACCCGGCCCTGCGCCGGCATGCGACGGCCCTGTTGCAGGAGCTGCGCCGCGGCCTTAACTGAGAGAGACAGACCCCGCAATTCCAGTCCAGGATCCGCCATGAAGCTCAACGTCGCCATCCAGATGGATCATGTCTCGACCATCGACATCGACGGCGATTCGACCTTCGTGCTCGGGCTCGAGGCGGAGCGGCGCGGTTATGCGGTATGGCACTACACCCCGCCCGACCTGACGTTTCGCGATCGCAAGGTGACGGCGCGCGCCCAGCCGATGAAGCTGCGGCGCGAGAAGGGCAATCATTTCACCCTGGGCGCGCCGGAGATGCTCGACCTGTCGACGGTCGATATCGTGCTGTTGCGCCAGGATCCGCCGTTCGACATGTCCTACATCACCACCACGCACATCCTCGAGCACATTCATCCCCGGACGTTCGTGGTCAACGACCCGGCGAGCGTGCGCAACGCGCCCGAGAAGCTGTTCGTCACGCATTTCGACAACGTGATGCCGCCGACCCTGATCAGCGCCGATGCGCGCGCCATCCGCGCCTTCCGCGAGGAGCACCAGGACATCATCCTGAAGCCGCTGTTCGGCAACGGCGGCGCCGGGGTGTTTCGCGTGCGACCCGACGACGAGAACTTCAACTCTTTGCTGGAGATGTTCTCGCAGCGCAGCCGCGAGCCGGTGATCGCCCAGCGCTACCTGCCGGAGGTGCGCAAAGGCGACAAGCGCATCATCCTGATCGACGGCAAGGCGGTCGGCGCGATCGATCGCGTGCCGGCGGCGGGCGAGGCGCGCTCGAACATGCATGTCGGCGGCGTCGCCACCAAGGCCGGCCTGACGAAGCGCGACATCGAGCTCTGCGAGGCGATCGGCCCGGAGCTCGCCCGGCGCGGCCTGCTGTTCGTCGGCATCGACGTCATCGGCGATTACCTGACCGAGATCAACGTCACGTCGCCGACCGGCCTGCAGCAGATCAACCGGTTCGACGGCGTGTCGCTGGAGGCGCAGATATGGGATCGCATCGAGGTCCGCTTCCAGGAATCGCGCGGGAGGAAGACATGATCCGGCGAAACGTCATCGCCTCCTTTCTGGCCGTGCCGGCCGCGTCGGTGTCGGCGCAGGACTTCCTCACCCTGAAGCCGGTCGTCAAGGCGGTGCGCGACGGTGACGAGGACAAGGTCCGCGCGGCCCTGCTCAAGGGCGAGAACCCGAACCAGATCGACAGCACCGGCCAGCCGCTGCTGGTCGTCGCGGTGGTCGCGGGCAACGTCGCCGTGGTCGAGACGCTGCTCAAGGGCGGCGCCATTCCCGACTCGGCCGATCGCGAGGGCTATACCCCGCTCCATCGGGCCGCCGAGCGCGGCGACGTCGACATCGTGGAGATGCTGCTGCGGCGCAATGCCCGGACGGGGGCGCAGACCCGTCAGGGGGCGACGGCGCTGATCATCGCGTCGCGCCTGGGCTTTGCCGAGGTCGTACGCGCGCTGCTCGACAAGAAGGCCGACCCCAATGTCGCCGACTTCACCGGACGCCGCGCGCTCACCTACGCGAGGCAGGCCGGCCGCGCACCGATCGAGGCGATGCTGCGCAAGGCCGGCGGGCGGGAGTGATGGCGGCAGTCGGCGACAGCGCGCGCCGCGCCGCGCCGATCCGCATCACCGGCACGCTCGCCCTCGACCCCGACGAGATCGAGGAGACGTTCGTGCGCGCCGCCGGCCCGGGCGGCCAGCACGTCAACACGACGTCGACGGCGGTTCAGCCGACGACGTGCGCCAGCGGCTGGAGCGGCTGGCCGGGCGGCGGCTGACGCGCAGCGGCGTGCTGGTCCTGGTCGCCCAGGGCGAGCGCAGCCAGCTGCGCAACCGCGAGGAGGCGCTGGCCCGGCTGGTTGCGCTGATACGAGACGCCGCCCGTCCGCCGATCCCGCGCAAGAAGACCAAGCCGACCAAGGGGAGCAAGCGCCGGCGCCTCGACGACAAGAAGCGCCACGGTGCGTTGAAGTCGCAGCGCACCGCGCGGCCGGCGGAGGAATAGTGGAAACCTCACCCTGTGGAGCGGCCGCGTCGCGCGGGGTAACCCCCGCGCTTTGCCGCGTCTCGAAGGGTGGGCCAAGCCGCGTTTGTCGCCGACCCTTCGAGACGCCACGCTCCGCGCGGCTCCTCAGGGTGAGGCCTCAGGTCGAAGCAATCGTGCTCTAAGAATCGAGTTTCGCTTTCGAGCAAGGCAGGAGGCCCCAGTGGCAGACTTTCGCAAGGAAACCGACAGTCTCGGTGAGGTGAGCGTCCCGGCCGACAAGCTGTGGGGCGCCCAGACGCAACGCTCGCTCGAGCATTTCAGCATCGGCAAGGACCTGATCCCGCGCGAGATGATCGGCGCCTATGCCATCCTGAAGAAGGCCTGCGCCAACGCCAACCACGCCGGCAAGCGGCTCGACGCGACGGCGCACGACCTCATCGTCGAGACGTGCGACGAGATCCTGGCCGGCCAGCACCACGACATGTTCCCGCTGCACGTCTGGATGACGGGCAGCGGCACGCAGTTCAACATGAACGTCAACGAGGTGATCTCCAACCGCTGCTGCCAGCTCGCCGGCACGCCGGTCGGCTCGAAGAAGCCGGTCCATCCCAACGATCACGTCAACATGTCCCAGTCGTCGAACGATTCCTTCCCGTCGGCGATGTACATCGCCGCCGCGATCGGTGTCGCCGGGCGGCTGCTGCCGGCGGTCGGCGCGCTGCACGACGCCATCGCCACCAAGGCCACGGCGTGGGACGACATCGTCAAGATCGGCCGCACCCACATGCAGGACGCTACGCCGATCACGCTCGGCCAGGAATGGTCGGGCTATGCCGGCATGCTGGCCGACAATCTCGAGCGCCTGAAGGACTCGCTGAAAGGTGTCTACCAGCTGGCGCTGGGCGGCACCGCGGTCGGCACCGGCATCAACGCCGCCCCGGGCTTCGCCGAGGCGGCGGCGGCCGAGATCGCGCGGCTGACCGGCCTGCCCTTCGTGAGCGCGCCCAACAAGTTCACCGTGCAGGGCGCGCACGACGCGCTGGTCCAGCTCTCCGGCACGCTGCGCACCCTCGCCGTGTCGCTCTACAAGATCGCCAACGACATCCGCCTGATGTCGTGCGGCCCGCGCGCCGGCTTCGCCGAGCTCGAGATCCCGGAGAACGAGCCCGGCTCGTCGATCATGCCGGGCAAGGTCAACCCGACGCAGTGCGAGGCGCTCACCATGATCGCCGCCCAGGTGATGGCCAACGACGTGGCGGTCGGGCTGGGCGGCGCCGGCGGCTACCTCGAGATGAACGTCTACAAGCCGCTGATCATCTACAACATCGCCCATTCGATCACGCTGATGACCGACGGCTGCGCCAACTTCCGCAAGTTCCTGGTCGAGGGCACCAAGCCCAACCTTCGGAAGATCAAGGAATATGTCGACCGCTCGCTGATGCTGGTGACGGCGCTGGCGCCGGTGATCGGCTACGACAAGGCCTCGAAGATCGCCCATCA
>LNFM01003375.1_pt1 | contig 31486 bp, 30 predicted proteins | sample 596031 | NCBI WGS metagenome assembly LNFM01 (sample SAMN04254537, study PRJNA301005) | activated carbon metagenome | isolation source: dual media filters at the Ann Arbor, Michigan drinking water treatment plant | place: USA: Ann Arbor | reverse complement strand
GACGCCATACCACGTCTCGTATTCATAGCCGGACACGCCCGAATCGGAGAGCGTGGGTGTTTCCGGCAGCAGGGGGGAGCGCTTGAGCGACGTGATGCCGATCGCGCGCAACCTGCCCGACTTGAGGTGTGGAATCGCCCCTGGCAGGGTGGCGATCATGAGCTGCGTCTCGCCCGACATGACCGCCTGCATCGCAGGCGCGCCACCCTTGTAGGGAACGTGCTGCAGCTTCGCTCCCGCGAGCGACGCGAAAAGCTCCATCGCGAGATGCGTCGTGCTGCCGCTGCCCGCGGAGCTGTAGTTGATGGTCCCGGGTGACGACCGGGCGAGTGCGACCACGTCGAGCGCAGTCTGCGCCTTGGACGTGGGCCCGACCACGAGCAGGCTGGGCGTGCTGCCCACCTGCGCCACCGGTGCAATGTCGCGCAGGGTGTCGAACGGGAGCCTGGCGTAGAGGGCCGCGTTGTAGGCGAGGCCCGAGTGGAACGCCATCAGCGTGTGGCCGGTGGGCGCAGCCTTCGCCAGCAGGTCGGTCGCGAGGGTGCCTCCTGCGCCCGGCCGATTGTCGACGATGAAGCTCTGCCCCAGGCGCTCGGCATAGCGGTCGGCGACGATGCGCGCCACGATGTCCATCGTGCCGCCGGGCGCGAACGGCACCAGGATGCGCACGTTGGTTGCCGGGTAGGGCTGCGCGGTGGCTGCAGGCGCCGCGCATGCGGCCACTGCCGCGAGGAGCGCGGCACCGACGCGGAAGATGCTGGGAAGGGTGTCTACGTGCGTTCCTTTCGGCGATCGAGGCTCGGTGCTTCAGTGCGGCACGGCGTGGCCCGAGGACTGCATGATGCATCACGCAGGCTCGACGCGCGCCTGCCGCCAGGGGATTGCGGATCGGCGCCGCAAGCCTGCCCGTCCGTAATCTACTCGACCTGCAGCACCGGGGTGAACCGCGGGAACGGGCGCGCGATCACGCTGACCGGGCGCACGCTGCGTTCACCGTGCGCGACGGCAGCAAGGTGCTGCCGGAGGAACAGTGCACGTGGAGGCAGGTGCGGCGCCGGCCGTGGCAGTCCTATAATGGTGCGCATGCGCATCCTGCTGAAATCCGCAGCCGTGGCCGCCGCCGCCATGCCATGTGTCCTGGTGCAGGCGCAGGGCTTCCCCGCGCGCCCGGTGACGCTCGTCGTCGGCTTCGCGGCCGGGGGCGGCGCGGACGTGGTTGCGCGGGTGCTTGCCGAGGAACTGGCACCGGTCCTCGGTGTGCCGGTGATCGTCGACAACCGCCCGGGCGCCGGCGGCACGATCGGCGCCGAGTTCGTCGCGCGCGCCACGCCGGACGGCCACTTGCTGCTGGTCGGCGGGCTCGGCCCGAACGCGACCGCGCACAGCCTGTATCCCGCGATCCGCTACGACACGCTGAAGGACTTCGCGCACATCACGCTGATTTCCGAGAACGCGAATGCGCTGGCCCTGCATCCCTCGATCCCGGCGAGGACGGTGCCGGAACTGGTCGCGCTGGCCCGCAAGCGGCCCGGCGCGCTGTCGTTCGGCTCGGCCGGAAACGGCAGTGCGCAGCACATGGCCGGTGAGCTTTTCCGCAAGCAGACCGGTACCAACCTCCTGCACGTCCCCTACAAGGGCGTGGCCGCGGGCGTCAACGACCTGCTGGCCGGGCGCATCGAGATGATGTTCGTTCCTGCGTCCGATGCGGCCCGTTTCGCAGACTCAGGCAAGCTTCGGGTGCTCGGGGTGACGACGCGCACGCGATCGCCTGCGCTGCCCGCGGTCCCGCCGCTGGCGGAAGCGGGCGTCCCGGGCTACGAGCAGACCGTCTGGAACGCATTGCTCGCCCCTGCACGTACGCCCGACCGGATCGTCGCCGTGCTGCACGGCGCCGCAGCCAGGGCGCTCGGGTCAGCGGGCCTGCTCAAGCGTTTCGAGGCGCTGGGCTATTCCCCGCGCACGACCGCGCCGGGCGAACTGACGGCCTACCTGAAAGGCGAGATCGAGAAGTACCGGACGCTGATCACCGAGGCCGGCATCAAGCTCGATTGACGCGGACGGCCTGACGGAGGCAGGAAGATGTCGGCATCGATACTCACGACACCGATCAGCAGCACGCTGGCATGGCGTCCCGCGGAAATGGCGTGCAGCGACGAATGGCTGTACCGCATCCCCGACGCTGCGCTCGACGAGATCGACGCAGCACTGTCTGACCTGCGCGCGCGCGGCGTCGATCATCTGTCGATGACGCGGGACGACTTCCGGGTGCCGACGCTCGCAGCCGACCTGCCCCGCCTTGTCGAAGAGATCGACCGCGGACGGGGATTCGTGCAGATGAAGGGGCTGCGCGTGGACCGCCATCGACCCGGCGATGCCGAGCGGGTGTTCTGGGGCATCGGCCTGCACATCGGGGAGGCGCTGTCGCAGAACCCCAGGGGCGAGCGGCTCGCCAACGTGCGCGATGAAGGGCTGGACATTTCCAGCGGCACCGTGCGCGGATACCAGACGCGCGCGAGCCAGGGCTTCCATACCGACATCGGCGGGGACATCGTCGGGCTGATGTGCATCCATCCGTCGAAGTCCGGCGGACGCAGCCGACTGGCCAGTTCCATGGCCGTCTACAACGCGCTGCTCGCGCGCCATCCGCACCTCGTCGGGCTCTTCTATCGGCACTTCGACATCGATTGGCGGGGAGAGCAGTTGCCCGGTACCAGCCCGGTATATCGCGAGCCGATCTACGCGTGGGTCGACGAGCGACTGACCTGCCGTTTCGCGCCACGCTTCATCCGCTCGGCGCCCGGGAAGACCGGCGTGCCGCTGAGCGAGGTTGAACTGGAAGCGATCGCAGTGATGGAAGGGCTTGCCGATGAACATGCGTTCGACATCCAGTTCGACCCCGGCGACGTGCAGTTGATCAACAACTACGCGATCCTGCATGGACGCACCGGGTACGAGGACCATGACGACCCGGCGCGCAGGCGCTCCCTGCTGCGCATGTGGATCAACCTTCCCGGGCCGCGGTCGCTGCCGCGGGCATTCGCCGAGGGACCCGCCCGGCTCGGGGTGCCGATGCACGGGTGATGCCCGGGATGGCCCGCACGGCGATCCGCCCTGCCGAGTCAGGCGGGGCTTGGCCTGTCTTCAGTCCGTCTTCAGTCCCGCCGCCTTGACGATGCCGCCCATCTTCTCGATCTCGGCCTTGACGAAGCGGTCGAAGTCTTCAGGCGTCGACGGCCGCGGTACGGCGCCCCGGTTCGCAAACTCGGCGCGTACCTCCGCCGTGCCGAGGATGCGCACGACTTCGGCCGAAATCTGCCGCGTCCGTTCACGTGGCGTGCCCGATGGCGCCAGCAATCCGTACCATGTGTCGAACTCGAATCCTGGCACACCGGCTTCAGCGACAGTGGCGACCTCCGGCAACGCTGGTGAACGCGCCGCCGTGCTCACCGCAAGCGGCAACAGGCGCTTGTCGCGAACCAGGGGAATGGCCAATCCGATCGGCGAGAACACGAAGTCGATCCGGCCGCCGAGCAGGTCGGTCAGCGCATCGGGCCCTCCCTTGTAGGGGACATGCACCACGCGGATGTCGGCGGCGATGCGGAACTGCTCGCCGGTCATGTGCATCCCGCTGCCTACGCCTGCCGATCCGAAGGTGAGCGATCCCGGCTTCTGGCGGGCGAGCGCGAGGAGATCCTTGACCGATCGCGCGCCGGACGGCGGCACCACCAGCACGTTGGGGACGCCGGCCACCAGGGAAACCCCCGAGAAGTCGCGTAGCGCGTTGAACGGAAGCTTCGCGTGCATTGCCGGAACGACCGCGTGGGCCATGGAACCCATCAGCAGGGTGTAGCCATCGCCGATGGCCGCTGCGACCACCGCGGTCGCCACCACGCCGCCGGCACCGGCACGGTTCTCGACCAGCACCTGCTGTCCCCATGCATCGGAAAGGCCGCGGCCGATGATCCTCGCGAAATAGTCTGTCTCGCTGCCGGCCGTGAACGGAACCAGCATCCGGACCGGCTTGACCGGGAACGATTGTGCCAGCCCGTCCGGGCATGAAGCACCCAGCAGGGCAGCGCTTGCTGCAATGGCCGACGACAGCGACCTGCGGGACCGCGCTTGCATGGTGGCTCCTCCATGGGTGGCCGCCTCTGTCGGGCGGTTCCGGTTGCTTGCCATTGTAATCATTCGTATGATTCGATCAATGACAATCTCGGCCAATCACTCCCGCGGCGCAGCAGCCGCGGCCCGGCGGACATCCCATTCCGCGCTGCACGTGCGCGAACCGCTGCACGAGCAGGTCCGGGACCACCTGGTCCGCAGCCTGGCCTCGGGCGAATGGCAGCCGGGGGAGATCCTGCCCAACGAGTCGAAGCTTGCGGACCGGTTCGGAGTCAGCGTGTCCACGATTCGTGCAGCCATCGGGCGCCTCGTCGAGGCAAGGGTGCTTGCCCGGAAGCAGGGGAAGGGAACCTTCGTTTCGCTGCATGCAGAGCGCCGCAGCATCTATCAGTTCTTCCATCTGGTGCGCAACGACGGCCTGAAGCAGTTGCCGGTCAGCGAAGTCCTGTCGCTCCGGCGCGGGCAGCCGGATGCCGAGGCGGCAGACCTGCTCCGCCTGCCGCGGAAGGCGCGGCTCGCCGAGGTCTTCAAGATCTGCAACGTGCTCAAGGTCGAAGGGATGCCGGTCGTCATGTCCGACATCGTCGTCCCCTGCGCGATGCTGCCCGGGTTGAACGCGAAGGTGCTGGCCGAGGAAGGGCCGACGCTCTATTCGGTGTTCCAGACCCGCTTCGGCCTGAACATCGTGCGCACCGCCGAACAGCTCCGCGCGGGCCGGGCGGACGCGGCTGCAGCAACGGTCTTCGGCATCACGACCGACGATCCGGTGCTTCATGTCCTGCGCGTTGCGTACACGTTCAACGACGTGCCGTGCGAGGTGCGGCGCAGCCGCGTCGACACGCGCAATCATTTCTACCTCCAGGATCCGTCCGGAGCCCTCGAAGGTTGACGGCCGGCCGGCCGCGAAAGGAACAGCGATGCCCGACACGATGAACATCCGCCGCATCTCCGCGGCCTGCGGGGCCGAAGTCACCGGCATCGATCCTGCGCATGCGCCGTCCCCGGCGCAGGTGGATGTCCTGCTGCGGGCGCTGGGCGAGCACGGCATCCTGCTGTTCCGCGGCGCCACGCTCGCGCCCGAGCAGCACATCGCGTTCAGCCGCCACTTCGGGCCCCTCGAAGCGCATGTGATCGGCGACTTCGCGTTGCCCGGCCATCCCGAGATCTTCGTCGTGTCGAACGTGAAGGAAGCGGGAAAGCTGAAGGGCGCGGTCTATGCAGGGCAGTACTGGCATTCCGACCTCTCGTACATGCAGAAGCCGTCCATGGGCTCGCTGCTGCTCTGCCACGAGATGCCGGACATCGGCGGCGACACCATGTTCGCGAACATGTTCATGGCCTACGAGACACTGTCGGAGCCGATGAAGCGGTTCATCGGAGGCCTGTCGGCGGTCCACGACTACAGCCATGCCTACGACACCTACTTCGCCCACCTGAAGGAGCGGCCGCCCCTGACGGCAGAGGCGCGCGCCCGTACGCCGCCGGTCGAGCATCCGATGGTGCGCCCGCATCCGGTCACCGGACGCAAGGCACTCTACGTGAACCCCGGGTTCACCAAGGGCATCGTCGGCATGCCGCCCGAGGAAAGCAAGCCGATCCTGGACATGCTTTTCCGCCACTCCGTCCGACCGGAGTTCATCTATCGACACCAGTGGCGTGTCAACGACATGATCTTCTGGGACAACCGGAGCGTCATCCACTACGCGCTGGCGGACTACGACTTCTCCGTTCGCCGGCACATGCACCGCACGACCATCGCGGGCGAGGCGACGCACTGACGGCTCATCGCGTTCAGGTGGCCTGCGTCTCCAGCGGCGCCGGCCGCCCCAGCAGGAACCCCTGCGCCTCGTCCACCTTCAGTGCCCGCAGCACCTGCAGCTCGGCGGAGGTCTCGACGCCTTCGGCCACGACATGGCTGCCGATCTCCTCGGCGAACCGGATCAGCGCGGCTGCAAGCGCCCGCCGGCCGCGGTCGACATCGATGCGCTGGATCAGGCTGGCGTCGAGCTTGATGATGTCCGGCTCCAGGTGCAGGATGTGCCGGAAGCTCGAGAAGCCGGCGCCGGCATCGTCCACGGCCAGGCGAAGTCCGGCGGCGCGCACACGGGCCAGCCGTTCGGCGATCAGCGGGTAGTCGGTCACGGACGTGTGCTCGGTGATCTCGAGCACGAGTCGGTCGAGCGGCAGCCCCGAGAGCAATGCGTCGATGTGTCCCGCGATGATCGTCTCCGGGGACACGTTCATCGAAAGGTAGGTGCCGGGCGGCAGCCGTGGCAGCCCGGCCAGCGCCTTGCGCAGCACCGCCAGTTCGAAGGGCTCCAGCATGCCGGCCTGCAAGGCATCCCGGAACCACGCATCCGGAGGCCGGTCCGCCAGGGCCTGCGCTTCGGGCGCCTGCGTGGGCATGGCCGTCTCCGGGTCGCGCGGGAACCGGGCCAGTGCTTCATGCCCGACCAGGGCGCCGCCGGCGATGGCGAACAGCGGCTGGTAGTGGATCTCGAACAGGTTGTCGCGGGTGGTGCGCGCCAGCCGCGTGCGCACCTGCGCCCGCGAGGCTTCGGCGAGATAGGTGCGCTCGAGCATGCGCGTGGCGAAATCGGCGAAGGTGTTCAGCACCGCGAGGTCGCGCTCGTTGAGCGTGGGATCCGCGCCGCGGCTGAAGCAGCAGAAGGTGCCGTACAGCCGGCCATCGCTGAAGCGGATCGGCACGCTCAGGTGGGCGCCCACGGGCAGGTCCCGGGTCGCGGCGATATGGGCGACGGCAGCTTGGTCCTGGGCGTTGCGCACGACCCGCGGCAGCAAACCTTCGCAGACCAGCTTGCAGTAGCTTTCGTCCAGCGGACCCGCCATCCCGGCGGTCAACGGCATGAACCCGGGCTCCGAATCCACGAACCGGAACACGCGAAGGTCACCGGTGAACTCCGACACGAATGCGACTTCCATGCCGAGCGCCTTGCGCACGGAACGCAGGAGGTCGGTCATCATGTCATCGAGTGCGGGGGTGCCGTCGAAGGTGGTGCGGTTCAAGCGGAGCCTCGGCCCTTGGAGTCCCTGGGGACGCGCCGGAACGCGTTCGACCGTGTGCAAGCGGCTGGGTTCGGATCGCAGCGGTCTCCCGGCAAGGTTATACGCAGTGCATCCCCTGCGTCGAGCGCGCAGGCGCCCTTCCTTCGATGTTTCGGTTAGGCTTCCCGTTTCTCCATCCTGTGAACGCTCGAGGAGTCTCCATGTCCCGCCTGGATCCACTGCCCATCGGTGCCGCGCCCGAACTCAAGGAGACCTTCGAGAAGCACCTGGCGTCGAACGGCTACGTGCCCAACAGCCAGCTCATCATGCAGCGTCGTCCGAAGCTGGTGAAGGCCTGGCGCGTGCTGTCACAGGCCGTGTTCGACCCGGATGGCGAAGTCAGCATCGCGTTCAAGCGGCTGCTGGCCTATGTCGTCGCGCGTACCCACGGCTGCCACTACTGAATGGCGCACAACGCTGGGGGGTCTCTCCAGCAGGGTATTCCGGAAGACAAGCTGGCGCAGGTGTGGGAGTACCCCACCAGCCCGCTGTTTCCCGAGGCGGAGAAGGTCGCGATCGAGTTCGCGATCGCCGCGGCGTCGCAGCCGAACGAGGTCACCGACGAACTGTTCGACCGGATGAAGCAGCACTGGGACGAAGGCCAGATCGTCGAGATCACCGCCCTGATCTCCTACTTCGGCTTCATGAACCGCTGGAACGACACCATGGCGACGCCGCTGGAGGACAAGCCGGCTGCGGAGGCGCAGGCGCACATCGCCAGCCATGGCTGGGAGCTGGGCAAGCACGGTCGGTAGTTTGCCCGCGGGCCGGACCCGGTGCGCGCACAGCCTCCTGGCTGGTGCCGCCGCGGCCCGTCCCGTTTCAGTCGATCGTTGCCTTCGCGTCCCGCGCGACGGCCTTCCAGGTTTCGATCTCGCGCGCGATGAAGGCGCCGAACTGCTCGGGCGTGCTGCCGACCACCTCGCCCCCTTCGGCGCCGAACCGCTCCTGCAGGTCGGGCAGGCGGATCACGCGCGTGATGTCTGCATGCAGCCGTCGCACGATCGAGGGCGACACGCCCGCAGGCATCATCACGCCATACCAGGTGGTGACGATGAATTCCTTCAACCCCGACTCGGCCACCGTGGGCAGGTCGGGCAGCGCGGGCGAACGGCGGGCGCCCGTGGTCGCCAGTCCGCGCAGGCGCCCGGACTTGAGGTGCGCCATCGCCGAGGGAATGGTGCCGAAGTACAGCGTGACCTGCCCACCCAGCAGGTCCATGTAGGCGGGCGGGGCGCCTCGGTACGGGACATGCATGATGCGCGTCTTCGACAGGCTCTTGAACATCTCGGTGGCCAGGTGCGGGGCCGACCCGTTGCCCGGCGTGGCATAGCTCAGGGCGTCCGGGCGCTTGCGCGCCAGGGCGATCAGCTGCTGCACGTTCGAGACGGGCAGCCAGGGATGCGTGACGATCACCAGTGGCGCCTCGAGGATCTGGGTGACCGGCGCGAAATCCTTCACCGGGTCATACGACAGCTTCGGGTAGACCGCGGGTGCAACGGTGACGAACGAGGACACGCCCAGCACCATCGTGTAGCCGTCGGGCGGCATCTTCGCGGCGATGCCCATGCCGAGGGTGCCGCCGCCGCCGGGCCGGTTGTCGATGACCACGGGCTGGCCCCAGGCTTCGGACAGCTTGGGCGCCGTGGCCCGCGCGATGATGTCGCCACCGCCACCGGGAAGGACCGGCAGCAGCCAGCGCACGGGCTTCGACGGATAGCCGTCGGCCTCGGCGCCGTGGATCGCAGTGGCCGGGAGGCCCAGCAGCAGGACGGTGGCCAGATGGCTGGCCCGCATCGGAAGGCGCAGCCCGTTCATTCCTTCCCCAGTCCGCTGGTCTTCACCACGGCCGCCCAGCGCGCGCGCTCGGCCTTCAGGTAATCGGCGAACTGCGCCGAGGTTCCGCCGACCGGGTCCGAACCCTGGTCTGCCAGTGCGCTGCGCACGGCCGGCAGGGCCAGCACATGGTTGAGCATCCGGTTCTGCTCCGAGACGATCGCCGCGGGCGCCTGCGCGGGTGCGAGCACGCCGAACCACTGCACCGCCTCATAGCCGGGCAGGGTCTCGGCGATCGCAGGTACCTTGGGCAGGGCGGCTGCACGCTTCGCCGTGGTCACTGCCAGTGCGCGCAGGCGGCCGCTGTTGATCTGGCCCATCACGGTCGGAAGACTGGGCAGCATCATCGTGACCTGGCCGCTCATCACCTCGGACATTGCCGGCCCGCTGCCCTTGTACGGGATATGCACGACCTCCAGCCCGGCCATGGTGCGCAGGAGCTCCATCGACAGGTGCGGCGAGCTGCCGTTGCCTGCCGATGCGTAATTGAGCTGGCCCGGGCGGCTTCGGGTGAAGGCAAGCAGTTCGTCGAGCGTGCGTACCGGCAGCGAGGGATGGACCACCAGCACGTTCGGCACGGACGAGACCTGCACCACTGCCGCGAAATCACGGTCGGAGTCGTAGGGCAGGCGCCGTGGCAGGCTGGCGTTGATCGCGAAGCCGGATGACACCATCACGATCGTGTAGCCGTCGGGTGCGGCCCGGGCTGCGGCTTCCACGCCGACGATGCTTGCCGCGCCCGGCCGGTTCTCGACCACGACCTGCTGTCCCCAGGCTTCGGAGGCCCTGGGCGCGACGATGCGGGCCATCACGTCGGTGCCGCCGCCGGGCGCAGAGGGCACGATCATGCGGATGCTGCGCACGGGATAGGCAGACGACTCGGCGCCATGCGCGCCCGGCGGGGCGAGCAGCGCAAGTGCGACCAGTGCGCATGCCGGAGCCATGCCGCTCGTGCCAGGACTCAACGCCATCGCGTGCCCTTTCATTCCGGTCGAAAGCCGGCCTGCTTCACCATCTCCGCGAAGCGGGCGAGTTGTGCGTCGAAGAACTTCGCGAACGCGGCGGGCGTGCTGCCATCCGGCTCGAGGTTCAGCCCGCGCAGCCGTTCGTTGGTCGCGGGTTCCATCACCCCGGCGCGGAATGCCTGCTGTATGCCTGCGGTGGTCGGCCCGGGCAGCCGCGCGGGCCCGAACACGCCATACCAGCTCATCGCATCGAGCTCCATTCCCGGCACGCCGGCCTCGGCCATCGTCGGCGTGTCCGGCAGGAACCTGGCGCGCCTGGAGCCGGTGTAGGCGAGCGCGCGCAGCTTGCCGGCCGAGATCATCGGCATCGCCGTCGGCGGCGAAATGAACAGGATCTGGATCTCTCCCGCCAGCAGCGCGGTCATCGCGGGGCCCGTGCCCTTGTAGGCGATATGGACCAGGTCGGCCCCGGTGCGCGCCGCGAACATCGCCCCTGCGAGCTGGATCGGGCTGCCGATGCCCGGGGAGCCGAACGCGAACCGGCTGTCCGGCCGGCGCGCGAGTTCGACCAGTTCGACCACCGAGCGCGCCGGCAGCGCGGGGTTGCCCAAGAGGATGTAGGCCTCGCCCGAGCCGATGTTGGTCACCGGCGTGAAGTCGCGCCGCACGTCGAAAGGCTGCTTCTTCTGGGTGCTGGGGTTGACCGCGAACGTCGCAGGCGTCACCAGCAGCGTGTAGCCATCCGGCGCTGCCCGCGCAACGAACTCCGATGCGATGTTCGTATTGGCGCCTGGCTTGTTGTCGACCACGAAGGCCTGGCCGGTCTGCGTGGTGAGCTGCGTCGCGAGGATGCGAGCGACCGTGTCGGGCGCGCCCGTCGTCGTGCCCACCACCAGCCGCACCGGCCGGGAAGGCCATGCCTGCGCCGATGCATCGCCGATCGTGATGCACAGGATGGCCACGATCGTGGACGTGCGCAGGGCGCCGGTCATGGCGCCCGGCCTCGAGGGTCCGATGGGGACGACGGTGCTCGCTTCATGCATGCGACAGTCACTCCTCCGGCGCGCCGCGCGGCGGATGCGTCGCGGCAACGAGCAGGTCCGCGCCCGATGACAGTCATGGCCTGACGGTTCCTGTGGCAGGCATTATAGACTCCGGTTCCGGGACCATTCCCGATGGACGACAGGAAGACGATGAGCGCGCAGACCTCTAATACCCTCGACGCCTTCGGTGATCCGCTTGCCTTCAAGGTGGCGCAGGGCAGCCGGCGTCCGGCCGTCGTCCGCAACGAAGCCGGCATGGACGTCATCAAGGTCGAGGCGCGGCACCTGTCTCACCACCAGAAGGAAGCCGTGGTGACCGAAGGGTCTTCGGGCAGTGCGTGGCGCATCGCCAGCGACGAGGGTCCGCAACTCGGCGGCACCAACCTCGCGCCTTTCCCGCTCGGCGTATTCAACGCGGGCCTGCATGGTGACCTCGTCAACCGCATCCTCGTGGTGTCGAAGGCCATGAAGCTTCCGGTCGAGGGCCTTCAGGTGTACCTCGAGAACCGGTACAGCCTCACCGGGTCGTTCGTGCGCGGGGACGCGGTCGGCGAAGCGGAGCCGACGCGCATCCGCATCACGCTGCGTTCGAGTGCAGGCCCCGCCGATGTCCTCGCGATGGTCGGGAAGGCGGTCGCTGCCTCGCCAGCCATGGCCGCGCTGCGCACGCCGCTGGAGAACACCTTTGCGATCTACGTGAACGGGCGTCGCCGTACGGTATCCGCACTGGCACCTTCCACCGCGCCCGATGCGTCCGATCCGTTCCTGGTCCATGCCCGGCCGCCGCGCCCGCTCGACGCCGGTGCGGATTTCGCCGACCTCATCGTCAAGGGCGCGAACGAACCCGGGACACGTCCCCTGTCGCCGGCATCGCCCACCGGCCGCGTCGTGCGACCGGTCATCGGGAACAGCCGCCTGGTCGACCCGGATGGCGTCGTCGAGACCGACACGTACCTCGGCCTGCCCGGGTCGACGCACTTCGCGATCCGTACGGACGAACGCGCCGGGCTCGGCCTCGAGGGCGACCAGGGTCCGTCCGGCCTGGCCTGCGTCGCGGCCGGCGTCGCGTTCTGCTACACGACGCAGCTGCTGCGCTACATCGAGAACATGAAGCTCGCGATCCGCGGCGTGCGCATGGTGCAGTACACGCCGTACAGCCTCTCGGGCAGTGCAGGCGCCGGCGACCTCACCGGTGCCGCGCTTCCGGTGGACACGCACCTGTTCCTGAACGGGGAGGCGCCCGACGAGATCCACGAGAGGCTGCAGAAGATCGCTGCGGTGACGTGCTACCTGCATGCCTCCCTGGCGGCCGGCCTGGTGCCGGAGGTCGCGGTCGAATTGAACGGCCAGCCCTTGCAGTGAACTGAAGCGGCGCGACGCCGGCAATGCCGCATGACGCAGCGCATGCGGCGATGGGAGGAAGCGTGTCGACATCCGTATTGAACCGGCCTGCCACCAGGCTCCGGCGCCATGCGGCGCGTGCCGCCTGCCTGGGTGCATTCGCGATGCCTGCAGTGCCCGTGCATGCCCAGGGAAGCAGCGGCGACACCTGGCCCTCGCGGCCGGTGCGCGTGATCGTGCCCAACGCGCCTTCGGGCCTGGCAGATGTCACGACACGGCTGGTGTCGGCCCGGCTCTCCGAAGTGCTGGGACAACCGGTGCTGGTGGACAACCGGCCGGGCGCGGGCGGCACGATCGGCACGGCTGCGGCCGTCAAGGCGGCCCCGGACGGCTACACGCTGTTGTCGGTCTTCGACAGCCATGCCACCAATGCCCACCTGTTCCGGAAGATTCCGTACGACACGCTGAACGACCTGGTGCCGATATCCGTGATGGTGCGCGGGCCGATCGCACTGGTGGTCAATCCAGGCGTGCCGGCGAAGACGCTGAAGGACCTGCTGGCGATCGCACGCAAGCGTCCGGGCGTGCTCAACAGCGGCGTCATCGGTCCCGGGTCGCCGGCACGCCTGCTTGTCGAGATGCTCGAGCTGTCGGCGAAGATCGAGGTGACCCAGGTGCCCTACAAGGGCGCGGCCAACGCGCTGACCGACCTGATCGGAGGCCAGATCGACGCGATGTTCGCAACGCCTGCGGCGATCTTCGGGCATGTCAGGTCCGGGCGCGTGCGCGCGATCGCGATCACCTCGTCCGCGCGCAGTCCGCTCCTGCCAGGCGTACCGACGATGAACGAGACCGTGCCGGGCTTCGAGGCAGAGGTCTGGGTCGCGATGCTCGCGCCGGCCCGCACGCCGACGGCGCTGATCCAGCGCATCCATGGCGAGCTGGAGAAGGTGCTTGGACAGGCCGACATGCGCGAGCGACTGGCGGAGCAGGGACTGGAAGCTGTCGCGAGCACGCCTGCACAGGCGGACCGGTGGATCCGGACGCAGTACGAACGCTGGGGTCGCGTCATCCGGGAGCAGAAGATCGTCGTGGAGTGAGCGCGGGGTGCCCGGGGCGCCTCACTCCACCCGCCGGCTCACCGCCCGCGTCGGCCCGCTCCAGCTCGGGATGTATGCCGCCTTGCGGCCGACGCCGCCACAGACCACGAGCAGCAGGTCTTCCGGCGTCGCCCCCACCGGCAGCCAGCCGCGCCCGAGGTCGACGCCCTGCTCGGTGAGCGATCGGCGCATCGGCTCGCCCAGCCATTCGAGGGGCAGCCGTGCCCGCTCATGGATCAGCGCCTTCGCCTGCGCCTTGCTGCAGCCGCCGCGATGGAACAGCGCGGCATGTTCCGGCGGCACCAGCAGGACCGGCTCGCCGCCACCCACGGCGCCGGCCGATCCGACGTTGCCGGCTGCGGGCATCGAGCCGGCATAGGTCTGCGCGAGGTCGGCCGGGGAGCTGCTCGAACTGTCGTTGATCTCGGTGCTGCCCGCGGCCCCGACGACGGTCACCACGCCTTGTCCGGGATCGAAGCCGCGGTCGACATGCAGCGCCGACCACGGGCTCGATGCCTCGTTCTCCGCGACGCAGAAGCTGTACTTGCCCGGCTGCCCGAGCGTGGCCATGTCGACTTCGCCCGGCATCGCGCCCCCGATGTTGCGCAGCACGAGGCCGACTGCACGGCCGATGCTTGCGTTGGCGGCGTTGCCAGGGCCGAGGGCATTGGCGCCCGCGTTCATGCCGGCGGCGATCGCCGCCGGCCCGTTGACGATGACCAGCGGGCAGGCCGAGCCGGTGGTGGTCGCGATGCCGAGCAGGTTGAACGCGTCGTCGCACATCGCGCCGATGGCGGCACCCACGATCTTCAGGCAGGGCGGGGTACAACCCGCCATCACGGCATTGATCGCGACCTGCTGCCAGGTGACCTCGACATAGGTCGGTGGCAATACCCCCAGCGTCCCTTCGGGGTCGACGCCTGCGGCCTTCAGCATCCGCTGCACCCGGTCGGCGGTCGGCGGGATCACCGGCAGGCCGTCGGTGATGCCCGCGTCGAGCAGTGCGGCCTGGGCGATCTCGTAGTCCGAGGACGGGCCTGTCCAGCATTCCATGTCGATCCTCCTGCGCTGGCGCGGCATGCGTGGCGCCCGGTCCAAGGCTACCATCCCGGCGTTCCAGTCTAATCGCTTTTCCGAGGCCCACGATGAACGACGACCGCAGTGCCTTCATGCGCCTGTACGACGAAGCCAGCCGCGGGCTGGAGCGCGACGCGGTGCTCCGGCGCCCGGGCATCGACGAACGCACGCGGGCACTGCTCGGCCTGGCGATGGTCGCCGCACGGTGCGAGGAAGCCGAGGTGCCGGCGCATGTCCGCCGCTGCGTCGCGCAGGCGCTGGGCCGCAGCGAGGTCGGCGAGGCCCTGCTGCAGGTCTACTGCTATGCCGGCGTGTATGCCGGCCTGTCGAGCTTCACCGCGGCGCGCGCGACCTTCGACGCGATGGAGGCCGCCGGCGAACTGCCGCCCGCGCTGGCTGCGGTGCGAAATCCCCCGGCACCGTCGACGACCGTCGCGGCGCGAACCGCCGACGGTGCACGCATGCGCCGCACGCTGTTCGGGGACGAGAACGTCGACCGCAACGAGCGCGAGGCCGACGACTTCATGAACCTGTTCTGGCGCATCACCCACGACTTCTGCTTCGGCAACATCTGGTCGCGCCCGCTGTTCGATCGCCCGCTGCGCAGCCAGCTCTGCCTGGCGATCGCTTCCGCCGCGGGACAGGTCGGTGCGGTCGACCGGCATGTGCGCAGTGCATTGCGCGGCGGCGTGCCGGGCGCGCGCATCGGCGAGATCTTCATCCTCGCCGGTGCGCTTGCCGGTGAAGCCAACGGCCGCGCCGCGTTCGAGCGGGCGCTGCAGGTGTTCGACGAGCTCGGGGTCTGACCCCGGGGTCAGACCCCAGCCTCCGGGGCCGGGCGCTAGAGCTTGATGTTGGCTGCCTTGATCACCTTGCGCCAGGCTTCGAACTCGGTGCGCATGAACTTTGCCAGCCCTTCGGGCGAACTCGGCGCCGGCTCCGCGCCCTGGCTTGCGAACAGGTCCGCCATGTCGGGCTGGTTCAGTGCCTTGACCGTGTCGGCGTTCACCTGGTTGACGATGTCCTTCGGCATGGCGGACGGGCCGAACAGCCCGTACCAGGTCGTGTACTGGAAGCTCTGCAGGCCCGCGGTCTCGGACACGGTGGGCACGTCCGGCGCAGCCGGCGAACGTTTGGCGCTGCCGACGGCGATCGCGCGCAGGCGTCCCGACTTGATGTGCGGCAGCACCGACGGCATGCTGTTGAACAGCAGCGAGACCTGTCCGGAGATCACGTCGGTCATCGCCGGCGTGGTGCCCTTGTAGGGGATGTGCACCATGTCCATGCCGGTCATCGACTTCAGCAGTTCCATGCCCATGTGGTTCGGGCTGCCCGGGCCGACCGACGCATAGTTGATCTGTCCCGGTTTCGATTTCGCGAGCTTGACCAGTTCGCTCACCGTTCGCACCGGCAGCGACGGGTGGACCACCAGGATCTGCGGATTGATCACCAGCAGCGCGATCGGTGCCAGGTCTGTGAACACGTCATAGGGCAGCTTGCTCACCGCCGGTCCGACCGCCATCGAGCCCGAGGTGCCCAGCAGCAGCGTGTGGCCGTCGGGTGGCGCGCGCAGCACCAGCTCGACGCCGACCACGCCGCCGGCGCCCGGGCGATTCTCGACCACCACCGGCTGCTTCCAGGTTTCGCCGAGGCGCTGTCCGAGCGCGCGGGCGACGAAATCGACCGGGCCGCCGGGCGGGAAATGCACGACGACGCGCACCGCGCGGTTGGGGAAGTTCTGTGCATGGACCGCGGTCGCCGCGGCCAGCAGGGCCATGGCGGCGCCCAGTCGGACGGACCTGTGCATGGGATGCTCCTCCGTACAGTCTGCTTTTATCGTCGCCGAATCTAGCACGCGGGCCGTGCGCGGCCGGTCGCGCACTGCACCGTGCGCGGGAACACGCGGTACATGATTCGTGTACTGTCATCCGGTCAACGAACAGCGGAGCCCGGCACCATGTCACAACCGGCGAAACAGTCGAACCAGCCCTGGCAGTTGCCCGTCACCGAACTCGCCGCGCTGATGGCACGCAAGGCGCTGTCCCCGGTGGAACTGCTGGACATCTTCCTCGCGCGCTGCGAACGCCTCAATCCCGTCCTGAACGCGATCGTCGCGTTCGACCGCGACGGCGCGCGCGCCGCGGCCCGGGCCTCCGAGCAGCGGATGATGTCGGGCAGCCGGCTGGGCGTCCTCGACGGCATCCCCGCCACCATCAAGGACAACCTGTTCGTGAAGGGCCTGCCGGCGACCTGGGGCAGCCGGTTGTTCGAAGGCTTCATGCCGGCGGACGACGACCGGGTGGTCGCGCACCTGCGCGCGGCGGGCGTGGTGATCGTCGGCAAGACGAACACCCCCGAACTGGCGCTTGCATCGCATACCGACAACCTGCTGTTCGGCAAGACGCGCAATCCCTGGAACACGGCACTGACGCCGGGCGGCTCGAGTGGCGGTGCCGTGGCCGCGATCGCCGCGGGCCTGGCGCCGATCGCGATCGGCACCGATGCCGGCGGTTCGATCCGGCGCCCGGCCGGGTATGTCGGCATCGTCGGGCTGCGTCCGTCGACCGGCCGCATCCCGCGCCGGTTCGGTTTCCCGGCGCTGGCCAACGATTTCCAGGTGATCGGTCCGGCTGCGCGCACCGTCGAGGAACTGTACGAGGTGTTCCGCACCGTCGCCATCCCGGAAGCCGGCGACCGTGCATCGCTCGCGTTCGGCGACCGGCCGCTGCCGCCGTCGCTCGAGGCCGGCGGGTTGCGTCGGCTGCGCGTCCGTTACGTGTCCGGCATCGGCGACGAGCCGGTGGATCCGGACACCCGGGCCGCGATCGCGCATGCCGCACGGCAGGTCGCCGCGCTCGGGCATGAGGTGGTCGAGGGTCCGGTGCCGTTCGACATCGACCAGGTCGATGCGATCCGCGGCGTGCTCAGCGGTGCCGCCGTCGCTCGGGTGGTCGAGAAGGATGCCGCCTGGCGCGACAAGGTCGGCGACGCCATCCTCGACTGGGGCACCAAGGGCCTCAAGCTGTCCGCGACCGACTACGTGAACGCGCTCGACGCGCTGCAGGCCTTGCGCGCGCGCGCCACCGCCGAGTTCGAGACGTTCGACATCCTGTTGACGGCCACGTCCACGGCGATGCCCTGGCCGGTCGAGTTTCCGTTCCCGAAGCAGATCGACGGACGCGCGGCGGCGGCGCGCGGCTCCGGACTGTTCTCGGGCTACGTGAATGCCGCGGGGCTGCCGGCGATCAGCGTGCCGGTGCAGCCTTCGCCGCAGGGGCTGCCGATCGGCATGCAACTGGTCGGTGCGTTCGGCGACGACCTCACGGTGCTGAAGCTCGCGCGGCAGTTCGAGGACGCGCACCCCTGGGCATCGCGCTGGCCGGCGCTAGCGCTGGACGCGGGGGCGGCCTGATCGGACGATCCCGCATTGCCGACCGGTACGGTTCGTGCATGCATGCAAGATCCCTTGACTGGAGAAACCGAATGACCCTGCCTGCCCGTGCGCTCGTCCTCTCGTTCGCCGCCGCCTTTTCCTTCAGCGCGTTCGCGCAGGACTACCCGCAGCGCAGCGTGCGGCTGGTGATCCCGTTTCCCCCGGGCGGGGCGACCGACGGGCTGGCGCGCATCGTCGGGCAGGGACTGACCGCCAGTTGGGGCCAGCAGATCGTCATCGACAACCGGCCGGGTGCCGGCGGCAACATCGGCGCGAACATCGTGGCCAAGGCGCCGGCCGATGGCTACACGCTGTTCATGGTGGGGTTGAGCCATGCCGCGAACCTCAGCCTCTACAAGAAGCTCGACTACCACCCGCTGCGCGACTTCACGCCGATCACCCAGGTGGTGTCGATCGATACCTTCCTCGCCGTGCACCCTTCGCTGCCGGTGAAATCGGTGAAGGAACTCGTCGCGCTGGCCCGCGCGAAGCCGGGCGGGCTCAACTATGCGTCGGGCGGCAACGGCAGCTCGCCGCACATGGCGATGGAACTGTTCCGCAGCCTGGCCAAGGTCGACATCGTGCACGTGCCGTACAAGGGCACCGAGTCGGTGATCGGCCTGCTGAGGGGCGAAACCGGCATGATCTTCGAGAACCTCATCTCGATCGGCGCGCACATCAAGAGCGGAAAGCTGCGCGCGATCGCGAGCGGCAGCCCGAAGCGGTCGGCCGCCATGCCCGACCTTCCGACGATCGCCGAGTCGGGCGTGCCGGGTTATGCCGTGTCCCTCTGGTTCGGCATGCTCGGGCCGGCCGGTTTGCCCAAGCCGATCGTCGACAAGGCCTGGCGCGATACCGCGGCGCTGCTCAAGACCGCGGAAGTTCGCGAGCGCTTCGCCAGCCTCGGCGCGGACCCGATCGGCAACACGCCGGACGAGTTCACCGCCTTCATCAAGTCCGAGATCGCCAAGTGGGAGAAGGTGATCCGCGGCGCCGGCATCCAGGTGGATTGAGCGCGGGGGAGCGGCGGCGTCCGGATGGGCGCAGCATGGCAGGCGCCTGTCGGCCTGCAGGCGTCTCTGGCGTCTGACTGACAATGGTGGGTGCGCAGACATCACGCCGGTGTCGCCTTCTCGTCCGATGGCGTAGTAGCATCTCGCGGCTTGAGTCCTGCACTCCACCGGCAACGGCGAGGTGCGGCCCGTCGCTGCCACCGGTGCTCGTCCGGAGATGCCATCCTGCCCTCCCTGCGTTACCTGCCACCTGCCCGCTGGCTGCACTGGGCCACTGCCGCATTGATGCTGGTGATCATCGTCGCCGGGCTCTGGATCTCCTATTTCGAGCCGGCTGACCAGGCGTTCAAGTTGCGCCTGTACAACCTGCACGAGAGCCTGGGCGTGGTCGTGTTCGTGATGGCGCTCGCCCGCATCGTCTACCGGCGACTGCATCCGCCGCCGCCGCTGCCGCCGGACACCCCTCCGCTGATCCACCTGTGCGCGCATGTCACCCATGTGGCGCTGTACGCGTTGCTGTTGCTGATGCCGATCATCGGCTTCCTCGCCACCAATGCCTGGGGCTTCCCCCTGTCGCTGTTCGGCGTGCTGCCGCTGCCGTCGCCGATCGGCAAGGACGAAGCGCTCGCGCAATGGCTGTCGCTGTTCCACTGGTGCGGGGCGATCGCGATCATCCTGCTGATCGGCGGACACCTGGGCGGCGTGGTCTATCACACGTTCATCCGCCGCGACGGCCTTCTGAAACGGATGATCTAGGGACCGGATGGAGCCGTCGAAAGAGACCACCCCCGTGCCGGACGTCACGCGCACGGTGGCTTCCACAGTGCCCGCCGGCGCGCATCGGCCATCGGCCGCGAGCCCGACCATGGCCTGGCGCAGGGCAGGCTTCGCCACGCTGGTGCTGTCGACCTCGGCCGCGCTGCTCTGGCTGATGGCGCTCACGCTCTTCGTGCAGGGCGTGGACCCGATCGGGCTGCTGATGCTGGCGCTGTTCGCGCTGACCCTGCCATGGACCACCATCGGCTTCTGGAATGCGGTGATCGGCTTCCTGGTCATGACGTTCAGCCGCGACCCGGCGCGCTCGGTCGCGCCCGACCTGTGCGATGTCCCCGAAGATGCGCCGATCGACACGACCACCGCGCTGCTGGTGTGCATCCGCAACGAGGACACGCGCCGCCTGCAGCGCAATCTCGAATGGATGCTGGACGGCCTGGTGGCGACCGGCCATGCCCGCGCGTTCCACCTGTACATGCTGAGCGACAGCGACGAGCCGGCGATCGCCGACGCCGAAGCCGAAACGGCGGCGTCGCTGTCCGCGCGCTTCGGCGCTTCGGTGCAGGTCACCTATCGCCGCCGCGAGCACAGCACCGGCTTCAAGGCGGGCAACATCCGCGACTTCTGCGAGCGCTGGGGCAGCCGTTATCCATTCGCGATCGTGCTCGATGCCGACAGCGTGATGACCGCCCAGTCGATGCTGCGCCTGGTGCGCATCATGCAGGCGCGCCCGCACCTGGGCATCGTGCAGACCCTGGTCACCGGCCTGCCCAGCGCCAGCCCGTTCGCACGCGTGTTCCAGTTCGGCATGCGCCTGGGCATGCGCTCGTACACCCTCGGGTCCGCGTCGTGGCAGGGCGATTGCGGTCCGTACTGGGGGCACAACGCGATCCTGCGCGTCGCCCCGTTCACGGCGCATTGCCACCTGCCGGTCCTGCCCGGCGGTCCGCCGCTCGGCGGCCACGTGCTGAGCCATGACCAGGTCGAGGCGGTGCTGATGCGCCGCGCCGGCTACGACGTGCGCGTACTGCCGCTCGAGGATGGCAGCTGGGAAGAGAATCCGCCGAACCTGCCCGAGTTCATCCGGCGCGACCTGCGCTGGTGCCAGGGCAACATGCAGTACCTGCGCCTGCTCGGGCTGCGTGGCCTGCTTCCGGTGAGCCGCATCCAGCTGGTGCTGGCGATCGCGATGTACTTCGGTTCGCTGGCCTGGATCGGGTTGATGTTCGCCGGGCTGTTGCGCCAGCTGCCGCTGCGCCCCGATACCGGCTTGATGCTGTTCGCGGCCATCCTCGCGATGACCTTCGCGCCGAAGCTGGCGACGCTGTCCAACGTGCTGTTCCGCCGCCGGCTGCGCAACGCCTTCGGGGGCACCGCGCGCGTGCTGTACAGCGCATTCATCGAGTTGCTGCTCACCACGCTGCTGGCGCCGGTCTCGGCCGTCGCGATCAGCATCTTCCTGCTCGGCCTGCCGTTCGGCCGCCGGGTCGGATGGACGTCGCAGCAGCGTGACGCCGAAGGGATGGCGCTGTCGGTCGCGGTGCGTTGCCTCTGGCCGCAGGCACTGGTGGGCGTCACCCTGGCGGGTGCGACGCTGTGGGTCGCCCCCGGCGCGTTCTGGTACGGCCTGCCGATCTACCTCGGGCTGCTGCTTGCCGTGCCGCTGGCGATGGTGTCCGCCTCGCCTGCGCTCGGCCGTGCGATGGCGCGCGCCGGGTTGTGCCGCACGCCGGATGAGACCTGGCCGGCCGCCGCCGCTGCCGCCGGACCCTCTGCCGGCCTGTTCGCGCCAGGCGCGAAACCGTCGCTCGCGGCGAACGGCTGATGCGCCGGACTGCGGGCGGGCTGCTGGTTGCCGCCATCCTCGCCGTGGCGGGCACTGCCGGCTGCACGTCGGCCGGACCTGCGGGTCATCGTGGCGGCGAGGTCGCGGTCGACTTCGTCAATGCGAGCCAGCCGACCCGCTGCGCCGAGGAAGACAACGTGTACGTGAAGGTGACCGGCAGCGGGGTGGCTTCGTTCAGGCTGCTCGCCGAACATCCGCCGTACATCGCATCGGTGGTGACCGACAGCACCGCGCCCGACTTCACGCACTGCGACATGTCGAACGATCCGGTGCACCGGTTCGAGCCACGCACGGTGACGCTGTACGAAGATGAGCGCACGTTGCTCGTGGGCCATGCATTGCCGACGTTCTGGCGGCCCGAATCGGTCGACTTCCGCGTCGGCGACCGGGTCGAGCGCGGGCTTCACCTCGTGCAGCTCTCGCGCCGGGCGGTGCCCGCCCCGGGCAACGCCGTGCGCGACATCGAGATCCTGGTGCTGTATCCGTCCGACGGCTACTGGCGCGCGAAGCCATTGCCGCCGGCATCCCTGCCGGACAGCGCATTCGGCAGTTCCTTCCTGTTCGGGCCGATCGCGGTGGACGGCCGGCCGTACGTGCCGATCCGGGACGTGTCATACGACCCGTCGAACGACACCTTCAGCCTGGTGTTCGGCGATGGTTCCCGCGGCCGGCTGGTCGTGACCGAGTCTTCGCGAGAGCGCCTCGGGCTGGACCTCTCGATCGACGCATCGCCGGCGCCGGGCCGCCCGTTCGCTGCCTTGCGCTCCATGTTCGTCACCCCGGCACAGGCGGATGTGTCGATGGTCGCGTGGACGGCGGCACCGTCCGGCATGCCCCAGGCGGTACCGATCCTTGCGTTCGAAGGCATCCGCGCCACCGCGGTCCGGTTCGGCCGCAACGTGCCGTCCATGCACAACCTCAGCGCACCGGACATGGTGTTCGACAGCTTCATCGCCGCACCACCGTTGCCTTCCCGGTGATCCATCCGCCATGCAAGACAGACAGGGACACATGCCGCTCGAATCCGACCTGATCGCGCTGGACCGTGCGCCGGCCCGCGCCGAACCGGCGCCGGACGCCGGCACCGACGCGGATGCCGGCGGTGTCGCAGGCGGCATCCCCTGGCAGGCGTTGCTGGCCGGTGACCTTCCGACGCTGCGGCAGCATGCGGAAAGCCCGCTGGTCGCGCTCTATGCACCGCTGTGCACCGGCCGGCGCGACCGGCCGCTCGTCGTTGGCCATCTCGCCCAGAGCCTGGACGGCCGCATCGCAACCGCCAGTGGCATGTCGCGCTGGCTGAGCGGCAGCCAGGACCTGCTGCACACCCACCGGATGCGCGCGCTGTCCGACGCGGTGGTGGTGGGCGTGAACACGGTGCTGCATGACGATCCGCAACTGACGGTGCGCCGCTGCGACGGACGCAATCCGGTGCGCGTGGTGATCGACCCCGAGCGGCGGCTCGATGGCAGCCAGCGCGTGTTCACCGACGGCGCCGCGCCGACGCTGCTGCTGGTGGCCGCCGGCCGAGCGCGCGCAGGCGAGCGGTTCGGCCATGCGGAAGTCGTGCCGATGGCGCGGGGGCCGCGCGGCCTAGATCCGCGCGAGATCTGCCGCATCCTCGCGCGGCGCGGGCTGCACCGGCTGCTGGTCGAGGGCGGTGGCATCACCGTGTCACGATTCCTCGAGGCAGGTGCGCTGCATCGCCTGCAGATCACGGTCGCGCCGGTCATCCTCGGTTCCGGCCGGCCGGCGATCGTCCTGCCGGAAATCAGCGACCTCGAGTTCAGCCTTCGGCCGCGCACGCGGCGCGTGGTGCTGGGCGATGACGTGATGATCGAATGCGACTTCGAGGCGCTCGACGACGCGACCACCGGCCTTTCGCCGGGGACGCTTGACGGGTCGGCTCGAACGGCGCGGCCGGACGCCGATGGCTGAAGCCCCGGTCCCCCCGGCGTCGTCGCGCGCATTCTGGGTCACCGGGCCCCGGCAGGGCGAACTGCGCCGCGCAGCGCTGCCGCCAGTGGGCGCGGGCGAAGTCCAGGTACGCACGCTGTACAGCGGCATCAGCCGCGGGACCGAATCGCTGGTGTTCCGCGGCGAGGTGCCCGCGAGCCAGTGGCAGGCGATGCGCTGTCCGTTCCAGGAGGGCGGGTTTCCAGCGCCGGTGAAGTATGGCTACTGCTCGGTCGGCGTGGTCGAAGCGGGGCCGGAAAGCCTGCTCGGACGGCGCGTGTTCTGCCTGCATCCGCACCAGGATCGCTATGTCGTGCCGGCGGCCTCGGTGACCGTGCTGCCCGAGGCGCTGCCTGCCGCGCGCGCGGTGCTCGCCGCGAACATGGAGACCGCGGTCAACGGCCTGTGGGATGCCGCGCCCAGGCTGGGCGACCGGTTGACGGTCGTCGGTGGCGGCGTGGTCGGACTGCTGGTCGCGACGCTGGCCGCGCGCATGCCGGGCGTCGAGGTCGAACTCGTCGACATCGATGCGCGCCGTGCCGCGATCGCCGCGCGCCTGGGCGTGCGCCATGTGCTGCCGGGGGATGCCGCCGGCGAACGCGACATCGTCGTGCATGCCAGCGGTCATCCGGACGGACTCGCCACCGCGCTGTCGCTCGCCGGCTTCGAGGCGACCGTGCTCGAGATGAGCTGGTACGGCGATCGCCGCGTGCCAGTGGCGCTGGGTGAAGCCTTCCACAGCCGCCGGCTGGTGTTGCGCTCGTCGCAGGTCGGCGCAGTGGCGACCGCACAGCGTGCACGCTGGGACACGAAGCGCCGGCTCGCCCTGGCGCTCGATCTGCTCGCCGACCAGGCCTTCGATGCCCTGGTCGACGCGAAGATCGCGTTCGACGCGCTGCCGGCCGAGATGGCACGGCTGGCGCAGACCCCCGACGGCGCGTTGTGCACCGTCGTGGCCTATCCCTGATCCTGGAGCACCTGCATGTACAGCCTTGCCGTTTCCGACCACATCATGATCGCGCACAGCTTCACCGGGGAGATCTTCGGCCCGGCGCAGCAACTGCACGGTGCGACCTATGGTGTAGAGATCGAACTGCGCCGTGCAGGACTGGATGCGAACGGGCTCGTGTGCGACATCGGCCTCGCCCTGCAGGCACTGCGCGACGTGCTGGCCGGCCTGAACTACAAGAACCTAGACACGCTGCCCGAGCTCGCCGGCAGCAACACCACCACCGAGTTCATGGCGGGCGAGATCTTCCGCCGGATGCAGGCGCGGATCGCCGCCGGCGAGGTCGGCCCGGATACGGCGGGCCAGCTCGCATCGATGCGGGTGACGCTGCGCGAGTCGCCGGTCGCCTGGGCGAGCTTCGAAGGTCCGCTGCGGTGACCGGGGTGCCGCGTCCCGCGGCCGCATCGCCCCTGGCGATGATCGTGCCCGGCGCGCTCGACCAGCTCACCGGCGGCTACCTGTTCGACCGCCGGATGGTGGATGGCCTGCGTGCGTCGGGGCGGCAGGTGCAGGTCGTCGAACTGCCCGGCCGGTATCCGGACGCGGATGCGTCGGCGCGCGCAGCGGCCACGCGGGCGCTGCAAGCGCTGTCCGACGATCGCATCGTCGTGATCGATGGACTCGCATTGCCCGGCTTCGGCGACTGCCTCCCGGCGGAGGCTGCTCGACTGCGGGTGCTCGGCCTGATCCACCATCCGCTGTCGCTCGAGACCGGCATCGCGCCGGCGCTGGCCGACCGCATGGCGACCCTCGAACGCCGGCTGTGGCCGATGCTGCGTGGCGTGCTGTGCCCGAGCGAACATACGGCGCGTTGCGTCTCCGCTGCCGGCGTCGCGCCGTCACGCATCGCGGTGACGCCCCCGGGCAACGATCGCCTGGTCGCGAGCGACACGCCGTCCCGGCCTCCGGACCCCGGCGCGGTGACGCCGCTGCGGCTGCTGTCGGTGGGCAGCATCGTTCCGCGCAAGGGGCACCGCCTGCTGGTCGAGGCACTGTCCGGGCTGAAGGCGCTGCCGTGGCACCTCACCTGCATCGGCAGTGTCGAGCGGGATCCCGTGGCGGCCGCCGACGTGCGCACCGCGATCGCCATGCACGGGCTGGGCGATCGCGTCGCACTGGCGGGCGAGATTTCTCCGGACGCGTTGCATCACGCGTGGCGCGACGCCGATGCGTTCGTGCTGCCGTCCAGCCATGAAGGGTACGGCATGGCCTATGCCGAAGCGATGGCGCGCGGCCTGCCGGTGATCGGCACCACGGCGGGTGCGATCCCGGACACCGTCCCTGCGACGGCGGGCCTGCTGGTCGAAGCCGGCGATGTCGATGCACTGCGCCTCGCACTGCAGCGGCTGATGGTCGATGCAGCGCTGCGCCGGCAACTTGCGGCCGGCGCGCTGCGGGCCGCGGCAGCGCTGCCCGACTGGCCTACCGCGGTTCGGCGCTGGGCCGATGCCGCCGATCGGCTCGCGGCATGAGCGGCTTCGATGCCGGCTGGCTCGCATTGCGCGAGCCGTTCGATGCCGCCGCGCGCGATGGCAGGCTGGCGCGGTGCTTCATCGAGGCAGTGGTCGCACGCGCGGGGCTGCGCACGGCTGCGAGGGGTTCAACTGGCGGCACGGCTGCCGGAGCACGGCCGTCTTCCTGGCGGCCAGGCGCATCCCGCATCGTCGACCTCGCGGCCGGCACCGGCGCCAACCTGCGGGTGCTGGCGCCGCAGGTGCCCGGCGACCAGGACTGGCTGCTCGTCGACCACGATCCGGAACTGATCGCCGCGCAGGCGAGTGCGCTGGGCCGCTGGGCGAACGACCGGGGATGGCAGTGCCGCGTGGCCGAAGGCGGGCTGCTGATCGACACCGGCGATGCGCACTGGCGCGTGCGCGCACGCCGGCTGGACCTGCAGGCCTCGTTCGACCAGTTGCACCTCGGATCCTTCGATGGCGTGACCACCACTGCCTTCCTGGACCTGGTGTCGGATGCCTGGCTCGACCGGTTCGCCGACCGGATCGTCACCGCCGCGGTGCCGCTGCTGGCCACGCTGACCGTCGACGGCCGGCGTGACTGGCAGCCCCGGGCCGAAGGCGATGCCGCGATCGGTGCAGCGTTCGAGCGGCACCAGCAGGGGGACAAGGGTTTCGGCGCTTCGCTCGGGCCGGCGGCCGTCGACGCCCTGCTGGCGAAGCTGGATGAACGCGGCTATCGTACGGAGCCTGCGCGCAGTGACTGGCGCATCGAAGCTGGCCAGGCCGGGATGCTGCTGCGGATGGTGGACGAATGCGCTGCCGTGGCGAGCGCCGTGCTTTCCGTAGAGGCTGCACCGGTCGACCAGGTCGACCAGGCAAACCAGTGGACCCTGCTGCGCAGGCAGCAGGTAGCCGAAGGGACATTGACGCTGCAGGTCGGGCATCGCGACATGGTGGCGCTGCCCGCTTGATCCGGGAGTGCGCTTCAGATGCAAGTCCATGGACGTCTTCTCCGTTCCCCGGCCGGGGCGATCATCGCCGCGGCGGTGCTGCTGCCGACCCTCGCGATCAGCGACGCCGCCGCGCAGGCGCCGTATCCGCAGCGGCCGATCCGCCTGATCATCGGCCAGTCCCCCGGCGGGGCGTCCGATACGGTGGGCCGCATCGCCGCGCAGAAGCTCGGCGAATACCTCGGGCACTCGGTGCTGGTCGACAACCGGCCCGGTGCCAGCGGTGCCATCGCCAGCGACCTCGTCACCCGTGCGTTGCCCGATGGCTACACGATGCTGCTCGGTGGTGCCAGCCTGGTCATCAACGCGGCGCTGTCGCCCGAGCGGCCGCTGCGGCTGGGGAAGGACTTCACTCCGGTCACGCTGCTGGCCGAGTCGTCGAACGTGTTCCTGGTGCATCCGTCGCATCCGGCACGCACCCTCAAGGAACTGATCGAACACGCCCGCGCACGGCCGGGGCAGGTCGACTACGCCTCGCCGGGCAGCGGCTCGCCCCAGCACCTCGCGGGTGAACTGCTGAACGTGGTGGCCGGCATCCGCATGGTGCACATCCCGTACAAGGGCAGCGGGCCTGCGCTGGCCGACCTGCTCGGCGGCCGGGTGCTGGTGATGTCGTCGACGCTGCCGTCGGCGGCCGCGCACATCAAGTCCGGACGGGTGCGTGCGCTGGCGGTGACCGTCTCGAAGCGCGCACCGTCACTGCCCGACGTGCCCACGGTCGCCGAAGCAGCGGGCTTCCCAGACTACGAAGTGGCGACCTGGCAGAGCCTGCTGTTTCCCGGCGGTACGCCGAAGCCGATCGTGGACACGATCCAGTCGCAGGCCGCGAAGGCCCTGTTCAGTCCGGAAGTCGCCGCGCGCCTGCGCGACCAGGGCTACGAGCCGGTCGCGAGCACGCCGGCGCGTTTCACTGCGTTCCTGGAGGCGGAGCTCGCCAAGTGGCCGAAGGTGATCAAGGCCGCCGGCATGAAGGCGGAGTGAAGGCGATGCCCGCCGAGGCACGCGGTCCGCTGGTCTGGCTCGACATGGACCAGGCCGCGCTCGATGCGGCCTACGACCAGGCGCGCCATGCACCGAACCGTTCCCAGGTCACCGGGCGCTATGCGTCCGACAGCGCACGGGTGCGCGAGCGGCTGGGTGAGCCCAACCGCTTCGCCTATGGTCCGGCATCGATCGAGACGCTGGACGTCTACCGCTCGCCGCATGCGGAGGCAGATGCGCCGATCAACGTGTTCATCCATGGCGGCGCCTGGCGGAACGGGCGGGCGAGCGGCTATGCCTTCATGGCCGAGCTGTTCGCCGCGGCTGGCGCCCACCTCGTGGTGCCCGACTTCTCCTGGGTGCAGGATACCGGTGGCGACCTGCTGCCGATCGCCGGCCAGGTGCAGCACGCGATCGCGTGGGTGCATCGGAACGCGCGCACGTTCGGCGGCGATCCCGATCGCATCCATGTGTCCGCACACTCGTCCGGTGCCCATCTCGCGGCGGTTGCGTTGACCACCGACTGGCCGGCGTCGTTCGGACTGCCTTCCGGCGTGCTGAAGAGCGGCCTGCTGTGCAGTGGCGTCTACGACCTGGCGCCGGTACGGCTGTCGGCGCGCAGCAGCTATGTGGCGTTCACCGACGAGATCGAACAGGCGTTGAGCCCGATGCGCCACCTCGACCGCATCGACGCACCGCTGGTGCTCGCCTGCGGCACGCTCGAGTCACCGGAGTTCATTCGCCAGTCGCGTGCGTTCGAGGCCGCGTTACGCGCCGCAGGCAAGCCGGTCGAACGCCTGGTGGCGCAGCATTGCAACCACTTCGAGGTGCTGGAGACGCTGGCCAATCCGTACGGACTGCTGGGTCGCGCGGTGATGGAACAGATGGGCCTGGCGCTGCGACCCGGGCCGGACTGATGCCGGGCCATGCATCGGGCCTTCGGCACCGCCCGTGCCGCAGCGCCTGCCGCGGCCTCAGCGCAGCGGTGCCACCGTCAGTCCGTGCCCGACGTCGTGCTTCTCGATCAGCTTCGCCACCAGGCCCGACGCCTTCACGTCCTCGATGAAGTCGCACAGCCAGGCGTTTCCGGCGGCGCGGCCCTTGGGCGTGCCCGCGGCCTGCTGCACGGAAGCGAACTGCCCGGGCAGCAGGTGGGTGCCGGGGATCTTCTGCACGTCCTGGGTGAGCCGGTCCTTCAGGCCGGCCAGCGCATCGAACGTCTCGTCGACGAAGCGCCGTGCGGCGGTGTCGGCGTTGTCGACACCGGTGAGCGTCGCCTGCTTCAGGTTGGCCGCGAGCCACAGGCCGTAGGCGGCCTTGGCCGGCACGACCACCGACACGCCTGCGCGGTCGACATCGGCGATCGACTTCAGCGGCGCGCCGTCGCGCACCAGGTAGGTGGCTTCGATCTCGACATAGGCGGCGGAGAAGTCGATCAGCACCGCGCGCGCCGGCTCGGCGCCGAGGAAGCCGACGTCCCAGATGCCCTTGTCCGCCGACTCGGCGAGCTTGCCCGGATTCGGGAACTCGACGATCTCGGTCGGCACGCCCAGCCGCCGGCCGATCTCGTGCGCGAGGTCGAGCGCCACGCCGATCGGCTTGCCGTCCGGCGCACGGGCGGTGAGCAGGAAGTTGGACATGTTGATGCCGGCGCGAAACGTGCCGGTCGGGGCCAGGTCGGCGAGTACGGCGGGGGATGCGTCGGGCATGGTCTGGCTTCCTCGTTACGGGCGGCTGGATCGCCCCGTTGTCGTTTGCCGGAGGTTACCGCGTTCTCCGGCGGGGCGGGACGTGGAGCGCGGGCCCGGTGCCCTCGACGGCGCGCGACCCGCCTGCGGCTGGACTCGACCCGCCTGCTTTGCTATGAGTACCCATTGAACGCTCCATCGCCTGGTGGCACCGCCATGCCCACGCTGCTGCTGATCAATCCCAATACGTCCGTTGCCGTCACCGCGCTGGCGGCGGGACATGTATCGCGGATCACCGGCAGCGGCGTGCGCCTCCTCGAGGCCACCGGTCGTTTCGGCTGCGCCTACATCAGCTCCGAGCGCTGCTTCGCGGTGGCGGCGCATGCCGCGCTCGACTGCTACGCGCAGCAGGGCGCGGGTTGCGACGCGGTCCTGCTGGCCTGCTTCGGCGATCCGGGTTTGCTCGCGCTGCGGGAGATCAGCCCGGTGCCGGTGATCGGCCTCGCGGAATCCTGCATGCTCGGATCGGCGTCGCGTGCAGGCCGCTTCTCCATCGTCACCGGGGGCGCTGCATGGAAGCCGATGCTGGAACGGCTCGCGGGCGCACTGGGTGTTTCCAGGGCGCTCGCCAGCGTGCGGACCGTGGACGTCACCGGGGGGCAGATCGCAGCCGATCCCGATGCCGCGCTGGATCGGCTCGTGGCGTGCTGCCGCGCGGCCATCGAGGAAGACGGCGCGCGAGAGGTCATCCTGGGTGGCGCCGGACTTGCCGGGCTGGCTTCACGCATCCAGCCGCATTGCGCGGTGCCGGTGCTGGACAGCGTCGAGGTCGGCGCCAGGGCGGCGCTCGACGCGCTGGACCAGGTCCCGCGCGATGCAGGCGAGGCTGGACGGGCCCGGGCCGCTATCCGGGTTGCAGCGGCCGGGGTGGCCACGACCGGCCTCGATCCAGCCCTCGCCTGCCTGATGGGCGAGGGCCGTTAGCCCGGCACCGGCGACCGACCCGGATCAGCTGGTCCGATCCTGCGCGGTTGCAGCGAGCGACGGATCGGCCGGCACGGCCTGCAGCGGCCGACGCACATACTTCGGCGCACGCAGCGTCGGATCGACCAGCTTCAGGTACTGCGGGCCGAGCTGCCCGAGGTGGTGCACGCCGAGCAGCGCCTGCACGCGATGGATCTCGTCGCGGAAGATCTCCAGTGCACGCGCGGCACCGGCTTCGCCACCCGCCGCGACACCGTACAGGGTGGCGCGGCCGACCATCACCGCGTCTGCACCCAGCGACAGCGCCTTCACCACGTCGCTGCCGCGGCGCACGCCGCTGTCCATGAAGATCGTCGCGCGGCCGGCGACCGCATCGACGATCTCGGGCAGGGCTTCGATCGGCGAGATGATGCCGTCGAGGTTGCGCCCGCCGTGGTTCGACACGCCGATGCCGTCGGCACCGTGCTCGACCGCGCGCACCGCATCGGCCGGGTCGAGCATGCCCTTGACGATCAGCTTGTGCGGCCAGATCTTGCGCAGCGCGTCTAGGTCGTCCCAGTTGATCGAGTCGGAGCGCAGGCTGGAACGGCCGACCGGGCCGGCGGTGAGCTTCGCGCGCGCGGCGGCCGGGTAGTTCGCATAGGTCGGCATGCCGCTGGTCGCGAGGTAGCGCGCCATCGTGCCGAACAGCCATTTCGGGTGCTTCATCATGTCGACCATGTTGCGGGTCGAGAAGGTGAACGGGATGGTGAAGCCGTTGCGGATGTTGTATTCGCGGTTGCCCGAGG
>LNFM01004463.1_pt1 | contig 31489 bp, 26 predicted proteins | sample 596031 | NCBI WGS metagenome assembly LNFM01 (sample SAMN04254537, study PRJNA301005) | activated carbon metagenome | isolation source: dual media filters at the Ann Arbor, Michigan drinking water treatment plant | place: USA: Ann Arbor | reverse complement strand
CGGGCACGTCGGCCATCCTGGGCGCGCCGCTGGTCTTTCTGGCCGCGCAACTGGCTTTCGGCCGCAGGCCCTGGCTGCCGGCGGTGATTGCGCGTCGCACGATGAGCCGTTCGGACTTCGCTGCGCTGGTGCGCCGCATCGGCCCCTGGCTGGCTCGTGCCGAGCGGCTGCTGCGGCCCCGCATGGTGTGGCTGGCGCAGCCGCCCATGGAGTATCTGGTCGGCCTCGTGTGCCTGCTGCTTGCGGTCGTGCTGGTGCTGCCCGTGCCGCTCGGCAATATGCTGCCGGCTTTGGCTATCAGCCTGCTGGCCTTGGGCGTGCTGGAGCGGGACGGTTTGTGGATCCTGGCCGGCCTTGTGACCGCTGCCGCTTCCGCTGCGGTCGTGTCTGGCGTGGTGTTCGCCGTGGTCAAGGCCGGCGTTTACTTCTTTGTCGAGGTGCTTCGATGACATCACTCTCAGCGCCAGCATCAGGCGACGATTCACGAGGCCGTGAGTCGGCCTCGAAACCCGGTGTAGGGCCCGCAGCGGATGAATCCGACCGGCACTTCAGCCTTTGCGCCTACAGCGTGTCGTCAATTCGGCCATCCACGTCAGGGCGCGCCTCGCATTTCACCTTGCTGTCGACGGGCGGGACGAGGGTCGAGGACCAAGGTGCCCGTCGATAACCTCGCGGCCACCCAGTGGGCTGAATCGATGGTGAGCCGCTCTCGATCCATGCAGGTCAATTCAGAACCTGCGCGGCATCATGCTGCGGGCCGCCGCCACCGCCGCAGCATCAACGCATTGGTCACGACGCTGACGCTGCTGAACGCCATCGCGGCGCCCGCCAGCATCGGGTTCAGCAGGCCCAAAGCCGCGAGAGGTATGCCGACCACGTTGTAGGCAAACGCCCAGAACAGGTTCTGGCGTATCTTGCCGTAGGTGCGGCGGCTGATGTCTATCGCCGCCGCCACCAGGGCCGGATCGCCGCGCATCAGCGTCACGCCAGCGGCATGCATCGCGACATCGGTACCGGTGCTCATCGCAATGCCCACGTCGGCGGCGGCCAGCGCCGGGGCGTCGTTGATGCCGTCGCCGACCATGGCCACCGTGGCGCCGTTGCGTTTGAGCTCGGCGACCAGGCCAGCCTTGTGCTCCGGCAGCACCTCGGCTTCAACGCGCGCAATGCCCAGTGCGCGGCCCACCGCTGCCGCACTGCCGCGGTTGTCGCCAGTGACCAGGACCGTCTTCACGCCGATCGCAGCCAGGGCCTCGATGGCACCACGGGCAGACGCCTTCAAGGCATCGCCGAAGGCGAGGAGCCCGACAAGCTGCGGTGCGAATGTGACGTCGGCCAGCCACGACACGGTACGCCCCTCGGCCTCCAGCGCATCGGCCCGCGCCTGGAAGGCCGTCAGGTCCACGCCGAGTTCTTGCATGAAGCGCGTGCTGCCAAGGCGGAGGTCACGGCCTTCGACCCGTGCCGCCATCCCGCGCCCGGCCACGGCGCGCAGCTCGGTGGCTTGCGGCGCGTGAACGGACTCGGCCTTCGCCGCCGCGAGCACGGCCTGGGCCAAGGGATGTTCGCTGCCGCGCTGGATCGCGGCGCTGGCGGCCAGCAGCGCGCCGCGGTCGCCCAGCGCCGAGTCGGCCGCGACGAGCGTCGGCCGCCCTTCGGTCAGCGTGCCGGTCTTGTCGAAGGCGACGATGTCGACGCGGTGCGCCAGCTCCAGCGCCTCGGCGTCCTTGATCAGGATGCCGTGGCGCGCGGCGACGCCGGTGCCCGCCATGATCGCCGTGGGCGTGGCCAGGCCGAGCGCACAGGGGCAGGCGATCACCAGCACCGCCACGGCATGGAGGATGGCCTGGGTCCAGTTGCCCGTCGCCAGGCCCCAGCCCAGCAGCGTGGCCAGCGCAATCACCAGCACCACGGGCACGAAGACCTCGCTCACCCGGTCGACCAGGCGCTGGATGGGTGCCTTCTTCGCCTGTGCCGACTCGACCAGCCGCACGATGCGCGACAGCGTCGACTCGGCCCCGACGGCGCTGGTGCGCAGCACGACCAGCCCTTCGCCGTTGACCGCCCCGCCGGTGAGTGTGTCGCCGGGATGCTTGGCCACGGGAAGGCTCTCGCCAGTGATCAGCGACTCGTCGACCTGGCTGCTGCCCTCGATCACCACGCCGTCCACCGGCACGCGTTCACCGGGCCGCACGACGACCAGGTCCCCAACCTGCACATCGGCCACCGGCAGCTCGACCTCCTCCTTGCCTTGGCCCATGCCCTGGCCTGCGACGCGGCGCACGCGTGCCACTTCGGGACGCAGCGCGTTGAGCGCGTGGATGGCCTCGGTGGTCTGGCGCTTGGCACGCGTCTCCAGCCATTTGCCGAGCAGCACCAGGGTGATGACCACCGCCGACGCCTCGAAGTAGAGCTCGTGGACCATGTCGTGGCCGGCGTGGGCCCAGAGCTGGTAGACGCTCAGGCCATAACCTGCGCTGGTGCCCAGCGCCACCAGCAGGTCCATGTTGCCGGCGCGGGCCCTCAGGGCCTTCCAGCCGGCGCGGTAGAAGCGGGCACCCAGCCAGAACTGCACCGGCGTGGCCAGCAGCCATTGCAGCCAGCCGGGCAGCATCCATTCGAAGCCGAAGAGCATGCCGACCATCGGCAGCACCAGCGGCAGGGTGAGAACAGCAGAGACGGCGATGGGCCACCCATCGGGCAGCCGGGTCGCACGGTCGCCTGGGCTGGCGGCGCCTGCGGTGGACTGTGGCCTGACGGCATAGCCGGCCTTCTCGACGGCGGCATGCAGCAGGCGCTGATCGAGCGTTCCGGCGGCGCGCACCGCGGCCGACTCGGTGGCGAGATTGACCTCGGCGGCCTGCACCCCCGGCACGGCCAGGAGAGCCTTCTCGACGCGCGCAACGCAGGACGCGCAGCTCATGCCTTCGATGGGCAGCTTCCAGGACTGTGGCCCGGCGGCTGCGGTCAGTGTGGCGTTCATCATGGGGCTCCTTGTGGGTGGATAGGCGGCGGCCTGCCGCCCTCGATGCACCGCACTGTCGACCTTGACGCCGCGGGAAGGTCAAGCCGGGCTGTGGCCAGGCATCGCGGGGTCGGACCTGTTTGCGGCCCACCCCGGGCAGCCGGCACGCCACACCGACGGCGGGCCTGGTGCCGGGTCGTGGGCGTTCAGGAAACGCCGCGGGCAGCGGCCGCCGACAGGGTGGTGGTCGCAGCCTCATCCGCGGGTACGAAGCGCGCGCCTAGTGCGCGCTGCAGAGCCACCACCTGCTGGTGCTGGACAGTCAAGGCCCCCGACAGCTCGGTCTCGGCCCGCTGTGCCGAACGCTGAGCGTCGAGCAGTTCCAGCAGGTCACTGCCGCCCGCCTCGAAGCGCTTGCGCGCGAGCTGCTCCGCGACCAAGGCCTGCCGTGCCTGCTCCTGCAGGGAAGCGAGGCGCAGCTGCCCCTGCCGCACCTGGGCCAGCGCGGTCTCCACTTCTTCGGTGGCAAGCAGGACACGCTGCCGGTAGGCCAGCAGGGCCTCGCGCTCGCCGGCCCGGGCCGCCTGCAGTCGCGCCTCGATGCGGGCGTGGTCGAAGACCGGGACGGACAGGCCCGGCGCCATGAACCACGACGCGGCACCGGCCGCACCCAGCCCCGAAACGGAACCTGCCACCACGCCGAGCACGCCGAAGACTGACAGCCGAGGCAGGAACTCGCTGCGCACTGCCTCGACGTCCAGCGCCAGCGCACGCAGTCGCGCCTCCGCGGCCTGCAGGTCGGGTCGCTGCGCGGCCCATTGCGCGGGATCGGGCAGTCGCAGTGCCACCGGCAGTGGCGATCGGTCGGCCGCGGCAGGTGCTTCGTAGGCCGACGGCGATGCGCCCAGCAGCACCGCCAGTCGATGGGCGGACACGGCCAGCGCCGCCTCGAGGGCCGGCAGATCCGCTTCTGCGGCGGCGAACTCCGCACGTGTGCGTGCTTCGTCCAGCGGCGACGCGTAGCCCGCAGACACACGGCGCAGCACCAGGTCCAGCGTCGCGCGCCGGTTCTCCACCACACGATGCGCCAGTTGCACCTGTGCCCGCGCGCCGTTCAGGCCGAACCAGGCGTGGGCGATTTCGGCACCGACCGCCAGGCGCATCGCGGCCGCATCGGCCTCGACCGCCCGGGCCCGCGCATCCGCGGCCTGCGCCGCTTGGCGCAGCCGGCCGAACAGGTCGATCTCCCAGGACAGGCTGGCCGCAGCGGACGCACTGTCGCTGCGCCGTTCATCGCCCATCGCTCCCGGCGCCTCGAACCGGCTCAACTGCTGCGCGCGCGCGCCGATGCCCACGCCCCCGCTCGGTCCGCGATCGGCCTGCGCGACCGCGGTCATGGCCCGGGAACGCTGCACGCGCTCGGCGGCCTGTTGAAGGTCCAGATTGGCAGCGAGCCCCTGGCGCACCAGCAGGTCGAGCACCGGGTCATCGAACACGGCCCACCATTCGGCTTGCGCCATGCCGCCGGCGTTCATGCCCTGCCCCTGCGCAAACGCCTGCGGCAGATCGGCCCTCGGCGCGGGCAGCGGCGGTGCCGTGCCACAGGCGGTCAGGAACGCCGCCAGCGCGACGGCGGTCCAGCTTGTCTTGAACATTCGTTTCTCCTCAGTGCGCCGCTTCCAGCGCGGCCGCGCGGTGGGCGCGGCGCCGCTGCAGCAGCACGTAGAACATCGGGGTGAAGACCAGCCCCGCGACGGTGACCGCCAGCATCCCGGCGAACACCGCCACGCCGACGGCCTGGCGCATCTCGGCGCCGGCGCCACTGGCGAAGACGAGCGGCAGCACGCCCATCACGAAGGCCAGCGATGTCATCAGGATCGGCCGCAGCCGCAGCCGCGCTGCCTCGACCACGGCGTCGATGGCCGAGACGCCTTCCTGCTGGCGCCGGCGTGCGAACTCGACGATCAGGATCGCGTTCTTGGTGGCCAGACCCACCAGGACGACCAGCCCGATCTGCGTGAAGAGGTTGTTGTCACCGTCGGTCAGCCAGACGCCCCCCAGCGCGCCCAGGATCACCATGGGCACGATCGCCAGCACCGCGAGCGGCAGGGTCCAGCTGCCATAGGCGGCGGCCAGGATCAGGAAGGCCAGGCCCACCGCCAGCGGGAAGACCCACAGGCCGCTCGACCCTTCCTGGATCTGCTGATAGGTCAGGTCGGTCCACTCGAAGGTGAAGCCGTCCGGCAGCGCGCGGGCCAGGATCTGCTCCATCGCCGCGACCGCCTCGCCGGAACTGACGCCCGGCGCCGGCATGCCCGACAGGTCGGCCGATGCGACGCCGTTGTAGCGGCCGACGGGGTCGGGGCCGGTCGTCGGCTCACTCGACACCAGCGCGGCCAGCGGCACCATCTGCCCCTGCACGTTGCGCGTCCACAGCCGGCTGAGCGCCGTGGCGTCGCTGCGGAACGGCGCATCCGCCTGCACGTTGACCTGCCAGGCGCGGCCGAGGAAGTTGAAGTCGTTGACGTAGAGCGAGCCCAGGTTGACCTGCAGCGACTGGTAGACGGCTTCCAGCGGCACGCCCATGGCCAGCGCCTTCTCGCGGTCGACGTTCAACGCCAGCTGCGGCACGCCGACCTGGTAGCCTGAAAACAGGCCCGCCAGCCGCGAGTCCTTCGCGGCCTCGGCCATCACCGCACCGAGCGCGGCATGCAGCGCCTCGTGGCCTTGTTGCCGCCGGTCCTGGATCTGCAGCTTGAAGCCACCGGCCTGGCCCAGGCCCGGCACCGGCGGCGGCGGGAACATCGCGACGAAGCCCTCGTCGACACCCTGGAAGCGCCCGTTGAGTGCACCGGCGATGGCGCCCGCAGCCAGGCTCGCCGCCTTGCGCTGCTCGAAGGGGTCGAGCATCGTGAAGAGCACGGCCGTGTTGGGGCTGTTGACGAAGCCGTTGATCGAGATGCCGGGAAAGGCCACCACGCTCTCCACACCCGGTTGCGCCAGCGCAATATCGGTGACCTGCTGGGTCACCGCCTCGGTGCGGTCCAGCGATGCACCGGGTGGCAACTGCACGATGCCGACCAGGAAATACTTGTCCTGGGCGGGCACGAAGCCCGACGGCACGCTCTTGAAGCTCCACGCTGCGGCAGCGGCAAGAAGCACGTACACCACCAGCAGGCGCAGACCGCGCTTCACGCCGGCACGGGTGAGCACCGCATAACGATCCGACGCCCGCTCGAAGGCACGGTTGAAGCCGCCGAAAAAGCCACCGAAAAGGCGCGCCGGCAGCCCGCCGTGGCCTGCCCCATGCGGCTTCAGCCACATCGCCGACAGCGCCGGCGACAGCGTCAGCGAGTTGATCGCCGACAGCACGGTCGAGATCGCGATCGTCAGCGCGAACTGGCGGTAGAACTGCCCCGACAGACCGCCCATGAACGCGGTGGGGATGAACACCGCGGCCAGCACCGCCGTGATCACCAGGATAGGCCCGGTCACCTCCTTCATCGCGGCCAGCGCAGCCTCGCGCGGCTTCAGCCCGCGCGCCAGATGGCGCTCGACGTTCTCGACCACCACGATCGCGTCGTCGACGACGATGCCGATGGAGAGCACCAGGCCGAACAGGCTCAGCGTGTTCAGCGTGAAGCCTGCGAAGTGCATCACCGCCAGCGTGCCCACCAGCGACACCGGCACGGCCGCGATCGGGATCAGCGACGCGCGCCAGTTCTGCAGGAACAGCAACACGACCAGCACGACGAGCACCATGGCCTCGGCGAGCGTCTGGATGACGTTGCGGATCGAAGCCTTCACGAACAGCGTGGGGTCGTAGGCGATGCGGTGCTCGATGTCCTGCGGAAAGTTCTTCTGCAGCTTCGCCATCTCGGCGCGTACCGCGGCAGCCACCTCGACGGCGCTGGCCGCGGGGTCCTGCACGATCTGGATGCCGACGGCGGGTTGGCCGTCGAGCAGGCTGCGCAGCGAATAGGCGCTGGCGCCCAGCTCCACACGCGCGACATCCCTCAGGCGAAGCTGCTCGCCGCCGGGGCCGCTCTTCAGCACGATGTCGCCGAAGGCCTCGGGTGAGCTCAGGCGCCCCGCCACCGTCAGCGGCAGCTGGTGCGCGCTGCGCGCGTCGGGTTGCTGGCCCACCGAGCCCGCTGCCACCTGCAGGTTCTGCGCACGGATCGCCTCGACCACGTCACCCGCGACCAGGCTGCGCGCAGCCATGCGCTCGGGGTCGAGCCAGACGCGCAGGCTGTAGTCGCCGGCACCCCAGATCAGCACCTTGCTGACACCCGGCACGCGCAGCAGGGCGTCGCGCACCTGCAGCTGTGCGAAGTTCGACAGGTGCAGCAGGTCGTAGCGATGCTGGGGCGACAGCAGGTGCACCACCATCAGCATGTCCGGCGCCACGCTCTCGCTGACGACGCCGAGCTTCTGCACCTCGGCCGGCAAGCGCGGCAGCGCCCGCGCCACGCGGTTCTGCGTGTCGGTCTCCGCCCGCGCCGCGTCGGTGTCGGCGCTGAAGCTCAGCGTCAGCAGATAGCGCCCGTCGCCGCTGGCGTTGGAGCTCATGTACTGCAGGCCCGGCAGGCCCGTGAGCTCGGTCTCCAGCGGCGTGGCCACGGTGTCGGCGATGACCTGCGGGTTCGCACCCGGGTAGGCGGCCCGCACCTGCACCGTGGTCGGCATGACGTCGGGGTACTCGGTCAGCGGCAGCTTGCCCATCGCGAGCAGGCCGGCGAGCAGCAAGACCAGCGACAGCACGATCGCGAGGATCGGGCGGTCGACGAAGAGTTGGGCTGTGCGGTTCATGGTCGGTGTCTCGATGTGGATCAGGAACGTTCGGGCTCGGGCTCGGCGCCGGTTTGCGCCTGTCCCTGCGCCTGCGCGGCGGCGGCGTCCGGGGTCTGGGCCTCCTGGGCCGACTGGGCCTTCACCGTCATGCCTGGCCGCACACGCATCAGGCCGGAGACGATCACTTGCTCACCGGCGTTCAGGCCTGCGGTGACCACCCGGTCCGAGCCTCGCGCGACGCCGACCTCGATGGCGCGGTACTCGACCTGGCCGGCATCAGTGACCACCAGCACGAAGCGCCGTCCCTGGTCCGTGCCCACGGCCTTGTCGGGCACCAGCAGCACCGGCTGGGCTGCGCCCGTGGCCAACTGCACGCGCACGTACTGGCCCGGCATCAGCTGGCGAGTCGGTGCATCGACGCGGGCGCGCAGGCGCACTGTGCCGGTGGCGGTGTCGATGGAGTGGTTGCTGAAGTCGATCGGCGCTTGCGCCAACTCTCGCTGACCCTCCGCGTCCAGGATGCGCGCCTTCCAGCCTTGGGCACCCCGTCCGTCGGTGAGACGCTTCAGCAGGCTGCGGTCGGCCACGTCGATGTGCACATGCAGCGGCGCGATGCTGACGAGCGTGGCCAGCACCGTGGGGTTGCCGCCTGCGGCGACAAGGTTGCCCACGGTGACGAGCGCGCGGCCGATGCGGCCGGCGATGGGCGCGCGTACCAAAGTGAAATCACGCTCGAGCTGTGCTGTCTGCAGCGCGGCTTCAGCGGCCGCGCGCCGGGCCTGCGCCTCGGCATGCGCAGCATTGCGGCGTTCCAGTTCCTCGACGGCGATGGCACGGTCGGCGTGCAGCTGACGCGCCCGCTCCGCCTCGGTCGCGCTCAGCGTCTCGCGCGCCTTCGTCAGTTGCAGCTCGGCACGGGCACGGGCGAGGGCCGCGTCGTAGGGCCGCGGATCGATCTGGAACAGCGGCTGGCCGGCGCGAACCGCTTCGCCCTCCCGGAAGAGAACCGAGTCGATCGGGCCCGACACGCGGGGCTGCAGCGCGACGTGCTGCGCTGCCTCCACGCGGGCCACCTGCGTCGGCGCCGCTTCCATCGTCGCGGCGATCACCCGGGCGACGGGCACGGTCGGCGCTGCAAGCGCAGCGGCAGAAGACGCCTGAGCCGCCGGGATCGCAGGCTGGCAAGCGGTGAGGACCACAGCGGCGAGGACCGAGCCCGCGCCTGTCGCCAGCGTGGCGCGGAGGCTGCGCTCGGGCGGCCGTGGGAACTCGTCAAAGGTCGTCATGTTCGGCTCCTGGGTTTGGGATGCCGGGATGCTGTGGATTGCCGCTGTGGCAAGGTCAAGGCGCGTTGTCGGGCCAGGCCATGCAGACAGCCGGGTATTGACCTCGACCCCGTGGCCATCCGGAGACTCCTTTCCCACGCCTCGTGGCAAGGAGCCCTCAGATGAACGCAACGAAGACAAGCCTCACGCAGCAGTTCGGCATCGGAACGCGCACGGAGATCTACGGGCGCGGACCGCTGAAGTACGAAGTGCCTCGGCTCGAACCGGTCAGACGCTTGACTTTCCGACAGTGGGAACCTTGAGACTCCGTTCGCCGCTCCACTCATTCGGGAGAACCCATGACACAAAGCATGAACATCGGAGACGCCGCCAAAGCAGCAGGCATCTCGGCGAAGATGATTCGCCACTACGAACAGATCGGTCTCGTGCCCGAGGCAGATCGCACCGATGCGGGTTACCGGCAGTACAGCGAGCGCGACATTTCTGTCCTTCGATTCGTGCGGCAGTCCAGAAGCCTGGGTTTCTCCATGCAGCAGATCGCCGATCTGCTCGGCCTGTGGAGCAACCGAGGCCGCGCCAGCCGCGAGGTCAAGGAAGTGGCGAAACGGCACCTGGCAGACCTGGCGGAGAAGATGCGGGAGATGGCCGAGATGAAGGCCGGGCTCGAACGCCTGGTGGCGTCCTGCCACGGCAGCGACGATCCGCATTGCGCGATCCTCGCCGAACTGGCGGCAGGCAGCCCCGCCGCGCCGGAGCCCGGCAGCGTCGGCCAGCGAGCCCTGCGCAAGGCGCCGGCGCGGGACACGAAGCCCGACACCAGGCGCACGGCTTCATCGAGCAATCACGCCGAACTGATGGCCTGGACCCGCCAACTCCACGCCGCGCACTGAACCTGGACGTGTGGAGCCCGCGTCCAGCCTGAGGCGCACAGTGGCACTGCCATTCGTGCGCATAAGGCGTATCGGCCTGGAAGCGGACGACTTGCCTTTCCTGCTCGACGCCGTCCGGGCGACCGTGGCGTTCTGATCGCGCATGTCGCAAGCGCCCATCCCATCTGGCAGGAGATCCAAGACGGCTCACAGGTCATCCTTGAAGGGCAAGCCCAGGTCATTGATCGTGCCCCGCGAACGATCAAGTGCGCCGCCTGGCCTATCTGCAAAGGGGCTCGCTGCCTAGAGTGATCGCTCCCCCCAGCGGATCGCGATCACCCACATGAACCCTTCCATCTGGCCCGTGCTTCTCGGTACGGGCGTCTTCCTGGGCCTCGGCATGCCCTTGGCCAAAGCCGCGTCAGCAGAGCAGGTCAGCGCACTGGCTTTCGCCTTCTGGCCCACCGTGGCTGCGGGACTCGTCCTGATCGCGCTGGGCCGGCTGCGCCAGGGCGCGCCACGCCTGACGATGGCCGATCTGCGCTTCGGCGCCATTGCCGGACTCTTCGGCCACGCATTGCCGATGTCGGCGGCCTACTGGCTTTCGGCCGAGGCGGGCGCCGGATTCACGGCCCTGGCTTTCACGCTGCCGCCGGTCTTCACGCTGGCCATCACTCTGCTGCTCGGCATCGAGCGCCCGCTGAAGCGACGCGTCGGCGGGGTCGCCATCGGCCTGACCGGGGCGGTGCTCTTCGTGGTCGGTCGCGGCACGATGAACACGACCGACAAGCTCGATGCCCTGTGGCTGGTGGTCGCCATACCGGCCGTCATTGCCGCCGCCAATGTCTATCGATCGCTGCGGCTGCCGCAAGGGCTGGCCGCCGAGTGGCTGTCGGGCATCACGCTGTTGTCGTCGGCGGCGATGCTCGCGGTCTTCGGCCTGATCACGGGGGGGATGGGTGTGCCGCTGGACACGTCGGCCATCGCATGGCTGGCGCTGCAGGCCCTGGCGCTGGTGGCGGGCTACATCTTCTATTTCCTGCTGCAGCAACGCGCCGAGCCGGTGACCTTCAGCTTCATGGGCTACGTCGTGATGGCCACGGGCGTGGCCATCGGCACGGCGGCCTTTGGCGAGCGCCTGCCCTGGACCACCGTGCCGGCCCTGGCCTTGATCAGCACCGCGCTGTGGCTGATGAAGAGCACCGCCACCCGGCGGCCGGCCTCGCTGCGGCGGTGAGGGGGAACGATGAGCACCGCCCCCTTCGAAATCCGGCGCGATGCCGATCGCGGCCGCTTCACCAACGAATGGCTGGACGCCCGATTCAGCTTCTCGTTCGGCGACTGGCACGACCCCGCCTGGAAGCGGTTCGGCCCGCTGCTGGCGATCAATGAAGACCGGGTGCAGCCCGACAGCGGCTTCCCGATGCACCCGCACACCGACCTCGAGATCCTGATGCTGCCGCGCAGCGGTCGCATCGAGCACCGCGATGACTTTGGCGGGCACGCCATCGTCGCGCCGGGTGAGCTGCATGTCATGCGTGCGGGCTGGGGCATCCGCCACAGCCAGATGAACCCCTCCGCGGACGAGGTCGACCACCACTTGCAGATCTGGCTTGCGCCACGGACCCGCCAGCTGACGCCGAAGGTCCAGACCTTGCGGGTGACGCCGCCGCGCGCCGGAACCTGGGTCGTGCTCGCGTCCGGCCTGGGTGGGGGCGGTGCCGCCATCGATGTCGACGCCACCGTGGCTTGGGGCCACGCAGGCACCCACGCAGGGCTGCGATTGCCGGCGACGGCTGGCGTCAGCCGATACCTGCATCTCATGAGCGGATCGCTGAGCGTGCAGGGCCACCGACTGCACGCCGGCGATGCACTCGTTCAACGCGACGCGGCCCGGCCGCTGACCCTGGAGGCCCTCAACTCAAGCGAAGTGCTGTGCTTCGACTTGCCGGGCAGATTCTGAAACCACCGAAGCCATCGAACGCAGGAGATCGATTCATGAACACCCGAATTCTCGTCCTCTACTACTCCAGCTGGGGCCATGTCGAGACCATGGCCGAAGCCGTCGCCGCAGGCGCACGGTCGGTGCCTGGCGTCCACGCTGACCTCAGGCGTGTCCCCGAGCTGGTGCCCGACGCGCTTGCACGTGGCAGTGGCTACAAGCTCGAGCAGCCCGCCCCGGTGGCCGAGCCTGACGAGCTGGCGAATTACGACGCCATCGTCTTCGGCACACCCACGCGTTTCGGCAACATGGCCGCGCAGATGCGCAACTTCCTCGACCGCACGGGTGGGCTCTGGGCGCGCGGCGCGCTCATCGGCAAGGTCGGCAGCGTGTTCGCGGTGACCGGCACGCAGCACGGCGGGCAAGAGACCACGATCACCAGTTTCCACACGACGCTGCTCCACCACGGGATGGTGATCGTCGGCCTGCCCTACTCGTTCGAGGGTTTGGCCCGCATGGACGAGATCACGGGCGGCACCCCCTACGGCGCCACGGCGCTCGCCGGAGGCGACGGCACCCGCGCCGTGTCAGCCAACGAGATCGCGGGAGCGCACTTTCAGGGCGCGCATGTGGCGGCGGTCACGCAAGCCTTGGTGCTGGGGCGGGCCGCCCTGCCGGTGCTGCCCCAAGATGCGGCTGCCCAGGCCTGAGGGCGCCGCACCGCGAGACCAAGGCCGCGGCGCGGCGCCATCCGCCGATCAGCGGATCGGCAGCGCAAGCGGCCGCATGGGCGCGCCGTCGGCACCACGCAGCTTCAGCGGCGCGCCGATCCACGCGAACTTGTAGACCTGGTCGGCAGCCAGCTGCTCCAGGTTGACGTTCTGCATGATGGGCACGCCGCGCTGCGACAGCATCGAACTGTGAACCGGCACCCAGTTGTTCTCTTCCTTCGAAGGGCCGACGTCGGTGCTGATGTTGTCCACGCCGATGACAATGGCGCCGCTGTCGGCCAGGTGGTTGGCGGATTCGCGCGTGAGGCCGGGTGTGTCGTGCATGTATTTTTCAGCCTCGCGGAACCAGCGCATGCGGCCGGTGCGCACCATCACGACGTCGCCGTCCTCCACCGTCACGCCTTGCGCCGCAGCGGTCATCTTCAGGTCATCCACGGTGATGCCGTAGGCCGCCGGCAGGACCTCCACGCCCTTGAACCTGGCGACGTCGAGCAGCACGCCGCGGGCAATGATGGGCGGGTACTTCTCGACCCCGGCCTTGCGCCAGCCGCGGTCGCCCAGGTGTTCGTCGGTGCGATGGCCGTTGTAGATGAGTCCGTTCAGCCCGAAGTGCGAGAGCGCATCGATGTGGGTGCCGGTGTGCACGTACATCGAGATCGCGGAACCCGAGTAGGTGACCAGGCTGTTCTTCTCCTTGCCCAGGCCGGTGGGGTCGTCGACGATCGTGCCCTGCGGGGTGTGCACGTTCCAGATCTGGTACCGGGGCTGGCCCAGGAAGTAGTAGCTCGGCATGCCGACGAAATACTCGACGCTGAGGTCGTAGACCTTGCCCGAGCTGATGCGGCCGAGAACGGCCAGCGTCGATGCCGGACTGATCTTGTTCAGAGCGCCGATTTCGTCGCCGGGCCCCCAGGGGCTGTGACCCACCTGCTCGGTGGACGGGGCCGCCCCGGTGCTGCTGACAGCGATCAGCGTGGCGGCTGCAATGGCGGAGAGGATCGAAGGCTTCATGATGAGATAACGATCAAAGTGGATGGAGTCCAGATGATCGGCAACGGCGATCTCGCCAGATAGCCGCCGGGCACGAGTGCTGTGTTGCCGCGCGGGCAACGTGTTCACCCTAGGTGGCCACGGGCGCGGGCAAACGTTCCTTGAGAAACCGCACCAGGGCGCGCACGCGCTCGGGCAGGTGTTCGCGACTCGGATAGACCGCGTACAAGGTTCTCGGCTCGGCGCGGAAGTCTCCGAGGGCAGCTTCGAGTTCACCTGCGGCCAGCGCACGACGCACCATCGGCTCAGGCACCAGGCCCACGCCGAGCCCGTTGCGCAAGGCGTCGATCAGCAGCAGGCTGTTGTCGGAACGCAGGCGCCCGCGCACATCGATGCTGTGACGCCCATCACAACCGTCGAACTCCCAGCGTGAGGCGTCGCTGCCCAGCACGTACGACAGGCAGTCGTGCTGCGTCAAGCCTGAAGGATGCGCGGGCTTGCCGTGGCGCTGCCAGTACGCAGGCGAGGCACAGACCACGCGCGCAATCGTCATGAGTGGAACGGCGACGAGCGATGAGTCCTCCAGCTGGGCGCGACCGCGCAGGGCCAGATCGACGCCCTCGCGCACCAGGTCCACCGGCTTGTCGCTCAGGCGCAGATCGAGCTCGAGCGCCGGGTTCGCAAGCTGGAAGGCGAGCAGATGCTCCTGCAGGAAGGACAGGGTCAGGGACACGGGTGTGGAGACCGTGATGCGCCCGGACAGGCCTGACCGCTCGCTGCGCATCGCCGACAAGGTCTGCTCGGTGTCCAGCAGCACACGGCGGCAGTAGGCGTAGAAGCGATCGCCTGCCTCCGTGAGCTGCATGGTGCGGGTGGTGCGCTCGAGCAGGCGACTGTCGGTCCACGCTTCCAACTCCTGCACCGTGCGCGTGACCACCGAGCGCGCCACGTCGAGATCGCGCGCAGCGGCGGCAAAGCTGCCGGTCTCGACGATGCGGCAGAAGCACTGCAGGGACTGATGCCGATCCATGAGGGAGCCTCCCGAGTTTGCTGGAGTGGATTCGATTCTGTCGAAGCGTTGTGAAGCAGTGTTGGCCAAGGGCGCATTCACTGTTCGGGCTGCGGCAACGGAGAACCCGCGCCCATCCCTGGCCGCCGCCTTGCTCCAGTGATGACTCGAGGTGACCGGGGCCGGGCAGGCAGGGCTCAGCCCTCGGGAAAGAAGACAAAGATGACGCAGCCCTGCTTCGACTGGGGGACGTGGGCGCTGCCTGCGGGGCAATGAAGGAATGTGCCGGCCGGGTACTCGTGAACGCCGTCGCCGAAAACACCCGAAAGGACAAAGATCTCTTCAGGACCCGGCGCGTGCAGATCCAGTTCCGTGAAAGCAGCCTGGGAAGAAAACTCCAGGATCAGCGCCTTCGCGCCGTTCTTCCCTTGCCAAAGCTCGCGCTTGACGACACCCGGAAAGATCTCCGTGCCAGGTGTTTGCGACCACACCCCCGTCTCCACACCCATCAGATTGATCTGCACGACGAGTCTCCGAACATCGATGGTGGGGTCTCAACGAGCTGCCGGGTCCCAGAGCAGCGCGAGGGCCAGCCCGACCTGAAGGACGGCAGCGGACGTGGCCGTATCAGGCGTGCGCTGCCACAGCCGCGGCCGCACGTCATTGAGGTCCAGCGCCGCCACCACCTGCCCCTGTTGGCGCATGACATAGCCCACGGGCGCAGGCAGCGGCAGCGGCGAGCCCTGGACGCGGTGCAGCGATTGCACTTCGAGCGTGACGCCACTGGCCACGAAGCTGCCGCGCCGCTCTTCCCGCGTGCCCGCGGCGGCGTCCTCGGCCTTCAGGTCCAGCCGCTGCGGCAGCGGTTGGCCGTCTCGGCTGAAGGTGCAGGCGTAGTGGGCCCGCTTGAGCGGGAGTTGCAGCACGCCCAGCGTGGCCGTGTTGCCGACCAGCTTGCAATCCGCACGCACGCCATCGGGTTGCAGCGTGTAGCTCACCAGGGCACGGTCTTGCGCAAGCTTGCCGAACAGGTCCAGCCGGCTGGCCTGGCGCTCAAAGCGGCCCTGAAGGTCGCCGAGCCGGAAATCGCCGCGGGCCACGCCGATCGGGCTTTCCATGGTGAGCGGCGCGACGGTGGCCAGGGTGTCGGGCAGCTCGATGCGCGCAGCCGGCAGGCTGGCGCAGGCGCCCAGGTTCAGGGTCGCCACGAGCGCGGCCATGCGCAGTGTGTTCGCGGCTTGGGTCTTGCTAGTCATGTCAGGCTCCATCGTTCATTCGTCAATCAGTGCCGCGGTCACGGCGTGGCCGGCACGGGGTGAGTGCGACCCGGCCATCAACTGCCCGCCGGCGGACGGGTCGCAGCACTCGGCCGCGGCGCTGTGTGGCCCCGATGCCTGGAGCCCGCCGAAGAGCAGCTCCGAGCCCGCACCGCGTCGGCCGAGATTTCAGCGGCAGTCGACGCCGCTGTGCGTCGAAGATGCCCTTGCCTCGTCCTCGCGCGCCAGCACCTGGCCCACCGGGCCGCCCTGCCGCGAAGCTTCGTCGACGCCCGCACGCAGACGGACCACATCGCCGATCTGCAACGGCAGGCTGCCCGGTGCCCGTGCCAGGAACTCCGGCGTGTGCCACTCGCCACCGTCGGCCATGCGCAGCCGGCAACGCAGGCGAACGACGCGGCCGGCTGCCAGCTCGGCATCGCTGAAAAGTGCGTGGCGCGCTGCCTCTGCGGCGGCGAAATGCATCTCGTCGTCGCGCACCGTCCGGAAGTAGGACGCCTGCGCCAGCCCGGGTTCACCCCCGACCGGCCAGCAGCGCACCTGCATCTTCGGCGTGTCGCCGGGCTTCAGACGCCAGGGCACCCCGGTGCTCTCGTCCAGCACCCGACCCGCGGGCGCAAGGGCCTTGAAGCGGCCGTGCACTGCGGGAAATCGCCAGTCATGTCGCGTCAGGCCGAAGGGGTCGCCATCGACCTGCAGTTGCAGCACGGCACCTCGCTCCAGCACCACCCCGGCCGGCAGCACGGTGGTCACGGTGTACAGGCGCGCACGACCTGCCGGCTCGGCATCCAGGCCGGCCTCGGGCAGGCCGCAAGTGGCCAGCACCAAACGCTGCGTCTTGGCATCGGCGGCGGTGGCGCCGGCACGCAGCGCGGCATGCAGGTCGCCGTAGCCGGCGCCGCGGTCCAGCGCCTGCCGCGTCAGCGGCACGGCATGCACCTGGGCCCGGATGTCGCTGCCGGGCGACGGCGTGGTCTGGCACGCAGACAGCAACAAGGCCACGACCGCCCCGGCCAGAGGCGTCGTTGCGCGCAGGGCGGTCATGCGCAGCATCAGAAGCGGTAGGACACACCGACCGAGAGCAGGTCGACGTTGTCCTTCTCACCACCAGGGAAACGGGTGCGCACGCGCTCCCACTCACCGCGCACCGCAAACTGGCTGGCGATCGGATAGGACACGCCAAACCCCAGTGTGGGCTGCCACGAACTTTCGCTGCCAGGCAGACCGGTGTTGACGCTGGTCTCGGCGCGTGCACGCACGTTCGCGATACCGGCCTTCGCGAACAGCGAGACCGGACCCACCGGTGCGCTGAGCACGCCTGAGACCCCGATGCCGCGCACACGGGCCGATGCATCGACCGTGCCGACGCCGGGCACGGCGACCGAGCCACTGGTACGGCCGAGATCGAACATTGCCGCCTCGACGCCCAGGTTGGGCGTGATGGCCGCAGCGACGAAGATCTTGGCGGCGGTGCCCTTGGTGTCGGCGCTGGTGGCGCCCGTGGTGTCGATGCGGTAGTCCGAACGCCCGATCGATGCGCCGATCTGGATGTCGGCGGCCGACGCAGTGCCATGCAGGCTTGCGAGCGTGAGGGCGGCCAGGGCGAAGGTATGGATGCGTGGCATGAAAAAAGCTCCTTCAGTTGTGATGGAGCGGGCGGGCACCTGCCCGGTCCGCAGCGTCGCAAGCCATGGCCGCGACGACATGAAGGAATGGTCGGAGGGCTGCGCAACGGCGCGATTTCAGTTCACGGTGCGTGCGTTACAGCCGCAACGCAGCACGAGGCCACCGCGCCCTCAGGCGCGGCCGAGCGCCGCGGCGAGCGCGCGCGCAATGTCACGCGCCACCAGCGGCTTGGCCAGCACCTCGGTGACGCCAGCTTCGCGCGCGCGCCGCACCAAGGCGGGCGTGACGAGGCCACTCATCAGCACGATGGGCAGGTCGCCGCGCAGCCTGCGAACGGCCAGCGCGAGCTCGGAGCCGGTCACCTCCGGCATGGTCTCGTCCGACAGCACCACGTCGAAGCGGCCGGGGTCGGCGCGAAAGGCCTCCAGCGCGGCGCGGCTGGAGGTGTAACCCACAGGCTCATAGCCCAGCTCCGCCACGAGCTCCTCGCCCAGGCGCACCAGCGCCTCCTCGTCGTCGACGAGCAGCACCGTCTCGCCGCGGCCCGCGGGCACTGCGGTCGCCTCGCGCACGGGCGGCGCCACGCTGCTCCGCCACGGCAGGAAGACCGTGAAAGTCGAGCCGACGCCGGGTTCACTCTGCACGTCGATGCCGCCGCCCAGGTCGGTGACGATGCCGTGTACCAGCGACAGCCCCAGGCCGGTACCGACGCCCACGCTCTTGGTCGTGAAGAACGGGTCGAAGATGCGGTCAAGCACCTGCGGCGCGATGCCCACGCCACTGTCGCCGACCTGCAGGCGCACGTAGTCGCCGGCCGGCAGCGGGCCGGTGATGCAGCCGGGCTCCATGTCGCGGACCCGGTCCAGCGTCACGACCACCTGGCCTTGCGAGCGCATGGCCTGCACGGCGTTCGCGCACAGGTTCATCACCACCTGGTGCACCTGGGTCGGGTCGCCGAGCACCGCGGCGTTGCCGCCATCGAGCCGGCGCTCGATGTGCAGGCCCGCCGGTGTCGAGGCCTGCAGCTGGTCCAGCGCCTCCTGCACGACCGACTGCACATGCACCGGCACACGTTCGCCGATGCCGCTGCGGCTGAAAGCCAGGATGCGCTCGACCAACGACTTGGCACGCAGGCCGGCGCTGACCGCCGCGTCGATGTGACGCCGCTGCGCCGAGCCCTCGGGCGCGTCCTTCAGCGCCATCTCGCCGTAGCCGAGGATGGCGGCCAGGATGTTGTTGAAGTCGTGCGCGATGCCGCCGGCCAGCGTGCCGATGGCCTCGAGTTTCTGCGCCTGCCTCAGCTGGGTTTCCAGAAGATCCCGCTCGGCATCGGCGTTCTTGCGCTCGGTGATGTCCTCGATCGAGCCCGCCATGCGCGTCGGCCGGCCGGCGGCGTCGCGCACCGCGATGCCGCGCTGGCGGTACCAGTGCCAGGCGCCGCCGTGGTGGCGCACGCGGTACTCGATGCTGAAGCCGCGCGTGCGGCCGTGCAGGTAGTCGGCGATGGCACGCCGTACCGGCGCGACGTCGTCCGGGTGGTAGGGCGTGATCGAGATCCAGTCACGCCGCGGGCGCTGCGCTTCGCCACTCTCGTGCCAGAACAGCTGCTGCGCACGCGGCGAAAGGAAGAGCTGGTCGCTCGCCAGGTCCCAGTCCCACAGCCCCTGGTCGGAGCCGGCCACCGCGAGCTGGTATCGCTCTTCCGAACGGCGCAGCGCCTCCTCGGTCTGCTTCTGCGCATCGATGTCGCTGACCGAGCCGGCCCAGCGCACCGGCTTGCCCGTGGCGTCGCGGATGCTCATGCCGCGGAAGCGCGTCCAGCGCCAGCCGCCCTGGCCGTCGTGCAGGCGGTACTCGCCTTCGTGCAGCGGCGGGTGGCCGTCGGGCGTGCTGCCCAGTTCGTCGGCCAGGCGGCGCGCGTCGTCCTCGCACAGGCGGGGCATCAACGCTGCCGTCCAGTCGCGCTGGTTGGCGATGGGTGTCGCCGGGTCGAGCCCGACGAGTTCGAGCGCACGCGGCGATACGTACATCCTGTCGCTCACGATGTCCCAGTCCAGGATGCCGTCGCGCGAGCCGGCCACCGCCAGCGCGTAGCGCTGCTCGCTGCGGCGCAAGGCGTCCTCGGTGGCCTTGCGCGAGGTGATGTCGACGCTGACGCCGGCCACGCGCAGCGGCCGGCCGTCCGGGCCCGGGAAGGCCTGTGCGCGCGTCAGGATCCAGCGCGGAGCCGGATCACCCTGCACCACGATGCGGTACTCGTAGTCGATGCGCGGCGCGCGGCCGCTCGCCACGTCGTCGTCGATCTGCTGCAGCGCCGCGAGGTCATCGGGGTGGACGGCGATCTGTGCGAAGTAGGCGCGCCGTGTCTGCACGGCGCAGTCCGCCGGCAATCCGAACAGGCGGTTCACCGTTCCCGAGACGAACAGCGCGTCGCTCTGCACGTCCCACACCCAGTGGCCGCCGGTCAGGCCGGTCATGGCCAGCGCATAGCGCTCTTCGGACTGGCGCAGTTCGTCGTCGGCGCTACGGAGTGAGTCGATGTCGGTCACCGAGCCCGCCATGCGCAGTGCCCGGCCGGTGGCGTCGCGCTCGCAAAGGCCGCGCACACGCACCCAGCGCCAGGGGCCGTCGCCGCTGCGCACCCGGTACTCGCAGGCATAGACCGGCGTTTGCCCGGTCATGTGGGCCTCGAGCTCGGTGCGGCGCCTTGCATCGTCATCCGGATGCACCTGAACCTGCGCACGCCAGTCGGCCAGGCGCACATGGTCCGGTCCCGGGCCGAGGCCGAAGATCTCGCGCGCACGCGGCGAGCCGTACATCTCGTCGGTGCCGAGGTTCCAGTCCCAGATGCCCTCCTCCGAGCCGGCGGCTGCGAGGGCAAAACGTTCGCGCGACAGCTCCAGCGATGCCCGGGTCGCCGCCAAACGGCGCAGCTGGCGCTGCAGCAGCGCCAGCAAGACCAGCGCGACGACGATCAGCGTGCCTGTGCGCAGCACCGTGCCGCGTGTGCGCTCACGCCAGGGGGCGAGTGCGCGCTCGGCATCGCGCGTGATGACGATGGACAACGGGTAGTCGGGCACGGCCGCCCGCACGCCGAAAACATCCCGGCCGTCGGAGGGATCAGCGGCCCGGGCCGCCACCAGCGTGCGGCCCGCCCAGGCAGCCTGCAGCGCAGCAAAGGCGGTCCAGGGGCGACCGAGCGCCGACTCGGCCGCCGGATGACGCGCCACGAGGTGGCCGTCGTCGTGCAGGACCGTGATCGCGGAGTCGGCCTCGGGAGCGATCTCCCGGAAGAAGTTCTGGAAGTAGGCGACGCGCACGCTCGCGGCCACCACGCCGGCGAAGCGGCCGTCGGCCGTCTCGAGGCGGCGCACAACGGGCATGAACCAGTTCCCTGTCGCCAGCGCGCCAGGTCGCACGGTGGCCAGCACGGGTGTGCTTCGGGGTGCATCCCGCAGAAGCTGGTAGACCGGATCAGCCCCGAAATTGACCAAGGGCAATGGCAGACGGGGCACCGCCGAACTGGCGTAACGATCGGCTCGGGCATCGAAGAGCGCCAGGCCCTCGGCCTGCACCAGACCCAAGGCCTGGTTCTTCAGGTAATCGTGCAGTGGGTCCGCGGGTTTGCTGCGCAGGTCGGTCGAGCGGTTCTCCGCGACGACGTTGCGCAGCACCACGTCCACCGCCTGCAGACTGCGCGCGGTCTGTTCTGCGGTCACGCGGGCCTGGCTCTGCAGGTCGCGGCCGATCTCCGCCACGGCCTCGCGCTGGCTGCGCACGATGTCGTAGGCCGACAGGCCGGCCATCGCGGCAATGAAGAACAAGCCGACGCCAGCGATCCAGCGGCCCGGCAGGGTGGTGGGGAAGTCGGTGGCGACTGTCACTTCACGAGCCGATCAGGCTGCGGACGGCGCGCCGCAGTGCGTCGCTGCTGGTCGGCTTGGGCAGCAGGCCGTCGGCCGCTAGCGAGCGTGCCGCAGGTCCGCAGCAGTCGACGCTGGAAAAAACGGTGGTCGACAGCACGAGGACCGGTGCGCGTCCATGCGCTCCCAGTTGCGCACGGAGCGCATCGACGTGGGCCCGGCTCGGAAACGGCACGTCGGCGATGACCAGAGCGACGACCAGACCATCCGCGAGCACCAGCGGGGCGCCGGACGCAGGAAGCGATGCCGTGTGCACCTGCAGTCCGTCGGCCTGCAACCACTGCTCGATCAGCCGCGCCAGGTCGGCGTCGGCATCGATCACCAGCACGCACGGCGCGTTTCCACTGGGGAGCGCAGGCAGCGTTCGATCAGTCATGGCGGGCTCGGCAACACGTCGACATGATGCATGGCGAACCGCTGGCAGTGGCCCCCATGGCAGCCGCCATCGCCGGTTCCCTGAACAGCCGCGTCACTGCGCCGAGGCCACGCAGGTCACCGAGCTCGACTCGGCACCAGTCAGCAGGAGCGTGACGCTGCTGCCCAGGGACATCAGCAGCACTGCAAGGACCAGGCGGCCGGACGTGAACCAGGACCGGCGGGTGGGGGTGATGGTCATCATGGTGGAGATTCCTGAAGCGGGATGGCAGGCGGTCACCTGAATTCGTTGTCGCGCAGCGGGGCATACGCGGAGCGCCGGTAGGGCTGGGCCGACCCCTTCGAGCGCCATCGGCGGACCGCGCGCAGCAGCAGCGCCCAGGGCGCTGCGACCCGGCGCAGCATGGGTGTCCAGATGGCAGGGGTGGGTGGTGGTGACATGGAAGCTCCTCGGTGTCGTTGACCGACATCCTCAGGATGGCCATACCGGGTTGCACCCCGTTTGCAGGCTGCCGCTGCTTGATTGCAATTGCAATCAAGCGCCCGGGGTGGGTCGTCAGCGTACGGTGTCGACCGTCGCATCGAAGAAGTAGCCGCTACCCCGTTCCGTCTTGATGTAGGTCGGCCGCGCCGGGTCGGACTCGACCTTGCGGCGCAGGCGCAGGATCTGCACATCGATCGAACGGTCGTAGACCTCCGAGTTGTGCAGGCGCGATAGTTCGAGCAGCTGGTCGCGCGTCAGGATGCGCTGCGGTGCCGACAGAAAGGCCGAGAGCAGGCTGAACTCGCCATTGGTCAGCTCGACCTGCCGGCCGTCGCTGGCCTTCAGCCGGCGCAGGCCGACATTCAGCTCCCAGGGGCCGAAGCGGTAGGCACGGACACGCGCCATCGCATCGGCCACGCTGGCGTGCAGCTGCGCACGCCGCAGCAGGGCACGGATGCGAGCCAGCAGTTCCCGCGGGCTGAAGGGTTTGGTCAGGTAGTCGTCGGCGCCGAGTTCGAGGCCCATCACGCGGTCGGCCTCTTCGGCCCGGCCGGTCAACATCAGGATCGGGATCGCCGACGACTCCCGCAACCGGCGGGCGATGACCAGGCCGTCCTCGCCCGGCAGCCGCAGATCGAGGATCAGCAGGTCGGCGGGGTCGCGCGCCATGGCTGCGTCCAGCGCGGCACCCGTCGCGACGGCGAGCACACGCAGCTCGTTCTCGCTGAGATAGTCGGTCAGCAATTGGCGGATCGCAGGGTCGTCGTCGAGCACCACCACCAGGGGAAGGTGCGGTGCGACAGCAGCAGGCGGTGGTGTGTCCAGACTCATGGTCGGATTGAAATGTTCAGCCGCCGCGGGTGTCAACGAAATCCGGCAGGGCTTTGGGGCATCACAGCCTATGCCCCACCAGAATTCGTGTGCGCTCCTGCGGGAACGTCCCACAGCACGGCCTTGCCGGTGCCGCACCACAGGCGCCACTCGATCCAGGCAGCTTGGGGCAGCCAGCACAGCCAGGCCATCAACGGGTAGGCCGCGGCCATCGTCACGCCACTGGCCACCAAGGCAGGCAGGCCCAAACGCAGCGAGACCGCCGCCAGCGAGAGCCCGAAGTTCCGCGCCATCCAGCGCCGGTGCGCCTCGACGTCGCCATGCCGGATCTTGTGCCAGGCGACGGCACCACTGGCCAGCCAGGCCAGCGCCAGGCTCAGAAACCCGGCCCGCGACCAGGGGCCGCCGTAGGCCTGCCAGGCCAGCACGGCACCACTGATGCCGCCGATCAGTACACCCACGCCAAGGTAGATACCACCCAGCCAGCGGTGCAGCCTCGGCCAGCGTGAGCGCACTGGCGCCCAGAACTGCACGGGGCCGAGGATCAGCGCGACGGAGGCCCCGAAGACGTGGGCATACAGCACGCCGGCCGGCTGAGCGGCGAAGCTTGCTCGAATGTCGGGGTGCAGCACGGTGCCGACAGGCCAGCCCGCGTAAGCGAGGACTGCATACGCGGCGACGGCGATCGACAGCCCCGACAAGAAACGAAACCCGATGGCGGTCATGAGCGCTCCTCGATGCTCCTGGGCGGGCACGCAAGGATCGTGGGAGCGCCCGGTTGCCGGCCGATTGCAGACATCGGCACGCCGCATTTCAGATGACATCCGGATCGGGCACCCCCCCGGGCGACGGGTGCGAGGAACCCCGGCCCGGTGCAGGCTTGAACGCAAGGAGGTGCGGCTTTCTCTCCAACTCGTCGCCGAGCCGGTGTCTCAAGCCGAAGAGCTGGAGCGCGAGGCCGATGCAGTCGACCGCGCGCGCATCGACGCAGGAATCGCCCCCGTCACCGGGGCCGTGAACCGCCAGCCATCGAACTGGCGAAGGTTGCGCGAGTGGGGAACCAGCGCAAAGAACTCACTGCACGGGAAGGTCAACGCTTGCTGTTCGCTGTGACAGCCAGACGGGTTCCGAGCCAGCGACCAGCGGCGGCCGATCTGCAGATTCGGAGGAGGTTCTCCGAAGGCGCCGCTGTCGAAGGCGAACTGGTAAGGGGCCGGCGAGATCGCCCGGCCCTGGCCTTACTTCTTGCCGGCCATCGCGTCGCTTTCGCACTTCTTCATAAAGCTGTCCTTGGCGGCACCTACCAAGGCCCTGGCGTTCTTGTCGACGGCCCTGCCGGCGCAGGACAGGGCGTCAAGCTTCTCGCTCTCGCACTTCTTCATGTGGCTGGCCTTGGCGGCGCCCGACAGGGGTTTGCCGTTCTTGTCCATGGCATGGTCCGAGCAGGCCATGCCGCCGGCCGGTGCCACGCTGCCCGGAGTGGCCGTGCCGCCCGGAACAGGCAGAGGGCCCGTGTGGGCCATGCCACCCGGGTTCACCGTCGCGCCTGCAGTCGCCTTCGCGCCCGCGGGCGCCATGCCCCCGGCATTGGCCACGCCGCCGGCAGGTGCGACGCTGCCGGGAGTGGCCGTGCCGCCCGGAACAGGCAGAGGGCCCGTGTGGGCCATGCCGCCGGACTGGGCCATGCCGGCCTTCATGTCGGCCTCGCACTTCTTCATGAACGCGCTCTTGGCAGCGGCCGACAGGGCGCGGCCGTCTTTGTCGACGGCCTGGGCTGCACAGCTGGACCCGCTGTGTCCGGCCGCGAGAGCCGGGCCGGAGAGCAGTGCGCAAGCAGCCATCACGGCCATGCAAAGGGTGGATTTCATGAGGATTTCCTGGTGTCTTGGGTGGTTTGGCGGATGCCGTGCACGACTGCATCAGCTTGGACAGCGCACAGCACATGGCCAGAAGGGCCACTGCGTGCGTCGTCACGAGCTGGCTCTTATCTGGCTGACGACTTGATCATGTTGTCGTGTCGACTGGCGCGGCAACATAGGCGGGCCAGCGAGGCGTCTGTAGGACGATGCCTGCGCACCGTGCGCTGCGCCGATGCGGCAGGTCGTTTCCGTGGCGCGCGAAGATCGCCGACCTCTGCAGCGTGGTGCCCTGGAGCAATTCGGCTCATGGAAGCTGCGGGCGGATGAGTTGCCAGTCCGCTGGCGTGAGGGACGCGAGCAGATGGTGGTTGATCAGTGAACGAGCGCTGCACCCTCAGGGCTGTCCGATCGGGCAAGCCCCCGGGAAAGACCTCGGGGCCAACACCCGCTGCCGGCGCAGAATGACTTTCACCACTGCATCCCACGCACACGACAAGGACATGCCGATGACACTGCTTGCCTACATTGCCCTGGCACTCGTGGCCGGCTCCGTGCTGGGCACGGCGCTGGGCTTCATGATGAATGCGGAGAAGAACCAAGTGCTCGAGTCGCGTCGCTCGCTGGCCCTGGTCGGTACCGCGGTCGCTGAGCGACGGCTCGGCAATGAGCACCCTCAGCCAAGTTGGCGCCGGACTGGCCCTGCTGGCCAGCTTGGCTGTGGCAATCAGCCGCTGGCCGTTGCGGGCGTGAGCGGCCGGTCCAGGCGTCTGCCGCAGGGCGCGGCAGCATGTGCTCGACCTGTGCCTGGTGTGTGCATAGCCCCCTGCGCAGCGATCCCCCACTGCGGCTGAGGGCCCTGGACGACAGGCGCTTCAAACGCCCTTTCTGGGTGCCGGCCGCACCCCGCGGCGAGGTGGCGGCACCGCTCGGGCGGCACGTTCGAGTCAGGGTCAGGAAGCTTGGAAATACGACCCAAAGGCCGGCGCGCGCGGCAATGCCAGGGCCTGCAGCCTCAGCTGCGTAAGGATCTTCCCGATCGCCGGCCGCTCGTGGATCGCCGCGATGATCTTCAGGTCGACAGCGCAGTTCGGGCCGTGCTCAAGCTCAAGATCGCGCACCCGCTTGTGCAGTTTGGCCCAGCTCAGTCGCGCTGGACGGTGGTGCTCGCAGCTCGCATCGCACTCGGCCGCCTGTGCAGCGTGGGCGTCAGGCACCGGCTCTTGCGGCCCCACCATCGCGCGCAGCTTGGCAATCGGCGCCAGGCTCCCGACGTAGTAAGCCCGCATGGTCTCAAGCCGTGCCCGGCGCCTCAATTGCTGAGGGTGCCGCCTCCCTTTGTGTGCCCGCGGTCGTGGCAGCTCCACCGGGGCCTGGTGTCAAGGATATGACTGGCCGCTGCGGGGCGACGAGTTCAGGGCCGCGGATGACGCTGAAGGGCCGTGTGCCGATGCTCGCCCGGCGCCGCCGGTCGGCAGCAATGTGGGGCACAGCAGACCCTGATGGCCCAGTGACGGAAACGCGCCACACAGCTGCCGCTGGACACTGGCAACTCGTGGGCAGCAGTCGGCCAATTCCCGTCGCTGGCCGATGGCTGCTTGCAGGCGACTTGCCTTGAAGCCGCTCGCAGTTCACACCAATAATCTCGGTTCACAGCAACTCGGCAAAGCGCAAATCATTGGGTGCTGCGACCGTGACTGCCGCATCACGCTGAGAGTGAGGGGGGCGGGAACCTCAGACTCTCACCGCAATGGGACGGTAGCCCAACGGCCCTGCTTGACGACTCCCGGCAGAACAGCCAGCTCGGATTCGCTTGCCGTGCAGAGGCCATGGCCGCTGATACCGCGGCCATGGCGGAGCTACTCACCGAGGGAAACGATTGGCGTCGATGATGCGCTGCTCGAATCGGAAGACCTCGGGGTCCTGTGCGTTCACGATGACCTCGACCCAGTGGACTTCCTGCGCGCCGAAGTTCTCAACCCGCGTCACGTTTTCGACGGTCTGCGTGCCGGCATTGGTTGTGGCCGCGCGCAACGGCTTGTCGACGCGGAAGTAGTGGCTATCGCCATGAGCGATGACCACTGGCTTGCCGAAGCCGATGGCGCGTGCCGTGATACGTTCAAGCACGGCGTTGAAGCCGGCGCGGCTGGGGTCGGTAGCGGGCAGTTCAAAGACAGGGTTGGCCTGCATCGCCAGCAGAACGCCGGCAGCGTTTGACGTCGCGGCGGCGTTAAACACGGTGTCTATCCAGGCCACAGCAGCGGCCTGGCGCGCTTGGAACTCGGCGATACGGTCTGCCCGTGGCGTCAAGACGGTGTCGCCAGGGTCGAGTTGGTTCCACGGCGCCAGGTTGTTGTTGCTGCCCACGACGTGGACCGTACCTATCACGGCGCCGCCAAAGTGCCACATCGTGTTCTCGACAAAGGTCGCAAATCCGGGCTGCGCAGCTTGCGTCTGGACAAGGGCCTTCCGCCCACCGCTCGTGACACCCGGCTGCGGGAAGAAGATGCTGCGCAGGCGGTCGAGCCGTTCAGTCGGCAGGTAGGTCCCGTTGGTCGTCCGGTGGCAGTCGGTCCAGTCGTTGTCGCCGGGAGTAAATACGAACGGCATGGAGAAACGCTGGAACTGCTCGAAGCGGCGCAACAGCAGAGCGTCGTCGCAGCGCTCCCCGCCACCCTTGATGTCGCCCGTGTGCAGCACGAAGCGAACGCGCGGCGTTGCATTGACAGCCTGAATGACGCGGTCGAACTTTGGCTCGTCGGCGGCACCGTAGGGCACGTCGCCGACTAGGGCGAACGAGCCGCGCTGCGGCATTGGCAGCACCGGTTGAGCGCTGGCCATTAGGGCGGAAAGCAAGCTGACGGCAGCAACGGCGGATCGGACGGTGATTCTCATGATCGGCTCCTTGGGTGCACTGAGCACTGCGCTCTGGGCTGTCGCGAACGCTACCCAGCCGCCATGACGGCGGCGTGTCCAAAGAAGGACGCTAGTGGCCAATTCCTGCCGCTGGTCACGGGCAGCTTTCTGGCCCCTCATCTCCCTCAACTCTTGGTCCTCAAGCGCGAGATGACCGCCAGTTGGATACCAGGTGAAAGCCGCACGCACGTAGGCATCCGAAGGACCCAGCGCTGCCTCGTCGGATGGGCCCGTTCCAGCTCGGTTGCGGGCGTCGGCCAGGCAGGGCTGCCAGACACGCGAGCGCGTGGCCGCGACAGCAACCCGGGCAAGGGCCATGCTGGGGGAAACGGCGCCGACCGATCCTGCCGCGAAGTACTGGTCGATATGACCATATGACCGACGCTGTCACGAAAAGGTCGCCTGCCCGCGGCCACAATGCAGGAATGCCCTCGGACAGTAGGCTCGAGGAGAGGCTTTACCACCACGATGATCGACACCACCATCAGGAAGCCGCGCCGGCCGACGGCCATGACGAAGCCGGTGCTTTGGCCTTCGCGCAGATGCTGAACAGGCACCGCCCGGCGAAGCGCGACCGCGAAGGCTGCGGTTCTTGAATGCGCGCCCAGCATCGTGCCGCAGGGTGGGGCCGACACCACGGTCGCCGTGCTCCGCACTCCGGCCGTGGGCGAGCGCGGCCAGAAACTCCAGCTGAAGTCCGGGCACGCTGGCCCATGAAGACGGTGCTGTGTTGGGTGCTTTGGCGCTGCGCGCTCGCGGTGGCCACCGTCTGGCCGTGGCGGCGGATGGCGGCCGTACCGGGCGTCCGTGCACCTTGAGTTCCACGCCGGCTTCCACGTCGCTGGTGCGATGGCGAGACCGCGTGGCCGCGTCCGCGCGCACCGCTGCGGCCGTGGCCGCCCACGCGCCGGAAAGCGCGGCCTACGGGCTGATTGCGATGGCACCCCTGGGCGCGGCTTTCGCACCCGGCGCGATGATGCTGACGCTGGTAGGCGCGGCACTGGCGAATGCCGTGGCATCGGTGCTTGGCGGCGGGCGCCTGGTGTGTGGCCCGCGTGCCTCGCTGGCACTGTTGACTGCCGGCTTCGTGGCCGCGCTGCTGCACACCCTGGGCCCGGCAGCGAGCCCGTGGTTGGTGGTGTTGCTGCTGTCTCTGTCGCACGTGGCGGCCGGCGTGCTGCAAGCGGTGTTCGGTGTGTTGCGCTTCGGCGGCATCGTCAAGTTCACGCCCTACCCGGTGCGGCTGGGGCTCAGCAGCGGCATCGGCCTGCTGCTTCTGTTCTCGGCGCTGCCCGTGGCGCTGGGACACGGGTTTGGAGCTTCCTGGAGTGCGGTGCTGTTGCCGATCGCCCCGGGTGCCATGGCCGTGGCGGCGGCATCGCTGCTGGTGATGTGGGCGGTAGGCCACTACGTGCCGCGGCTGCCCGCGGCGCTGATGGGTCTGGCGGCCGGAACGGCGCTGCATGCCGCGTTGCGCGCGCTGGGCGCCGACGATGGCTTGAGCCCACGGCTGGGCGTGCCCGTTCTGCCCACTGCGGCGCCTGAAGCCCTGCTCGCAGCGGCCGGCGCGCTGGACGCCCAGCTCTTGCGGTTGGTGCTGCCCTTGCTGGCCACGCATGCATTGGCCGTGGCGGTGCTCTGCAGCCTGGACACATTGCTCACCACGTCCATCGTCGACGGCCGGCTGCGCACCACACGCAATGCCGACCGCGAACTCGTGGCCCAGGGCTTTTCCAACCTCGCTGCGGCGCTGGTGGCGGGGCAGGCGGCCTCCCCATCGGTACCACGAACACTGACGCTGGTGCACCGAGATCGACCTATGCACAGGCACTCGGTCCTGGCCTATGCGGTGCTGCTGTCGCTGCTGATCGCCTTGGGGCCTGAGCTCATCGGCAGCCTGCCTGCCAGTGCCGTCGGCGGCATCCTCATTGCCCAGGCCTTGCCCATGGTGGCCCCCACGCTGTGGCGCACACCGCTCGAGCTGTGGAGCCGCCGGCAGCTCCTGGGCCGCCACGCCGGCACCTGGGACGACGGCCAGCGGCAGGTGCTGGCATCCAACTGGGCTGTGGGCGCTGCCGTGGCGCTCGGCGCGGTGCTGCTGGGCCTGGGGCCGGCGGTGCTCCTGGGCGGGGCCTTCGCAGTCATCCTGTTCGTGAAGGCGAACATGCGCGACGTGGTGCGGCGCACGGTCAGTGGCAGCCAGCGCCGGTCGCTGAAGATGCGCCCGGCGGCGGTGGCGGAAAGGTTGTTGATTGAAGGGGACCGCGTCGTCGTCATCGATCTGGAAGGCGCGCTCTTCTTCGGGACCGCTGATGGGCTGCGGCAGCGCCTGCAGGCGCTGCCGCCGATGATCGAAACGGCGGTGCTCGATCTGCACCAGGTGCAGGAGATCGACATAACCGGAGAGCGCATCCTGTTCGAAACCGCCGAAGACTGGCGCCGCGCGGGCCGCCAGCTCGTCTTCACCGAATGGACGGCCAGCGATCTGCGGCGCAAGACCGTGGAAGCCGCTGCCGGCTTGGTGTCGGCGCCCACGCTGCACTTCGTGGACACCACCGATCTCGCGATGGAGCAGATCGAGGACGGGCTGATCACCCGCCTGGCTCTGGACACCGACGACGAGCGTGCGTTGGACCTCGCAGACACGGTGATTGCTCAAGGGCTGGCCCCCCGCGAACTGGCGCTGCTGGCCGCAGAGCTGACGCCGGTGCGCTTTGCAGCTGGGGAGGTGATGTTCCGCCAGGGTGACGCGGGCGATGCGCTGTACATCAGCGTGAAGGGCCAGATCGGCCTGCAGATTCCGCGCAGCCAGCGGCGGCTGGCTTCGTTCGCGCCAGGTGTAAGCGTCGGCGAAATGGCCGTGCTGGCTCATGGCGTTCGTTCGGCCGACGCGGTTGCCGAATCTGAAGTGCAAGCCCTGCGGTTGTCAGTCGAGTCGTTCGACCGCCTCAAGCACACGCATCCGGCGCTGGCCGCCAAGGTGCTTAACAACATCGCACTGCATCTGGCCGTGCGCGTGCGTGGCTTGACGAGCGACCTGGCGCATTGGGTCACACGCTCTGCCGCGGGCAAGACCCCAGAGCTGGGGGTCTTGCCAGGATCGGGTGGGGCCGCGGCGCGCGAGTCAACGGACTGAGCCGGGGTATTCGAGGCGGTCGCTCTGGAGTTGGAGTTGCCGCCTGGAAGGCTGGCACTCGGCCCCGTGATCGCCACGCAGGTCTGGTCCAAGCCAGAACCCCCTGCCTGCTGTGTCTTGCGGAAGGGGCCAACGGTGGGAGGAACGGGGCGACACGCCGTGTCGGCAGGAGCCGGGGGCTGCGCGAGCCAGCGTCCTTGTGGAGTTGAAGGGCTGCTTTAGGGCGGCGAAAACGGATGAGCGAAAGTCTTGAATGGGTCGGGCGCCGATGCTCGCCCGGCGCCGCCGGTCGGCAGCAATGTGGGGCACAGCAGACCCTGATGGCCCAGTGACGGAAACGCGCCACAGAGCTGCCGCTGGACACTGGCAACTCGTGGGCAGCAGTCGGCCATACGCAGACGTTGGGGAAGGGCAGCTTTCGGGCTGTTCATCGCCCCAGCGGAAACCCAGCGCGCACCAGATCAGGCACCCATGCGCAA
>LNFM01003374.1_pt1 | contig 31491 bp, 27 predicted proteins | sample 596031 | NCBI WGS metagenome assembly LNFM01 (sample SAMN04254537, study PRJNA301005) | activated carbon metagenome | isolation source: dual media filters at the Ann Arbor, Michigan drinking water treatment plant | place: USA: Ann Arbor | reverse complement strand
AGTGTTCAGTGTTCAGTGTTCAGTGTTCAGTGTTCAGTGTTCAGTGTTCAGTGTTCAGTGTTCAGTGTTCAGTGTTGAGCACTAAGTTAGTGTAATTAATTTCATTTTGAGTGCTTTATCTAAGAAAATCAAAAGCACCTCGGCTTTCAGCCACTCCTCCAGAGGAGGAGAAATCTAAAAAAGACATTTAGTTTTATCAGTGCTCAGTGTTCAGTTAACATAAATACTGAACACTGAGCACTGATTACTGAATACTGACTAAGGAAGTTTTGTTATTCCCATATTGTATAGTGTGAATGCCATAATATCTACACTTTCTTGGATGGATGCTGCTACTGATTTTCCAGCTCCGTGTCCTGCATTTATGTCTATTCTTATTAATGTTGGGTTGTCTCCAGCTTGTTTGTCTTGCAACTCAGCTGCAAATTTAAAACTGTGTGCTGGTACTACTCTGTCATCATGGTCGCCAGTGGTTACCATAGTTGCAGGATATTTGGTATTTGGTTTTACGTTGTGTACAGGTGAATAGCCTTTAATGTATTCGAACATTTCTTTACTGTCTTCTGCGGTTCCATAATCGTATGCCCAACCTGCTCCTGCGGTAAAAGTGTGGTAACGAAGCATGTCCATTACACCAACTGCTGGTAATGCTACTTTCATTAAATCTGGTCTTTGCGTCATGGTTGCGCCTACTAGCAATCCGCCATTAGAACCACCTCGAATGGCAAGAAAATCAGAAGAAGTATATTTTTCTGAGATTAGATATTCTGCAGCTGCAATGAAATCATTGAATACATTTTGTTTTTGCATTTTAGTTCCGGCAACATGCCATTTTTTTCCGTATTCGCCACCACCACGAAGGTTGGCTACAGCATAAATACCACCATTTTCCATCCAAACGGCATTTGAAATACTAAAACTTGGTGTCAAACTAATATTAAAACCACCATATCCATAAAGAATAGTTGGGTTTTTACCATCTAATTTTAATCCTTTTTTGTGGGTAATAATCATTGGGATTTTAGTTCCATCTTTGGAAGTATAAAACACTTGTTTTGATTCGTAATCGTTGGAATTGAAATCAATTTTAGGTGTTTGATATACTTTAGAATCACCAGATTTTGGGTCAAATGAATACGTTGAGCCTGGCGTAGTATAATTTGTAAAAGAGTAATAAAGCACCTTTTCCGTTTTTTTTCCACCAAAACCTCCAGCAGTTCCTATTCCTGGCAATTGAATGTTTCTTACTAATTTTCCAGAATAATCGTATTGTTTGATTGCCGAAACAGCATCAATCATGTAGTTGGCAAAAAGATAACCACTTCCTGTTGAAACATTAAGAACGTTCTCGGTTTCTGGAATAAGGTCTTTCCAATTTTCAGGCTTCGGATTGCTAACATCAACGGTTACAACGCGTTTGTTTGGAGCATTTAAATCGGTAGCAATAAATAATTTAGAACCTTGGTTGTCAATGATAGAGTTATCGCTATTGAAATTATCTACAATAGTCACAATCGGACTGTTTGGTTTGGTTAAATCTTGAATGTACAATTCATTTCCGTAAGTAGAGGTAGAAGCTGTAATCACTAAATAATGATTGTCTTCCGTTACATAACCACCAACATATCTTCTTTTTTGGTTTAAGCCAAAAATTACTTTATCGTCTTTTTGACGTGTTCCTACTTTGTGATAATATAATTTGTGTTGGTCGGTTTTTGCCGAAAGTTCGCTACCATCAGGTTTGTCATAACTTGAATAATAGAAGCCTTCGTTTCCTTTCCAAGACACGCCACTGAATTTAATATCTTCCAAAGTTGGTTCCAATATTTTTTTGGTAACGGCATCCATAACGATTACTTTTCTCCAATCGCTACCGCCTTCAGAAATAGAGTAAGCTACTTTAGAGCCGTCTTCGGAGAAATCGACGCCACCTAGCGATGAGGTTCCGTCTTTAGAAAAAGTATTTGGGTCAAGAAATACGCTTTCTTCTCCTTTGGCATCTTTTCTATAAAGCACCGATTGGTTTTGAAGTCCGTTGTTTTTATAGTAATACGTAAAGTTACCTTCTTTGAAAGGCGCGCTTATTTTTTCGTAATTCCATAGTTTCTCAAGTCTTGATTTTAGGGCATCACGGTAAGGAATTTTACTAAGATAATCGTATGTAAGACGGTTTTGTTCTTTTACCCACGAACCAGTTTCCTCTGACCTATCGTCTTCAAGCCAACGATAAGGATCGGCTACTTTTGTATCAAAATAAGTATCGGTTACTTGACCTTTTTTTGTGGTTGGATATTGCATTTTGTTTTGACTCATTAGTGTAATTGGGAGTGCCAAAGCCATTATTAGAATTGATTTTTTCATTTTTTGATTGTGTTGAAGTGTTTGCAAAACAAAAATAGTGAATTTATTTGTTAAGATTTTTTTAATTTTCCTGTTAGAATTTAAAGCTAAAAAACCCAACATTGCTGCTGGGTTTTATTATTGATTTGAATTTGATTACCAAATTTTAACTCGTTTCTCTGGAGCTAAATAAAGCGAGTCTGTTGGTTTTACATTGAATGCTTCGTAGAATTCTGGGATGTTTCTAACGACACCATTAATTCTAAATTTAGCAGGCGAATGTGGGTCAGAAGCTACTTGATTTCGCAATGCCTCTTCACGAGTTTTGTCTAACCAAACTTGTCCCCAACCAAGGAATACTCTTTGAATTCCTGTGTAACCATCCATTTTTGGAGCTTCTTTTCCGTTTAGCGACATTTTGTAAGCTTTTAGAGCGATGCTCAATCCACCTAGGTCACCAATGTTTTCACCAAGAGTAAAACTTCCGTTAAGATTTAAATCTGGGAATGCTTTAAAACTGTTGTATTGGTCAACAAGCGCTTTTGTTCTTGTTTGAAATGCTGTTAAATCTTGTGGAGTCCACCAATTTCTCATTACACCCTCACCATCAAAAGTACTTCCTTGATCGTCGAATCCATGACCGATTTCGTGCCCGATTACAGCTCCAATTCCACCATAATTTACTGCATCATCAGCTGCCAAATTAAAGAAAGGTGGTTGAAGAATTGCTGCTGGAAAAACAATTTCATTAAGTGTTGGATTGTAATAAGCATTCACTGTTTGAGGTGTCATTCCCCATTCAGCTCTATCAACAGGTTTTCCTAATTTGCTTAGCATACGGTTGTATTCAAATTCGGTAGCTCTAGTTGCATTTCCGTACAAATCGTTTTTAGCAACTTTTAATGCTGAGTAGTCTCTCCATTTGTCTGGATATCCAATTTTAATCATGAATTTATCTACTTTAGCAAGAGCTTCTTTTTTAGTGTTAGCACTCATCCAATCTAATTCTTTGATGCTTGCTGCGTAAGCTTTAAGTAGGTTTTTTACCATAGCTGTCATTCGTTCTTTAGCTTCTGGAGTAAAGTGTTTTTTTACATATACTTTACCAACAATTTCGCCTAAACCACCATTTACAGCACTAACCGCTCTTTTCCAATCTTCTTCTTGTTGCTCTGTTCCGTATAATGTTTTTCCGTAGAATTCGAAGTTTTGTTTGTCTAAAGCAGTGTTTAAGTAACCAGCAGTGTTGTTAATTAAACTCCATTTTAAATACGTTTTCCAAGTATCAATAGGAGTATTTTTGATGATATTGTTTAAGCTTTTTGTGTAAGCAACTTGAGCAATTACAATATTTTTTTCGTTAGCAACACCTGCATTTTTTAACATAGCCGTCCAATCAAAATCTGGCATTAACGATTTTAAATCGGTTAAAGCATATTTGTTGTAAAGCGCTGCTGTGTTACGAGTGTCTTCTTTTTTCATGTGGTTGGTTGCCAAAGTAGTTTCTAAAGCCATAACTTTAGCTGCACTTTCAGCGCCATTTGGTAATCCAACTAGTTGCCACATTTTTTCGATATGCGCTACATATTTCTTACGAATGTCCGACATTTTAGCATCGTTCTGTAGGTAGTATTCTCTTTCAGGAAGTCCTAAGCCACCTTGCCAAGTCATTAAAGTGTATTTTTTTGGATCTTTGAAATCTTCAGTAACAGCAACTGAAAAAGGAATTGATACTCCAGTTCTGTTAGCTTTTCCGAAATAAGTTGCTAAGTCCGTATAATTCGCAATAGCATCAATAGCTTTTAATTCCGATTGAATAGGAGTTACGCCTTTAGCATCACGGTCTTTACGATTTGTATAAGAGCTGTAGTAGTCTCCAATTTTTTGCTCGTCTGAACCTTCAGAAAAACTTCCTTTCGAAGCTTCTTCAATGATAGCTTTAACGTCTTTTTGAGATTTATCATACAGCATATCAAAAGCACCATACGATGCTTTATCTGCAGGAATTTTGTTGTTTTTAGCCCAAGTTCCATTAACGAAACGGTCGAAGTTATCGCCAGGTTTTACTAAGGTATCCATATTCTTTTTGGTAATACCTGATACCAATTCTTCTTTTTTGCTACAAGATGCCAAAAGCACGGTTGCTGCTAGAAGAGAGATTTTGATGTTTTTCATATGTTAGTTTAATTTGTTAAAAGTCTAGTTTACGGAATTTTAGTTATTACTATTGGTTGTCTTTTTATAATATTTGTTACAGTTATCTTGTTAGAATTCGTTTGAACATATGTTAAATTTTATAAAATGTAGTTTTCAATCCAAAAGTTATGTCTAGTTTTGTGCCATCAAAATAAAACAATGAACACGATTATTTCACAATTACATCATCATCATTCTTGCAACCAGGCGAGTTAATGATGTATTGTAGCTAATCAAATAACATAATTAAAAACCCGTCTGAGTATATCAAGTCGGGTTTTTTGTATTTATACACTTCATGATATACTCAGATTTTATTCTAAATTAAAAAATGAGTACTTTAAAAATTGCGGTTCAAAAAAGTGGCCGACTGAGTGAAAAATCACTCCAACTTCTAGAAGAATGTGGCATCAAAATTTCTAATGGCGAACGAAAACTGAAAGCTGTTGCCCAAAACTTTCCAATCGAAATTTTATTCTTACGCGACGATGATATTCCGCAATATGTAGAACAAGGCGTTGCTGATATCGGAATTCTAGGCGAAAATGAAGTTTGGGAAAAAGACAAAGAAGTAAAAATAATTCAACAATTAGGTTTTGCAGGTTGCAGAATGTCATTGGCAATCCCGAAAGATGAAGTTTACACCGATTTAAATTATTTCGAAGGCAAACGAATTGCCACAAGTTATCCTAAAATACTGATTGATTTTTTTGCCAAAAACAACATTTCAGTTTTCATCGAAGAAATCAGCGGAAGCGTTGAAATTGCTACAAGTATTGGTCTAGCTGATGCCGTTTTTGATATTGTCAGCACCGGAAGTACGTTGTTGATGAATGGATTGAAAGAAGTGGCAACGGTTACCAAAAGTGAAGCGGTTTTAATTTCAAATCCAAATCTGACAGTAGAAAATCAAGCCATTTTAGATAAATTATTGTTCCGAATGCAAGCCGTTCGTGAAGGTAAACAGAATAAATACATTTTGTTAAACGCACCAAATGCTGCAATCGAACGTATTTGTTCTTTGTTACCCGGAATGAAATCACCAACTATTTTGCCACTAGTAAACAAAGATTGGAGCAGTTTGCACTCGGTTATCAAAGAAGACGATTATTGGGAAATTATTGAACAACTCAAAAATCTCGGAGCCGAAGGAATTTTAATTATTCCAATTGAAAAAATGATTCGATAAAATAGTAGAAATTATGAAAACTTACATAAATCCAAAACCAGAACAATGGTCGGAATTGGCAAAACGCAAAACGGTTGCCACTGCCGATTTAAACGAAACCGTGAAAGCTGTTTTTATCGACATTCAAAAAAACGGAAGCAAAGCAGTGAAAAAATACACAAGTTATTTTGATGGAGTTGAGATTGAAAGTTGCGCTGTAACATCACCAGAAATTGAAAATGCGGTTACACAAATTCCAACTGATTTAAAAAATGCTATCCAAGTTGCAGCAGATAATATTTCGAAATTTCACAATTCACAAAAAGAAATTCCGACTAAAATTGAAACTACTTCGGGAGTTTTTTGTTGGAGAGAAAGTCGCGCCATCGATACCATCGGGATTTATATTCCTGGCGGAACAGCACCACTTTTTTCAACGGTTTTGATGTTGGCAATTCCAGCAAAATTGGCAGGTTGCAAAAACATCATTTTATGTTCGCCACCAGACAAAAGTGGCAACATCAATCCAGCGATTTTGTATGCCGCACAATTGACAGGTGTAACTCAAATGTATAAAGTTGGAGGTATTCAAGCGATTGCAGCAATGACTTTTGGAACTGATGAAATTCCGAAAGTTCTAAAAATCTTCGGACCAGGAAATCAATATGTAACTGCTGCCAAGCAATATGCGCAACAATTAGGATTAGCTATCGATATGCCAGCTGGACCAAGTGAGTTATTAGTAATTGCTGACGAAACTTGCGACCCAGAATTCGTGGCTTCCGATTTACTTTCGCAAGCCGAACATGGCGGTGATAGTCAAGTAATTTTAGTTACAAATTCAGAAGAAATTGTTTCAAAAGTGACATTAGCCATCGAAAATCAGAAAGCCATTTTACCACGACAACCAACAGTAGAAAAAGCATTAGAAAATAGTCGAGCTATAATATTTGAGGACATTCAAACAGCAATCGAATTCAGTAATTTTTACGCACCAGAACATTTGATTTTAGCGATTGAAAATGCTGAAAATAAAATAGAATTTATAGAAAATGCAGGTTCGATTTTCCTCGGAAATTATAGTTGTGAAAGTGCTGGAGATTACGCCAGCGGAACCAATCACACTTTGCCAACCAATGGTTATGCTAAAAATTATAGCGGCGTTTCGTTAGACAGTTTTGTGAAGAAAATTACGATTCAAAAACTGACACCACAGGGCATGCAAAATCTCGGACCAACAATAGAAATTATGGCTGCTGCCGAACAATTAGATGCACACAAAAACGCCGTTTCCCTCCGATTAAAAAAATTAAAAAATGAATAATATTACCAATTTAATTCGAAAAAATATTCTCTTGCTTACGCCTTATTCGAGTGCGCGCGACGAATACAAAAGCAATGAAGGCATCTTTTTGGACGCCAATGAAAATCCGTTTGGGAAATTAAATCGTTATCCCGATCCTTACCAATGGCGATTAAAACAAATCCTAAGCAGTCAGAAGAAAGTCGGAATTGAAAATATCTTAATTGGAAATGGAAGCGACGAAATTATCGATTTGGTGCAACGTGTTTTTTGCGAACCTAATGAAGATAAAATCATCATTTGTCCACCAACCTATGGCATGTATGAAGTTTACGGAAATATTAATAATCTAGAAATTATTTCGATTCCATTAACCGAAGATTTTCAATTAAATACTGAGGCCATTTTAGCTACAAAAGCAAAAATTTTACACTTGTGTTCACCCAACAATCCGACTGGAAATTCATTAGAAAATCTAGAATTTATAATTGAAAATTTCAACGGAATTGTGTTTTTAGACGAAGCGTACATTGACTTTAGTGAACAACCTTCGTTGGTTTCAAAAATTAAGCAATATCCCAATTTAATTGTTTCACAAACCTTCAGTAAAGCGCGAGGTTTAGCGGCAGTTCGAGTTGGAATTGCTTATGCCAGTGACACCATTATTTCAGTATTGAATAAAGTAAAACCACCATATAATGTTAGTCAGTTAAACCAAGAAGCCGCAGTGCAATCGCTTGCTGATGAAGCCAATTTCAAGTCGAATGTGCAATTAATTAAATCGGAAAGAGAATTATTGAAACAATCCCTTTTAACATTGGATTTTGTAACGAAAATTTATCCTTCAGATGCTAATTTTTTATTGGTCGAAATGGAAAATGCAATAGCTATTTACAACAGTTTAATTGAACAACAAATCATCACACGCAACCGTAGTTCGGTAGTTGAAAATACCATTCGAATTACCATTGGAACACCAAGAGAAAACCAACAATTATTGTATGCTTTAAATTTAGTTACAACATGAAAAAAGTATTATTTATAGACCGTGACGGCACGTTAATCATAGAACCACCAATTGATTTTCAAGTCGATAGTTTGGAAAAATTGGAGTTTTATCCACAGGTTTTTCAGTACTTATCACGCATTGCAAAAGAACTCGATTATGAGTTGGTTATAGTGACCAATCAAGACGGAATGGGAACTGCTTCGTTTCCAGAAAACACGTTTTGGCCAGCACAAAACAAAATGATGAAAGCTTTCGAAAACGAAGGAATTCAATTTTCTGATGTTATTATTGATGTGTCATTTCCAGAGCAAAATTTGCCAACAAGAAAACCCGGAACTGCGTTATTGCAACAATATGTGAAAGGCAATTACGATTTAAAAAATTCCTTCGTAATTGGAGATAGAGTTACTGATATTCAATTAGCAGAAAATTTAGGAAGTCAGGCGATATTTATTTCGGCTACAGCCCATGAAAAAGCGGTTTTATCAACGACTTCTTGGGAAACTATTTATCAATTTTTAAAGGAACAACCTCGAGTTGGAAAATTAATTCGAACAACAAAAGAAACCGAAATTGCGGTCGAAATCAATTTGGATGGCAACGGAAAAAGCAACATCAATACTGGTTTAGGATTTTTTGACCACATGCTCGACCAAATTGCCAAACATGGAAATATCGATTTGAACATTAGCGTAAAAGGCGATTTGTATGTTGATGAACACCATACGATTGAAGATGTCGGAATTGCTTTGGGTGATGTTTTTGCGCAAGCTTTAGGTTCGAAAAAAGGCATTACACGTTATGGATTTTTACTTCCGATGGATGATTGTTTGTCTCAAGTGGCATTGGATTTTGGCGGTCGTTCGTGGTTGGTTTGGAATGCAAAATTTAGCAGAGAAAAAATCGGAGAAATGCCAACCGAAATGTTCTTACACTTTTTTAAATCGTTTTGCGATGGCGCCAAATGCAATTTGAATATCAAAAGTGAAGGCGAAAACGAACACCACAAAATAGAATCGATTTTCAAAGCATTTGCAAAAGCAATAAAAATGGCAGTACAAAAAGACGGAACAAACGGCATACCAAGCACTAAAGGAATTTTATGATAGCAATAGTAAAATACAACGCAGGCAATATTCTTTCGGTTAAAAATGCGATAGAAAGATTGGGTTATTCCTCCATCGTTACTGATGACGAAACTATTCTAAAATTAGCCGAAAAAGTAATTTTCCCTGGCGTTGGCGAAGCAAGTTCGGCGATGAAGTATTTGAAGGAAAAAGGTTTGGATGAAGTAATCAAAAATCTAACGCAACCAGTTTTAGGAATTTGCCTCGGTCAACAATTATTATGTAAATTTTCGGAAGAAGGAAACACCGAATGTTTAGGAGTTTTTGATACAACCGTTAAGAAATTTGAACCCAAATTGAAAGTACCACACATCGGCTGGAATAATATTTCAAAGTTAAACTCTGAATTGTTTGAGGGAATTGCATCTGATGAAAATTTCTATTTTGTACACAGTTTTTATGCCGAAATCTGTCAAGAAACCACAACGGTTTGCGATTATATCGTTCCGTTTAGCGCTTCGATGCAAAAGCATAATTTCTATGCCACACAATTTCATCCTGAAAAATCATCCAGCGAAGGCGAACGATTATTACTAAACTTTTTGAAATTATAAATACGCAAAAAATGTTAACCATTAAGATATTAAGTTGCATTAAGATTTATACTTAATTTTCTTAATTCACTTAATGGTTTAAAAAAAAATTAAATGGTAAACAAATTATGAGAATCATTCCAGCCATAGACATCATCAACGGAAAATGCGTCCGATTGACCAAAGGCGATTATGCCACGCAAAAAATTTATAACGAAAACCCGTTGGAAGTCGCCAAATATTTCGAAGATAAAGGAATCCAATATTTGCATTTAGTGGATTTGGATGGAGCAAAATCGAACCAAATTGTAAACCACAAAGTATTGTATCAAATTGCAACTAAAACGAATTTAAAAATCGATTTTGGTGGCGGATTGAAAAAGCGGAAAGACCTCGAAATCGCTTTTGAAAACGGAGCAAATCAAATTACAGGCGGAAGTATTGCTGCCAAAAATCCAAGCGAATTTCTAGAATGGTTAACAGAATTTGGAAGCGAAAAAATCATTTTAGGCGCAGATTGTTTGAATAGAAAAATTGCCACTCATGGTTGGTTAGAAACTTCTGAATTGGATGTTGTAGATTACATTTCTGATTATGTTTCAAAAGGAATTTCAACAGTTATTTGTACTGATATTTCCAAAGATGGAATGCTTCAAGGAACTTCTAATGAATTGTATTCTAATATTTTAGAAAAGACAAAAGTCAACTTAATTGCAAGCGGTGGTGTTACAACGATTTCCGATTTAGAACTTTTAAAAACCATCGGATGCGAAGGCGCAATCATCGGAAAAGCATTATATGAAGGCACAATAAACATCGAAAACTTACGCGAATTATGTTAAAGAAAAGAATCATTCCGTGTTTGGATATTAAAGACGGACGCGTTGTAAAAGGCGTTCAGTTTCTAGAACTAAAAGATGCTGGAAATCCAGTGGAATTGGCTTCATTCTATTCTAAAAATGGAGCGGACGAATTGGTATTTTTAGACATCAGCGCAACCTTGGAAAAACGTAAAACATTAGCCGAAATGGTAACGCAATTGTCAAAGGAAATCAACATTCCATTCACAGTTGGTGGCGGCATTCAATCGGTTGAAGATGCGCGATTGTTATTGCAATCTGGCGCGGATAAAGTCAGTATCAATTCGGCTGCGGTTTTAAATCCAGAGTTGATTACACAAATTTCAGATGCTTTTGGAAGTCAGAGTTTGGTGGTTGCCATCGACATCAAAAAAGAAGAAAACGATTGGTTTGTTTTCATAAAAGGCGGAACAGAATCAACTGGAATTTTAGCTATTGATTGGGCGAAAAAAGTGGAAGAATTAGGCGCTGGAGAATTACTAATAACTTCAATGAATAATGATGGTTCCAAAGATGGATTTGCATTAGAAATTACAAATGAAATTAGTAAAGTGGTTTCAATTCCAGTTATTGCTTCTGGTGGCGCAGGAAATTCGCAGCATTTCATAGATTTATTTACCAAAACTGAAGTCAGCGCAGGATTGGCAGCAAGTATTTTTCACTTTAATGAAGTGCCGATTTCCGAATTAAAAAACGTTTTAAAAACTCAAAATATTCCCATCAGATGAATGTAGATTTCTCAAAAAACAACGGATTAATTCCAGTAATTATCCAAAATAATGAAACGCAACAAGTTTTAATGTTGGGTTACATGAACGAAGAAGCTTTGCAAAAAACACAAAATGAAAATGTGGTAACGTTCTTTAGTAGAAGCAAAAATAGGCTTTGGACCAAAGGTGAAACGTCTGGAAATTTTCTAAAAGTAGTTTCCATAAAAGAAGATTGTGATCAAGATGCATTGCTAATTCAAGTTATCCCAAACGGACCAACATGCCACAACGGAACTACTTCATGTTTTGCAACTGAACCTAACATTTCTTTTCTAAACGAATTGGAAAACGTAATCGAAAATCGCATTGCAAACCCAAGTTCAGAATCGTATGTTGCCTCACTTTATCAAAAAGGCATCAACAAAATGGCCCAAAAAGTTGGTGAAGAAGCTGTGGAATTGGTAATTGAAGCCAAAGACGATAATCAAGATTTGTTTATTGGTGAAGCTGCCGATTTGTTGTTTCATTATTTGATTTTGCTGCAAGCTAAAAATTTGAAATTAAATGATATAGAACAAGAATTGATGCGTCGTATGAAAAAATAATGAGCTCAAACAAATGTTAAAATTTAAAAAATAATGCAATTGCAACAAAATAATTCAATAAGTTTGCACTAATTATGATGAACAAGATACAAAATACAAATTGGTGGCACATGACTAACTCCGTTTTTGGAATTGGTTGGTAACTGCTATTTGTACTTTTCTACAATATTGTTAAACCCACTTTTCCAAGTGGGTTTTTTTTATGTCTAATTTTTCTCAAAAAATCAATTATCATGTTATATAATTTTCAAACCAAAGTAATCAAAACCCTGAGCGACACGCATACGCCAGTTGGTTTGTATTTAAAAATACGGGATCAGTTTTCCAATAGTTTTCTCTTGGAAAGCTCCGATTATAAAAGCAAAGAAAACAGCTATTCTTATATTTGTTTGGATCCAATTGCATCCTTTATTGCTGATGCAAATGAAACTACAATCACTTTTCCTGATAAAAAAACTGTTGTAAAACCAACTTCAGAAATTGAAATTGCATCCGAGTTAAATCAGTTTTCAAAATCATTTTCAGTATCAGATTTGAACCTTGGATTTGAAACGTTGGGATTGTTTGGTTACACAAGTTATGATGCAATTCCGTTGTTTGAAGACATTACTTTTACCAACAACGATTTCGATTTGCCGTTGATTCAATACCATTTATTCCGTTATACGATCGTCTTCAATCACTTTAATAACGAACTTTTTTTGTTAGAACATTTGCAAGAAAATGAAGTTTCTAATTTGGATAGAATTCATGAAATCATCAACAATCGTTCGGTTACACAGTTTAAATTTTCACTTCAAAATGAGGAAGAATCTAATTTCACCAACGATGATTTTTTAGAAGCAATTAAAAAAGGTCAAGAACATTGTTTTGTTGGCGATGTGTTTCAAATTGTACTTTCTAGAAAATACAAACAACAATTTAAAGGTGACGAATTCAATGTTTACAGAGCGTTGCGTTCCATCAATCCATCACCGTATTTATTTTATTTTGATTACGGAAATTTTAAATTGTTTGGTTCTTCACCCGAAGCACAACTGACAATAAACGACCAAAAGGCCATTATCAATCCGATTGCTGGAACGTTCAAACGAACTGGCGACGATGCGCAAGATGTACTTTTAGCCGAAGCACTTTTGGCCGATCCAAAGGAAAATGCCGAACACATTATGTTAGTTGATTTGGCTCGAAATGATTTGAGTAAATCCAGTAAAAAAGTAGTGGTGGAAAGTTTTAAAAAGATCGAATATTACTCGCACGTGATTCACATGGTTTCTAAAGTTAGTGCCGAATTACAACCTGAATACAATCCGATACAAATTTTAGGCGACACCTATCCTGCTGGAACTTTATCTGGCGCACCAAAACACAAAGCGATGCAATTAATAGATCAATACGAACCACAATCACGCGGATTTTACGGCGGAACTGTTGGAATAATCGGACTCAATGGCGGATTTAATCATGCGATTTTTATTCGTTCGTTCGTTAGTAGAAACAATCAATTGACCTATCAAGCAGGTTGCGGAATCGTAACAAAATCAGAGGTTAACAGCGAATTGAATGAAGTAGAAACTAAACTTTCGGCACTTCGAAAAGCGATTCAACTAGCTCAAAATATATAAGTTATGAAGATATTAGTAGTAGATAATTACGATTCGTTTGTGTACAATATTGTGCATTTACTTTATGAAATTGGTGTTGATGATATTGATGTCGTAAAAAACGATCAACTCGATTTTTCGTATATCAATCAGTATGATAAAATTGTGCTTTCGCCTGGACCAGGAATTCCAAAAAATGCTGGAATGATGCCACAATTATTATCTGAATTTGCTTCCACAAAAAGCATACTCGGAATTTGTTTAGGTCATCAAGCCATTGCCGAACATTTTGGTACCGATTTAATAAATTTAAAAGAACCACTTCACGGAGTTGCTTCAGAAATTGAAATTGTAAAAGAGGATTACTTATTTGAAAATCTTCCTAAACAGTTTAAGATTGGACATTATCATTCTTGGGTTGTTTCTGAAACAATTTCAGATGATTTGGAAGTACTTGCCAAAGACGAATTGGGAAATATCATGGCAATAAAACATAAGAAATACGATGTTCGCGGATTGCAATTTCATCCTGAATCAATTCTCACAGAAAACGGAAAAACAATACTTACTAATTGGATAAACCATCTTAATTTGATTTAAGTAAAAAGATATAAACCATTAAGATATTAAGTTTCATTAAGTTTTTCTCTTAATTACCTTAATTCCTTAATGGTTAAATAAATAATAAAAACGCAATAGTTAAATAATGAAAACAATATTAGAACCTTTATTCAAACATAAAACCCTAACGAAAGACGAAGCCAAACAAGTACTAACCGACATCGCTTTAGGCAAATACAACCCAAGTCAGATTGCTTCGTTCTTGACGGTTTTTATCATGCGAAATATTACGCTGGACGAACTTTTAGGATTCAGAGAAGCGTTGTTGAACTTGTGTCATAAAATCGATTTATCAGCTTACAATCCGATGGACGTTTGTGGTACTGGTGGCGATGGAAAAAACACGTTTAACATTTCAACACTAACTTCTTTTGTAGTTGCTGGTGCAGGAATTCCAGTGGCGAAACATGGAAATTATGGGGTTTCTTCAATTTCAGGTTCGTCCAATGTTTTGGAAACTTTAGGAGTAGTTTTTCAAACCGATGAAAAAGTTTTGAAACAACAAATTGAAGAGACCAACATCTGCTTTTTACACGCACCATTGTTTCATCCAGCAATGAAAGCTGTTGGTCCGATTCGTAAGGAATTAGGCATCAAAACTTTCTTCAATATGCTTGGACCATTAGTGAATCCGGCGTTTCCAAAAGTACAAATGACAGGCGTTTTTAGTTTAGAATTAGCGCGAATGTACCAGTATTTATTACAAGAAGAAAACAGTCAATACACCGTAATTTATGGTTTGGATGGTTTTGACGAAGTAACGCTGACCGATAAAACCAAGTTGATTACTAATACAGGCGAACGTTTTATAGAAGCCAAAGATTTTGGTCTGAAAAACGTTGCTTTTTCTGAATTGTATGGCGGCGAAACTCTAGAAGAAGCAGCAGCAATTTTTACTACAATTATTGATGGAAAAGGAACTGAATCGCAAAACAATGTAGTTTTAGTAAATGCTGCTTTGGCGATTCAAACGTATCATCCAAATCTTGATTTTGAAGAAGCATTGGATCAAGCTAAGGAATCACTTTTCGGATTGAAAGCTAAGAATTCGTTTAACCGATTAAAAGAAATTCAATGAATATTTTAGATACAATAAAAGCACAAAAATTAAAAGAAGTTGCCAATTTAAAATCGCAATTTTCTATTTCATTTTTAGAAGAACAACCGTTATTTAATTCGGCGACACATTCTTTGAGAAAAGCCATTGAAAGTTCGGTTACTGGCGGAATTATTGCCGAATTCAAACGAAAATCTCCGGCTAAAGGAAATATAAATTTGGATGCCAATGTGGTTGAAGTTACGCAAGGTTATGCTAACGCAACCGTTTCTGGATTATCGGTTTTGACTGATGTAGATTTTTTTGGAGCAAGAACTAACGACTTTGAATTGGCTCGAAAAAGTAACACCATTCCAATGTTGCGAAAGGATTTTATGGTAGATGAATATCAAATTATTCAATCGAAAGCGATGGGCGCGGATGTGATTTTGTTGATTGCTAAAATTTTGACCAAAAAACAAATGCAATCTTATACCAATTTGGCACACGAATTAGGAATGGAAGTGTTTCTAGAAACTCAAAATGAAGAAGAAATTTTGGAAAACATGGATTTGAATTTTGATTTAATCGGAATCAATAATCGCAATCTAAATTCTTTTGAAGTTTCGGTTGAAAACAGTATAAAATTAGCACAATTGTTACCTAAATCAAGTGTCAAAATTGCTGAAAGTGGTATCAATTCTTTAGAAACCATTCAACTTTTGCAAGCCAATGGATTTAATGGATTTTTGATAGGAGAATATTTTATGAAAGAGGAAAATCCATCAGAAAAATGTAAAAATTTAATACAGCAGTTGTTATGAAAATAAAGATTTGCGGAATGAAATTTCCGAAAAATATACTTGAAGTTGGCGCCTTGCAACCCGATTATATGGGATTTATTTTTTATCCAAAATCGAAGCGTTATGTTGGTGAAGATTTTTCATGTAAATCGTTAGAAAAATTACCTGAAAATATAAAAAAGGTTGCTGTTTTTGTAAATGAAGATGTTAATCGAATTATTGAAATTCAAAAGCAATTTTCGTTTGATTTTATTCAATTACACGGAAATGAATCGGTTGCCGAATGTGAAATTTTGAAAGAAAATAATATCAATGTGATCAAAGTATTTTCGGTAGATCCTTATTTCAATTTTAATGAAGTTGTGGCTTATGAAGATGTTTGCGATTACTTTTTATTTGACACTAAAACGCCTAAATATGGTGGAAGCGGAAAAACATTTGATTGGGAATTATTAGAAAATTATACTTTATCCAAACCATTTATTTTAAGTGGCGGATTAAGCATTCATACTATCGGTAAGCTTAAATTTAATAAGTATCCGATGTTAGCTGGATTGGATTTCAATAGCAGATTAGAAGATTCAAATACTAAAAAAATTACTGAAGAAGTTAGCGAATTAATAGAAAAAATAAGAAGACGATGAAAACGACTTTACAACCTGATGAAAACGGATTTTATGGCGAATTTGGTGGTGCCTTTGTACCCGAAATGTTGTATCCAAATGTATTGGAATTGCAACAAAATTACTTGCAAATCATAGCAACAGAAGACTTTCAAAAAGAATTCAAATTGTTATTGAAAGATTATGTTGGGCGACCAACACCATTGTATTTTTCAAAGAATTTATCGGAACAATTCCAAGCGCAAATTTATCTGAAAAGAGAAGATTTGAATCACACCGGCGCACACAAAATCAACAATGCAATTGGTCAGGTTTTGTTAGCCAAACGATTAAATAAGAAACGAATTATTGCTGAAACTGGCGCAGGTCAACATGGAGTTGCAACAGCTACTGCTTGTGCTTTATTAGGTTTAGATTGCACGATTTATATGGGTGAAATTGACATTGAACGCCAAAAGCCGAATGTAGAACGTATGCGTCTTTTAGGTGCAAAAATTCAGCCTGCAACTAGCGGAAGTAAAACGTTAAAAGATGCCACAAACGAAGCCATCAGAGCTTGGATAAACGATCCAGTTGGAACACATTATATTATTGGTTCGGTGGTTGGTCCGCATCCTTATCCCGATTTGGTGGCGCAATTTCAATCGGTTATCAGCGAAGAAATCAAAATCCAATTGAAGGAAAAAACAGGCGATGAAAATCCGGATTATGTTGTAGCTTGTCTTGGTGGCGGAAGCAATGCCATTGGTGCTTTTTATCATTTTATTGACAACAGAAAAACCCAATTAATTGCTGTGGAAGCTGGAGGTTTAGGAGTTCATTCTGGAAAAACTGCAGCAACAATTTCCTTGGGTAAAAAAGGAATCATTCACGGAAGTAAAACCTACTTAATTCAAACTGATGATGGACAAATTGTAGAACCACATTCGATTTCTGCAGGATTGGATTATCCCGGAATTGGTCCGATTCACTCCTATTTGCATGATACTAAAAAGGCAGAAGTAGTTTCAATAACGGATGAAGAAGCGATGCAAGCTGCATATGATTTGTCTCGAATAGAAGGAATTATTCCAGCAATTGAATCGGCACATGCTTTGGCTTATTTGCATAAAATGAAATTGAAAACTACAGATGTTGTGGTCGTAAATTTATCAGGAAGAGGCGACAAAGATTTGGCAACATTACAAAATTACAGAACAGATGAAAAATAGAATTCAAAACTTATTTGAAACCAAAAAAGAGAATATTTTGTCGTTGTACTTTACGGCAGGATTTCCAAATTTGAACGATACGCTTACCATTTTAAAACATTTGGAAGAAAGTGCTGTTGACATGATTGAAATTGGATTTCCGTATTCTGATCCTTTGGCAGATGGACCAGTTATTCAAGAAAGTAGTGGCACGGCGATTGAAAACGGAATGACTTTAAGTCTTCTATTCGAACAATTGCAATCGTTAAGAAGCTTTACTCAAAAACCAATTGTATTAATGGGTTATTTGAATGTGGTTTTGCAATTTGGTGAAAAAGAATTCATAGAAAAATGTGCACAAGTTGGCGTTGACGGAATTATCATTCCAGATATGCCATTGCATTATTATCTTTCAAATTTTAAAGAATTGTGTGAAATAAATCAAGTTTCAAATGTGTTGTTGATAACACCAGAAACTTCAGAAGAACGCATTAAGCAATTGGATAGTTATTCGTCGGGATTTATTTATTTGGTTTCTTCTAATAGCATAACAGGAAGTACCAATGCAATTACTTTTCAAACGGATTATTACCAACGCATACAAAGTATGAAATTACAAAATCCGCATTTAATAGGTTTTGGTGTTCATGATAAAAAGACTTTTGAAACAGTTTGTGAATTTGGTTCAGGAGCAATTATTGGAAGTGCTTTTATCAAACATTTGAATAAAAATCGAACAACTAGAGAATCGATAGTTACTTTTGTTGACTCGATAAGAAAATAGTATAAATAAGAAATCCAGTTTAAAAAAATAAACTGGATTTTTTATCATTAGTATTCATAAACTTCGTAGCCCCAAGGCTTTATTTTTCTCTCATTATTACTTAAGGTTTCTTCTTTTTCGCTAAAGACGTTGTGAGTTTTTCCTAATAGTGATTTATCCGATATTTTGATACCTTGCTCTTTGTCTGAAAAATTTAAAATAACAAGGATTTTTTTGTTGTCTTTTTCTCTTGAGTAAGCATAAATTACATTTTTATCTCCTAAATCAACTTTTTTGAAAGATGCATTGGCTGAGAGCGCTACATTTCTTTTTCTTAGATGAAGTAATGTTTTGTAGAATTTCTCTCGTTTAAGATTTTTAAATTCCATCGGATCTTTGTCAAAGAATTTTATAGCTCTTAAAGTAGGTTCTTCTTGTCCGCTGTAAATTAATGGAACACTGTTTTTCATTGTTTGAGTAAATACTGCAAAAGGCGCATGCACTTCATTTGGAAAAGTGCCATAATCGGCATGATTCCAACTGTTTTCATCGTGGTTGCTTGTGAAATACATTTGGATGGTATTCTTTGGGTAACGCGTTTCATTCTCTTTGTTGATACTGTCTAAACTAAACGCAGGTCTTTTTCCTTTGGCCACTTTTTCCATCATTTTGAACATGTGCCAAGGATAAACTGCGTCAAAACCACTTTTTGGAAGATACGTGCTATCACCTTCAGCAAGCATAAAAACATTCTTCATTTTTTTCAATTGTGGAATAGATTTTTTCCAAAAATTAGCTGGAACATTCCAAGCAACATCACAACGAAAACCATCGATATCGGTATCTTTAATCCAAAATTTCATAGCAGCTACCATACTATCTTGTAAGACAGGATTTTTATAATCTAATTGTCTAACGTCAGCCCAATCAAAAGCTACTGCTGCTTTTCCTGTACTATCTTTTACATAAAAATCAGGATGTTGTTTAAGCCAACGATGGTCTGCTCCAGTATGATTTGGAACCCAATCAATAATGACTTTCATTCCTCTATCATGAATAGCTTTCACTACATTTTTAAAATCTTCCATGGTGCCAAATTCTGGATTAATAGAAGTAAAATCAGAAACCGCATAGTAGCTTCCTAAAGAACCTTTTCTATCTACTTTACTAATTGGATTTATAGGCATGAACCAAATAGTTTCAACTCCCATTTCTTTGAGTCGGTCAAGATGTTTAGCAAAAGCATTTAGAGTGCCTTCTGGAGTATATTGTCTAACATTAACCTCATAGATGTTGCTTTGCATAATCCACGCAGGATGACCTTCAATAAGTTCATTGTTTACTATCTCTGGTTTGCTTTTTTTACAACAAACAAAAGAAAGTACAACAATAATCAAAAGTATTGGAATACGAATTTTTTTCATGATGAAAAGAATTTGATAGTTAGAAAAAGTAAATATCACAAAAAATCTTGAGATAGCTACCAATTTGGTTTTGATTTTTTGGTATGATTTGAAAGAAATTGGTAATTTATAGGAATAAAAAAAGCCTCTACAAAAAATGTAAAGGCTTTAAAAAGCTCCCCCTCTTGGGCTCGAACCAAGGACCCTCTGATTAACAGTCAGATGCTCTAACCAACTGAGCTAAGGAGGAAACTGTATATTTTTAATTTTATAAGAACTTTTCTATTACTTTTCTATTTCTAGAGCAGATTGTTTATCTGCTAAGCGGTTGCAAATATAGGGTGTTTTTTATTTTAAGCAAATTATTTTTTAATTTTTTTTAATGATTTGCAAAAAATTTATCCATCACTAATTGGTAAATATCTTTTCCGAAAGTTAAAGCCATTAGACTCAGCAAGATAATCATTCCAAACGTTTGAACGTAACCTGCTGTTTTTTCGTTTAAAGTTTTACCGGTTATCATTTCTACAATTGTAAAAAGTGCATGTCCTCCATCTAATCCTGGAATTGGAAGTAAGTTCATAAAGGCTAAACCAATTGAAAAAAGTGCTGTGAAGCTCCAAATAAACTCCCAGTTCCATTCGTCTGGTAACATTCTTGCAATACCGATTGGACTTTTTACTTGTTTGTAAGCTTGAGTTTTTGGTTTTAATATTAATTTGAATTGTTTTACATTATAAACAAGTAATTCCCATGATTCTTTCATAGCTTGTGGCAGTGCACTGCTAAAAGAAAGTTTGTTAACAACTTCAAATTTTTCTTTGTTAGTTGTAAGACTTAAACCTGGTAGAAAACCTAATTTACTATTTTTATCAAGTTTAGCTTTAAGGTTTACGATTTGATTTTCTCTTTGAACCTTTAGAGCAATTGAATCGTTAGGTTTATTAGAAATTAGTTCTGAGAATTCGTCAAAATATTTAAATTCTTTATTGTCAACTGAAATAATTTGGTCGTTTACTTTTAAACCTGCATTGAATGCTCCTGATTTTGGTAAAATAGAATCGATTTTAAATCCTTTAATTCTTGAAGCCATAAAGTTTTTGCCTTCTGCGCCTAATATTTTTGCTTTATCTTCATCTGATAAAGTAATTTCTTTGTTTTGTCCGTCGCGATTTACAATTAATTTATCACTTAAAAGAACGTCAATAATTAATCTGTTGAATTTGTTTTGAACTAATTCGCCGTCTACTGAAACAATTTTGTCTCCATTTTTAAAGCCTACATCTTTTCCTACTTGGCTAAAACTTAGTCCATTTTTTTGGACTACATCAGTTGCAATGTATTTCTGTCCAACTGTAGAAAACATTATAGTATAAATTGTTATCGCTAGAACAATGTTTACAAATATTCCTCCCAACATGATTATTAAACGTTGCCAAGCTGGTTTCGAACGAAATTCCCATGGTTGAGCTGGTTGTTTCATTTGCTCTGTGTCCATGCTTTCATCAATCATTCCTGAAAGTTTCACGTATCCTCCAATTGGTAACCATCCAATACCCCATTCTGTTTCTCCGATTTTTTTCTTAATTAGTGAAAAACCAGCATCCATAAAAAGGTAGAATTTTTCAACTCTTACTTTAAAAATTTTTGCAGCAATGTAGTGACCGAACTCGTGAAGTATAACTAATACTGAAAGAATAAAAATAATTTGTGCAACTTGTATCATTTAATCTTGTAATCTAATGTTTCTAAAAAAAGCAAAAGTAAGGTTTTCACCTTACTTTTTACTAATTATGTTGTTTATGTCTAATTTTTTATAATTTTTTTATGAAATGTCCCTTCAGATGTTTGAATTTGAACGAAATGTACACCAGATGATAATTGGTTAACGGAGAAATCTAATTCATTACTCTCAATTGTTTTTTGTCCTAAACTATTAAAAATGATTACTTTTTCTATAGAAATATTACTTGGTATTTGTATGTGTAATTCATTTGAAACAGGATTTGGGTAAAGAGCAATAGCTTTTTCTAAATCGAAATTTTCATTACCTAATGTGACCGTGTTGTTTTTAGAGATTATATCTTTTTCAGGGTCGAAATTTGCTCCAGTAATAGCAAAAGGAACCGATATGATGAACTCTTGATTATTGGTTGTATTTTCTAAAATTGTATCAAATGTTTGCCCTCCGGCGCCAGTTAATCTTACTGGAATTGGCATTTCAAAGAACGAAACACTACTGTGAGATTGTGTTTGGCTTACAGTAATCTTGGCTTGTCCAGCACCCCAATTTTGTGCAGTAATATTATAAGTTGGATATCCTTGATTAAAAACCCAATCATTAAAAAATTCGGTTAAACTACTTCCATATACAGCTTCTAAATGATATTTTAAATCGCTAGTTACGGCATATTTAAATGCTAAATTAGTGTCAGCTAGATAATTTCTTAAAGCTTGAAAGAACATTGTATCACCCATTTTTAGTCTCAACATGTTTAAAACCATCGCGCCTTTGTTGTAGGATAATCTTGAACTGAATATACGTCCTACATTTTGAGCCTCGGTATCTGTTAAATAAACAGAACCATTTGTTTGCGAGGTTATATTGTTAATTAAACTGTTTTTATTAGCAATAAAAGCGGTATTTCCGTCAAAATTTTCAATTACTAATGATGATAAATAGGTTGCAAATCCTTCATTTAACCAAATGTCTTTCCAGGTCCCACAGGTAATTTTATCACCAAACCATTGGTGTGCTAGTTCATGAGCAATTAAACCACGACTAAAATTTTGCATAAAGGAAACTGTAGTATGTTCCATTCCTCCTCCCCAGCCGAATTGTGCATGTCCATACTTTTCGTTATGAAAAGGATATACTTCAAATAACGTTTCAAACAAATTCATAATTAAAGGTGTTTGTGCTAATTGAGTTTGAACAGCAGGTGTAAGAGTTTCAGGATAAATGTAATTTACTATGGGAAAATCATTTGGAGCGGTTCCTGCAGTTTGATTAAAAATAGAATAATTAGTAACTGCAATAGCTACTAAATAAGCAGGAATTGGATAGTTGTGCTGAAAATGCGTTATTTTATTAGAACCCGTAATAACTTGGCTAATTTCAAGACCATTAGATACACTAACGTATTGAGAAGGCGCTGTAATATAAACGTCGATAGAATTTATTTTATCATTTAAATCTTGTTTACATGGCCACCAATCTCTAGCTCCAAATGGTTCAGATAAAGTATAAATAACTGGAGTTCCACTGTGAGTTGAAGCCGTAAATGCTTGTTCCCCAGTTGCAGGTGCACCTGAATAATTTATTTCAATTGTTTGTGATGTTCCTGCTAATTGCGTCGACGGAAGCGTGATAACAAGTTCATCATTTGTATTTTGCACGAAAGTAAGATTTGTAGTGCCTAATTTTACCGAACTCACGACTAATACGTTAGTTAAGTCAAAAGTTACAGTTGACATATTAGATAATGCTGTATAAGTTGTAGTGACTTTTCCAACAATGTTATAAACAGCTGGATTTAAAGTGAATTCTAATTTTTGATAAGTAACATCATAATTTAATGTATTCGGATTAACTGCTAATTCCATTAAACCTGAGGCCGATTTCATCTCAGCTTCAACGATTTCATTTAACTCTTTTTCATTGGTTTGGGAAAATGAAAAGCTTATTGAAAAAAGTAAAAATAATAAGTAGGTTTTTTTCATGACAAATGGTAATTTTTTGCGAATATAGTAATTATTTGGCTTTGCAATTTGTAAAGTTTCATTTAAAATAGAATTAAGTTGCTAAAACAGATGACTTTACATACAATAATAGAAACTCATAGTAATATTCTATTAATAGAAATCAATTCCTTAAATTTGCACCCGAGCCTGAAAGGCGAACTGAGCGAAAGCTAATCTTATAAAATTTAAGTCATGTTACAGATAGCATTTATTAGAGAAAACCAAGAGAAAGTTGTTAAAGCTTTAGCTAAAAAACACATGGATGCCAAAGCCATTGTGGAAGAAATTGTTCAAACTGATGATTTGAGAAGAAGTTCTCAAGCTGAATTAGAAAACACTCTTGCCGAATCCAATAAATTATCTAAAGATATTGGCGAAATGATGAAGAATGGTGAGAAATCTAAAGCCGAAATTTTAAAGCAAAAAACGGTTCAACTAAGAGAACTTGGAAAAGAGTTGTCTGAAAAAGTGGATGCTTTAGCTAACGAAATTACTCAGAAACTTTATTTATTACCAAATCTTCCAGCGGATATTGTACCAGAAGGAAAAACTCCAGAAGAAAACTTAAATGTTTTTGAAGAAGGTGATGTGCCAAAATTGCATGAAGGCGCTTTACCACATTGGGAATTGGTAAAAAAATATGACATCATCGATTTTGAATTAGGAAATAAAATTACAGGTGCAGGATTTCCTGTTTATAAAGGAAAAGGAGCAAAATTGCAACGTGCTTTAATAACTTATTTCTTAGATAAAAATACCGATGCAGGTTATCTTGAATATCAGGTGCCTCATTTAGTAAATGAAGCGTCTGCTTATGGAACGGGACAATTGCCAGACAAAGATGGTCAGATGTATCATGATGCAACTGATGATTTGTATTTAATTCCTACAGCAGAAGTTCCAGTAACTAATATTTTTAGAGATGTAATTTTATCTGAAAACGAATTACCAGTAAAATGTACAGGTTATACGCCATGTTTCCGTAGAGAAGCAGGTTCGTATGGTGCACATGTTCGTGGATTGAATCGTTTACATCAATTTGATAAAGTCGAAATAGTGCGTGTTGAACATCCAGAGAAATCTTATGAAGCATTGGATGAAATGGTAGAGCACGTAAAAGATATTATGCGTGAATTGAAATTGCCTTACAGAATTTTACGTCTTTGTGGTGGCGATATGAGTTTTGCATCCGCTTTAACTTACGATTTTGAAGTGTTTTCAACGGCTCAAGACAGATGGTTAGAAATTTCATCGGTATCTAATTTTGAAACTTTTCAAGCGAATCGTTTGAAATTAAGATTTAAAGATAAAGACGGAAAAAATCAATTGGCACATACGTTGAACGGAAGTTCGCTAGCTTTACCAAGAGTTTTAGCTGGAATTTTAGAAAATTACCAAACACCAGAAGGAATTGTAGTTCCAGAAGTGTTGCGTAAATACACAGGATTTGACATTATTAACTAAAAGTTAATCTTATATAAATAATGTACTAAATTGGCACAAAATGTGTTACTTTAGTACATTGTTTTTTAAAGGTATTTGATGAAACAATTATTATATTTATTCTTTTTGGCTTCAGTTACCCTTGTGAATTCACAAAATAACCAGCCAATTATTCCTAAAGAAGGAAAGTTAATTACTGACTTTGTTCCAAGAAAATGGAAGATTATTGCAAAGTCAGAAGGCGATTTGAATAAAGATAAAATAAATGATGTTGCCTTTGTAATTGAAAACACTGCAACAGAAAATATTGTTTTAAACGGAGGTTTTGGAAAAGACACGTTGAATGTCAATCCAAGGTTTTTGTTGGTTTTATTTAAAACAGATTCAAAATATGTTTTGAAAAGTATCAATAAAAAATTTATTCCTTCGCAAGATGATTCAGAAAGTCCTTGTTTGGATGATCCATTTATCGAGAATGGCGGAATTGAAATTAAAAATGGCGTTCTTAATATAGACTTACATTATTGGTTAAGCTGTGGTAGTTGGTATGTAACAGATAGAACATACAAATTTAGATTTCAAGAAAATAGTTTTGTTTTAATAGGATATGATTCAGATAGTTTCCACAGGTCAACAGGTGAAAGTAATTCGGTGAGTATTAATTTTCTATCAAAAAAGAAAGAACTGATTACAGGAATGAACGAATTTGAAGAAAGTAATCCAAAAACAACTTGGAAAAGCATTAAAATTGAAAAACTGATAAAACTTGAAGATTTAACCACTGATTCAGAAATTGATTATTAAATGAAAAAAATCATTGCTTTATTATTTATATTCTTATCACTATTTGTTCATGGTCAAAACGAACAATTGGCGCTAAACTACTTTGATAGAGGTGAGTTTGAAAAGGCTTTGGTAAGTTATGAAGAACTGCTAAAAGCACAGCCTAATAATTTCAATTATTTTCAGAAAGCAGTAGAATGTTATCAGCAGTTACAGCAATTTGATAAGGCAGAAAAAGCTATTCAAGAACGATTAGACAAATATAAACAAGGCAATTTCTTAGTTGAATTAGGGTATAATTATCAGCTCCAAAAAAATCAAGAAAAGGCCAACAAGTATTATGATCAAGCTATTGATAAAATTAAGAAGAATCCAAGTGAGGTGTATCAAATAGCCTATGTTTTTGATAGAAAAGCTTTGGTGGATTATGCTTTATTGGCTTATCAAACAGCAGTTTCGTTGGAACCTAAGTTCAATTTTAATTTTCAAATGGCTTTGCTTTATGGTCAGAAAGGCGAAACAGACAAGATGATTGATATGTTCTTGACAGAAGCATATACCAATCCTCAAAACTTGATTATGATTCAAAATCAGTTATCTCGTTTTACAACAGAAGAAACAGATGTAACTTTTAACGATGCTTTAAAGAAAGCTTTATTAGTTAGAATTCAAAAAAATCAAGATATATTTTGGAATGAATTTTTGAGTTGGTTTTATGTTCAACAAAAGGAGTATGGAAAAGCTTTTATTCAAGAAAAAGCCATTTACAAAAGAAATCCAGAATCTTTTTCAAACATTGTAAATTTAGGTCAATTAGCTATTGAAGAAAATGATCAAGAAGCTGCAAAAGAAATATTAGGTTTTGTATTAGAAAACACTAAAGATTTGGATTTGCAAATTCAATCACATTCCTATTTAATGGAAATGAAAATTGATAAAGCGCTTCCTAAAGATTATCCAGCAATTAATCTTGAATTGGATAATTTGATAAAGGAGTTTGGTGTTAGTCCTTTTTCATTATCTCTTTTGAAAATTAAAGCACATTTTGTGACATTTAACATGAAAGATGCAGAAACTGGAAAAGTCATTTTGAAGAACGTTTTAGAAATGACATTGAATAGAGATCAAGCAGCAGAAGTTAAAATGGAATTGGCAGATATTTTATTATTTGAAGAAAAATTCAATCAAGCCTTAATTTATTATTCGCAAATTGAGAATGACGCTAACAATAGTCCTATTGGACAAGAAGCAAGCCTAAAAACAGCCAAAACTAGTTATTTTAAAGCTGACTTTAAATGGGCAGAACACCAATTGAAAGTTTTAAAATCGGCTTCAACCCAGTTGATTGCTAATGACGCTTTAGATTTATTTCTTTTAATTTCGGATAATACTGTAGAAGATTCGACACAAGTTGCTTTAAAGAAATTTGCTCGCGCCGATTTTTTATTATATCAAGAGAAAAAGCAAGATGCACTCACTGCTTTTCAAGCTATTTTAAAAGAAAATAAAGGTGATGCTATCGAACCCGTAACCTTATTAAGAATTGGAAAAATCTATGAAGAATTGGGTGAAACTAATGCTGCTTTGGCAAATTATAAGTTGATTTTAGATAATTTTAAAGAATGTATCTATATAGATGAGGCCTTATTTTATTCTGCTGAAATTTACAATCAATTGAATGATGTTGAAAAAGCAAAACCACTATATGAAGAAGTTATCACTAAACATGAAGACAGTATTCACTATGTAACTTCGCAGAAAAAATATAGGAAACTTCGAGGCGATTCAATTTAGTTTTTAGATAGCAGTAATTAAAAATAGCAATTTATTATCATATGATATTATACAACGTAACAGTAAACATCCATGAAAGCGTCCACAATCAATGGATGAATTGGATGCAAACCAAACACATAAATGACGTTCTTGCCACTGGAAAATTCTCTTCAGCAAGAATGGTAAAAGTTTTAGTTGAAGAAGAAATGGGCGGAACAACCTACGCCATTCAATACACTACTGATAGCAAGGAAACTTTGCAACGCTATTACGATGAAGATGCGCCAAGATTAAGAGAAGAAGGAGCAAGACTTTTTGGAGACAAAATGTTAGCTTTCAGAACGGAGTTGGAAATGATCTCGGAATTTTTTCAGACGAATTAGTTTTTAGATTATGCTGCGTCTTTTCCGCGTAGGCGGAAATCCAAAATAGAGCGATATGTATAATAACTTAAATCAGTATTACATTTATATTTTGGCAAGTCAAAAAAACGGAACACTCTACATAGGAGTTACTAATGATTTAGAAAGAAGAGTTTTTGAACATAAGAATAAAATCAATCCGGGTTTTACTTCAAAATACAATATTGACAAATTGGTTTATTTTGAAGCATTTGGATTTATTAAAGATGCAATTGCAAGAGAAAAGCAATTAAAAAAATGGAACCGACAATGGAAAATAAATTTAATTGAAGAAGAAAATCAAGATTGGAAAGATTTAGCAATTGATTGGTATGATTAAGTAATTTTGTAAAAATGGATTCCCGCCTGCGCGGGAAAGACGTAGAATTTATAACTTTATTTAATTTTTCTTTAAAATAAAAACCTTAGCGACTTAGCGCCTTCGTGGCAAACAACATGGAAAAAGTAAAAGCAAAAAAACACCTCGGACAACATTTCTTAAAAGACGAATCTATCGCTAAAGCCATTGCCGATACGTTAAATCTTGAAGGTTATGATGATGTTTTAGAAATTGGTCCAGGAATGGGTGTTTTGACCAAATATTTATTGGAAAAACCAATTACAACTTATGTTATTGAAATCGATACAGAATCAGTAACGTACTTGGATGCCAATTATCCAAAACTGAAAGATAAAATCATTTCTAAAGACTTCTTGAAATACAATATCAACGAAGTTTTTGATGGTAAACAATTCGCAATCATAGGAAACTTTCCTTACAATATTTCTACTCAAATAGTTTTCAGAACTTTAGAATATCGCAATCAAATTCCAGAGTTTTCAGGCATGTTTCAAAAAGAAGTTGCCGAACGAATTTGCTCCAAAAAAGGAAGTAAAGTCTACGGAATTCTATCGGTTTTAGCCCAAGCATTTTATGAGGTTGAATATCTTTTTACCGTTGATGAAACCGTTTTCGATCCACCACCAAAAGTAAAATCGGGCGTGATGCGCATGCGTAGAAAAGAAAACTATACTTTGCCTTGTAGCGAAAAATTACTGTTTACAGTAGTGAAAACAGCTTTTCAACAGCGAAGAAAAACTATGCGAAACAGTTTAAAATCACTAAATTTGTCCGATAATTTAAGAGAAGATACTATTTTTGATCTTCGACCAGAGCAATTATCGGTAGAACAATTTATTGAACTTACCCAAAAAATAGAGGCCAATGCAGTTTAAAATCAGCAAAGAACTTTTAGTTCAAATAGAGCAATTAATTCATCAAAAGAACGACCAAGAGTTGGAAATTTTGTTGAACGACTTGCACCATGCTGATATTGCCGAAATTTTCGATGAGTTAGAAACCGATGAAGCCATTTATATTTTCAAAATATTAGATAGCGAAATTACTGCAGAAATTCTAACCGAACTTGAAGACGACGTTCGTGAAAAAATCCTTCGCGGACTTTCTGCTAAAGAAATTGCCGAAGAGCTTGATGAACTTGACACCGATGACGCTGCCGATATTATTGCTGAACTTTCTCAAAGCAAAAAGGAAGAAGTAATTTCTGAGCTTGAAGACGTTGAGCATGCCAAAGATATTGTCGATTTATTACGCTACGACGAAGATACAGCCGGAGGTTTGATGGGAAAAGAGTTGGTAAAAGTCAATGAAAATTGGAACGTACTAACTTGCGTAAAAGAAATGCGAATTCAAGCCGAAAATGTTACTCGTGTTCATTCTATTTATGTTGTCGATGATGAAAATCGTCTTAAAGGAAGATTGTCACTAAAAGATTTATTAACAACATCAACTAAAACACCAATTAGCGAAGTTTATATCAAAAAAGTAGATTCTGTTAGAGTTAACGCATCTAATGTTGAGGTAGCGCGAATCATGCAAAAATACGATTTGGAAGCCATTCCAGTGGTTGATGAAATGGGACGATTAGTTGGTCGAATTACCATCGATGATATCGTTGACGTTATCAAGGAAGAAGCAGACAAAGATTACCAATTAGCTGCCGGTATCTCGCAAGACGTAGAAGCTGATGATAGCATTCTTGAACTTACCAAAGCGCGTTTGCCTTGGTTAGTCCTTGCACTTTTTGGAGGTTTTATAAGCGTAACATTGCTCGAAAGTTTTCAAGGAGCGATGCAATTTCACAAAGAATTATTCTTTTTCACACCACTAATTGCCGCTATGGCAGGAAATGTTGGCGTTCAATCATCAGCAATTATTGTTCAAGGTTTGGCTAATCACACCATCAGCGGCACCATATTTAATCGATTGTTAAAAGAAATCTCCTTGAGTTTATTCAATGGATTAATTTTAGCAACAATATTATTTGTAGGAAGTCATTTTTTATTAGGTGTTGAAACCAAAATAGGAATAATAGTAACTATTGCCTTAGTTTCAGTGATTATTATTGCCTCATTAATTGGAACTTCCATTCCACTTATCTTAGATAAATTTGGTATAGATCCTGCACTTGCCACAGGTCCATTTATTACAACCAGTAACGACATTTTCGGAATATTAATTTACTTTTCAATTGCTAAATTAATTTTAGGGTTTTAGGAGCGAATGGCTTGGTCATTATTTATAAACCATTTTCCTGCTTTACGTCATGCACGGCATTTCCTCCAATCAGGGCTAGATTGTATTTGTCTTTTCCTTTTGTTTCGGTTTTCAAAAAATAATTGACGTGAGTTCGACATAGGATTTTATAAATTTAGACACGAATTGCACTAATTTACACTAATTATTTTTTAATAATTATATTTCACGAATTAAAATCTGATTTTATCGGTGTATTTTTTTCCATCTTCAATTCGTGTAAATTAGTGCAATTCGTGTAAAAAGATGAATTTTTATTCGGTTTATATATCGAACTCACGTTAATTAATTTACTTTTTGCGTCAAGTTTGTCATTTCTACGAAGGAGAACTCACATCCTAAATTATGTTTATTTTTTTAATGCGATTTCTCCTTCGTCGAAATGACAAAATTCCTGAAACAATTTCTTTTCGAAACACATTTTTCTTAATGAACCTTTATAACTTAATGGTTTCAAAAATTAGTTTTATATTTAACCTTCAAAAATTAGTAACCCGAAACCCGAAACCTTGAAACCCGAAACTATAAAAATCCTCCACATCGACAGTAATCATCCGTTATTATGGAATCAACTTGAACAAGCAGGTTTCACTAACGAAGAAGATTTTACTTCCACCAAAGAAGAAGTCGAAGCAAAAATCCAAAACTATAACGGAATTGTAATTCGTTCACGTTTTAAAATCGACAAAACATTTCTTGATAAAGCAGTCAATTTGCAATTTATTGCACGAGTTGGCGCAGGTTTAGAAAGCATCGATTGTGATTATGCTATCGAAAAAGGAGTTCATTTAATCGCAGCTCCAGAAGGCAATAGCAATGCTGTTGGCGAACAC
>LNFM01003372.1_pt1 | contig 31495 bp, 27 predicted proteins | sample 596031 | NCBI WGS metagenome assembly LNFM01 (sample SAMN04254537, study PRJNA301005) | activated carbon metagenome | isolation source: dual media filters at the Ann Arbor, Michigan drinking water treatment plant | place: USA: Ann Arbor | reverse complement strand
GTCGACCGCGTCGGCAGCCGCACCACACCTGCGAGACACCGCCATGATCGCGTCCTCGACCACCGAGCCCGCCGAGATCGCCCCGCTGCCTCTGCTCGTCGCCCCCGCGATCGCACGGGCCCGCGCCGAGCTCCGCGCACGGCTGGTCGAGCTCGCGGCCAGCGCCGACGTCGAGTTCGATCCTGTGGACCTCGAGTCGCAGCTCTTCGCGCCGCTCGCCGAGCGGCTCGGCCGCATGGCCAGCCGCACGCTCGCCCTCGAGCTCCGGGTCGCCGATCTGCAGGGCCTGCTGGTGGGCGACGATCCACGCAGCCGCTACGTCGACTTCGTCGCACGGCTCGCCGAGCCGGAGTACGCCGCCGCACTGCTCGACGAGTACGGCGTGCTGCGCGACCAGCTGCACGGAGCGATCGACCGCTGGGTCGGCGTGTCGGTCGCGATCGTCCGCCACCTCGTCGAGGACACCGCGGCACTGGCCGATCTGTTCGGAGCGCTCGGCCGACTCGTGGAGGTGTCGACCGGCGCCGGCGACCCGCATCGCGGCGGCCGTTCGGTCGCAATCCTCCGCTTCGACGGCGGGCGCCGCCTCGTCTACAAGCCGCGCTCCCTCGCGGTGGATCGCCACGTCCAGGAGCTGCTCGCCTGGCTCGACGCACGGGGCGATCACCCGCCGTTCCGACGGCTCGCCGTCCTCGATCGCGCCGACCATGGTTGGGTCGAGTGGGTCGAGGCGCGCCCGGCCACATCCATGGACGAGGCGCGCGCCTACTACCGCCGGCTCGGTGGACTCGCCGCAGTCACCTACGTCCTCGGCGCGATCGATCTCCACCACGAGAACCTGATCGCGGCCGGCGAGCACCCGGTGCTGCTCGACGTCGAGACGCTCTTCCACCCGGACCTGTTGGAGCTCGACGATGGCGTCGCCCACGAGCGATCGCTGCGTCTCCTGGCCGACTCGGTGGCCGGCTCGGGGATGCTCCCCCAGCGGGGTGTCGACGCCTCCGGGAACCTCGGACCGGACCTCAGCGGGCTGGGGGTCGACGGCGTACAGACGATGTCGCACATGGTCCCGCGCTGGGTCGACGCGGGCACGACGGCGATGCGCCTGACCCGTGCGCCCGCCCAGCTCCGCGGCGCGCACAACCGGGCCGTCGTCGCGGGCGTCGCGACCGATCCGGTGGTGTTCGTCGACGACATGGTCGCTGGTTTCGACGCGGTGTACCGCTGCATGATGGCCCACGCCGACGAACTCGCGGCGCCGACCGGGCCGATCGCGGCCTTCGCCAACGACGAGATCCGCGTGCTGCTCCGACCGACGCGCGCGTACTTCCGCCTCCTCGACGAGAGCTTCCACCCCGACGTGCTACGCGATCTGGAGGATCGCCAGCGCCTGTTCGAGCGCCTGCGCGACGTCGCGAGCCCTCTGCGGATCCCCGCGGGCGCCTGCGATGCGGAGCTCGTCGAGCTCTGGCGCGCCGACATCCCCATGTTCACGACCACCCCGAGCTCGCGCCACCTCGAGTCGCACGGTGGCCGCGTGCCCGATGCCCTCGGGGAGTCCGGCCTGGATCGGGCGTTCCGCCGGATCGCGGCGCTCGACGAGGACGATCGGGCGCGGCAGGCTTGGGTGCTGGGCGCGACGCTCGCGACGCTGCCGTCGTCGCATCGCCGCCCCGAGCCGCCCCGCACCGAGGCCGCGAAGATCGACGCGATCGATCCTGCGCGCGCGCTCGCGGCAGCCCGCGCGATCGTCGAGCGCCTCTCGAGCCAGGCGATCCTCGGGACCACCGACGCGACGTGGCTCGGGCTGACGTCGTGGGGCGACGCCGGGGCCCGGCTCGTGCCGCTCGACCAGGGCCTCTACGACGGCCTGCCCGGCGTCGCGCTGCTGCTTGGTTACTTCGGCGCCGTGACGGGCGACACCGCGGCCACCGAGCTTTCGCGCCGCGCCGTCGCGGGCGTGCGCGGCAACCTGGCGATCGACGGGATGCCCGCGGACCTCGGGGCCTTCAGCGGCGCCGGCGGCCTGATCTACACGTTCGCCCATCTCGCCGCCCTCTGGGGCGACACAGCCCTGCTCGATCACGCCCACGCGATCGCCGACGACCTCCGCGCGCGCGCTGGATCCGACGCCACGTTCGACGTCGTCGGGGGCGTCGCCGGGGCGATCCTCGGCCTCGGCGCGCTGTGGTCGGTCGATCCGCGTTCCACCGTCGTCGAGGCCGCGATCGCCTGTGGCGAGCGTCTCCTCGCGGGCGCGCGCGAGGACGGTGTCGCCCTCGTGTGGCCGCCGTCGGCGACCCCCACCGGCCTCCCGCTCACCGGGTTCTCGCATGGTGCGGCCGGGATCGCGGCGGCGCTCGCCGAGCTCCACGCGATCACCGGGGACCCGCGATGGCGCGCGTCGGCCGAGCGCGCGCTCGCGTACGAACGCTCACGCTTCGACGTCGCGCGTGGCAACTGGCCCGACCTGCGCTTCGGCGAGGACGATGGCGCCTTCCAGACCGCGTGGTGCCACGGCGCGCCGGGCATCGGCCTGGCCCGCCTGCGTAGCCTCGGCCTCGCGACGTCACCGGCGTCACGAGGCGATGGGACGAGCGATCGCGACGACGCGGTCGCGCACGAGGAGATCCGCGCCGCACTCGGGACGACCATCGCCCACGGCTTCGCCGGATCGCACTGTCTGTGCCACGGCGGGTTCGGCAACCTCGAGCTGTTGATCGCCGCACACGCGGCCGGAGGAATCGGCGATCGGGACGAGCTCGAGCGCACGATCGCGACGCAGACGACGCGGTTCCTCGACGAACTCGACCGCGTGGGCCCGCGCTGCGCCACGCGGACCGGCGTCGAGACCCCGGGCCTGATGACGGGCCTCGCCGGGATCGCCTTCGCGCTGCTGCGGCTCGCCGCACCGACGCAGGTGCCGTCGGTGCTCGTCCTCGAACGCCCGCGCGGCGCGGGGTGAGCCGCCGCCGCGCTACGGGTCGACGAGTCGACCCAGGAACAGGATCGCCCCGGTCTTCGTGTCGCGCACGAGGAACAGGAACGGATGGTCGACCACGAACGGCACCGGCTCGGCGGTCGGCGCCGCGCTGCCGGCCTTCATCGATACTGCGGTCGCGGCTGCGGCCTCGGTCCCGGCCTCGTCCACCGCGACGAAGGCCTTGTGGTAGGCGTCGGAGATCACGAGTTGCTCGCTGGCGGGGGCCATGCCGGTGAAGTCCGACTTGGCGGCGTCCCAGGCCGTGACGACGCCGAGCTTCTCGAGCGGCGCGCGCAGCTGGAGGGCGTCGCCGGGTTCGATGCGGAAGCGCGGGAGCTGCAGATCGACGCGCTCGTGGGCCGCGCCCGCGATCCAACCGGCGAGCGACTCGGCGGTGAGCGCCTTCTCGACGTCGGCCAAGCCGCGCGCGTCGTCGGGCAGCACGATCACCATCGAGTACTCGCCACCGTTGTACGGCAGCTCGAGCGTGCGGACCTTGGCGGCCTTGTCGACGCCGAGGCGGTACGTGTCGATCCGATGCATCAGCTTCGCCGTCTTGGCGACCGAGCCACCGACGAACGGCGCGTCGCGGGTGAGGCTCGGCTCGAAGGCCTCCTCCCACTGGGCCTTGAAGTAGATCGCGTTCACGAGCACGAGGCGGGTCGCCGGGCTCACGCCCGCGGGCGGCAGGAGATCGCGGATCTTGTCCTTGGTCTGCGCGGCGACCCAGTCGTTGATGTGCACGCGAGCGGGCTGCGGAGCCCCCTTGAAGTCGAGCAGCTCGAGCGGCGCGGCGAACACCGACTTCGTCAGCTCGAGATACGGCGCCTCGAAGGCGACGGTCTTCTCGCCGAACAGTCGGTTGGCGACGTCGAGCTCGAGGCCGCCGGCCGCCGCGTCCCACCGCGCGAGGGTGCCGGCCAGGCCGCGGTGCAGATCGGCCGACTCGGGGAAGTGGAACGCGTTGGTCATCTCGCTGGCGGTCGCGCCCTTGGCCCCGGCGTGGGTCATCGCGAAGGCGATCGCGATGCTCGCCGGCGACACGAAGAGGTTGCCCGGCTTGGCCCCGAGCTCGTGGTGCAGATCGATCGCGAAGGCGTTGAGCCCGGTCGCGACCGCCTGCTCGACCTCGGGCGACACCGGTGTCGGCGCCGGTGTCGGCTCCGGCGGCTTGGGCTCGGGCGCCTTCGCGTCGGGCGCCTTCGCATCGGGCGTCTTCGCGTCGGGCGTCTTCGCGTCGACCGTCTTCGCGTCGGCCTTCTTCGCGTCGGCCTTCTTCGCGTCGGCCTTGCCCGCCTCCCCCGAGGAGCTCGGGCAGGCGCCGAGCGCGAGCAGGAGGGCGACACCGGTGCGGCGAAGGCGTTGGGACGGGGACATCGGGGCGGTTCTAACCGCTTTGCCGGCGGCCATCCAGCCCGCGGCGCCGCGCGACGTTCTTTGCGCCCGCCGTGCGGTGCGCTGCGACGTCGATCGCGTAGGCTCGGATGCATGCGTCGGGTCGTCTGCGTGATCGGCCTCCTGCTCCCCGCCTGCACGTCCCCGACTCCGTCGTCGGACACCTCCACGTCGAGCAGCGGCGGGCTCGGCAGCGAGAGCAGCGCGACCACCGACGGCTGCCCGACCCTGCCCCCCTGCGACTTCTGCCCCACCGAGATGCCCGCGCTCTGCGGCTCGTCCTGCGCCGACGAGGGCGCGACGTGCAGCGACGAGATCGGCGACGGCATGTCGTGCAGCGCCGGCGCCTGGCAGTGCGTCGTGCACCCGCCCCTCGGTGAGGGCTGCAACGCGATGTGCATGGCCAAGGACCAGTGCACCGAGGCCGGGTGCACCGACGGCGTCACCCTGCAGTTCGTCGCGCCGGACTCGGGCTTCGCGGCGGGCACCTACGCGCTGGCGATCGAGCACGATGGTGACGCCTCGAGCTGCTCGTTCGTGGTGTCCGACGGCCCCGGCTGCGCGGTCCCACCCTGCGTCACCGAGACCACCTGCAACGCGCTGTACGATCTCACGGGCGCACCGCCACAGATCGTGGTGCCGCTCCCGATCGCGACCACCCTGAGCGTGGCGCTGTCGCTCGAGGGCGAGGCCCTCGTCGAGGGCGATCCGCCGCTGTCGTACGCGTTGTCGGCCCCGAACGGGCCGGGCTGCGGGCCGGTGTGTGCGCTCGCGACCGCGGTGTACGAGATCCCCTGATCGTTTGTGTCGTGGGTGTCGTGGCTGCGTCGGAGGCCGGCGCCCCGCCGCAGGCTCTGCGCTACGACGCGCGCCCGGGTTGGCGCCACGATCCGAGCACCATGTCGATCGATCCCCACGCCAAGCACGTCGTCCCGATCGCCGAGGGCCTGGTCGAGATCACGCGGGGCATCGCCGCCGCCCGTGGGGCGCTGCAGGGCGCCGGTGATCCCGGCCTCGCCGTGCGCGGGGGCGAGGTGACCATCGACTTCGAGCTCGCGATGCTCGAGGGCGGCGCGGTGGGCATGCGCGTCGGCGGCAACCCGCCCGGCGTCACGCGCGACAACGGCAATCATGTGCGGGTGACCCTCGCGTTGGGTGGCGCCGATCCGACGGCGACCATCGAGCGCACCGCCGCCGATCCGGCCGAGCGCGCGCAGGTCGAGCGCGTGCGCGCCGAGGCCGTGCGCGAGCGCCAGACGGCCGAGCGGGAGCATCGCGCCGCCGAGGCGGCGCTCGGTCAGGCGGAGGAGCTGCGCCGCGCGATCGCGTCGGCCGTCGCGGGCGCCGATGCCCGCCACGCCCCCGAGGTGCGGCCGAGCCTCGACGGCGGCGCTCGACTCGCGGAGGAGATCCTCGGCGCCATCGCCCGATTGGATCAGCACGTGGTGCACCTCGGCCTGCGCCCGAGCGTCAGCGACGCGCTGCGCGGCGAGCTGCAGGCGATCCGACAGGTCACCATGCGCGGCGATCTGGCCGCCGCCAACGAGGCGCTGTCCCGCTTCGTCACCGCCAACGCGCCGCTGCTGCGGCCGGCCGGACACTCTGCGGAGTGAGCGGTTGCGTGGCCGCGGTGGCGCGGCCAAGATGCGCGGGCCCATGTTCGCCGCCACCGTCGCCGCGTACTACGACGCGTTCAACCGCTCCGATCGCGAGGGGATGCTCGCGCTGCTCACCGAGGACGTCGCCCACGACATCAACCAGGGCGGGCGCGAGGTCGGCCGCGCGGCCTTCCGCGAATTCCTCGCGCACATGGATCACTGCTACCGCGAGCAGGTCCGCGATCTGGTGATCATGGTCGATGCCACGGGCACGCGCGCCGCCGCCGAGTTCACGATCGAGGGCGAGTACCTCCGCGACGACGCCGGGTTGCCCGCGGCGGCCGGCCAGCGCTACCGCCTGCCCGTGGTCGCGGCGATCGCCGCCGGCCCCGACGGCGCGATCGCCCGGGTGAGCAACTACTACAACCTCGCCGACTGGATCCGGCAGGTCGGCGGCTGATGGTCGCCGCGATCGAGCTCCGCACGGTGCCGCCGGACGCGATCGCGGCGCTGCTGCCCGCGCTCGCCGAGCTGCGCATCGCGGTGTTCCGCGAGTTCCCGTACCTCTACGAGGGCGACGCGACCTACGAGCGGGCGTACCTACGGCGCTACGCCGAGGCCGACGGCGCCGTGCTCGTCGGCGCCTTCGCGGGCGAGCGACTCGTCGGTGCCTCGACCGGGGTCCCGCTGTCGGCCGAGCCCGACGAGGTCACCGCGCCGTTTCGCGACGGCACCGACGGGTGGTTCTACTTCGGCGAGTCGGTGCTGCTGCCGGAGCACCGCGGCCACGGCGTGGGCGTCGGCTTCTTCGCCGCGCGCGAGGCCCACGCCCGCGCCCTCGGCTTCCCGCGCACGTGCTTCTGTCGGGTGATCCGCCCCGACGATCACCCTCGACGTCCGGCCGACTACGCCCCGCTCGACGACTTCTGGCGCCGCCGCGGCTACGCCCCGCTGCCGGGCCACCGCGCGAGCATGACGTGGCAGGACCTCGACGAGTCGGTGGGCTCCGCGAAGATGATGGAGTTCTGGGGGCGCACGCTGCCATGAGCCGCACGATCCACGTCGCCGCCGCGCAGTACCCGATCGAGTCGCTGGCCTCCGCGACCGCGTGGGCCGACAAGCTCGCGCGCTGGGTCGACGAGGCCGCCTCCGCGGACGCACAGCTGCTCGTCTTCCCCGAGTACGCGTCCATGGAGACCGCGTCGTTCCTGCTGTCGTCGCCGTCGCAGGAGGTCGCCGCGCACCTCGACGCGGTCGTCGATCACGCCGAGCGGGCCGACACGGTGCTCGCCGAGCTCGCGGCGCGCCACGGCGTGTGGATCCTCGGCGCGAGCGCCCCAGTGCGCGTCGACGGCCGGCTGCACAACCGCGCGACGCTGTTCGGCCCCTCGGGCGCGCGCGGCCACCAGGACAAGCGCGTGATGACCCGCTTCGAGCGCGAGCAGTGGGGTGTCGTCGGCGGCGAGTCCTTCGCCGTGTTCGACACGCCGCTGTGCACCCTCGGCGTCGCGATCTGCTACGACGCCGAGTTCCCCGCGATCGCGCGGCGCCTCGCGGTGGCCGGCGCCGAGGTCCTGCTGGTGCCCTCGTGCACCGACACCGCGCGCGGCTACTTCCGGGTGCGGACCGGCGCGCAGGCCCGGGCGCTCGAGAACCAGATCGCGGTCGTGCACGCGCCGACCGTCGGGCTCGCCCCGTGGTCGCCCGCCGTCGACGTGAACGTCGGCGCGGCCGCGGTGTACGTGCCGCCGGATCTCGACTTCCCCGACGACGGCGTGGTCGCGATCGGGGTCCGCGACGCACCGCAGTGGGTCCACGCCGAGATCGACCTCGACCGCCTCGCGCGGTGCCGCGTCGCGGGCGACGTGCTCAACGCGCGCGACTGGCCCGAGCAGGACGCGATCGACGGGTGTACGCGCGTGCGCGTGGAGTGACGGCGCGACCGCTCGCGCGCCGCCTTCGACCGCTCGCCGCGGCATCGCTACGCGTCCTCGCTCGGCCGCGTCATCGTGCAGGCATGCCCCTGCCCCATCACGTCTCGCACCTCGTCCGCACCGCCGCGCTGCTCGAGTCGCGCGCCGATCGCTACGCCGACTACCTCGTCGAGGTCCTGCGACCGCGGGGGTGGACGCTGGCACTGGAGCAGTGGGGTCGCGAGGAGGCGACGCACGGCGCGTCGCTGCGGGCGTGGCTCGCCGAGCACGAGGCGGGGTTCGAGTTCGCGGCGTGCATGGAGCGCTACGCCGCCCTGCCGTACCACGACGCGCCCCACCGGGGCGGCCCGCTCCGCGTGATCGACGGCGATGACAGCAGCTGTGGCGTGTACGGATCGGCGCAGGGCGAGCTCGTCGCGCGCTGCGTGGTCGAGGCGATGGCGGCGGCGTACTACCAGGCCCTCGCGGCGGCCGCGGTCGACGTGCCGTCGCTGCACCAGCTCTGTCGACGGCACGCGGCCGACGAGGCCCGGCACTTCTCGCTCTTCGCACGCATGCTCGCCGCCGTGCGCCACGACGAGGGCACGCGGCGCGGCGAGGCGCTCGCGGTGATGCTCCGCCGGCTCGCGGCGCTGAACGACGCGCAGATCGTGTACGCGTCCTACGTGGCCGGCGGCAGCCGCGGGGCGTTCGATCTCCGCGTCGAGGGGCGACGTTACCGCGCGATGGTGCTGCGGGTGTTCGGGCGTCGACAGGTCCGCTTCGTCGGGACCCTGCTCGCCCGGGTGCTCACGGCCCCCGAACCGCGACGCCGCGCGCTCGCGTTCGCGCTTGCGTGATCGCGCGGCTCGAGGAAAGATATTCTCGAACCAAAACGCAGATATTCTCGAATCAAACCCGACGAACCCATCGCCACGGCCGCGCAGCCGACAATGTGCCGCATCCAACGCGATGAACCGATGGACATTCCCGGCCCGGTCCCCAAGACTGCCGTGCGATGCCATCGCTCGCCCCGCGCCGCCTCGCCGTCCTGCCCATCGCGCTGCTCCTCGCGACGGTGGGCTCGACTGCGGCGGCGCGACCGACCGGCGAGCCCCAGGCCTGCGCGAACTGCCACTACGAGAGCAGCGACGGCCCGAACATCGAGGTCGCCTTCGACAACGCCGCTCCCGCGACGGGCGAGACCGTCGTCGTCACGATCGCGCTCGAGGCGGTGTGGGCCCAGGCCCTGCGCACCGGCGTCTACCTGACCACCGAGCGCGGTGAGTTCGGCCTGCTCGAGCCCACCGCGACGCGCTACGCGATGGACGGGGTGCTCACCGGGGTCCTGCACGCGATGCCGCGCGATCTCGACGCGCAGGGCCGCGCGCAATTCCAGTTCGAGTGGACGGCGCCCGCGGAGATCGGCGTCACGGACTTCACGGTCTGGTCGATCACGGGCAACACCAACGGCGACTCCGCGGATGATCACCACTCGACCAAGGGCGCCAGCATCGCGCACGGCTGCACCGGGGTCTACTACTACCCCGACGACGACGGCGACGGGTTCGGCGACGTCGCCAGCGGCGAGCTGTCGTGCGAGCCGATCGCCGGCTTGATCGTGCAGGCCGGCGACTGCGACGACGCCGACGCGATGATCAACCCCGACGCCGTGGAGCGCTGCAACGCGATCGACGACGACTGCGACGGTGACGGCGACGAGGGCCTCGAGCCGGGCATCTACTACCTCGATGGCGACGGCGACGGCTACGCCAGCGACCTCGCCACGCCCGAGTACGCGTGCAACAACGTCGAGGGCTACACGCCCGACCGCGGTGACTGCAAGCCCGACGATCCCGCCGTGCACCCCGGGGCCGCGGAGCTCGACAACGGCATCGACGACGACTGCGACGGGACGATCGACGAGGTCGATCCCGTGGACCCCGATCCCGCCGGCACGGACGACGGTGGGGTCGGCGACACCGGGGATGCGGACGCGGGGCAGGACGACGACGCGGGGGGCTGCGCGGTCGGGCCGCGGGGATCGGCGACGTGGGCGTGGCTGGTGATCCTCGCCGCGGCGGCGCGACGGCGGCGCTCGGCCGCGACGGCGTGATCGCGGCTCAGCCCCAGCCGCCGAGGTCGGGCTCGTACTTGGTCTTGCCCGCGCGCACCAGCGAGAACTTCTTCAGCACGGTCAGCGCCGCCTTGCTGACCACCAGGCGATCGTCGGACGAGAGGCCGAAGTCGGCGTGCCCGGCCCGCCCGAACACCTTGAGCCACACCAGCTCCGGCAGCGGCGCGTCGGGGTGGGCCGCGAGGTAGCGCGGCGCGCCCGAGACCTCGAGCGCGTCGAGCTGATAGCCGGAGAGCTGCGATCGACCGAGCTCGTCGGCGAGGCGCCGGCTCACCACGAAGCACGGGAACAGCTGCAGCAGATCGTCGGTGACGCTGCGCTCGAGCTCGAGGTGCACGCGCACGATCGAGGGCGGCCGCGCGGCGAGGTCCGCATCGGTGCGTTCGCCCCACCCGCCGGGGGCCTCGGGCTCGAGGATCCAGAAACTCGCCATGCAGGGCTCCGCGGCGCGCAGCGTACCGCGGGCGCGGGTGCGGGGGGAGCTCGGCGGATCAGGCCTTCACAGCGTCACGCCCGCCGCCGCGCAGGCGTCCCGCAGCTCGGCCTGCTCGTCGCGATGCAGGCGCGGCAGGAGTCGCTGCGCCTCGGCGCGCTTGCCGAGGCGACAGGCCGAGGCGCCGACGAGGACCATCGCCGCGGCGGTGCGGGCGAGCGCGACGCTCTCGCGGGCGAGCGTGCGCGCCTGGCCGTGATCGCCGGCGGCGGCGGCATGGCGCGCGCGGATCAGCAGCTCGCTCGCCGTGTAGCCGCGCGTGCGGGCGCGCAGGTCGATGCCGCGGCGACGGCACTGCACGTACACCGCGGCGCGGGTCTGCGGTCCCGACAGGCTGTGGAACGCGTCGCGGGCGAGCTTGCCGTCGTCCAGGGCACACGCTGCGGCGACCATCAGCTGCAGCGCATCGTTGTCGCGCGTCGCGGACCACCGGCGATCCGCGATCGCGTGGGCATCGGCGAACCGCCCGGCGTCGAAGGCAGCGCGCGCCTCGGCGACCGACGATCCCGCGACGCCCGACGCTGCCGCGGGCTCCACCGCGACAGGCTCCACCGCGACAGGCACTGCCGCGACAGGCACTGCCGCGACAGGCACTGCCGCGGCAGTCGCCACCGCGACGGGCGCCACCGCGACAGGCGCCACCGCGACAGGCTCCGCCGCAACAGGCTCCGGCGATCCGATCGCACGCGCATCGGCGAGGACCTCGGACTCGAGCTTCGCGCGGGGCTCGACGTTCGTTCGACGCTCGTCCCTCGCGCGTGCCTCCGTCGGCTCGATCGCGGCAGCGCGGATCTCCGCGGGCGCAGCCGCCTCGACGCCCGGCTGCACGCTCCACCACCCGAGCACCACCGCCGCGACGGCGCCCGCACCGATCGCCACCCACGGTCGAGCGCGCGGCGGTCGGCGGACGATCTCCGGCACCGCCGGCGCCTCGCGGACCACGGGTCGTGGCGGCGTCACCAGGATGGGCGCGTCGTCGAGGATCTCCGCGGGCGCGCCGAGATCGAGCAGGTCCACCTCGCTCACGTCGAGCGACGCATCCTCGTGCACCTCTTCCACCGGGGCGCCGAGCTCGGGCTCCGCGGCCGGTCGGCTGCGGGGACCCGACGCGATGCGCAGATCGAGGACCGGCCCGGTGCCCTCGCGGGCGTCCATCATCGCCGCCATGCGGGCGAGGGTCTCGGACGCGCGACGCTGCGGCTCGTCGGGGACGCCTGCGTCGTCGGCCACCGACACGGAGGGCGCAGCCTCGAGACCATCGAGGAGCTCACCCCACCCCGCGTCGATCTCCGCGGTGGACGGCACGGGCGGCCCCCCTGCGTCGGATCTCTGGGACGGCGTCGTCATCGTCGCGACGACGATCCTAGTGCGCCTCCACGGTGACGCGATACGGGCGATCGCCTGTCCGTGTCGTGCGCTCGCTGACCGATCGCGCGTGGGATGCGGGTCCGCGCTGTCGTTCCCGTGATGCCGCACGCAGACGCGGCTCGATCGCGACGACGCGCGGCCCGGCGAGCCGCGAGGGCTGCCGGGCCCGCGTCGGCCGATCAGCACTCCGGGCAACCGGGCGGATCGACCACCGGATCGGTCGGCCAATCCGGCGGGTCCACGGGGTCGACCATGATCGGGCACAGGTTCGGCGCCTGGCCGGTCAGCGACACCGCCGCGCTCCCCACGTGCGGCGTGATGATCGGCGCCGCAGGTCCGAGCAGCTGGCCCCCGTACAGCGACACGCGGTAGCTCTTCGCGGTCCCGTCGCTCTTGCTCCACAGCAGATACGTCGCGGGCAGCTGCAATCCGGCTGCGGTCGCGGTCGTCACCAGCGAGGTGAACGAGTGGCCCGCGCCGGGTGCCTCGTCGACGAAGTCGTTGAAGCACTGCACGTTGGGTTGGTGCGCGACGCAGGCGGTGTAGCCGCCCGCCGCCGTGTACGTGTCCGTCCGCAGCCGTTGCAACGCGCCGTTCGCATCGCGCCCGTACCAGGTGAGGTTGGTGTTGTCGCCCCCGACGACCTGCAGGGTGGGACGGTGGATGAGCGCGCTGTATCCGTCGACCGAGTGCCGGAATTCGCGGAGCTCGGTCCACGAGTAGCGCTCCGGGATCTCCTCGATCGAGCTCTGCGCGCCGAGGTGATCGTGGTGGGAGACCCGCGGCCGGGGCCAAGCGAACCACCCCCCGGGCGCCGGACCCTCCCAGAGGATCGAGTAGGTGCGCTGACCGGCCGCCGGAAGCGGGCACGCGCCCTCCTGATCCAGCGAGATCCCGCGCGCTCGCCACGTGGGCGAGGGCGCGACGATCGCCGTGTGACTGACGTACGCCCCGTTGGCGGCGATGGTCCACAGCGTGGTCTCACCCGTGTCCGTGCGCTGCCACAACAGCTTGTCGTTGGCGACGCCGATCGGCAGCCAGTGGGTCGCGAACGTGTGCGTCGCCGCGGTGGTCGCCACGCCGGTCACGGGGTTCACCTGCACCAGCCGCGCGGTGCCCGGCTCCGCGTACAGCACCCACTTCAGCAGCGGATCCGTGTTGGCGACCAACTGCGGGTCGACGGCGTCGGCGAGGCGGGGATCGTCGGCTTCGTCGATTCCGTTCTCGTCCTCCTCGTCGTCGCGGCCTTCGCCGTCCGTGTCGTCGTCCTCGCCGAGCGACGCGTCGGCTTCGGTGTCGAGCTCGTCGCCCAGACCGTCCGCGGCCTCCGGCGGGGTGTAGCCCTCGTCACGATCGTCATCATCGGAAGCGCAGGCGACGAGCATCGCCCCGCAGAGAATCGAGAGTGTCTTCGTATGCATGGCCGGTGACAGTGCAAGCACGGCGCCACCGCGTTGTGCACGGGTCCTCGCTGCGGGCTCGACTGCCCGCACCACGACGACCCCGGGGACGTCCCGGGGACATCGCCCTGCGCGCCCATCGGAGGTGACCGCGGGACGCTCACGCACCAGAGGCACGGGCAACCCGCTCGCAGAGCACGAGCGCGAGGTCGTCCGGGAGCCCGCCGGACCGCAGCCGACACGCGCACGATCATCCGTCGCGCCGGCGCACCACCACCTCCACACCGAGCGCCATCCCGAGCAGGGAGCTCGGCGCGCAGCCGCGTCGGCCGAGGCCGGCCATCACCGGCAGGACGCGCTCGCCCGTGCGCACCTGCAGGGACCACGCGCTCCACCGCGCGGCGTCCAAGCGGCGCCAGGGCCGGTCGGACACGCGGGCCGCCGCCCTGACGCCGCTGCGGCCCGCGCGATGCGGCCGCGGGTACACTCGGCGCGCGGCCGTCGTGTCCACCCCCGAGTCCACCCCGAACCGGGCCAGCACCACGGGTGTCGATCGCGGCACGCCCGCTGGAGGACCCACGCTCGCCCATGCGAGCCCCAGTGACGCCGCGACGCTGCGGCCCGGGATCGACGCGCCGAGCACCGATCCGAGCTTCGATCGCGGCCGCGTCATCGGCCGCTTCGTGCTGCTCGAGCGGATCGGTCGCGGCGGCATGGGCGTCGTCTACCTCGCCTACGACCCCGAGCTCGAGCGCCGCGTCGCGCTGAAGCTGGTGCACCCCGAGATCGCCGGCGACGAGGCGAGCGCGGCCCGGCTGCTGCGCGAGGCCCAGGCGCTCGCCAAGCTCGCCCACCCCAACGTCGTCGCGATCCACGACGTCGGCCGCGTCGACGACGGGATCTACGTCGCGATGGAGTACGTCGACGGCGAGGTCCTCGGCGCCTGGCTGCACGCGCGCCCGCGACGACTGCCCGAGATCCTCGCGGTGTTCGTGGCCGCAGGCCAGGGCCTCGCAGCCGCCCACGACGTCGGCCTCGTGCACCGCGACATCAAGCCCGACAACATGATGCTCGGCCGCGACGGCCGCGTCCGCGTGCTCGACTTCGGCTTGGCCCGAACGGCGGCGCCCGGCCGCGCGCGGTCCGGTGCCTCGGGGGACGCGCGTCCCACCGCCGATCTCCGCGGCGTCGACGTCTCGCTCACCGCGTCCGGCGAGCTCATGGGCACGCCGGTCTACATGGCGCCCGAACAGTACGCCGGCCGCGAGGTCGACGCACGCACCGACGTCTACGCGCTGTGCGTCGCGCTGTGGGAGGCGATCGACGGCACGCGACCGTTCGCGGGCAACAGCCTCCCCGAGCTCGCCGCGAACGTCAGCGCGGGGCGCCTGCGCACAGCAGCGCCGGCCAACGCCCCCGCGTGGCTGCGTCGCGTCCTGCTCCGCGGCATGGCGGTCGACCCGGCGCAGCGTCACCCGGACATGCGCGCGCTGCTGGCCGATCTCACGCGCGATCGTCAGCGACGTCTGCGACAGGCCGGGTTCGCGGCCGCCTTCGTCGGCGCGATCGGCCTCGGCGCCGCGACGATCCGCCCCGCGTCGCCATGCACCGACGACGGCGCGATCGTCGACACGTGGGGCCCCGAGCGCCGCGCCGCGGTGGAGGCCGCGTTCGCGGCGAGCACGAAGCCCTGGGCCGACGACAGCCGCGGCACGGCGGTCCGCACCCTCGATGCGTACGCGCGCGACCTCGTCGACGCGCGGCGCGAGGCCTGCCTGGCGACACGCGTGCACGGCACCCAATCCGACGCGCTGCTCGAGCGCCGCATGGCCTGCCTCGATCGCCGCGTGCACTACCTCGGCGGCCTCACCGATGCGCTCGCCTCGGGACAGCCCGACGCGATCGAGCACGCGGTCGAGGCCGCGGTCGGCTTGCCGCGCGTCGACGGCTGCGCCGACACCGAGCGGCTGCTGCGGGAGCCGTCCCTGCCCGAGGACGCCGCGAAGCGGGCCGAGATCGATGGCCTGCGCCGCGACCTCGACCAGCTCGATGCACACATGCGCGCGGGCGCCTATGACGATCTCGACGATCGCATCGCCGCGCTCGAGGCCCGCGCCCGCGCGACCGAGTACGAGCCGGTGCTGGCCGAGGCCCTGCTGCTGCGCGGCCGATGGGAGCGACGCCGGGGCCTGCCCGAGCCCGCCTCCGAGCACCTCCGCGCCGCGCTCGCGCACGCGACCCGCTCGGGCCACGACGCGGTCGCCGTGCACGCGATCTCCACCCTCGTGCTCGTGGAGGGCGGCCTACGCGATCGCTTCGACGTCGCCGACGTCTACGCCGCGCAGGGCATGGCGGTGCTCCACCGCCTCGGCGACGAGCCCGAGCTGCACATCGATCTGCTGTCCAGCGTCGGCCAGCTCGAGACCACGCGGGGCCGCAACGACCGGGCGATCGAGGCGCTGTCGGAGGCGATGGCGCTCGCGCGCACCTCCGGCATCGACGCCGATCCCAGCACGTATCTCTTGAACGCGATGGGCCGGGCGCTGACCGCCGCTCGCCGCTTCGACGAGGCGGAGCAGGTGCTCGCGACGATGACGGCCGCGGTCGAGTCGCGGCTCGGCACCGAGCACCCCGACTTCGCGCTGGCGATGGGCGCCACCGCGGCGCTGCGCACCGCCCAGGATCGACCCGAAGAGGCGCTCGTCGCCCTCGCGCGGGCGCGCTCGATCCTCGTCGCCGCGCACGGACCCGAGCACATCGAGGTCGCCGTCGCCGAGAACAGCGTGGGCCGGGCGCTGTCCGAGCTGCGCCGCGACGCCGAGGCGGCCGAGGCCTACGCCCACGCGCTCGGAATCATCGAACGCGCCCTCGGCCCCGAGCACCACAACGTCGCCACCGGCCTCGCCAATCTCGCCGCGGTGGAGACCCGCATGGGTCGCGCCGACCTTGCGGTGCCGAGGCTCCGGCGCGCGCTGGAGATCCGAATCTCGCGGTTCGGGCTCGAGCACGACATGGTCGGCAAGACCCTCGACCTGCTCGCCGAGGCGCTGCTGGCCGAGGGCGAGGTGCGCGAGGCGACCGAGGTGTTCGAGCGGGCGATCGCGGTGTTCGAGGCGCTGGGCGGGCGCGAGGATCGGAGGCTGCGGCGCGGGCTCGAGGGGCTCGCGACGATCGCCGCGCAGGCGGGGGACGACGCGGGCGCGCGGGCCTACCGGGCGCGCGCGGCGGGGCTTCCCCGGTAGGGGCTCGCTGGACCCCGCCGAGATGCGGTGACCGCCGAGCGCGCGTCAGGGCGACGGACGATGGATCAGCTCGATCCGGTTGCCGCTCGGCTCGCGGAACATCATGTGTTTGGCGGGCCCGCCGTAGGCGAGCTCCGGCGGGAACTCGATCACCACACCTTCGACCCCGCGGAGTCGCTCGTGGAGCGCATCGAGGGCGTCGAAGCTCGCCACGGCGAGCGCGAGGTGGTGCAGCCCGACGTTGCGATGCCGGTCGAACCGCACCGCGGAGCCGGGATCGGTGGCTCGCCACAGGGTGATCGTCGTCTCGCCGTTGGTCAGGAAATAGGCCGGGTAGTCCTCGTCGTGACCCCGCACCCGGAAGCCGAGGGTCTCTACGAACAGGGCCTTGCTGCGCTCCAGATCGAGCACCGTCAGGCCCACGTGATCGGTGCCGAGCACCGGACCGTGACCGTGGACGTCAGCGCCAGCCGCAGTGCGGCTGGCCACGATCGGTGGCGCGGTGACGCAGCTGGCGGCGGCAGCGAGGACGAAGGCCAGTCGGGTTCGTCGGTCGGTCACGCCGTCGCAAACGACTTGCGGCCGGCGAACATATCGAGGGCTCGGGCCTCGGGCACGGGCACGGGCACGGGCACGGGCACGGGCACGGGCACGGGCACGGGCACGGAGCAGGGTGTTCGGAAGAACGCTTTGCGTTCTTCCGCACCCTGCTACCGGAAGATCCTCCGCCGCACCGCGCCGATCACCCGCTTCGCGCCGCGCTGCACCATCAGTTGGATCTTCTCCGCCGGCATCAACACGTACCCACGCAGGCGCTCGTCCGGCCGCGCGCGGAACACCGTGCTGTGCTCCTTGCCGTCCCAGCCCGCGGGGGCCTCGCGCGTGTAGTAGTAGGCGGCGAACGACTTGCGGACCATGCCGGGGGGGCACTGCACCGCGGACACGCCGTGGAAGCTGCGCTCGCTGGTCTCGAAGATCACGCAGCGGTTGAGCGCGGGCGGCATCGAGTGCTTGCAGTCCTTGACCTGCCGATCCCACAGCTCGATGTTGCCGCCCCACTTCGGGTCCCACTCGGGGTTGAGGTAGACGAGGATGTTGAGCCGCCGGTGCCAGTGGCGATCCTCGAGCACATTGAAGTCGACGTGGACGTCGAGCCGACCCTGCGGCCCGGTGACATGCATGCCGCCGCCGACCATCTGCGGGTCGTCGAGCAGCCGGGGGATGCCGGTGATGAACGACAGCTCGTCGCGGAACTCCTGCGACGAGATCGCCTTGTGCAGGCGCTTGACCGGGTCGGGGTACTTCTCGCTCTCGGTGATCTGGACCTTGTTGCGCTCGTTGACGTAGTCGAACGACAGGCCGCGCTCGCGGGCGCCCTCGAAGCTCGGGTACGACGCGGCGACCTCGCGGGCGAAGGCGGGATCGAGGAAGTCGTCGATCACCACGAACGGGAACGGATCGGCCGTCACGAAGTGACGACGCAGCTCATCGCGGTTCAGCGGTTGGATGACTTCGGAGATCACGGCGAAGCGAGTGTGACGCGTGACGGGCCGAGGCGTCATCCCCGAGGCGCAAGAGTTCGCGCACGCGCAAAAAGCCGCCGCTGCCGCGCGGCACCGTGCGGCGCCTCCGGGGGTGACGCGGGCGCGACGTCAGTCCAGCACCACGACCGCCCACGCGAACGCGCCGTCACACGCGGTCGACGCCCATGCGCGGCGCGGTCCGACGGCGCTCGCGGCGGGATCCGACAGTCGGATCGACGCGCCGGCCGGCGCGGGCTCGACCTCGATCTCGGCCAGGCCAACCGGCCCGAGCACGCCGACACCGAGCGCCTTGAGCAGCGCCTCCTTGACCGCGAAGCGGAGCGCGAACGCCTCGGCCGGCCGCGCGCTCGCGAGGCACCGCGCGCGCTCGGCCGCGGTGAAGTAACGCTCGGCGAAGTCCGGCGTGCGCTCGAGTAGCCGATCGAACCGCGCAACCTCGACGAGATCGAGACCCGTCGCGAAGCCGCTCACCACGTGCTCCCGGACGGGTACAGCGGCAGGATCTCGTGGCCCGGCCGCAGCGCGTGGGTGTCGTCGTAGCGCCGATCGAGCTCGAGGCGCAGGTAGGTCTTCGCGGCGTCGAAGCAGCCGAACGAAGTCGACACGCAGATCTGCCGCGCGTCCTCGCGCAGGTAGCCCTCGCGCACGATGTCGTGCCCGTACGCGACGAAGCCGAAGTCGGGCCGGCCGTGCAGCGCCTCGAGCAACGCAGACGCCTGCACCTCGGAGGCGCCGCGCGCCCACAGCAGCGCGCCGACCGTGCCGGACTCGAGCATGCGCCAGAGCGGCACGTCTTCATGGCCGCCGTAGTCGAGCTGCTCGAACGCCTCGAGGTCGGCCTCGGTGGCGTGCGGGGCCCCGTGCGTGCACACGATCCCGCACGGCGCGACCGCGACCAACGGCAGCCCCGACAGGAACGCGCGCACCGGCTCGACGTCGGGGCCGAGCCGATCCTCGAGCACCGAGGCCTCGTCGATGTGGAACTTGCTCACCACCGGCCCGCCCACGTGCGCGTGCTCGTGGTTGCCGAGCAGGCACACCGAGTCGAACCGGCGCACGTACTGCATGTACTCGAGCACGAGCTCGGCCGATCGATCCTCGTAGAAGCTGCCGAGGTGATCGGGCCAGTGCTCGGCCGTCAGCGATTCCGGCGGCCCGTGCACGAGGTCGCCGCACAGCAACAGCCACGCCTCGCGCCCGGCGTCCCGCTCGCGCTGGTGCAGGGCGGCGAGCGCCCGGAAGTCACCGAGGTTGCCCTGCAGATCGGTCGCGACGAGCAATACGCCGCGCTCGGGCAGCCGCGCGACCTTGCGACCCCACCACGCGGGGAATGCTGATCTCGTCCCGTCGCCGGTCACGACGCCCGCCACGCCGCCAGTGTCGCACGAAGCCGCGTCAGTAGCGATTGACGAGGTCGAAGTCGGCCGGGTGCGGCGCGAGGACCTTCATGAACCCGACGGGGTCGCCCTTCACCTTCACCCGCTCGAGCCTGCAGTCGGGCTCGCAGCGCAGGACCTCGGCCCAGTGATAGCGCACCAGCACGTCCTTGGTCGGGTCGGTGCCGCGCACGCCGATCCGATTGGTCGCGACCTCGACGGTGCCGACCGGGGGATCGAGCAGGTGGGTCTTGGCCTTGACCCGATAGATCCGGAACGGATGCATCGTCGTGACCAGCTCGATCTGATCGACCTTGTCCCACCACGGCGCGTAGCCCCGCGCCGTCGAGATCACGACCCAGCGCACGCCGTAGGTCGCGAAGTAGGTCGCGAGCTCGTCGGGCAAGATGATGCCCTGCGGCCGGTGGCGCAGGATGTTGGCCCAGCTGTGCTGCATGTTGCGCCAGATGAAGCCGCCCAGGATCTGCGAGTCGGTCTTCCACGCCAGCTGCTCGCCCCAGCTCCAGCCCTCGACGAGCACGCGGCCCTGACCGTCGTCGTGCTCGCGCATGTACACGGCAACGTCGTCGCGGTGCCAGTTGGCGTAGCTGTAGTCGACCGGCGAGAGGTGACCGATCGCCGAGAAGAACACCTTCTCGCCGTGGGGCAGCGGCTTGACCGCGGGCAGCGATCGCACCGTGAAGTACAGGACGTCCTGCGCCAGCCACAGCGCGACGACGACGAGCAGCCCCACGAAGGTCTTCTTCGCGGTGCCCGGCCAGCTGCGGACCCAGCCCTCGCGCCACGCGGTCTCGACCAGCGCGGCCGCGGGCACCAGGGCGAGCAGCGCCATCGGGCCGGTGTGACGATACGGCTGGATGTGCGAGAGCGGAGTGGCCCCGCCGACGTACGCGAACAGCCCGAGCACGACGATGGTGACGCCGATCGGCACCGCCCGTGGATCACCGCGGCGCCACCACGTCACCACGCCGGCGAGCCCGACCGCCGTGTACAGCAGGCGGAAGTTGGTCCGCGTCGCGACGATGCCGGTGACCGCCGGGTCGTCGAGCAACCCGAACAGGTCGTAGACGACCGCCATGAGGCTGCGCCGGCCGAACAGCGACGAGTCGAGGATCCACGACCACCACTGCGCCGCGACGATCAGCCACCACGCGTTGGCGAGCACCGTGAATGCCGCGATGCCCCAGACCACGAGGTGGCCGCGGCGATCGAGCTGCCGCGCGCCGCCGAGGTAGATCACCGCCAACGGCGTCACCAGCAGGAAGAACGAGTACGGGTGCACGAGGTGGCACAGCGCCATCAGCAACGCGCAGCCGATCGCCGCGCCGGTGGTGCGCCGCCGCCACCAGCGGACGAACAGCGCCATCGGCATCAGCCAGAACCAGCTCGCGGTGGCGTACGCGACCATGCCGACGTACCAGCACCAGTGCAGCCACGAGTCGAAGGTCCACAGGCCGAGCGCCGCCGCCGCGGCCCCGAGCGCGGCCGGGCGCGACAGGTCGAGCCACCGCCCCGAGAGGTACACCGCCGGCACGAGCCCGACGTGGGCCATCACGACGAAGAGGTTGAACGCGAGGCCCTTGCTGACGCCGCACTCGACGAGCAGCCACGTCCACACCGACCAGCCGATGTTGTCGGCCTCGAAGATCGTGCCGGTGGGGTAACCCGCGAGCAGCCGCGGATCCCACACCCAGCTGCGACCCCAGCCGTGCAGGCCCTCGACGACGCGCCACGCCTGGTGGATGTGCGTGTCGAAGTCGAGGCCCGCGACCGGGCGATCCTCGAACAGCTCGCGGCCGCCGAAGTAGAACATCACGCCGAGCTGCGCGGCGATCACCAGCGCGAACGCGGCGACGAAGCGCCACGACGGACGACGGCGCGCAGCGCTCGCCTGGTCGATCGCTGGGTCGCTCGAGGCGTCGCTCGCTCGGTCGCTGGACGCATCGCTCGCTCGCTCGCTCACCAGGCGTCCGGACGGTAGCACAGTCAGCGCAGCCGCTTGCTCGCCTCGAGCCGTTCGCTGCCGTACCCGCGCCCGAGCACCGCGCGGACCCACGCCTGCCGATGCAGACCGGTCGCGAGGATCACGTCCATCGCATCCTGCACGCCCATGCGGGCGACCGAGGGCAGCCCGATGTCCAGGGCACATCGTCGGCGGTAGGCATCGACCGCGGCGCGCCCCAGGCCCGCGCCGGCCAGCGCGGCGGCGGCGGCCTGCCCCGCGAGCCGCCCCGAGTGCAGCGCCTGCCAGATCCCCTCGCCGGCCAACGGATCGACGTAGCGACCCGCGTCGCCCGCGAGCAGCAGCCCCGGCATGCCCGGCAGCCCCGGCAGCGTCGCCAGCGGCAGCGCCCACACGCGCGTCTTGCCGACGACGCGCGCGCCGTCGAAGCGCTCGGGGTGCGCCGTCACGAACGCGTCGAAGAGCTGACGCAGGCTGCGGCCGTGCGCGTGGAAGCGATCGGCGCGCTGGTACACGCCGACGTTCGCGAGGCCCTCGACCGGCGGGAAGATCCAGCCGTAGCCCGCGCGCAGGCCGGGCTCGAAGTAGTGCTCGTTCGCGGCGCGATGCGGCCCCGGTCTCACGTCCTGCATCGACGCGGTCAGGGCGACCGCGAGCCGACGATCGCGGTGGTACGGCACGCCGAGCGCGGTCCACCCGACCGAGCCCGGGCCATCGGCGGCGATGATCGCCCCCGCCCGGATCACCGCGGCCTCGGTCTGCACGCCGACGATGCGGCCGTGCTCCTCGACGAGCCCGCGCACCGCGACGCCCTCGCGCAGCTCCGGGCCCTGCGCCTGCATCGCGCGGCGCAGGTGATCGTCGAGGCCGAGGCGCGGCACGATGAATCCGGGGTGGGCCCCGAAGTCGCGGACGATCGACGCACCGCCGGGGAAGATCGCGACCCCGGTGTCGACCCGCGCGTGGGGGACCCCGCGCAGCGGCTCGGTGTCGCGGACGAGGTCGGCGACGATCTCGGCGGCGCGGTTCGAGATCGCGTCACCGCAGGTCTTGGGCCGGGGGAAGCGGGCCCGATCGAGCACGAGCACGCGCGCACCGGCACGCGCCGCGGCCACCGCAGCCGCGCAGCCGGCCGGCCCCGCGCCGACGACGACCAGATCGAAGCGGTCCATCGTCACTCGAGCGGCTGCCCCACGAGGCGGGAGTGCGCCGTCGTGCGGTAGATCCAGTGGTTGTCCGGCGTGTTCATCGACCAGATGCGCTCGGGGTCGTTGCCCACCGCGATCTCGCGGACACGCGAGTACATCCCCGTCGGTCCGAAGATCGACGAATCGGTGACCAGGAGGTGCCCGCCCGGCAGCAGATCGGCGTCCCCGGCGAACGGGACCTGCAGCAGGGGCTCGTCGTCCTGCCACGCGACGGCGGCCGTCATCAGATCGAAGTCGATCGTGAACCGCGCTGCGCGCGAGTCGACCTCGAGATCGGGGATCTCCGGGTTGCCGTTGCCGTTGTCGAAGAGCAGCAGCGAGCCGTCGGGCTGCCAATCGGGGGAGTGCTGGTGGAAGAACCAGCGATCGCCGTCCGCGAGCTCGAAATCGCCGCCGTCGCCCAACCGCCACAGCACATCGCCGGTCGCACGATCGATGTTGATGATCCAGTCCTGGTGGCGCATCGACAGCGTCACGGTGTCGGCATCGGCGTCGTAGACGAAGCCGTTGGCGTGGGTCCAGTCGCTGCCGCTCTCGCCGGTCGTGGGGTCGATGATCGGATCCTCGAAGTTGGCCCGACGCCGCTGCGGGTCGAGGTGATCGAAGGTGTCCCATGTCCAGACGACCTCACCATCGGGCGTGAACTCCACGAGCACGTCGCCGACCACGAGGATCGTGCCGAGGTCGACGTAGTCGACCTCCTGGAAGCTCTGCGAGAGCGCCATGAAGTTGCCGTTCGGCAGCTCGTGGACGTCGTGGTGCAGCGTCGGCAGGCCGAGATCGACCGCGGGGATCTCGGAGAGGATCGTGCCGAGCTCGTCGCGGATGAAGAAGGTGTCGTCGACGACGTAGAGGATCGTCCCGTCGTCGCGGAGCTTCACGCCGACCCAGACCGCCGGAGGCCCCGCGAGATCCGAGGGCGCCGAGAGGTACCAGCGGGTGATGCCGGAGGTGTCGACCATCAGCGCGCCGGCGAAGTCGCCGACCGGGAACGGGTTCCAGTCCGAGAGCCGGTACAGCGGCGCCGGATCGACGTCGACGGTGTCGAGCGCGAAGGCACCGACGAAGGCGGGCAGCGCGACGGGGGTCTGGAACTCCGTGCTGCCGTCCGCGGAACCACCGGCGTCGCCGGTGACGTCGAACTGCAGCGTGTGCGTGGTCTCGGGCGCCAGACCGCGCACGCGAAACCGCAGATGCGTCTCGTCGCCGCCGGCCTGCGGCGAGATCACGACGCCCGCGTCGCTGGCGTGGGTGACCACTGCGGTTCCGGGCGCCGAGAGCGTGAGCGTCAGATCGGCGACCATCGGCTGACCGTCGTAGGTGATGACCTCGGCGTCGACCTCGATCGGCTCGCCGGTGGTGCTCCCGCTGCTCGCGTCGGTCGCGCTCGAACCTCCGCTGGTGTCCGGATCGAGCGTGGTCTGGGTCGTGTCGACGCTCGTCGCCTCGAGGGTCGTCGGTTCCGTCGAACTCGAGGACGCCGACGGGTCGGACGATGACGTGCCGCCGCCATCGGCGCTTCCGTCGTCGCCACATCCAGGGACCAAACACGTCAGGGGGATGGGGAGCAGTCGGGCAAGGCGCGTCATGGGAATGGCCGAGGGTGCCACAGTCGCTGGCTCACGTGCATGCGCGACTGCATCGCCTAGACTGCCGATGTGGCCTCGATCGACAGCAGCGCCGACGTCGTGCGGATCACCACGATCGGGCCGCTCGTCGTCGCCGCGTGGCACGGGCCCCCGAGCCGGGCCGCCGCCGAGCACCTGCGGGGGGCGCTGTTGGTCGCCGCCGCCGCGCACGGCAAGATCGCCCTGCTGGACCTCGTCGTCGCGGGCCGACCGACGTTCAGCGAGGACGCCCGCTCCGCCATCGTCGCGTTGATGCGCGAAGTCACCTGCGAGCACGGCGTCGCCCACGTCATCCTGCTGCGGGGCATCGCCGGCGCGGCGGTGCGGATGTTCCTGAACGGCGCGCTCCTGCTCGCCCGACCGGCGTCCCCCAGCAAGGCCTTCGACGAGCTCGATGCCGCGCTGGTCTGGCTCGCAGCGCAGGGGTGCGAGGTCCCGCGCGCGTCGGTCCGCGAGGTCGCGGCCGAGCTGATGCTCCCGTAGTCCGCCGACCGAGCGCGGCAGGGAACCCGCGCGGGCCCTGCGGCAACTGTGCGCGGGCCATGCCCCGTCGACGTTGCTCCGTCGCGCTCGTCCCCGCGCTCCTCCTCTGCGCGGGCTCACTCGCGTGCGGGGACGCCGGACCCTCCGACGCGTTCGCCTCGGGCACCGCGGCCACCGACGCGGCCGCGGACGACGGCGCCGCCGCAGACGACGGCACGCCGGCCGACGAGACCGCCGGCGTGCTCGACGTCGGCCAGGGCACCATGGGCGGCGTCGACCCCGATTCCGCCAGCGGCTGCGACAAGGTCGACTTCCTCTTCGTGGTCGACAACTCCGGGTCGATGGCCGACGAGCAGCAGGCGCTCATCGACAGCTTCCCGCAGTTCATCACCGCGATCGACGAGCGCATCGGGGCCTCGCACGACTTCCAGGTGATGGTCGTCGACGTCGATGCGTGGGTCTTCGGTGAGTGCCCCGAGGCGTGCAACGAGGCGGCCGTGTGCGACGCCAACGCGAGCTGCGGAGTGACCGAGGAGTGCGGCTTCCCCTGCGCGCTGCGGGATCTCTGCGAAGAGGGGGCGTTCGCGTGCAACCAGACGCAACCCGAGGCGTGCGAGGACGTGCTCGGCGCGGGCGTCGTGCACCCGCGCGGACGCGGGGCCTCGGCCACCGACTGCGACTTCGCCACGGGCGCGCGGTACATGGACGCGGGCGAGCCCGACCTCGCCGGCGCCTTCGCGTGCGCGGCGAAGGTCGGCACCGGCTCGTCGGCCGACACCGAGCAACCGATGGACGCGATGATCCGCGCCCTCGGCCAGGATCCCGCGGCCGCGGCGTGCAACGCCGGGTTCCTGCGCGACGACGCGATCCTCGTCGTCACCTTCATCACCGACGAGGACGACGATCCCACGGACTCGACCGGGTCGCCGCAGGGCTGGTTCCAGGCGATCGCCGACGCCAAGCACGGCGACGACCATGCGGTGGTGGTGCTCGGCCTGTTCGGCGACAACGACGAGCCCGACGGCATCTGCACGCCGTTGTCCCACGACTTCGCGACCGGGGCCGAGGCCGCGCCGCGCCTGCGGGAGTTCGTCGAGATGTGGGGCCCGCGTGGGCACGTCGGCAGCGTCTGCGCCGAGGACTACGCGCCGTTCTTCGCGTCGGCGGTGGACTCGATCGGCCAGGCCTGCGAGGACTTCATCCCGCCGGGGTGAGGTGCGTCAGCTCGCGCAGCGGCCGAGCGTGCAGCGCTTGCCCGCGGGGCACCCCGCGTCGCCCGTGCACTCGCGCACCCCGGTGAGGCACGCCCCGACCTCGCAGCGCGAGCCGTCGGGGCAGTCGCCGTCCTTCCAGCAGTGGCGACTGCCCGACAGGCAGCGGCCGATCTCGCAGCGCGAGTCGCCCTTGCAGTCGCGATCGACGGTGCACTCGCGCGTGCCCGCGGCGCAGCGGCCGAACTCGCAGCGGCTCTCGCCACGACAGTCGCGGTCGACCATGCACTCGCGCGTGCCCTCGGTGCAGCGGTTGAAGAGGCACCGTTTGCCGCTCGCACAGTCCGCATCGCGCAGGCAGTCGCGGGCCCCCTCGACGCAGCGGCCGAAGACGCAGCGGCGGCCCTCGGCGCAATCGGGATCGAGCAGGCACTCGCCGGCCGAGGCCACGCACGCGCCGAACATGCAGAACTGATCGGGGTCCTCGCACGCGAGGCCCTGGCCGCAGGTGCGCGCGCCCGGCAGGCAGGTCGACTGCTCGCAGCGGGCGAACGCGCCGCACTGCTCGTCCTTCTCGCAGTTGTGCTCGCCGTCGACACAGAAGCCGCCGTTGCACCGCTCCCACGCGCTGCAATCGGCGTCGCGATCGCAGCGCGACAGCACGATCTCGGCGCCGCCGCCGGGGCCGGGGGGCAGTCGGATCTCGCGGGGCAACTGCTCGAGGCCGGGCACGGGCGGTACCGGCTTCGACGCCTCGACGGGTGGCGGGCGGCGATCGGGCGGCGGCGTCGACTTCGCCGGCGCGTCCGTCGTCGGCCCGTGGGCGACGAGGATCGGCGCCGCGGCGGGGCCCGGCCGGAGCACGACCCACGAGGCCCAACCGACGAGCCCCGTCGTCACCGCGAGTGCGGCCCACGTCCCCGCGCGCATGTCGATCGCATGGTAGTGCATCGGCGCCGACCGTGCGAATCCGGGACGCGGATGTCCGATCGTGAGCCGACGCGGCGCGCAGGATCATCGCGCTCGCTCCCGCCGCACCTCGCCTATCCTCGACGTTGGAGATCGACCATGCGCACTTCACTGATCATGACACTCGTCCTGGTGGGTTCGGCGGGGTTCGGCTGCGGCGGAGACGACACGTCGACGGGCACGGGGAGCGCCACGACCACGACCGTCACCGACACGGCGACCGGCTCGACGTCGACGGCGGACTCGAGCGGTTCCGGCACCGCGTCGACCACCGCCGAGAGCTCGTCGGGCAGCACGGGCGTGACCGCGACCGACGGCAGCTCGAGCACCACGGACGCCACCGGGAGCAGCGAGGGCACCGCGGAGTCCAGCAGCTCGAGCAGCGCCGGCAGCTCGAGCAGCGACACCGGGGCCGTCTGCGTGCAAGCCCAGGGCAGCTGCCTCGACGCGCCGTGCTGCGACGGCCTGATGTGCTGCGAGGGCGTGCCGATCCCCCAGGGCCAGGCGATCTGCTTCGAGGGCGTCTGTCCGATCAGCGATCGCAACCTCAAGCGGGAGTTCGCCCCCGTCGACACCGACGACGTGCTCGAGCGCCTCGCGACGGTGCCGGTCACCACGTGGAGCTACCGCGCCGAGGACCCGTCGATCCGCCACCTCGGGCCCATGGCGCAGGACTTCAAGGACACCTTCGGCGTCGGCGCGAGCGAGGAGTTCATCTTCCAGGTCGACGCCGATGGCGTCGCGCTCGCCTCGATCCAGGCGCTGCACCGCCGCGTCGGCGCGCTGCAGGAGGAGAACACCGCGCTGCGCGAGACGATCGCGGGGCTGCAATCGCGGATGGACGCGCTCGAGGGTCGCGCGGGCGGGCGCTGAGCCGGGGCAGCTCAGCGACGCAGACTCGCGGCCTCGAGCGCCTCGACGATTCGCTTCGCAGCGGCGAGGCCTCCCACGCGGTCGCGCAGCCACAGGGCGGCCGCCACCTTCCCGCGCGTGGCCGCGATCTCCCCCGCCTCGCGCAGCACGTCCGGCGGGACGCCGTCGAGCTCGGCGGCTGTGTGCTCGGCGTCGAGCGCCGCGAGCAACCGTTCGACCACGAGCGGCCGCACGAGGTAGGCCTCGCCGACGGCTCCCGCGGCGCTGTCGCGCTGGCCCGCGGCGATCCGCTCGCGCAGCGCCGCGCGCAGCGTCGCCGCGAGCTCCGTCTCTCCGCGATGCGCGAGCGCATCGATGCTCGAGCCGGGCAGCGCGACCAACAGGCCACCGGTGTCCTCGACGATGAGGTGCCGGTCGAACGCGACGATCACACCGACGGGCAGGGCGAGGAACCGCGCCAGGGCGGGGCGGCCCTCGACGACGGCCTCGATCGCCTCGAGGCGCGTGCTGCCGCGATCGTGCGCGTGCTCGAGGTCGCCGCATCCGACGACCCACCCACTGTGGGTCGCCTCGGGGCTCGCGTGGCGGACCAGCGTGAACCGGCCGGGACGCGCCTGCGTGCACACCGAGACCGCCGCGCCCGGGGCCGGTGGATCGAGGGCGTCCTCGAGGCCGAAGCTCTCGGCGACCAGCCGCTGCTGGGTCGCGACGTCGAGCGTCGGGTCGAGCGCGGCGCGGCGCAGCACGACCGGCGCGGACGGGAGCGCGAACGTGTCGACGATCGGATCGACGTGCCGGGCCAGCACATCGTAGCCCGACCAGCGCGGCTCGGCGTGGCGGATGCGCGACGCGTCCGCCAGCTCGTCGGCGAGCTCGCGGGTGACGAGCCGGTCGGTCGTCACGCCGTGCCGATCGACGGCGATCATGAGCGAGAACATCGGCTCGACGACGCAGCGCGCGTCGTCCTCGGTGAGGCCGAGCGTCGCCGCGAACACGGGGACGAGCGCGGTGAACAGCGCCATCTCGCCGTCCTGCTCGAGCATCGTCGCGTAGGCGGTGGACCGGGCCAGCAGCAGCGCCTCGGCGTCGGGTGACCCGCCGGCGAGCACGTCGCGGAGTCGCGCGTGGATCCGCAGCATCACCGCGTCGGGCACGTGATGCCGACGCAGGACGGTGTCGAGGGCGACGAGCAGCGCCAGCATCGCCTCACCCCGCGACGAGGTGCTGCACGCTGAACCACTCCGCCGGGTCCGTCCACACCTGCGCGACGCGGAGCCCCGCCGCACCCGCGAGCGCGGCGAAGCCCTCTCGCGTGTACTTGTGCGAGTACTCGGTGATGACCGCCTCGCCCTCGTCGAACCGGTAGCGACGACCGGCGACGTGGACGAGCTGGGTACACCTCGACACCAGCGTCATCACGATGCGGCCGTGCTCGGCGTCGAAGTAGGCGCGGTGGCGGAACCGCGACGGGTCGAGGTCGCCGCCGAGCTCGCGGGCGATGCGGCGCAGCAGGTTGAGGTTGAACTCCGCGGTGACGCCGGCGGCGTCGTCGTAGGCCGGCTCGAGGATGTCGACCGACTTGCGCAGATCGACGCCGATGAGCACCGAGCCGCCGGGTCCGACGAGGCGCGCCATCTGCCGCAGCAAAGCGGTCGCGGCGTCGGGCTCGAAGTTGCCGATCGTCGAGCCGGGGAAGTAGACGACCCGGCGACCGACGCCGCGCACCGGCACGTCGAACGGCCGGGTGAAGTCCGCGGCCACCGGGGCGATGCGCAGCTCGGGGTACTCGCGGGCGAGCCGGGCACTCGCGGCGGCGAGGTGCTCGGCGCTGATGTCGACCGGGACATACGCTGCGGGCCGCTCGAGCGCGTCGAGCAGCAGGCGGGTCTTGATCGAGCTGCCGCTGCCGTACTCGATGATCGTCGCGTTGGGGCCGAGCGCCGCCGCCATCGCGTCGACGTGCGCGCGCATGATCGCCAGCTCGGTGCGCGTCGGGTAGTACTCGGGCAGATCACAGATCGCGTCGAACAGCGCCGAGCCGCGCTCGTCGTAGAGGTACTCGGTCGGCAGGCGCTTGTGCGGCTTGGCCAGGCCGGCGTGCACCGCCGCGGCGAAGCGGGCGCGGGCCTCCGCGTGCGGATCGTGGACGGTCGCACGGACGAGTTCGGGGGCGAGCGGTGGTGTCATGGATCCCTCGCGAGCCGCACGCCAGAGAACTGCCAGCGCGCGTCGGGTGGAAAGAAGTTGCGATAGCTCGCGCGCAGGTGCGAGGCCGGCGAGGCGCACGACCCTCCGCGCAAGACGTACTGATTGCACATGAACTTGCCGTTGTACTCACCGAGCGCGCCCTCGGGCGCCCGATAGCCGGGGTATGGCACATAGGCGCTGCCCGTCCACTCCCACACGTCGCCGAAGAGCTGCGCCACGCCGTCGCGCGGCGACGCGGCCCGCGGCGCCAGGGCACCCGTCTCGACGAAGTTGCCTGCCACGGGGGCGTCGCGCGCGACGTGCTCCCACTCGGCCTCGGTGGGCAGGCGCGCGTCGGACCAGCGGGCAAACGCGTCGGCCTCGAACCAGCTGAGGTGCACCGCGGGCGCGTCGAGATCCAGCGGCACGCGACCACCCAGGCCGAACTGCGTCCACGACTCGCCGTCGAAGTGCCACGTCGCCGGGGCGTCCCAGCCGTGGGCGCGCACGCAGTCCCAGCCCAGCGACATCCACAGCTCGGGGCGCTGGTAGCCGCCGTCGTCGACGAACGCGAGCAGCTCGCGGGCGGTGCTCGGGCGCGACGCGATCGCGAACGGCCGCAAGTACACGGTGTGACGCGGGCCCTCGTTGTCGAACGCGAAGCCGCGGCCGTCGTGGCCGATCTCGACGAGCCCGCCCTCGTCGCCGATCCACCGCAGGGGCGCGGGCGAGGCCGCAGGCGCAGGCGCAGGCGTGCGGTACACCGGCGCGATCGGGTTGCACGAGAGCCCATGGGCGAGATCGGTGAGGATCAGCTCCTGATGCTGCTGCTCGTGGTGCAGCCCGAGTTCCACGATCTCGAGCATAGCCGACGACGCGTGCCGGAGCGCCGCTTCGATCGCGTCGTCGACGTGGGCGCGGAAGCTCAGGATGTCATCGACGCCCGGGCGCGAGAGCACACCGCGGGCGCTGCGTTGGTGCGCGGCGCCGACACCGACGTAGTACGAATTGAAGAGCGTCAGGTAGCGGTCGTCGAGCGCGCGATAGCCCGACACGAGGCGCCGCAGCACGAATGTCTCGAAGAACCACGCCGTGTGGGCGAGGTGCCACTTGGCGGGGCTCGCATCGGGCATCGACTGGATGCCGAGGTCCTCGGCCGACAGGCCCTCGACCAGGCCGAGCGTGGCCGCACGGACGCGCCGATACGTCGCGACCGGATCGGCAGCGAACGCGGCGGACAGATCCGGCTCCGCCGCGAATGCGGCGGACATGGAACGCTCGGGCGCGGGCACGTCGGCGGGGAACGACATGGCGGTCCGCGAGGTTACGCCACGTCGGTCACGAACGCGTCGCGCGCCGATCGATCGGCATACGCGGGCCCTCACGCCGCGCGGCGGTTGTCGAGCGTTCGTCGAGTGTCACGGCTGCTCGGGCAGCCGCGCGGCGTACCGACGCAACCACCCGCGCCACTGGCCTGTGCTCGCGCGGTCGTCGTAGATGCCG
>LNFM01003371.1_pt1 | contig 31503 bp, 30 predicted proteins | sample 596031 | NCBI WGS metagenome assembly LNFM01 (sample SAMN04254537, study PRJNA301005) | activated carbon metagenome | isolation source: dual media filters at the Ann Arbor, Michigan drinking water treatment plant | place: USA: Ann Arbor | reverse complement strand
GGCTGGATTCGAACCAGCGTAGGCGTAAGCCAACAGATTTACAGTCTGCCCCCTTTAGCCACTCGGGCACCCCTCCGGAGAGCCTGTGAGTATAACACGGCTGAGGAATCAGGCCAGCGCCCAGTCCAGCTCGCCGCGCCCGGCGTCGGCCAGATAACGGGTCGCCTGACCGAAGTGGCCGCATCCCATGAAGGGCACGGGGGGCCGCAGCGCCGACAGTGGCGAGGGGTGGTTGCACTGCAGCACCCGGTGTGGCGCAACAGCCACGCGTGGCGCCAGGGTCTGCGCGTGCGCGCCCCACAGCATGAAGACCTTGGGCCGGGCATCGCGCGCCAGGGCGTCGCATATCAGGTCAGTGAGCGCATGCCAACCCAGCTTGGCGTGGCTGCCGGGGCGGTCGCTCTCGACGCTGAGCGAACGGTTCAGCAGCAGCACCCCGCGTGCCGCCCAGGCGGCCAGCGAACCGCTGGCCGGCGGCGCCAGACCGAGGTCACGCTGCAGTTCCTTGAAGATGTTGCGCAGGCTGGGCGGCACCTGCTGACCGGCGGGCACCGAAAAGGCCAGCCCCTCGGCCTGACCCGGGCCGTGGTAGGGGTCCTGGCCCAGGATGACCACGCGCGTGGCGGCCAGCGGCGTGAGTTCCAGCGCCCGGAACACCCGCCCCGGATACACCACCGCGCAGGCGGCGACGCGGGCGTCCACGGCCTCGATCAGCGCGCGCCCCTCGGCACTGGCGGCCCAGGCCTGCAGCAGCGGCGCCCAGTCACCCAGGGCCGGGGCTTCCAGATGCCGCGCCAGCGGCGTGGTGAGGCGGTTCACTCGAACAGCGCAGCCAGCGCCTGACCGGGGTCGGGGGCACGCATGAAGGCCTCGCCCACCAGGAACGCCGGCACGCCGGCGTCGCGCAGGCGCTGCACGTCGGCGCGCGCCAGCACGCCCGATTCGGTGACCAGCAGCCGGTCGGGCGGCAGACGCGGCAGAAGGCCCAGCGTGGTGTCCAGCGTCACCTCGAAGGTCTTGAGGTTGCGGTTGTTGATACCCAGCAGCGGCGTCTTCAGGCGCAGCGCGCGTTCGAGTTCGGGCGCGTCGTGCACCTCCACCAGCACTGCCAGGCCCAGCACCGCGGCGCAGGCCTCGAGATCGGCCATCTGCGCGTCGCTCAGGCAGGCCGCGATGAGCAGGATGCAGTCGGCGCCCAGCGCGCGCGCCTCGAACACCTGGTACTCGTCGATCATGAAATCCTTGCGCAGCACCGGCAGCGCACAGGCGGCGCGCGCCTGCTGCAGGTAGGCGGCCGCGCCCTGGAAGAAACGCTCGTCGGTGAGCACGCTCAAGGCCGCGGCACCGTGGCGCTCATAGCTGGCGGCGATCTCGGCCGGCACGAAATGCTCGCGCAGCACGCCCTTGCTCGGGCTGGCCTTCTTGACCTCGGCGATGACGGCGGGGCGGCCAGCCGCCACCTTGGCGCGCAGCGCCGCCTCGAAGCCGCGCAGATCGCGCCGCCTCTCGGGTGCTTCGGCCTCGTCGCGCCAGCTGGCCAGGCTGCGCCGCTGGCGGCCGGCTGCCAGCTCTTCGCGCTTGACCTCGACGATGCGCTGCAGGATGTCGCTCACGCGGGCTTCAACCGGTTGGTGACGCTGACGAACTGGCTCAGCTTGGCCATGGCCTTGCCCGAGGCCACGGCCTCGCGCGCGCGCTTCACGCCCTCGGCCACCGAAGCGGCCACGCCGGCGCAGTAGAGCGCGGCGCCGGCGTTGAGCAGCACCACGTCGCGGATCGGTCCGTCTTCGTTGGCCAGCGCGCGCTGGATGCACTGCACCGACTCGTCCTTGTTGGCCACGCGCAGCACGCGCGCGTCGTACACCGGCAGGCCGAAGTCGCTGGGGTGCACCACGTACTCGCGCACCTCGCCGCCCAGCAGTTCGCCCACCGCCGATTCGCCCGACAGCGACAACTCGTCCATGCCGTTCATGCCATACACCACCATCACGTGCTCGCTGCCCAGGCGCTGCAGCACGCGCACCAGGATGCCCACCAGGTCGGGGTGGAACACGCCCAGCAGCTGGTTGGGCGCGCCCGCCGGGTTGGTGAGCGGGCCCAGGATGTTGAAGATCGTGCGCACGCCCAGTTCCTTGCGCACCGGCGCGGCGTGGCGCATGGCGGCGTGGTGGTTGGGCGCAAACATGTAGGCGATGCCCGTCTCTTGCAGGCAGAGCGCCACCTGCTCGGGGCTGAGGTTGATGCAGGCGCCCAGCGCTTCCATCACGTCGGCCGAGCCGCTGGTGGACGAGACCGCGCGCCCGGCGTGCTTGGCCACGCGCGCGCCCGCCGCCGCGGCGACAAAGGTGCTGGCGGTGGAGATGTTGAAGCTCTGCGCGCCGTCGCCGCCGGTGCCCACGATGTCCACCAGGTGCGTGCGGTCGGCCACCGCCACCGGCGTGGCGAACTCGCGCATCACCTGGGCCGCGGCGGCGATCTCGCCCACGGTCTCTTTCTTGACGCGCAGGCCCATGGACAGCGCGGCGATCATCACCGGCGACATCTCGCCGCTCATGATGCGGCGCATCAGCGCCAGCATCTCGTCGTGGAAGATCTCGCGGTGCTCGATGCAGCGCACCAGCGCTTCGGTGTTGGTGATGGACATGGGGAATCCTTCTAGAGAGTCGCGCGCAGGATGCGCAAGGCTTGTTCGATGTCGTCCGGCCCCAGGTCGAGGTGCGTCACCAGGCGCAGGCGCTGGCCGCCGGTGCACAGCAGGCCGGCCGCCTGCAGACGATCGACCACGCCGGCGGCGCGCGCCGGGTCCAGATCGACGAAGACGATGTTGGTCTGCGGTGGCAGCGCGCTCACGCCGGGCAGACCGGCCAGGCCCCCGGCCAGGCGGTGCGCATGGGCGTGGTCCTGCGCCAGGCGTGCTACGTGGTGGTCCAGCGCGTGCAGCGCGGCCGCGGCCAGCACGCCGGCCTGGCGCAGGCCGCCGCCCAGCATCTTGCGGATGCGGTGGGCGCGGGCGATGAAGTCGGCCGGCCCCGCCAGCGCCGAGCCGGCCGGCGCGCCCAGGCCCTTGCTGAAGCACACCGAGACGCTGTCGAAGCCGCGCGCGATGCGCGCCACGCTCTGGCCCGTGGCCACGGCGGCGTTGAACAGGCGCGCGCCGTCCAGGTGCGTGGCGAGGCCGTGGCGCCGGGCCAAAGCGGTGGCCGCGTCCAGGTAGTCCAGCGGCAGCACCTGGCCGCCCCAGGTGTTTTCCAGCGCCAGCAACCGGGTGCGCGCGAAGTGCGCGTCGTCGGGCTTGATGGCGGCCTCGATCTCGGCCAGCGCGATGCAGCCGTCGGCGCCCTGCGGCAGCGGCTGCGGCTGGATGCTGCCCAGCACCGCGGCGCCGCCGCCTTCCCAGCGGTAGGTGTGGGCCATCTGGCCGACCAGGAATTCGTCGCCGCGCTGGCAATGCGCCATCAGCGCGCACAGGTTGCTTTGCGTGCCGCTGGGCATGAACAGCGCCGCCGGCTTGTCCAGCAGCGCCGCCACCCGCGCCTGCAGCGCGTTGACCGTGGGGTCGTCGCCGAAGACATCGTCGCCCACCTCGGCCGCGGCCATGGCGGCGCGCATGGCCGCAGTGGGCCGGGTGACGGTGTCGCTGCGCAGGTCGATCATGCCGGGGCGCCGCCCATGCGCAGGAAGTTGCGCAGCATGGCGTGGCCGTGCTCGCTGAGGATGGATTCGGGATGGAACTGCACGCCTTCCAGCGGCGTGGCGCTGGCGGCCAGTTCGCGGTGGCGCACGCCCATGATCTCGCCGTCCTCGGCGGTGGAGGTGACTTCCAGGCAGGCCGGCAGCGAATCACGCGCGATCGCCAGCGAGTGGTAGCGGATGACCGAGAAGCGCTCGGGCAGGCCCAGGTAGACGCCGCGCCCGTCGGTGCTGATCTCGCTGGCCTTGCCGTGCATCTGCACCTGTGCCCGCACCACCTGCCCGCCCAGCGCCGCGCCGATGGCCTGGTGCCCCAGGCACACGCCCAGAAGCGGCAGCTTGCCCACGAAATGGCGGATGGCCGCTATGCAGATGCCGGCCTCGGCCGGAGAGCAGGGCCCGGGCGACAGCACCAGCCGCGCCGGCTTGAGCGCCGCGATGCCCTCGATCGTGATCTCGTCGTTGCGGAACACCCGCACTTCTTCGCCCAGCTCGCCGAAGTACTGCACCAGGTTGTAGGTGAAGCTGTCGTAGTTGTCGATCATCAGCAGCATATGCGCTCTATCCTATTGATTTCATTGGATGTCTCGTTGGACATCCACGTTCGGTACCCGCTTTTTCTGTCGCTGGCGATGCCGGCGCGACATGCTGGGGGGGACTTCAGGCGCCCGCTGAGGGCGCATAGGAGGGGTCAGGCTGATGGCTTGCGCCAACGCTGACCGAGAAGAGCCGCCGAGTGGGGGGACATCGCGCGCATGCGACGCATTATGGTGTCTGCGGCTTCAAAAGCGCGCCGGCAGCGGCTTGCGCAGCACCACCCGCCCGCCCTCCAGCGACACATAGCCGCCGCGCTCCAGCGCCGTGAGCACCCGGCTGACCATCGAACGGTTGCAGGCCAGCCACTCGGCGATTTCTTTCTGCGACAGCGGGCCGACTTCGCGCAGGCCGTCGGGCCGGGCCACGGCACGCGCGTTGAGCAGCCAGACGACCCGGCCGTAGACGTCGTTGAAGGCGATGGTGCGCAGGCTCAGCGTGGCCATGCGCGCGCGCCGGATCACCTTGGCCAGCAGCTCGAAGGCGAAGGCCGGCTCTTCGGCGATGTGGCGCTCCAGCGTCGGCCGCGCGACCGCGGCGCACCAGCTGGCGGACACTGCTTCCACGTTGGCCGAACGCAGGCCGCCGTCGAGGCTCATTTCGCCGAGAAACTCGCCCGGCAGGTAGTCGCCATAGGTGACCCGGTGGGTGTCGTCGTCGTTCACCGAGTAGGCGCGCAGCCGGCCGCTGAGGATGATGAACAGCGTGTCGCCGCGCGCGCCTTCCTGGATCAGCCGGCGCCCCTTGCGGTACAGCGCCGCCTGGCCCCGCGCAGCCAGCCTGCGCAGGGAGTCGCTCATGTGAACGTCTGCAAGATCAGGTGGCTGTCTCTCGGAGGTCGAGGCCCTGGGCATGACGTTCCGTGCAGTTGCCGCGCTATGCCGCGCGCCGGTGATGCTACGGGAATCGCCGGCTCTTCGGGGCCGGCCGCCATCAGCTGCCGGCCCATCAGCGGCGGCAGCCGGGCCACCGAGCGGACCAGGTCGCCGATGTTGGCCGCGCCGGTCTTCTCGCGGATGCTGCAGATCTGCGTGCGCACGGTGGACAGCGCGACGCCCTGGAGCCGGGCGATCTCTGCCGCCTGCTGCCCCGCGCACAGCTGCTTGAGCACGCGCAGCTCGGCCGGCGTCAGGCCATGGTGGCGCGCGAAGGCCTCGGCGCTGAGATCGCCGCAGACCGCGCGCTTGCCCAGCATGACGATGGCGTGCGCCGGCCCCGCGCCCGATGCCGCTTCGTGGGGCAGCACGGCAACGCCGGTCGACTGCTTCAGGTGCGTACCCAGCGTCAGCAGCCGCTGCAGCCCCCGGCACTGCGCCCCTTCCAGGGCTTCGCGCAACGGCACGGCGTCATGCGGATGGCGCGCCGTGAGGCGCTGCCCCGACAGCTGCAGTGGATGCCCCTGCTGCAGTTCGGCGCGCGCGCAGCGGTTGGCAAACGCCACCCCGTCGCCGTCGCACACCAGCAGGATGCCGTAATCCACGGCGTCGAGCATGCGCGCCAGCAGGGGCGCGCTGGCTGAAGTTGCGGCAGTCGTGAGGCCCAAGGCGGCGCGCGGTTGCGCACGCTCCACGACGGCGGCAGCGTATGACTCGAGATGCATGACGGGTCTCCCAACGCGTCCGCCAGGGCCCGATGGGGCGGCAACGGCGCGAGTGGAAGACTAGGTCGAGCGCCGTGGCGAAAGGTGTGAATCCGAACGCCTGGCCAACCGCTGGCTGGCGCCCGGCCGGCCTGCAGCCGCCGGCTTCTAGGGCAGGATGACCACCAGCACGCTGCAGGGTGCGTGCTCGATCAGGCTCTTGGAGACCGATCCGCGCCACCAGCGTGCCGCCCAGCTCTCCAGGTGTTTGTGGCCGACGACGATGAGATCCGCCCGCTCGGCCTGGGCGACGCGCACGATCTCGTCGACGGAGTTGCCGCTGACCAGTTGGCCCTGCACTTCAAGCCCGCTGTTGCGCAAGCCTTCGAGACCGGCGTCGAGCACGGCCTGGTAGCGCACGCGTTCGGCCTGGTCGGTCTCGGGGTTGAAGGCCCAGACCTCGGCCGCCGGTGCCGGCATGGGTGGGGGCATCACCGCCACCAGGTGAAGCCGGGCTTGGCTCCACTGGCCGATCTCCTGGCAGTCCAGCAGCGCTCGCTGCCCGGCCTCGGACCCGTCGTAGGCCAACACGATCGTCTTGTACACGGCAGGCTTCCTTTCGCGGTGGGCAGGGGCCGGCGGGGCCGGTGGCCACAGCCTAGCACCGGCGCGGCCCGCCGACGCGCCGGACGGTCAACCGGGCAGGTCCTGCACCTCGCTCAACGCCCGCTCCAGCGCCGCGCGGCTGGGCGATTCGACGAAGACGCAACGCTTGCCGGTGCGCCGGCAATGGTCCTTGACGCGCCAGTAGGCGTCATGGCTCACGCAGCCGGCCTGGCAAATCACCAGGTCGGCCGCGGCCAGGGTGGCGTCCAGCCGGGCCACGTTCTGCTCGTCGCCGCCATCGTGGTGCATGAAGCGGGCGCCGCAACGCTCGACCACCTGCCGGTACACCGGCAGGCTGCCGGGCCGACCGCCCACGCACAGGATGGCGCGGTCACCCAGGGGCGCGCCTCCCGCGACCGGCGACGGCAGAGGCTGCGGCGGGCCGCCGGGCAGGGCCAGCGCCAGCGCTTCCTCTGCACGGCGCTGCTGGCGCTCGGCTTCCTGCTGCGCGCGCAGCAGCTGGCGCTCGAGCGCCTGGATGCGGCCCAGTTGCTCGCGGCAGACCCGCGCCAGCTCGACGCGGCTGCCCAGGTCGGGCGCGGCCGCGTGCAGCGCGCCCAGTTGCTCGCGCAGGCGCTGCGCCTCGTCGGCGGCGGCACCGCCCTGGGCGCGCGCCTGCAGCAGTTCGGCCGACAGGGCCTCGCAGCGCCGCGCCTGCTCGGTGGCCAGGCGCTGGCTGCGCGCCTGGGCCGCGGCCAGTTCGCGCGCCAGCACGGCGTTCTCATCGATCAGCGATTCGAAGCGCCGCAGCTCCACGCGCGTGGCCATGCCCACCTGGTGCTGCAGCATGTGCACCTCGCCCAGCACCTGCTGCGCCAGCTCGGGCGTGCAGCGCGGGTGCGTCAGCGTGGCCCACAAGGCGCCGGCCAGTTCGGTGCCGGCCGAGGCCTCTTGCCACCAGGCGGCCAGGGCCTGCGGCGTCTTGTGCCGCGCCGCGCGCTGCAGGCTCAGTGCGTAGCGCCGGTCCAGCTCCTTGTGCAGCGCCTCGGCCACGGGGCTGCGCAGCTTGCACTGGCCGACCACGCTGCAGTGCAGCTCGTAGTCGTCTGCCAGGGGCGCGGCGCCCAGCTTGTCCATCAGGCGCCGCAGAGCGGCCATGGGCAGGCAGACGCCGACCACCGGGCAATGGGCCGGCCCCTGCAGCTCCCACAGGCGGCGGCGGCGCGAGCCGGCTGCGGGTGCGTCGGTGGTGGGCGATTCCCAGATGCGCATCAGGCCGCCGGTGGAAACACGGCCGACCGCGGTCAGGGCGCTGGCGAAGGGGGGCGGTTCTTGTGGGTGCATGGAGAGGCACTGTAATGCGAATGATTCGCATTTACAAGCGCCCCTGTCAGCACATTCGCAACGCCCGCACCCGGCGTCGGATCGCGGCAGGCCGCCGCGTACCCGAGGCGCCTCAGGACCCGGGGCTGACCATGGGCCAGCCGCGGCGGGCCCATTCGCTCATGCCACCGTTGACGTAGCGGATGTTGTCGTGGCCGCGCTCGCGCAGCGCCTTGACGACGGCGCTGGAGCGGTTCTGCGAGTTGCAGATCAGCAGCACCGGCTTCTTGGGGTCGGTGGGGATCTCGTCCAGGCGCTGGCCCAACTGGCGCATGGGCAGCAGCTTGACGCCGGCGGCCACGCCGCGCGCGTGTTCTTCTGGTTCGCGGATGTCAATCAGCGTCACGCGGCCGGCCTCGTGTTCGGCGCGCGCGAACTCCAGCGTCACCGGGTCCAGGGCTTCGGCCCGCGCCAGGCCCGCACCCAGCAGGCCCAGGCCGGCCAGCACCTGCAGCGCGCGGCGGCGCGGCACGCTGGAGACGGGGGCGGTGTCATGCGGGTTGGTCTGGCGGGGGTTCATGGTCGTCGGCACTCCGGCAATCGGCAAAAACGGGCGGGGTCAGGCATGGGCACGGACGGCACCCCGGCGCAGGCCGGCATTGTACCCGGCAGGGTATACAAGGCGACACGAAAACCCGGCAACGCCCTGGGTCAGAAGCCTTCTTCCACCAGCTCGGCCGCGCGTATCAGCGCGCGCGCCTTGTGCTCGGTCTCGCGCCATTCCATCTCGGGCACCGAGTCGGCCACGATGCCGGCGGCGGCCTGCACGTGCAGGGTGTTGTCCTTGACGATGCCGGTGCGGATGGCGATGGCCAGGTCCATGTCGCCGGCAAAGCTGAGGTAGCCGCAGGCGCCGCCGTAGATGCCGCGCTTCACCGGCTCGAGCTCGTCGATGATCTCCATCGCGCGGATCTTGGGCGCGCCGGTCAGCGTGCCGGCCGGGAAGGTGGCACGCAACACGTCCAGGTTGCTCATGCCATCCAGCAGCAGGCCTTCGACGTTGCTGACGATGTGCATCACGTGCGAATAGCGCTCGATGACGAAGGCGTCGCTGACCTTGACGCTGCCGGTCTTGGCGATGCGGCCGATGTCGTTGCGCGCCAGGTCGATCAGCATCAGGTGCTCGGCGCGCTCTTTGGGGTCGGCCGAAAGTTCGGCTTCGAGCGCCCGGTCGGCCTCGGGCGTTGCGCCGCGCGGGCGCGTGCCGGCCAGCGGGCGGATGGTGACCTTGTCGCCGGCCGGCGTGTGCTCTTGCCGCACCAGGATCTCGGGGCTGGCGCCGACGATCTGGAAATCGCCCATGTCGTAGAAGTACATGTAGGGCGACGGGTTGAGCGAGCGCAGCGCGCGGTACAGGGACAGCGGGCTTTCGGTGTAGCGCTTCTTCAGGCGCTGGCCGATCTGCACCTGCATCATGTCGCCGGCGGCGATGTACTCCTTGCCGCGCGCCACCGCGGCCAGGTAGTCGGCCTTTTCGAATTCGCGCTCCACGCTGTAGCTGGGCCCGCGCTTCACCGGCGGCGCGGTCACGCTGTAGCGCAGCTTGTCGGCCAGTTCACCCAGACGGCGCTTGCCGTTGAAGAAGGCCTCGGGCCGGCCCGGGTCGGCCCAGACGATGAGGTACAGCCGGCCCGACAGGTTGTCGATGACCGCCAGTTCCTCGCACTGCAGCAGCTGGATGTCGGGCGTGTCCAGGCCGCCGCTCTTCCAGGTCTTGGCCAGGCGCGGCTCCATGTAGCGCACCGCGTCGTAGCCGAAGTAGCCGGCCAGCCCGCCGCAGAAGCGCGGCAGGCCCGGCCGCAGCGCCGGCTTGAAGCGCTGCTGCCAGGCCTTGATGAAGTCCAACGGGTTGCCTTCGTGCGTCTGCACCACCTGGCCATCGGTGACGACCTCGGTGACGAAGCCGCGGGCGCGCAGCAGCGTGCGTGCCGGCAGGCCGATGAAGGAGTAGCGGCCGAAGCGCTCGCCGCCCACCACCGATTCCAGCAGGAAGCTGCGCGGCGCGCCGCCGGCCAGCTTGAGGTACAGCGACAGCGGGGTTTCCAGGTCGGCAAAGGCTTCCTGGATGAGCGGGATGCGGTTGAAGCCTTGCGCGGCCAGGCTCTGGAATTCGAGTTCGGTGATCACGGGTCGTACCTTCTGACACGGGGACCCGTTTCGCAGGGGAGCGAGGGTCCGGACGGGGGGCCGGGCGGGGCGCCCGGGTGCGCGCAGGCGACGCGCGCGGAGGTCAGTGCGTGTGGGGCGAGCGGCGCCAGGGCCAGGCTCCCCGGTCCAGGCGACCGGGCCGGCGCGCGCCGGGCGTTGGAAGGTGTATCTGCGGAAACATCGCGTACCCAGTCTATCAGGCTGTCATGCAGCGGGCCGATGATGAAGCACCCCCGCCACCTCTTCGCCCCGGCCCGCGCCGGGAGGCCCTCATGAACCGCCGCCACCTCCTCCTGCTCTGCGCGCTGCTGTGCGCCGGCAATGCGCTCGCCCAGCCGGTCGAACTGGCCGGCGTGCGCCACCCGGCAAGCGTCAGCGTGGCCGGCAAGCCGCTGCTGCTGAACGGCGCGGGCGTGCGCTACAAGTACGTGGTCAAGGTCTACACCGCGGCCCTGTACCTGGGCCAGCGCGCCGCCACGCCCGAGGCCGTGATGGCCGCGCCCGGCCCGCGCCGCCTGCAGGTGACCATGTTGCGCAGCATCGACGCCAACGAGCTGGGCCGGCTGTTCAGCCGCGGCCTGCAGGACAACGCCCCGCGCGAAGACATGGGCCGGCTGATCCAGGGCACGCTGCGCATGGCCGACGTGTTCTCGGCGAACAAGCGGCTGGGGCCGGGCGACCACTTCTCGGTGGACTGGATACCGGGCCAGGGCACGCTGATCCTGGTCAACGGCCACGCCCAGGGCGAGCCGATCAAGGAGCCCGAGTTCTACAACGCGCTGCTGCGCATCTGGCTGGGCAGCAAGCCGGCCGACTGGATGCTCAAGGACGCGCTGCTCGGCCGCAGCGACCCCGGCGCCTCAGCCCAGCTGTAGCAGGCGGGGAATCTCGTCGATGCGGTCGACCACCGCGTCGGCGTCCACGGCGGCCACCGGCTCGCCGTGGTTGTAGCCGTAGCTGACCAGCACCACCGGGCAACCGGCGGCGCGCGCCGCGGCAGCGTCGTTGCTGGAGTCCCCCACCATCAGCGTGCGCGCCGGCGTGCTGCCCAGGGCCTTGCAGGCCTCTAGCAGGGGCAGCGGGTCTGGCTTCTTGCGCGCGAAGGCGTCGCCGCCAAAGGCGTGGTCGAAAAAGCCGTCCAGCCCCTTGGCCGCCAACAGCGGCCGCGCAAAGGCGCCCGGCTTGTTGGTGATGCAGGCCAGGCGCAGGCCCGCGCCACGCAGCGCGCGCAGGCCTTCGATCACGCCCGGAAACACCGCCGAATGCTGGCCGTTGATGCGCAGGTAGTGGTGCTGGTAGCGCGCCCAGGCGTCGTCGTACAGCGCGGCCGGCGCGCCGACCTCGGCCAGCGTGCGCGTCAGCAGGTACTCGCTGCCCTTGCCCACGGTGCGCGCGATGAAGGCGCGGCCCACCGGCGGCTGGCCCAGGTCGGCCAGGGCCAGGCGCAACGCGACCTCGAAATCGCCCACGGTGTCGACCATGGTGCCGTCGAGGTCGACGATGGCGGCTTCGAAACGGATGGAGTGCAAAGACATGGGTCAGCACCGAGGAAGAATAAAGGGGCGATGGTACGGAATCGTCGCGCCCGACACACCCATGTTGTGAGGCTGGGCAGGCGCGCCAACGGAAAGTGAGTGTGCCTTGTGGGGCCAACCTGCAGTGCCTTGGCGGCGCGAGGCGCCCTGCGTCGTTGCTTCACTTGCTGGCCGGCCGAGTGATCTGACTGCCCCGTTGAGCATACGCAATGGGGCGGAGCCTGCGCTGACCTATCAACGCAAGGTCGAAGCAACACAAGACCGAGCCATGAGAGAGATCGCTCCCCGCCTCATCTGCGGCGTGATCGCGGCGCTGAACTGCGCCGCCGGCCATGCCGCCACCTACACGATCGAGGGCCTGTACAGCCACGCACAGGTGACAACCAACTGGTACAACGACGCCGGCATGTACAGCAGACCGGTGGGCGCCCCCGATCCCGATGCGCCGGTCATCGGCATCGTCGATGCCACATTCGCACTCAACCCGAGCCCCCCAGGCAAGCTCCTGAGCTTCGGCCCCGGCTCGGCCATCGCGATCGGATCGCACAGTTCGCAGCTCGATCTGATGGGCGTGGGCGGTGTGACGGCCCGCCTGCAGGCGACCCTGAGCGGCATGACCCTCAAGCCGAACGGGTCGGTGCTGCTGGACTACAACGACGGCAGCCTGCCAGGCGGCCTTCCGGTGGACATCGGCCTGTCGATGGGCACACCGACGCTGACCTACCAGATCACCTCGCCGCAGGGCGATCTGCTGGCCAGCGGCAGCGCCAACCTGTGGCGCTACACGCCCAGCGTGTTGGTCGGGTCACAGCTGGCGTCCAGCAGCGTGCCGGCCAATGACGACAGCTTTGCGCAATCGATGTGGCTGGCCATGTCGATTCCGCGAATCGGCTTCAGCGACAGCAGCGGCACCCACGATGGCACGCTGGAATTCGTGATCAGGCCCCAATGGGTGGCCGTGTTGACTACGCCGGTGCCAGAACCAGCGGCCTGGGCACTGAGCCTGAGCGGCCTGCTGGTGGTGGCTGCCGCGGCGGCAGTGCACTCGCGGCGCAGCGACCGGCGATGACCTTGCGGCAAGGTTTGACCACGGCGGCCTGCGCGCCAGTACAGGCCGCCGGTTGAACCTCGGACTGTCATTGCATCGGCAGGACATGTGGACTTGGAGTTCGTGACGGTCCCGGTGTCGATCGAGCCGGAAGTCTCCCCACGCCGTGTTCACCGCTTGCCCGATCGACCAGGGTTCTGAGGTGAGAGTGCCGGGGTCTGTACACGCACCCTAAACTTGAGCGCATGCCGCCCAACGTGGCACCTGTTCGGAGGTTGCCGCGCGATGTGTCTTGCTGCCGTGGCCCTGGGGCTGAGGGAACGCTTCCCCTGCGTGATCGCTTCCAACCGCGACGAGTTCTTCGACCGCGGCACGGCCGGCCTGGCCTGGTGGCTGCCGGCGCCGGGGGCCGAAGAGATCCTGAGCGGCCGCGACCTCGCCGCCGGCGGCACCTGGATGGGCCTGAACCGCCGCGGCCGCCTGGCGCTGGTGACCAATGTGCGCGAGTCCGGCCACTTCGATGCGGCATCGCCCTCGCGCGGCGCCCTGGTGCCGCAGTGGCTGGGCGGCGCCAGCGCCGACTGGCTGGACACCGTGGCCGCTGCGCCGCGCAACGGCTTCAACCTGCTGGCGCTGGATCTGGCCGCCGGCACCGGCCACTGGGTGGGCAACCGGCCGCCGGCCCAACGCGCGCTGGGCCCGGGCCTCTGGGGTGTGTCCAACGCGGCGCTGGACACCCCCTGGCCCAAGCTGCTGCGCCTGAAGCAGGCGTTGCGTGACGCCCTGCAGGCAGACGATGCGCAGGCCTTGACCAAGGCCGCGCTGGCCGCCCTGGCCGACGACCGCGCCGCGCCCGACCACGAACTGCCGCGCACCGGCGTGCCGCTGGAGCACGAACGCGCGCTGTCGCCGGCCTTCATCCGCCTGCAGTTCGGCGGGCGCGCCTACGGCACGCGCTGTTCCACCGTGCTGGTGGCCGAGCGCAGGGCCGGCGCGCTGCACCTGCACCTGGTGGAGCGCGGATTCGACGCCGACGGCCGTGCACTGGCCGATGTAGCACACACCCTGACCCTGCCTGTGTGATCCGGCCGAGCCCCTGCGCGGTGCGCCTTGCACCAGAATCGCCATCCGCGGGGCACCTGCGCCGCGCCTGCGACCAGCCCACGCCCCCGCCGCCTGGCACGACGGTTGCTGCTGGAATGCCCCTGAACCCATGACCCGCGCCGACCTCGAACTCGTCCACCTCGTCAAGGTCTACGGCCAGACGACGGCCGTGGACCGCATCAACCTGAAGATCGCCGCCGGCAGCTACTGCTGCCTGCTGGGCCCTTCGGGCTGCGGCAAGACGACCACGCTGCGCATGGTGGCCGGGCATGAACACGTGAGCGAAGGCGACATCGTGCTGGCCGGGCGCAACATCACCGGGCTGCCGGCGGCGGCCCGCGGCACGGCCATGATGTTCCAGAGCTACGCGCTGTTTCCGCACCTCAGCGCGCTGGACAACGTGGCCTTCAGCCTGAAGATGCGCGGCGTGGACAAGGCGCAGCGCCATGCGCGCGCGGCCGAGTTGCTGGAGCGCGTCTCGCTGTCGCACCTGGCGCACCGCCGCCCGGCCGAGTTGTCGGGCGGCCAGCAGCAGCGCGTGGCCCTGGCGCGCGCCCTGGTGACCGAGCCCAAGGTGCTGCTGCTGGACGAGCCGCTGTCGGCGCTGGACCCGTTCCTGCGCGTCAAGATGCGCGCCGAGCTGAAGAGCTGGCAGACCGCGCTGGCCATGACCTTCGTGCACGTCACGCACTCGCAGGAAGAGGCCATGGCGCTGGCCGACCAGGTGGTGGTGATGAACAACGGCCGCATCGAGCAGGACGCCGACCCGCACCAGCTGTTCAACGCGCCGCGCAGCGAATTCGTGGCGCGCTTCATCGGCGGCCACAACGTCATCCCGTCGGGCAGCGGCCTGGTGGCCGTGCGCTGCGACAAGACGCGCCTGGCACGAGAGCCCCGCCCGGCCGATGGCCGCAGCCTGGCCGCCACGGTGCGCGGCGTCGAGTATCAGGGCACCTACGTGCTGCTCACGCTGGCCAGCGAAGCGGTGCCCGAGTTCAACGTGGTCCTGCCCGAGGCCGCCTTCGACGCCGCGCCCTGGCAGCCCGGCGACAGCGCCTGCGCGCACTGGGACGCCGCCGACGTGCACCCCCTGGCCGCCTGAGCGGCCGGCCCCACCCGACAACCCAAGGAGAGAGAAACCATGTCCGACAAGAATCGCCGCACCCTGCTCAAGGGCACCGCCGGCATCCTGGCCACCGGCCTGTTTCCGGCCGTGCACGCGCAAGAGAAGATCGTGCTGCGCTACCTGGGCACGGCCGTCAACCAGGACAAGGCCATCGCCGCCAAGTTCAAGGCCGACACCGGCATCACCATCCAGTACGTGGCCGTCAACACCGACGAGGTGACCAAGCGCGCCGTCACGTCGCCGGGCAGCTTCGACCTGATCGACACCGAGTACTTCTCGCTCAAGAAGATCGTGCCCACGGGCAACCTCAAGGGCATCGACGTCAAGAAGATCAAGAACGCCGACAAGATCACCACGCTGTTCACCACCGGCCAGGTGGCCGGCAAGGCGGTGGGCGACCAGGGCACGGCACCCAAGAAGGTGATCTACCTGGAAGGCGAGAAGAGCAAGGTCTTCGCCAAGTCGCCCACGCAGTTCATGAGCCTGATCCCCACGGTCTACAACGCCGACACGCTGGGCATACGCCCCGACCTGATCAAGCGCCCCATCGACAGCTGGAAGGAACTGCTCAACCCCGAGTTCAAGGGCAAGGCGGCCATCCTCAACATCCCGTCCATCGGCATCATGGACGCGGCCATGGTGGTCGAGGCGCTGGGCCTGTACAAGTACCCCGACAAGGGGAACATGACGAAGAAGGAAATCGACCTGACGATCAAGACGCTGATCGAGGCCAAGAAGGCGGGCCAGTTCCGCAGCCTGTGGAAGGACTTCAACGAGAGCGTCAACCTCATGGCCAGCGGCGAGGTCGTGATCCAGAGCATGTGGAGCCCGGCCGTCACCGCCGTGCGCTCCAAGGGCATCGCCTGCACCTTCCAGCCGCTGAAGGAGGGCTACCGTGCCTGGGCCGCCGGCTTCGGCGTGCCGGCCACGCTGAGCGGCCGCAAGCTCGACGGCGCCTACGAGTTCATCAACTGGTTCCTGGACGGCTGGGCCGGCGCCTATCTCAACCGCCAGGGCTACTACAGCGCCGTGCTGGAGACTGCCAAGTCCAAGATGGAAGCCTACGAGTGGGCCTACTGGATGGAAGGCAAGGCCGCCACGCAGGACATCAAGTCGCCCAACGGCGACCTGCTGGCCAAGGCCGGCAGCACGCGCGACGGCGGCAGCTACGAGCAGCGCATGGGCGGCATCGCCTGCTGGAACGCGCTGATGGACGAGAACACCTACATGATCCAGAAGTGGAATGAGTTTGTAGCCGCGTGACCGGGCTGCGGGCGATGAAGAACGGCGCGCCGGCCTGGCTGCAGGCCCTGCCCTTTGCGGCGGTGTTCGCGTTCTTCTTCGTCGCCCCGCTGCTGCTGATAGCCGCGGTGAGCTTCTGGCCCACCAGCGACTACGACCTGGTGCCGGGCTTCACCGGCGCCAACTACGCCAGCATCTTCGAGGGCTGCGCCAACCTGGCCGAGCCCTGCGTCACGCTCAAGACCTATGCCTCGACGCTGCGCTTCTCGCTGCTGACCTGGGCCGCGTCGCTGCTGCTGGGCTTCACGATCGCCTACTTCCTGGCCTTCCACGTGCGCAGCGCTCGCATGCAGACGCTGCTGTTCGTGCTGTGCACCATCCCCTTCTGGACCAGCAACGTCATCCGCATGGTCAGCTGGGTGCCGCTGCTGGGCCGCAACGGCCTGGTCAACCAGGCGCTGGTGGGCAGCGGGCTGGTGGAGCAGCCGGTGGAGTGGCTGCTGTTCTCCGAGTTTTCGGTGGTGCTGGCCTTCGTGCACCTGTACACCATGTTCATGCTGGTGCCCATCTTCAACTCGATGATGCGCATCGACCCGGCGCTGCTGGAAGCCGCCGACGACTGCGGCGCCAGCGCCTGGCAGACGCTGTGGAACGTGATCGTGCCGCTGTCGCGCACCGGCATCGTGATCGGTTCGATCTTCGTCATCACCATCGTCATGGGCGACTTCGTCACCGTGGGCGTGATGGGCGGGCAGCAGATCGCATCCGTTGGCAAGATCATCCAGGTGCAGACCAGCTACCTGCAGTTCCCGCTGGCCGCAGCCAACGCGGTGGTGCTGCTGGCGGTGGTGCTGATGATCATCGTGGCACTGACGCGCATCGTCGACCTGCGCAAGGAGCTTTGAGTGAGTGCCCGCCCGCACGAACCGCGCCGCCCCGGCTTCTGGCCACTGGCCATCGTGTTTGCGCTGTTCGTGCTGTTCCTGTACGGGCCGGTGATCACCATCTTCGTGCTCAGCTTCCAGGGCCCGCAGGGCGGGTTGACCTTCCCGCTGCGCGGGCTGTCGCTGCACTGGTACGCCGAGCTGTGGGAAGGCCTGGGCGTGGTCGACATCGGCGCGGCGCTGCGCCGATCTTTCGTGCTGGGCACGGTGGTGATGCTGCTGACCGTGCTGCTGTCGCTGGCCGCGGGGCTGGCTTTCCGCAAGAAGCTGGCGGGCGGGGATGCGCTGTTTTACGTCACCGTGGCCAGCCTGATCATGCCGTCGATCATCGTCTCGCTGGGCATTGCGCTGCAGTTCAGGCTGCTGGACGTGGGTATCAAGGCGGCTCTGCTGGCGCTGGGCGCCGAAGGCCTGCTGGAGACCTACACCACCTCGCTCGGGCTCTACACCTCGGGCCTGGGCGCGCACCTGACCTGGACGCTGCCCTTCGGCCTTCTGATCATGTTTGCCGTGTTCAACCGCTTCAACCCGGCCTACGAAGAAGCGGCGCGCGACCTGGGCGCCACGCCCTGGCAGAGCTTCGTGCACGTGGTGCTGCCGCTGATCGCGCCCTCGGTGGTGGGCATCGGCATGTTCGGCTTCACGCTCAGCTGGGACGAGATCGCACGCTCGTCGCAGGCCATCGGCGACCTGAACACGCTGCCGCTGGAACTGCAGGGCCTGACCACCACCGTCACCACGCCCGCCATCTACGCTTTGGGCACGCTGACCACGCTGATCTCGCTGCTGGTCATCGCGCTGGCGCTGGGCACAGCCGCCGTACTGCGGCGGCGGCGTGCGGCTGCGACGCCATAAGCCGGCCATGCGGCTGCTGATCCTCAACCCCAACACCTCGACCGCGGTGACCGAGCGGGTGCGCGCCCATGTTGCGGCCGAGGTCGGCCCCGGCGTCGAGCTGGCCTGCGCCACCGCAGCCTTCGGCGCGCGCTACATCGCCGACGAGACCAGCTTTGCCGTGGCCGGCCACGCCGCGCTGGACGCCTACGCCGGCCACTGCGCTGACCACGGCGCCCCCGACGCCGTGCTGCTGGCCTGCTTCGGCGACCCCGGCGTGTGGGCGCTGCGCGAGCGCGCGCAGCGGCCGGTGGTCGGCCTGGCCGAGGCCGCCATGCGCCAAGCGGCTGCGCACGGCCGCTTTGCCATCGTCACCGGTGGCATGGCTTGGGGGCCCATGCTGGAGCGCCTGGCGCGCACGCTGGGCCTGGGCGGCGCGCTGGCCGGCATCCATCTGGTAGCCGCCACGGGCGCGCAGTTGGCGGCCGACCCGGCACTGGCGCGCGCCGTGCTGGGCCCGGCCTGCCGCGAGGCCGCGCGCGGCGCGCACGCGGTCATTCTTGGCGGCGCCGGCCTGGCCGGCATGGCGGCCGTGCTGGCCAGCGAAGTGGACGTGCCGCTGATCGACAGCGTCAGCGCCGGTGCCGCGGCGGCACTGGCCGGCGGCGCGGCGCTGATGGCCGCCACGCAGACGGTCACCGCCCCGGCCGACTGGGTGGGCGTGAGCCCAGCGCTGGCGCGCGGCTGAAGCCGGCCCAGAATCCGCAGCTCCACTGCCCGGAGCCCGCCATGCCCCTGCTCACCGCCGACGCCCGCGGCGTCTACCCCATCGCGCCCACGCCCTTTCTGGACGACGGCAGCATCGACCAGGCTTCCATCGACCGCCTGGTCGACTTCTACCTGGGCATCGGTGCCACCGGCATCACCGTGCTGGGCCAGCTGGGTGAGGCGCCCAAGCTCACCCACGCCGAGGGCGTGGCCGTGGCGCTGCGCATGATCCGGCGTGCGCCGCAGCTGCCGGTGATCGTGGGCGTCTCGGCGCCCGGGTTCGCCGCCATGCGCGAGCTCACGGCCGAGGTCATGGACGCGGGCGCGGCCGGGGTGATGATCGCGCCGCCGCCCACGCTGCGCACCGACGATCAGATCGTCGGCTACTACCGCCAGGCGGTGCAGGCCCTGGGCGCAGACGTGCCCTTCGTGCTGCAGGACTACCCGCTGACCTTCAGCGTGCAGATGACGCCGGGCGTCATACGCCGCATCGTCACCGAGCTGCCGTCCTGCGCCATGCTCAAGCACGAGGACTGGCCGGGGCTGGAGAAGATCAGCGCGCTGCGCGGCTTCGAGCGCGACGGCAGCATGCGCCACATCGCCATCCTGTGCGGCAACAACGGGCTGTTTCTGGATTACGAGATGGCGCGCGGCGCCGACGGCGCCAACACCGGCTACGCCTTCCCCGACATGCTGTGCGACCTGGTGCGCCTGGCCGACAGCGGCCAGCGCGAGGCGGCGCACGACCACTTTGACGCCCACCTGCCGCTGCTGCGCTACGAGCAGCAGCCGGGCCTGGGCCTGGCGGTGCGCAAGTACCTGCTGATGCGCCGTGGCCTGCTGGCCAGCGCCGCGCTGCGCGTGCCGGCCCCGGCCTTGAGCGCGACCGCCCGCGCCGAGGTGGAACACCTGCTGGGCCGGCTGGCGCGCCACGACGCGCGCGCCCGCCTGGCGCCGGCCTGAACTACACGGTGAAGGGCTTCTGCACCAGGAAAGGCGCGGCCGGCCCCAGCGTGAACAGGTTGGGCGACTGCGTGGCCGGCAGCGCGGCGCGGATGCGTGCGTGGAACGTGGCGTAGTTGCCGTTGAAGGCGCCGTTGTTCCACACGCGCAGCAGCTTCTCGGTGAAAGCGCCGTTGTTCTCGCCGTCCATCGAGGTCTGGTTGTCCTGGCAGCCCGAGATCAGGACGATGGACGGCTTGTAAAGCCCCACCAGCGACACCGCCTGCGCGGCCGCGCCGACGAAGCCTACCTGGGCCAGCGCCTGGTCGGGGTCGACCGCCTTGCCCTTGGATTCTTTCGCCACGGCGTCCTGCAGGCCGTCGTAGAAGGCCTTGTTCTGCGCGTACACGCGCATGCCCACGGCCTCGGGCATGAGCTTGGGCCGCTGGCCGGGCGGCGGCGCAATCGGCGTGCGCTCGCGCGTGACGGTGCCGCTGTGGCAGCTGTCGGACAGCACCAGCACGCGCACGCCGGTGGCGAAGCGGCTGAGCTCGAGGTAGAGCTCGTCGTCGATCAGCTGGCCGTCGAACAAGCACCAGGTCTCGTCCTTCTTGTCGGCCTCGTCGCCGTTCTTGTCGGGCACCTGGCCGCCATGGCCCGAGAACGACAGGAAGAACAGGTCGCCGGGCTTCAAGGCCTTGGCCGCACTGCGCATGCCGGCCAGCAGCGCCGCGCGCGTGGCCTTCTTGGTGAGCAGCACGGTGGACTTCATGCCCTTGGACGCGGCGATGGCCGCCATGTCCAGGGCATCGAACTCGCAGGCGGCCAGCGGGCCGGTCCAGCCGGCGTAGGCCGCGGCGCTGACGGTGTTCAGGCCCAGGTGCAGCGACAGGGCCCTGGGGGCGGCGGCGCGAAGTGCTTTGGTGGCCATCTCGGAGTCCTTGGTTGTTGTGCGGCCATGATGCGCCGCCCCGCTCGGACCCCGGAAGCCCTAGTTCAAGGGCAAGACCCGCCTCAGACGCCCAGTGCGTCCAGCTCGGCGCCGGTGCGCTGCAGCCAGTTCTTGAGGCGCTGGCGGTCGAGCAGGCCCAGGGCGCCGGGTTGGATGGCGGCCCAGAAGCTGATGCCGGCAGCGTCGATCTTCTGCAGCAGCGCATCGGGCAGCTTGCGCAGGTGCAGCGTGCGCGCGCCGGACTGCTGCGCGCGGGCCAGCAGGCCGGAAGCGGCCAGCATGTCGAACTTCTCGCCGCGCACCTCGTTCAGCACCAGCACCAGCGGCAGGCGCGCGCCGGCGCCGTCCAGCCAGCTGCCCAGCAGGTCGACCGAGTCGCGCCCGGCGTCCATCACGTGCCAGTAGTTCAGGCCCACGCCGATCTCGGCGGCGACATCGGCCACGCCGGCGTCGTCCAGCCAGCGCGTCAGGCCGGCCTGGGTCTGCGCCGCCAGGTCCACCAGCACACGCCGCGCCGGGTCCTCGGCCGCGGCCTCGACCACGCGGTCCAGGCTGTCGTGCGCGTCCAGCGGCACGGGCGACGCAAAGCCGGCGTAGTAGCGCAGCAGCGCGCCGTGCGAGCGGTCGGTGTCGAAGCCGACGAAGGGCTGGCCGCGGTCGATGAAGTGCTGGGCCAGCACGCGTGCCAGCAGCGACTTGCCCACGCCGCCTTTTTCGCCGCCGATGAAATGGATTTGGCTCATGCCGGGTGTCCCTCGAGAAGTGTGGTGGTGTCAGCAGCGCAAGATCCGAACCAGGGACACCGGGTGTAGCGGATCAGGGTTTCGCCTAGGGCGTGCATCGTAGCGCACCGCGCCTGGCCAGGCCCCAAAAAAGCAAGAGGGCTGGCGCCAGGCGCCAGCCCTCTTGACGGGAAGCGAAGAATTTACTTCTTGGCTTCTTCCTTCTTCATTTCCTTCTTTTCGACCTTCTTCTCGGCATCGGCCTTCTTGGCAGCGCTGGCAGCCGGGGCGGCCTTGGCCGGGGCGGCACCAGCGTGCGAAGCGGCCTGGGCGCCAATGGCGAAGGCGGTCAGGAACAGGGCGGTCAGGAGCTTGGACATGTTGTGTTCTCTCGTGTGTGGTTTTCAGAACGGAAATCGCCGGGCAACTCTGGTAAAGGAACCAAGTGGCGCCGACCCACCCACAACGCGGCCAACCCGGATCCCGTTGACACGCCCGGCGCACCAAGCGCTGCGACTAACATCGCCGGGTGTTTTCGCGCGCCTGCTTTCTGTTGTTGATCTTTTCTGCTGGGTGCGCGGGGGCCATTGCGGCACCTTTCGTGCCCGCTTCCGACGCCGAAGTGCTGGAGCAGTTGCCCGCCAACGCCAGCGACCCACGTGCCCGTGAGCTACTGGCCATGCGCCGCGCCTGGCGTGCGCAGCCGCAGGATCTGGCCACCGCCCTGCGCCTGGCCACGCGCTACCAGGATGAAGTGGCGGCCACCGGCGACCCCCGTTACATGGGTTACGCCCAGGCGGCGCTGCTGCCCTGGTGGAACCTGCCCGACCCGCCGCCGGCGGTGCGCGTGGCGCGCGCCGTGGTGCTGCAGTTTGACCACCGCTTCGACCCGGCGCAGGACGACCTGCGGGCGGCGATCCAGGCCGAGCCCGACAACGTGCGCGCCTGGTCCTGGCTCACCGCCATCCAGATGGTGCGTGCCGACTACGCCGGCGCGCGCAGCAGCTGCGAGCAGCTGGCGCGCCTGAGCCCGCCGCTGGTGGGCGCGGCCTGCCGCGCGCAGGTGGACGCGGCCACGGGGCAGGCGGCCGCGGCCTCGGCGGCGCTGCGCCAGGCCATCGTCGCCGCGGGCGATGCCGACCCGCCGATGCGCCTGTGGAGCCTGACGCGCCTGGCCGAGATCGACGAGCGCCGCGGCGACTACGCCGCCGCCGAGGCGGCGTTCCGCCAGGCGCTGGCCACGGGCGAGCCCGATGTCTACCTGCTGGCGGCCTACGGCGACTTCCTCCTCGACCGGGGCCGAGCGCCCGAGGTGCTGAGTCTGCTGCGCGAGCGCAGCCGCGCCGACGTGCTGCTGCTGCGCCTGTACCGGGCGGCAAAAGTCAGCGGTGACCGCGGCGCCGAGGCCTGGGGGGCCGAGCTGGCAGCGCGCTTCGACGCGGCGCGCCGCCGCGGCGACACCAGCCACCGCAAGGAGGAAGCCATCTTCCTGCTCAACCAGCCGGGCCGCGCCGCCGATGCCCTGGCGCTGGCGCGCACCAACTGGGCCGAGCAGCAAGAGGCCGCCGACGCCCGCGTGCTGCTCGAGGCCGCGTTGGCTGCCGGCGAGCCCGCGGCGGCTGCGCCGGTGCAGCAGTGGCTGGCGCGCACCGGTTTCGAGAGCGTGGCGCTGCAGGCCCTGGCCGCCCGTTTGCAGGCAGGCCGATGAGCGTTCTCACGCGCATCCTGCTGTGTCTGATGCTGCTGCTGACCGGGGCGGCGCAGGCGCACAAGCCCTCTGACAGCTACCTGGCGCTCAACGTCGCCGCAGGCCAGCTGTCCGGCCGCTGGGACATCGCGCTGCGCGACCTGGATTTCGCCATCGGCCTGGACGCCGACGGCGACGGCGCCATCACCTGGGGCGAACTGCGCGCGCGCCACGCCGAGATCGCCGGCTACGCCGCGGCGCGGCTGGTGGTGTCGCTGGACGGCCAGACGTGCACGCTGCAGGTGGGCGCGCAGCAGGTCGACCGCCACACCGACGGCGCCTACAGCGTGCTGCCGCTGCAGCTGGGCTGCCCGGCGGCCAGCGCCAGTTCGCGCATCGACATCGCCTACACGCTGTTCGCCGACCTCGACCCGCAGCACCGCGGCCTGCTGGCGCTGACCGTGGACGGCACGACGCGCACCGCCATCCTGGGCCCGCACGACGCGCACCAGGGCTTCGAGCTGCGATCGGCCAGCCGCCTGGAGCAGGCCCTGCACTTCCTGCGCGACGGCATCTGGCACATCTGGATCGGCTTCGACCACATCCTGTTCCTGCTGGCGCTGCTGCTGCCGGCGGTGGGCCACTGGCCGCGCGCGGGCGCGAGCTGGCAGCCGGTATCGCGCTTCTCACAGGCTTTCTGGGACGTGCTGCGCGTGGTCACGGCCTTCACCGTGGCGCACTCGATCACGCTGTCGCTGGCCACGCTGGAGCTGGTGACGCTGCCTTCGCGCTGGGTCGAGTCCGCCATCGCCGCCTCGGTGGTGCTGGCGGCGTTGAACAACATCTGGCCGTTGTTCCACAGGGGACGCTGGATGGTGGCCTTCGCCTTCGGCCTGGTGCACGGCTTCGGCTTCGCCAGCGTGCTGGGCGACCTGGGCCTGCCGCAAGGGGCGCTGGTGCTGGCGCTGCTGGGCTTCAACGTGGGCGTCGAGCTGGGGCAGCTGGTCATCGTGGCGGCCTTCCTGCCGCTGGCCTACACGCTGCGCCGGGGCGGCTTCTACCGCCATGCGGTGCTGCACGGCGGGTCACTGCTCATCGCCGCCGTGGCCGCGGCCTGGCTGGTGGAACGCGTGTTCGATCTGGCGTTCATGCCCTTCTGAACGCGCCCGGCGCCGGGTGGCCGGGCCGCTAGAATGCGGGCCTTCCCGAGGAGCGTTGCAACGGCCACCGCGCCGCCAGGCTCGGGGCGATCGAGGCCGGCTTGCAGCGCCGCCTTCCACCGCAACGGCGCTCACCCAATCCACGCGAGACCTGGGTGAACGCATGACCACCACCGAATCCCGACCCATGCCGCCGGCCATGCGCCTGTCGGGCCTGGAACCCATGACCGTGGCGCCGGGCACGCTGTTCGTCAACATCGGCGAGCGCACCAATGTCACCGGCTCCAAGGCCTTTGCGCGCATGGTGCTGGAAGGCCGCTTCGAGGACGCGCTGAGCGTGGCGCGCCAGCAGGTCGAGAACGGCGCCCAGGTCATCGACGTCAACATGGACGAGGCCATGCTGGACAGCGCCGCGGCCATGGAGCGCTTCTTGAAGCTGATCGCCGGTGAGCCCGAGATCGCGCGCGTGCCGATCATGATCGACAGCAGCAAGTGGAGCGTGATCGAGGCCGGCCTGAAGTGCATCCAGGGCAAGGGCATCGTCAACAGCATCAGCCTGAAGGAAGGCGAGGCCGAGTTCCGCCGCCAGGCCACGCTGGTGCGCCGCTACGGCGCGGCCGCGGTGGTGATGGCCTTCGACGAGCAGGGCCAGGCCGACACCTACCAGCGCAAGATAGCCATCTGCGCGCGCGCCTACCGCCTGCTGGTGGACGAGATCGGCTTCCCGGCCGAAGACATCATCTTCGACCCCAACATCTTCGCCATCGCCACCGGCATCGAAGAGCACGACAACTACGCGGTCGACTTCATCGAGGCCACGCGCTGGATCAAGACGCACCTGCCCGGCGCCAAGGTCAGCGGCGGCGTCAGCAACGTGAGCTTCAGCTTCCGCGGCAACGACCCGGTGCGCGAGGCCATCCACACCGTGTTCCTGTACCACGCCATCAAGGCCGGGCTGGACATGGGCATCGTCAACGCCGGCATGGTGGGCGTGTACGACGATCTCGAGCCGCAGTTGCGTGAGCGCGTGGAAGACGTGGTGCTCAATCGCCGCCCCGACGCCGGTGAGCGCCTGGTCGAGATTGCCGAAAGCGCCAAGGGCCTGGCGCGCGACGACAGCGCGCGGCTGGCCTGGCGCGCCGGTGACGTGGAAACCCGCCTGAGCCACGCGCTGGTGCACGGCATCACCGAGTTCATCACGCAGGACACCGAAGAGGCCTGGCAAGCCATCGCCGCCAAGGGCGGGCGCCCGCTGCACGTGATCGAAGGCCCGCTGATGGCCGGCATGAACATCGTGGGCGACCTGTTCGGCCAGGGCAAGATGTTCCTGCCCCAGGTGGTGAAGAGCGCGCGCGTGATGAAAACCGCCGTGGCCCACCTGCTGCCCTACATCGAGGCCGAGAAGAAGGCCCTGGTCGACGCCGGTGGCGAGGCCCGGGCCAAGGGCAAGATCGTCATCGCCACGGTCAAGGGCGACGTGCACGACATCGGCAAGAACATCGTCACGGTGGTCCTGCAGTGCAACAACTTCGAGGTCGTGAACATGGGCGTCATGGTCCCCTGCCAGGACATCCTGGCGCGGGCCAAGGCCGAGGGCGCCGACATCATTGGCCTGAGCGGCCTGATCACCCCCAGCCTGGAAGAGATGCAGCACGTGGCCGGCGAGATGCAGCGCGACGAGTACTTCCGCGGCCGCAAGACACCGCTGCTCATCGGCGGCGCCACCTGCAGCCGCGTGCACACCGCGGTGAAGATCGCGCCGCACTACGAGGGCCCGGTGGTCTACGTGCCCGACGCCTCGCGCAGCGTGGGCGTGTGCGCCGACCTGCTGAGCGACGAACGCGCGGCGCGCTTCATTGCCGAGTTGCAGGCCGACTACCAGCGCGTGCGCGAGCAGCACGCCAGCAAGAAGGCCACGCCGCTGGTCACGCTGGCCGCGGCGCGCGCCAACAAGGCGGCGGTGGACTGGGCCGCCTACACGCCGCCGGTGCCCAAGTTCATCGGCCGGCGCGTGTTCAAGAACTACGACCTGACCGAACTGGCCGGCAGCATCGACTGGGCGCCCTTCTTCCAGACCTGGGACCTGGCCGGCAGGTTTCCGGACATCCTGCGCGACGAGACCGTGGGCCACGAGGCGCAGCGCGTGTTCAGCGACGGCAAGCGCCTGCTGCAGCGCGCCATCGAAGGCCGCTGGCTGCAGGCCAGCGGCGTGATCGCGCTGCTGCCGGCCAACACCGTGGGCGACGACACGATCGAGGTCTACACCGATGAGTCGCGCAGCCAGGTGGCGCTGCGCTGGAGCCCGCTGCGCCTGCAGACCGAGCGCCCGGTGGTCGATGGCGTGAAGCGCCCCAACCGCAGCCTGGCCGATTTCGTGGCGCCCAAGGGCGTGCACGACGACTACATCGGCCTGTTTGCGGTGACCGCCGGCCTGGGCGTCGAGAAGAAGGAGAAGCAGTTCGCCGAGGAGCACGACGACTACAGCGCCATCATGCTCAAGGCCCTGGCCGACCGCCTGGCCGAGGCCTTTGCCGAACGCCTGCATCAGCGTGTGCGCACCGAGCTGTGGGGTTACGCGCCCGACGAGGCCCTGGCCCCCGAAGCGCTGATCGCCGAGCAGTACCGCGGCATACGCCCCGCGCCCGGCTACCCGGCCTGCCCCGACCACAGCATCAAGCGCGACATGTTCCGCGTGCTGGCGGCGGATGACATCGGCATGAGCCTGACCGAGAGCCTGGCCATGTCACCCGCGGCCAGCGTCAGCGGCTTTTACCTGGCGCACCCGCAAGCCGTGTACTTCAACGTCGGTCGTATCGGCGAAGACCAGCTGGCCGACTGGGCCGCGCGTCAGGCGCTGGACGAAGCGCAGGCGCGGCGACTGCTGGCGCCGGTGCTGGGCTGAAGCACGGCGCGGGCTCAATCGGGGCGTCGGCACCGATCGACACAGTCGCGTCCAAGGGTAAGCGTTGCATGCAAGGTGCAGGCAGACGCTGAGTCGGGCGCACGCGTGCCGAGAATGCAGTTTCGTGCGCCGACATCCGGTCAGCGCACGCACCCATGCATGACCGGGGACCACCCTTGAAGCAACCCACCTTCTGGCGCCAGGCTGGCGCCTGCTTGCTTGCCGCACTGCTGTCCGCCTGCGGCGGCGGTGGCGGCGGCGGCACCGAGCCGCCGGCCAGCAATCCGCCGCCGCCCGTGGCCGTGATCGAGAAGCCCGCCACGCGCAACGAGGCGGCGCGCTTCCTGACGCAAGCCAGCTTCGGCCCGACCGACAGCGACATCGACCGTCTGATGTCCATCGGCTATGCGGCCTGGATCGACGAGCAGCTGGCGCTGCCGCCGGCCGCCACCCACCGCACGCACTGGGAGGCGCGCGACGCCGAGATCAAGGCGGCCAACGCGGCCAACAGCGCCGGGCAGGACCAGGTCTTCGAATCCTTCTGGAAGCAGGCCGTCACCGGCCCCGACCAGCTGCGCCAGCGCACGGCCTATGCGCTGAGCCAGATCTTCGTGATCTCCATGGTCGACAGCAACGTCGGCAACAACCCGCGCGCCGTGGCCGCCTGGCTGGACATGCTGGGCGACAAGGGCCTGGGCAACTACCGCGCGCTGCTGGAGGCGGTGACGCGCCATCCCATGATGGGCTACTACCTCTCGCACCTGCGCAACCAGAAGGCCGACACGCGCACCGGGCGCGTGCCCGACGAGAACTACGCCCGCGAGGTGATGCAGCTGTTCTCCGTCGGCCTGGTGCAGCTGGCCGAAGACGGCAGCGCGCGCACCGCAGCCGGCGGCGCGCAGCTCGAGACCTACACGCCGGCCGACATCGCCGGCCTGGCCAAGGTCTTCACCGGCTTCAGCTTTGCCTGCCCCGCCTTCCCGGCGAACGGCTGCTTCAGCAGCGGCAGCAGCGGCGGCGTCAGCGACCCCGACCGCAACTTCAAGCCCATGCTCGGCTACCCCAACTTCCACAGCAGCGAAGAGAAGAGCTTCCTGGGCACCACGATCGCGGTGCAGACCACCGCCGCACCCGACGCCACGCTGGCCACGGCGCTGGACGCCATTGCGGCACACCCGAACGTCGGGCCCTTCATCGGCCGCCAGCTGATCCAGCGCTTCGTCACCAGCAACCCCAGCCCCGCCTACATCGCCGCGGTGGCACGCGCCTTTGCCGACAACGGCGCCGGCGTGCGCGGCGACATGGCTGCGGTGATCAAGGCCGTGCTGATGCACCCGGAAGCGCGCGCCGTGTCCAACAGTTCGGGCAAGCTGCGCGAGCCGGTGCTGCGCCTGTCGGCCTTTCTGCGCGCCTTTGCGCACAGCAGCGATACCGGCCACTGGCGCGTGGGCAACACCGACAACCCCGGCACCTCGCTGGGCCAGACGCCGCTGCGCGCGCCCTCGGTCTTCAACTACTACCGCCCCGGCTTCGTGCCGCCGGGCACGCAGGCGGCCGCCGCCAACCTGGTGGCGCCCGAGATGCAGATCGCCAGCGAGACCACCGCCGCCGGTTACGTGAACACGATGCGCGACAACATCAGCTCGGGCATCGGGCAGAACAACGGCACCGTGGGCGGCGTGGCGCTGAACCGACGCGACATCCGCGGCAACTACAGCGCCGAGCTTGCCCTGGCCGACAACCCCGCCGCGCTGGTGGACCGGGTGGCCACCCGGCTGGCCTGGGGCCAGGTGGGCGCGCCCCTGCAGGCCGACATGGCCGCCGCCGTGGGCAGCATCGTCATCCCGGCGCTCAACGCCACGGGCAGCAACCAGGCGCAGATTGACACCGCCCGCCGCAACCGCGTCAACGCGGCGATGCTGCTGGTGCTGGTCAGCCCCGAGTTCCTGGTTCAGAAGTGATGCGGAGCGCCCACCACATGAAGGCTGATCGTCGACTCTTCCTGCGCCACGCCGGCGCCCTGTCTCTTCTGGCCGGCCCGGGTGCGCCGCTGGCGCTGAACCTGCTGGCCGCCGGCTCGGCCGCGGCGCAGGCCGCGCCCGACTACAAGGCGCTGGTGTGCCTGTTCCTGTTCGGCGGCAACGATGCCTACAACATGGTGCTGCCCACCGACAGCGCCAGCTGGCAGGCCTACACCGACACGCGCAACCAGGCACCCGACCCCATCGCGCTGCTGGCCCCGGGCACCGCGCCCGACGCGGCGGCCGCAGCGGCATCCCCGGCCCGGCTGGGTGGCGTGCTGCCCATCGCGCCGCTGGACGCGGGTGCGCTCAATGCCGGACGCACGTTTGCGCTGCACCCGGTGATGGGCACGCTGCAGACGATGTTCGGCACCGAGCGCCGCCTTGCCATCGTGCCCAACCTGGGGCCGCTGATCCAGCCCACCACCAAGGCGCAGTACGCCCAGGCGGGGCACCCCAAGCCGGCGCGCCTGTTCTCGCACAACGACCAGCAGAGCACCTGGCAGTCGCTGGCGCCCGAAGGCGCCGTCACCGGCTGGGGCGGGCGCATGGGCGACCTGCTGGCGGCCGGCAACACCCGCGCCGCATTCACCGCGGTCTCTGCGGCCGGGGGCACGGTCTGGCTCAACGGCCAGTCGGTGCGGCAGTACCAGATCAATTCCAGCGGCCCGATCCGGCTGGGCGCCAACGCCAGCGGCCAGGTCTACGGATCGACGGCCGTGGCCGACGCGCTCAACCGCATCGCCGGCAGCGCGCGCGGCACACATGTCTTCGAAGGCGACGTCGCCGCCGTGAGCCAGCGCGCCATCGACGCCGAGGCCTTGCTGCGCACGTCGCTGCGCCCGGCCAGCGACGCCACCTTCGGCACCGCGCCGGCCAGCGGCGCCTACAACGCCAACAACGACCCCAAGCTGCAGTACGACAACCCGATTACCGGCGCCAGGGCCTTCAACAGCACGGCGCAGCAACTGCAGGTGGTGGCGCGCATGATCGACGCCGGCCTGGCCGGCGCCACCGGCGTACGCCGCCAGGTGTTCTTCGTCAGCCTGTCGGGCTTCGACACGCACGACTTCCAGAACCGCAACCAGGCCGACCTGATGGCCCGGCTGTCGCATGCGCTGCGCTATTTCGACACCACGCTGGGCGCCCTGGGCGCGCTGGGCAACGTCACCACCTTCACCGCCAGCGACTTCGGCCGAACGTTCACCAGCAACGGCGACGGCACCGACCACGGCTGGGGCAGCCACCACTTCGTGACGGGCGGCGCGGTGCGCGGCGGCGACCTGTACGGCCGCTTTCCGACCCTGGGCCGCAAGAACGCCAACAACAGCAACTTCGACAGCAGCCCCGACCAGTTGTCCAACGGCTCGCTGCTGCCCGAGACATCGGTGGACCAGTACGGCGCCACGCTGGGCGCCTGGTTCGGGCTGACGGCCCCGCAGCTGAGCGATGTCTTCCCGAACCTGGCCAACTTCGATGCCGGCCGGCGCGATATGGGGTTCATGGGTTGACCCGAGGGCCCGGGCCGCGGCCGACGGCGAAGCCAATCGGGCGGCGGTGTCAGCCCATGCGCCAGCACCGCAACAGGCTCAGATGCAGTGGCTCGCCGGCCCGCGCAATGCTTCCGGCCTTGCCCACCATCCAGAAGTAGCGCAGGTGCTGGTCGTTGAGCGTGACCCTCGCTCGATCAAGACATCCAGTTTTTCGAGCTATATCCAAATAATATTCGAGTTGTTCGATGCATCGTGGACCACCATACTCATGTCCAAAGCGGTTTCCATGGGGGTGCCTTCGAGGGCCTGCTGATGGGCTCCGCAGCGCAGCAGATCATCAACAACGCCCATGGCGCCGTGCTCGTCGTGCGTGCACCCGCGGCGCCAGAGGAGAAGTTGGCATGCTGAGAGTGCTCGTTCCCGTCGACGGCTCCAGCAACTCCCTGCATGCCGTGCGGCATATCCTGAGCGAGTTCCGGCGCAATCCGGCAATCGACATCCATCTGCTCAACGTGCAGCCGCCGTTCTCGGGGAACGTCACGCGTTGGATCGACCGGAAGACGATCAACGAGGCGCACGTCGAGGCATCGGAGCTGGCGTTGCAGCCGACCAGGCAGATACTCGACGAAGTCTCTGTACCCTACTCGGTGCACCTCGCCGTGGGTGCAAAGGCAAGCTCAATCGCAGAGTTCGCTCAGCAATTGCAATGCGACCACATCGTCATCGGCACCGCGCGCAAGAACTCGCTCATGCGAACCATCGAGGGCTCCGTCACCAACAAGCTGCTCGAGTTGACGACCGTCCCGGTCATCGCGGTCGCTGGCGACTCACCGTCTACCTGGCAGCGCTACGGCATTCAATTGGGTGTCGGCGGTGGCCTTGCCTGGCTGCTGGTTGCCGCACTCGAGTGAACCCCCTGGGTCGGGGCGGCTAAGGGCTCGTTAGCAAACAAGCTGAACGTTCACCCTGATCGGATGCAGTAGTTCCAGTCCCCGTGAAAGTCCGCTGGTTCGATGGGCACCT